>Ga0210409_10003423_pt1 | contig 17793 bp, 17 predicted proteins | sample IncBWH17MmetaG_FD_161649 | JGI IMG/M metagenome (GOLD analysis project Ga0210409, IMG submission 161649) | Forest soil microbial communities from Barre Woods Harvard Forest LTER site, Petersham, Massachusetts, United States - Inc-BW-H-17-M | ecosystem: Environmental > Terrestrial > Soil >... | reverse complement strand
TGCCAGTTACGATTGGCCTGGCAACGTGCGTGAATTGCAGAACTTCATAGAACGGAGCGTGATTCTCTCCTCCGACGGGGTGCTTTCATCGCCTTTGAAGGAACTCGATCCGCAGCCGATAGCAGCCAGCGCTCCAACGGCATACCGGATTGAACGGCCGGTTGCTGCCAGTTCCACCACACTGAGAGATGTTGAACGGGAGCATATCCTCCAGACGCTTCGGGAAACCCTATGGGTCGTTGGCGGTCCTAAAGGCGCCGCCGTACGACTTGGGTTGAACCGTACGACGCTGATCTACCGCATGCGCAAGTTGGGGATCCCTCGCCCATCTCTAGTTGCCGCTTGAGTTGGTTCCGGCGCACGGAGACTGGCCGCACGACTTCTTTCGTTGCAGTGCGTTAGTGCCCAGCTATGTGATTACGCATCACAAAACCGTAGCGGTACAACTTCGGTCCCATTCACTCCTCCTCACACCAAGCCCACCTGTGATCGGCTTGTTCCGACATCAACAACCAGGAGCCCGAAATCACCGGCAGCAACTACTGCAAACGCTTCGACCAGGATCCTCTGGTTTTTGACGCTTTCTGCTCTATTATTGTGCGCAAATTGAGCCAAACCGATAAGAACATATGGAAAGCGTTGCTCGAACCACTACCCTTGGCAAACTGCTGGCCTGGTGCACCCAACAGCAGGCCACCGATCTCCACGCGCAGGCCGATCGCCGCTACGCTTACCGGGTTGATGGCAAGCTGCTGCGGATTTCCCCAGAGCAATTCCCAGTCCCGACGAACGAGGAGATCCTGACGATTCTCCGAGAGGCTTTCTCGAGCCCTATCGTTGAACGGATCGAAAAGCAGCGTGAGACAGACCTGAGCTTTCTTTGCGAGAAGGTGCGATATCGCGCTAATTTCAGCAAGCAACAAGGAACACAATCTTTCTCATTCCGGGTCGTGCCGCAGAAAATTCCCAAACTGGACGACCTGGAGTTGCCCTCTTCGGTGGGAGATCTGGTAAAGGAACCTCGCGGGCTACTGCTGGTGACGGGAGCGGCGGGCCAAGGGAAGAGTACGACGGCTTGTGCTTTGCTCCAAAGGCTGAATGAAATCAATTCCCTTCGCATCATCACTATTGAGGACCCTATCGAATATCTCTTTGAAGAAAATCAATGTCAGTTTGAACAGCGCGAGGTTGGAGTGGACACGGAATCCTTTGCGAACGGCATTCGCAACGCGATGCGACAGGATCCTGAGGTCATCTTCATCGGCGAAATCCGGGACCGGGACAGTATCCAGGCGGCAATGCAGGCCGCTGAAACAGGGCATCTGGTGCTGGCCACCTTGCATGCTGACTCAGTCAATCAGGCGATCGATCGGATACGCGAGTTTCATCCTACCACGGAGCAGACCAACGCCAGCGCCCTGTTGGCACGAAGCTTAAACGCCATCATTTGCCAGCGCCTCATTCCCAGCACATTCCATAAACGAATTCCCTGTTTGGAAATTATGAGGCACAACGTCGGCACCCAGGAGGCGATCGCGCGAAATGACCTGCATCTGCTGACCGGGCACATCGAGGCTTCATTCAACGAAGGGATGCATAGCTTTGACCAGTACCTGATGCAACTGCTTAAGAGTGAATATGTGACGTTGGAAACAGCCCGGCATTATGCAGTCAACTGGAATCGAGTCGAGATGGAAAGCCATGGCTTTGCACCGGCTACTCCCGGCATTCTCAAGCCCGATCCTGAAGCGTAGGACCAAGGCGACGCTGCGGCTTTATTTGGCGCCGGCTACACTGTTGCTAAACCAAACACTCAGGCCCAAGTCGCAGGCCAGGTCACCGCGTTGGTTAGACTGTCCGTTGTGACTTACCCGCTTTGCGTCGCACAGCATGTTTCAACCCGCGTGCGGCGCGGATGGCGCCATTGCGCACTGACGTGCGCACAGCCATGCCGGGTCCCGAGTGCTAGCGACCCTGTTGCAGAGCCGCCTGAACGGAAACGGGCGACATTCGGGGATGTTCCTAGTACTGCAGATTGGGGTAGGCAGCGCTGTCTCCGCGTCCCTCGGGCGTCAAATCGAGAACGCCGTAGATTGCCCAGACCGGGTCGAGGGAGCTGGTGTCTCCGCGCTTGAACGTCATCTCGCTCGCCCAGTGGTGGTGAATCCCGTCCTCGTCGCGTGAGAATACGTTCAAGACCGGGAGCTGATCGCCGTTCGGTGCTTCCGCATGGTAGTCGCAGTTGAAGGTGTTGTTCCGCGAGGACAGCAGCCGCAGATTGCGCCAGCCGCGTTCTTGTGCGTAGGTGCCAAGCCGATCGGGGCTTGTCTTCGCGATCACGACGAGGTTGGTCCGCTCGGCGAGGTGAAAAGCAGCACCCTCAAGCCCGTCGACGATCGATGTGCACGAAGGGCACGGCTGCTCCACAAGTGGGAGCTCGGCTGTCTTGCCCGCTGAGGCACCCGCGCGTGGGTCTTCCGACCAGCGAGGGAACATCATGTTGTAGACGACCAGCGAGTTCTTGCCCGGTGCGAACAGCTCCGAGAGGCTCACCTTGCTGCCATCGGCTGCGGACTCGAACACGTAGTCCTCCCTGATGAGGCCGCCCGCTGGGAGTGCCCGGCGTTGGGTGGCGACTTGCTCGTTCAGTCGGCGGAGTTCTCCCTCCGCTTCCAACAGCTCGTTGCGTGCATGCCGGTATTCGCTTGACTCGCCGGGGAAGTGGACATTCGTGTCGAGGAGTACTTCCCGCCACTTCTTCATGTCGCGTGGTTTGCCCTTGAGAGCCATTTCCATCCTTTCCTATGCTCCGAACTCTCTCCTTTATCGAGCGGGAACTTCGGAGCGTCGTTTCATGTACTGAGGCATTTTGCGCTCCACTGCCCGCAGCACGTCTGGGCCATCATCCACCATCCAGATTACAGGTTTGCTCAAGCCGGCAAAAAACTCACCTCAGTCGCCCCCTTCCTAAAGTGGGAGTTCACGGTATGCCAAGGCGCCCATCTGCTACACCGATGTGCACCAAACCCTTGGGCACCTTCCAGGAGAATTTCCTCGAATCCTTGGCCACAAGCCAGTGGGCGAGATCGTCGCCGTGGCTCCTGATGTCACCGCTCGCAAGGTGGCTTGAGGTCGCGATGAATAATTCCTTTCAGCGTTAGTCAAATGCTGTGGTGTTTGCATATTATTTCGCGATTAGTTTGATTCCCTGTGCGATTGTTCTTCTGCCAGTCTTTGCGCCATTCAATTCCTTTAGAGTTTTAATAACGTCATCTGGATCAAGCCGGCGGGCGTAATCCACATCCACATGGGCCAATCGGATAGTCCCATTGCCATCAATCAGAAACGTGCCCGGGACGGGCAACTCTCTCTTGCCGCTCTCACCGTTGGCGTCCTCAAGCGCATGGCCCAACGAACGGTACAACTCGAGTAGATTATCGCTCAGCTTAAATACGATGCCAAATTTGCGGGCGACCTTGTTTCCGACATCGCTCAGTACGGGGAATGCCAGCTCGTTCTTTTGCTGTGTCGACAGGGAGTTGTCCGGCAACTGTGGAGAGATCGCCACGATCTGAGCGCCCAAATCCCGGAGTTGCGACAGGCGTTGTTGAAAGCCGCGGAGGTGGAGGTTGCAATATGGGCACCATCCACCCCGATAAAACACTACCACCACGTACCCCTCGCGCAGAAGTGAGTAGAGTCGCACGGGCCTGCCATGCGCGTCCGGGAGGATGAAGTCAGGCGCAGAGTCGCCCGCCTTCAGCGCACGGCTGGCCAGTCCGGAAGCGGCCAGCCGCGCCATTTCGTTATCCATAATAGCCAGTCCTTGTTTCGGGATAACCTTGCCACGATATTTAGCCCGAGCAGCCTCCATTTCACGCGTTGTTTGATGCGAGTTCATATGCCTTTTGTATTTATCGTGTGGTCACTTTGTCACTGCGCCAGGTAACCGCCGTCCACGGCGATGTCCGTCCCGGTCACAAACGACGCCGCGGGAGACGCGAGCCATACCACCGCGGCGGCAACTTCCTCCGGCTTTCCAAAATGTCCAACCGGGTGCTGGTTTTCCCACCACTTTCTCGCGTCGCTTTCACCTTCACCAACCATGCGCGTGATCATGTCCGTCTGGATTGTTCCGGGCGAAACCGTGTTGACGCGGATGCCCTTCCTGGCGAACTCGAGAGCGGCGCTCTTACTCAAGCCATTGACCGCGTGTTTGCTGGCGACATACACACCCGCTCCGGCCAGACCGATCTGTCCGGCGATGGAGGATGTGTTGATGATGGAACCACCCCCATTACGCAACATGGCTGCCGCCTCGTGTTTCATCGAGAGCAACACCCCTTTCACATTGATATCAAATACCGACTGGTAGTGCTCAGCGGTCTGTACATCGGTCGTCAGTCCCATCTGCCCTTCCGTTCCGGCGTTGTTGAACGCGATGTCAAGGTGTCCGAAGGTGCTGACCGCCTTATCCACAAGTGCCTTCGCATCGGCTTCGCGGGTCACATCGGTCCTGACGAACAGTGCTTGGCCGCCGGCTCTTTCGATTGCTTTGACGACCTCTTGTCCTTCACTTTCGCGACGGCCGCCGACAACCACTTTTGCCCCTGCCTCGGCAAGTGCCAGTGCAGCGGCTTTGCCGATTCCCGAAGTTCCGCCGGTTACGACCGCGACTTTGTTTTCTAGTGCTGCTTTCATACTCATTCCTTTCATTTTGATTATCGTTTTGTCGTTTCTGTTTTCGGCTTGGTGCCGTTCACATCTCCTGTATCGCACGCCTCCAGTAATCGCAGAAATCGTATGACGTTTATTGCAGTAATCGAATTCGGCGATAAGTTACGCGGTCATGGAACTCCGCCTCCTGCGCTACTTTGTCGACTAGAACATTTCTGTCTTGCTGTAGAGCCCAGTTGCCCCATCCGGTTCGGGCGGAGCTTGTGTCAAGATTTGCGGTGTGCCTTGGCCGTCCCAACAGCGCACCGTAAACGTGTGGTTTCCATGTTGGAACGGCCACTCATAACGCCAGATGGCCCAGGTTAAGCCCGATAAGGGCGTGCGCAACAGCGCCTGTTCCCAGGGGCCGTTATCCACCTGCAGTTCCACTTTCGAGACGCCGCGCGCTCCCGCATGGGCGCTCCCGCCGATGGGTACAATCATTTCTCTCTGTCCAGCCTGGATGATGTTCATATCCATCCCACCACATCAATGACCGAAGTGGCTTTCATCACCGCTTCCTTATTCCAACCGCGGACCACCCAGTAGCCGGGTTCCCGGTGGTCCATCACCTCGATGGTGGTAATCCACTTGGGCTGTTTCATCCCGTACACGTTTGGGATGTAGATGCGTAAGGGAAACCCGTGCTCTGTGAGCAGCGGCACGCCGTCCCAAGCATACGCCAACATAACGCGCTCATCGGCTTTGATCGTCTCGATGGGGACCACCTCGAAGAATCCGTCGGAAGCATGAATCTTAAGATGAGCGCCATTGGGTCTGAGCCGTAGGTCCGGCAACAGGCGCTGGAGGCTCACGCCGGTCCAGCGAGTAGTGCCAATCAAGTCGCCCCCGACGGGATTCGAAATGCAGGCGAGGGTGATAAACTGGTGGAGCGGTTCGTAGCGCCGGAGTTCGTCCAGTGTCAGAGCCAGTGGCTGTTCGACCAGGCCGGTGATGTTCAATCGCCACTGCTGTTCGTTGAGGGCCGGCGGGATGGTGTTGATGTCGATGCGGTAGTGGCGTTCCAGGGGCGTGAATTCCGGTCGCGTGCCAGGCACCGGCTTGACCACGGCATCAGCATTTGGCAACGGATGAGTCGAGGACCATAGTTCGCCCGGGCGGGCGGCAAGCATCATCTTCCGATGCTTGCCCTCGGCCAATTCCCCGACCACCGCTCCAATCACGGTAATAGCTGCCGTGCTGCCTCCCAAGTGGACGAGAAAGCGGCGCCGGTCAATTCGCTCCACAGAAACGGTTGCGTCACTGCCCTCCCGGGCCGGGATAGGAGCGGTGGCGGCAGCGGGGTTGAGTCGCCAGTACGTTCGGCCAAGCACTGAGCCCCATATAAGGAAGATCGCCACGAGCCATAATACATTGGCGGCCGGCGGCGTGGTGGCGGTTCGGCCTACATGGTTGCTGATGAGCGCGATCGGCACACCGACCGCCAGCCCAAAGGCAAGCCCGAGGCTAACGGCATAACTCCCTCGCGACACGGGCATGATTCCATAGAGGATCGTTCCCGCCACCAGTCCTGTGACGAAGAGGCCGATGATCCCCATCGCTTGCTCGGCCGCCTTGGCGGTAGTCGCCGTCGACCCGAGGTGCAAGCCACGGATCACCGCCACCATTGTATGTATGCCGAAGGCGATCACGCGCCCCGGCAGCACACGGGCCGTCCAGTCAAATACATCGAAGGGCGCAAACGGCAGGCCGATCACTGTCCAGCCAAAGTAGAGAATCGCGATGAGGGCCGCTGTCACCATGGCTGCGACCAACAGGCCCGTACCCAACCCAATTCCCCTGGTCGTACTCATTGCCGTTGCCTCCGGTTTGCGGTATTCCTTTCGGCTGTCCTCACCTTTTGGTAATGCCAATCTCGGTTGCCCAAGCGGTCGCAATTTAATGTGAGTGCGTTAAGGGTCACCATCACAGTCGACGCGTTCATGGCCAGTGCCGCCCACTCGGGACGTAATAGAAGGCCAAAGGATCGATAGAAAAGTCCGGCCGCAATTGGAATCGCGATCAAGTTGTAGATCGCGGCCCAGAAGAGGTTTTGCTTGATTTTACCTCGGACCTTTCGCGCGAGACTGATCGAGCGATAAACATCCGCCGGATCATTCTTTACGAGCACGACGCCCGCTGTCTCTACCGCCACATCGGTCCCAGCTCCGATAGCTACACCGACTTCTGCCTGAGCCAGCGCGGGAGCATCATTCACTCCGTCGCCTACCATGGCGACCTTGCGCCCTTCAGACTGAAGCTTTGAGATCTGATTCGCTTTGTCTTCGGGAAGAACTTCCGCAATGACAGTATCCATTCTGAGTTGGCGTGCAACGGCCTCCGCCGTTCGCCGGTTGTCACCGGTAAGCATCACGGTCCGGATGTTCATATCCTGCAAACTACGCACCGCGAGCAGCGCGCTCTCACGAATGCGGTCCGCGACTGCAACAACGCCTACTATGCGGCCGTCCACTGCAACATACATCGCAGTCTTAGCTTGCTGGGTGAGCGTCTGAACGCGCTGGTCAAGTCCGCTGAGAGCCACGCTTTCCCGGTCCATCAGCTTTTGATTTCCTACAAGGACGCGGCTCGCGCCAACCTGCGCCTTGACGCCCTGCCCTGGGATGGAATCGAACCTCTCGGCCACTATAACACTAATCCCGCGAGAGCGGGCTCCTGCGACAATAGCTTCCGCAAGCGGGTGCTGTGACTGTTGATCCGCAGAGGCGGCCAGACGTAGAAGCTCTTCCTCACTTGATCCATCAGCCGGGAGCACGTCCGTTAACGCCGGCTTTCCTTCCGTAAGGGTGCCTGTCTTATCGAAAATTACCGTATCGACGCCAGCTGTCGCTTCCAGCGCCGTCGCGTTCTTGAAAAGTACCCCTTCGCGCGCGCCCTTTCCGACGCCAACCGTGATCGCCGTTGGGGTTGCCAGAGCCAGTGCGTCTGGACAGGCGATGACTACAGTGGACACACCCGCCGTCAGAGCAAAGAGAAAGCTTCCGCCCGCGAAGAAGTACCACCCGAGAAACGCCAGGAGTCCTGAGCCGATTGCGACGAATACAAGATATTTACCTGCGGCGTCAGCCACACGCTGAGCCGGAGCCTTGCTCACCTGCGCGTTCTGCACCATCTGCACAATGCGTGAGAGTGCCGTATCGGCTCCGACTGCTGTGGCTGTGAAGTTGAACGCCCCGGTCTGATTGACCGTGCCTCCGATCACTTTTGCGCCAGCAGCCTTCGGGACTGCGATTGGCTCGCCGGTGATTATCGATTCGTCAACATACGACGAGCCAGAAACGACGTCGCCGTCAACCGGCACTCGGTCGCCCGGTCTTACAACGAGCTCATCACCAACTACAACTTGATCAAGGTCAACCTCCACCTCAGCACCGTTCCTTTTGACGCGAGCCGTCGCCGGCACCAGCTTCAGAAGCGCTTCTACTGCCTTTCCCGTTGCGAAGCGACTGCGCATCTCAAGCCAATGCCCGGCGAGACTGAATGTCGTGAGCATCGTCGCCGCATCATAAAATACCTCGCCCTTGAATAGGGAGGTCGCAGCCACCGAGTAGATATAGGAGACAAGAACCCCCAGGGCGATGAGCGTCATCATGTTTACCTCGCCGGCTCTGAGCGCACGCCACGCTCCAGAGATAAACGGCCAACCGCCCCACCACACGACTGGGGTCGCCAACAAGAAGCCCAAGAGTCCCATCGATAGACCGAACGGCGGCATAGAGGGTAGTCCGAACGTTGCGCCCACCGGCGAGAAGATAACTAAGGGAAGAGACATGATGGTCGACACGACAAACCGCCGAAGGAAGTCGCGCACCATCTTGGCGCCGTGCCCCTGATGCTCGCCATGGCCCATCGCGACATGACCCCTGTGAGGCTTTGCCTCCCGGCCTACAACTGCTGTGTGCGGGCCCCCAGGAGCTATTATGTGTCGAGGATCAAACATGCCATGCCAGTGAGGTCGAGGAACACGCGCTCGCGAGCGTTTACAAGACGAAGAAGTACGTGCTGACAAACGGAACACCGCGCCACGAGGCCGGGACCTTGCATATATAAATGCGCCTCGGCGAAGCGGTTTATTGCGCCGCAGTGCGCACACTGTCCCCGGGCAGCTGTAACATCCATGGTAAATAGGCTGCTCAACTCACCTGCGGCAGCGTTACCGTCAAGATAGTCGTACGTATGTGAACTCATTTTCGATCTCCCGTAGGTCCAAAGCGCTCCGTTCTGATCTTGTCAGGGCTATTGCCAGAGGAGCTAAGGAAACCAGTGACACTTTCAACAAACGATGTGGGCCCGCAAACGTAGCAAGTCGGGACAAGGTTTGACGGCCAGGTGGTATTCGCGATCAGAGGGGCGTCGATGCGGCTGGGCGGTCGCGGCCAATTCCTCGGAGCAGCTCGTGTGTAGGCGTACGTAAGGTTCACAGAACCGTCGTGATCAGATAGCGCCTGGAGTTCCTCGCGGTAAAAGGCCACTTCCGGTTCGCGGACGGAATACAACAATCGAAACGGCGCGGTGCTGCCCGCCATCGCGCGCGAGCGAATCATAGCCATGAGCGGAACAATGCCCGAACCCCCTGCTACCAGCTGGATCGGTTCAGTTTGTTGGGAGCGCCAAACGAACCAGCCACCGATCGGACCTCGCAACTCCAGACGATCGCCCACTGCGATTTCTTGCGTGAGATAAGGTGAGACTTCGCCGTCAGGCAGTCGTTCGACGGTTAATTGAATGCGCCTTTCGGAGTTCGCTGCAGAGGCGATCGAGTATGATCTAACCGCAGAGTACCCATCCGAGGCCGTCAAACGCACGTCAACGTGCTGGCCCGCGACGTGACCCGGCCAATCGGAAACGTCGAGCGTGATAGTCCGCGCCGTCGCCGTTTCGTCGTATAGAGCAACCACTTTTCCGACACGCCACATCACTCGTCTCCCGAATAACGCTGCTCCCGCCACGGGTCCCCATAAATATGGTAGCCGAGACTTTCCCAAAAACCGGGTTTGTCCTGGTGCATCAGCGTAAGACCCCGCACCCACTTTGCGCTTTTCCACAAGTACAGATGGGGGACAAGAAGCCGTGCAGGTCCGCCGTGTTCCGGTGCAAGATCTTTGTTGTCAAAGCGGAACGCGATCCACGCCTGCTTGTTCCTGAGGTCGCTAAGCGGCAGGTTAGTGGTGTAGTCACCGTATGAACGCGCCATTGCATGAGAAGCATCTGTCTTCACGTCTGCAAGTATAGTGTCGAGGGAAACGCCCTCCCAGGATGTTCCGAGTTTCGACCATCGCGTGACGCAGTGCAGATCAACCGTGAAGGTCTCGGTGGGCAAGTCACGAAACGACTTCCAGTCCCATCTCCGCAGAACATTCGTGCCGTCGTCGATCGCAAATTCCCAGCGATCGAGTGGCACGTGTGGCGTAGGTCCTGCTGATAAAACGGGGAAGCCGGTAGTGAGGTGCTGCCCTGGCGGCAGCTTTACCTCTGCCCCGCTGCGTCGACCAGAAAAGCCTCGTGAGACGATACCCATTTACACTTCTCCCTCCCTGGTAAAGGTATCGGACTCCTTTGCTAATCCGCCCTTCTGGATAACAAAGCTTGCGATTCTATCGACACCTACACCGCTTCTCAAATTTGTAAAAACAAAAGGCCGTTGTACGCGCATTCGCAGCGTATCCGCTTTCATTACTTCAAGGTTTGCGCCTACCAGAGGAGCCAGATCAATCTTGTTGATAACGAGGAGATCGGAGCGTGTGATACCGGGGCCGCCCTTGCGCGGTATTTTTTCACCTTCCGCGACATCGATCACATAGATCGTTAAGTCCGCCAGTTCGGGGCTGAAGGTTGCCGCAAGATTATCACCGCCTGATTCGATCAAGCATAGCTCTGCATTCGGGAATTTCCGGTTCATTTCATCTACGGCGGCGAGGTTCATTGAAGCGTCCTCTCTTATGGCCGTATGAGGACAGCCGCCTGTTTCGACTCCCATGATGCGTTCCGCAGGGAGAGCTTGCGCGCGTGTGAGAATGAGCTGGTCCTCTTTCGTGTAAATGTCATTGGTAATCACGTAAATGTCATAGGTGTCGCGGAGACGCTTGCATAAAGCTTCCACCAGTGCCGTCTTCCCGGAGCCAACTGGCCCGCCAATCCCAACGCGCAACGGGCGAGTTTGGGAATCTGAATCAGATGTGAGAGTCATGAGCGAAATAACCTCGTGTATTGAGTTTCGTGCTGCATCGACGAGAGATCTACCATGAAGGCCGCCGATCCAAGGTCATCGATTGTTGCCTTCTCAGCTTCCACGCTTGCGGCCAGAATCGTTTGCTCAAGTTCGGCGATGGCAAGCTGGCCATCCGTTTGTCCGAGAGGAACCAGCCGGACTCCGGCGGTCACCAGGTTGGCCATATAACTTTGCAGGTAAGCCGGTAACGCTATGCTGGAGGGAATAGCCTGTGTCGCCGAGCAAACTCCCAGAACCACAGCCGCGGCAGGTTGAATGCGTTGTTGTCGAAGTGTTTCCGACAGCCAGTCCAGCAGGCTATCGGGCCAGACCTGGCGTAGAGTAGTCAGACAGGCCGCCGCCTGCTGGGATGATTCGAGTGCAAATTCCGAGGTTCCGCGAAAAGCCGCTGCCAACTCGGCAACTTCAAAGAGCTTTGCACGATCGTGCTTCACCGCAGAGCTCCACGCCTGGTAGAAGAAGATCGCTTCGTTTCGTCCGCTTCCACAATAAAGGTCTGCGTCAAGCCAATCGACAAGGCTCTTACGGTCATTTATATATCCCGCTCCAACAGCCCATTCGAGACCATGCGAATAACTGTAAGCACCCGTTGGAAACGCAGGCGAGAGCCAGCTTTGCAAGCGCAAGAGCGCTGGCGCCGGGAAACGACAGCGTTCATCACTCATGATGGTCCCCATGTTCGTCATGGCTATGATGGTGCTCGTGGCCGCCGTAAGCACCGCCCTCGGGCTGAAAGGGAGCGCGCACGTTTACAAGGTCGGCTCCGAAGTGGCGGAGCATATCCTCGATGACATGGTCGGGCCGAATGCGAAGAACCTGGCCTTGAATTTCAGTGGGCAAATGTCGATTTCCCAGATGCCATGCCAGGCGCACGAGTTGATTGGGATCTTTATGTCTGATTTCGACGAGAAGTTCAGGAGCCGCCTGGATCTTCAGCCATCTTCCATCATCGAGTTGCAAGCCATCTCCATCCGCCATTGCGATGGCTCTAGGAAGGTCGAGGAGGACCTCTTCACCCTGGTCAGCCGTCATCCGGATGCGACGGCGATGGCGCGCGTCAGAGTCGAGCGTTAGAGTGTCGACCGCTTTTTCTTTCGGCCAATGACCGGCGGGGCGATGAATCGTAGCGTTGGGTATCTTCATATAATGCGCGATGCTGAAATCTCCGAGCGAACCTTGCGTCTGCGCACCCAGAGAGCAGTGCCGCGTGAAACCTGTGTGAATGGGCAGTTCAGCCGGATGATCAGTGCGTAAATGGTGATCCGGTTCGTCATATTCGTCATGTCCCGTAGAGAGTCTTCAGATTTTGGTGGAGCTTCATAGGCAGCGGGGGAGCAGCATACTTGTCGGTCACGATCTCGATGTATGCACCTCGATCGCCCTGAGACGCGGTTTTAAGGGCCTGGTCAAATTCGCTACAGGTCGTAACGCGCGCTGTGAACCAGTCGTCGCAGCCAAGCGCCTTGGGTAAGTCGGCGTAGTGCCACTGAGCAAGATCGTTGTACTCGATGTCGGGATCCTTGGAGAGCAGGCGTTCGATCAGGTACCCCGAATTGTTAAGGATGAAAACGATCGGCTTCAGTCCGCGCCGGCCGAACTGACTGATCTCCTGGGCCGTCAGTTGATGAGAGCCTTCACCCGTGATCAGAACAACGCGGCGGTCAGGCGCTGCGACTGCTGCCCCAAAGGCCGCGGGTGTCGCCCACCCAATGGCACCCCACACCGCCTGGATGTAAAACTTCGCGCCCTTCGGCAGGAGCGCAAACGCCAGTGCCATTGAAGAAGTCCCGGTTTCAGTAACGACGATATCGTTCGGTTTGATGAACTTTTCCCAGCGAGAGTAAAGTGCATCCACAGTAATCGGAGCGCTGCCGGCGCCCTTTACGGGTCCCAGAGAACCTGGTTGAATCGATGGTCTTTGATTTCGTTTCGCCACGCGCCGCGCGAGTTCGGTGAGGACATCCTTCATTTCAACGTTTGGATAGACCTTCTTGCCCACATGAGTGCGATGGTGACGGATATCGACGGTCTTTTCCGGGTCAAGGTGAGATGTAAAGGCGCCCGTATTGAAGTCGGAAAGAATGGTTCCGATCAGAACCACAGTGTCGCACGATTCCACAAACTCACGAACTGAGTCGTCCATGAGCTTTCCGTCGTACATGCCAATGTAGGCTGGCTGTTGCTCCTCAAGGACGGATTTGTCCGTAATCATGCTGGCGAAGGAAAGACCGGACGCATTCACGAACGCCTGCACGGCCTGCTGCAGGCCCTCGCGACTCGCCAAGAAGCCCGGCAGGATGCATGCGGTCTTGGCGGCAGTGAGAGCTTCAAGGATGGCGGCGACCGCCTTTTCAAGCGATGCGGGTTCGCTCTTCGGTGGATCCAGCGGCGCGGCATGACTGACCACGGGCTGATTGGCTACATCCGTCGGAAACGCCATATAAACAGGTCTGCGATGGTAGAACGCCTCGGCAATCAACCGCTCAGTCTCGTGAGCGACGTTTTGCGGCGTTGCGATGGCGCTCGCACAAACGACCGGTTCGGCCATCTTTCGGAAAAAGTCGAATTCTCCGTTTCCCAGCGTGTGGTGGACAAACGTATGTGCGGCCTGAGTGGGTAGACTGGGCATTCCAACTAAGTGAAATATGGGAACATGCTCAGTATAGGCTCCACCTATTCCGCAAATAGCGCTCAATTCGCCTACACCATAAGTTGTGCAGAGGACAGCGATGCCGTTAGTGCGAGCGTATCCATCGGCCGCATACGCCGCATTCAGCTCGTTGCAGCATCCTACCCAGTCGATGCCAGGAAATGCTACGACGGCGTCATCAATGGGAAAAGCGAAGTCCCCGGCAACGCCGAATACCTTGGATACACCGAGGTCCCTAAGCCTGGAAAGAACGTGCTCGACTACGGTGGTTGCTGCTATTTTTCGTGCTGGGACTGACTCCTGCAATCTTCCCTTGGTTGATGCTGCTTCCTTTATTGGAGCTAATACATGCGACATAATTGATCTCCTTAAACATTTTGGTGTTCGATCTCTGACGAACTCGTACTGCTCATCTGCATATCAGTACATAAAATAGCGTTGAGCCATCGGAACTACTTTTAGGGGATCGCAAGTAAGAAGCCGGCCATCGGCGCGCACTTCATAGGTTTCCGGGTTAACCTCCATACGAGGCGTAGCTGTATTCAAAATCATAGAGTGCTTGCCAATCTTTCGCGTGTTCGTGACAGGAAGAAGCTTTTTTGCAAGTCCAAGCGTATCGCTCTTTTTCAGAGCGGCTTGGCTGACGAACGTCACCGAGCTTTCCGTCAAGCAACGGCCGAAGGCACCGAACATCGGCCGGTAATACTGCGGTTGAGGGCTAGGAATGGACGCATTCGGGTCGCCCATGATAGCGGCGGCGATCACACCGCTCTTTAGCACCATGTCGGGCTTCACGGCAAAAAAGGCTGGATCCCAGATACAGAGATCAGCAAGCTTCCCGACTTCAATTGAGCCGACGTAAGCGGAAATGCCCTGCGCTATTGCGGGATTGATCGTGTACTTGGAGATATAGCGCCGTGCCCTGAAATTGTCGTTGTCGCCTTTCTCCTCAGCCAACCGTCCGAATTGTTTCTTCATCTTGTCTGCGGTTTGCCAGGTGCGAATGATCACTTCGCCAACGCGGCCCATGGCCTGACTATCCGATGACATAATCGAGATAGCACCCAGATCATGCAGGAGGTCCTCGGCCGCAATTGTTTCCTTGCGGATGCGGCTCTCGGCGAAGGCAAGATCCTCAGGAATCCTACGATCAAGGTGATGAGTGACCATGACCATGTCGAGCGCTTCGTCGGTCGTATTCACGGTGTAGGGTCGCGTCGGACTTGTCGAAGCTGGAAGGACATTGGCCTCACCGCACACTTTGATGATGTCCGGAGCATGCCCGCCACCGGCGCCTTCGGTGTGAAAGGTGTGTATCGTTCTGCCCTTGAAAGCTGCGATCGTATTTTCGACAAAACCGCTCTCGTTCAACGAGTCGGTGTGAATGGCAACCTGCACATCCATATCATCGGCGGCAGAGAGGCAAGAATCGATCGCGGCGGGAGTCGCGCCCCAGTCTTCATGAAGCTTGAGCCCGCAGGCGCCGGCCTCGATCTGCTCAATGAGACCCTTGGCCAAGGTGGCATTGCCCTTGCCTAGGAAGCCCAGATTCATCGGAAAGGCATCCGCAGCCTGGAGCATCCGCTGGATATGCCACGGTCCTGGCGTGCAGGTGGTGGCATTGGTGCCCGTTGCCGGCCCTGTGCCACCGCCCATCATTGTGGTGAGGCCTGAATAAAGCGCCTCCTCAATCTGCTGTGGGCAGATGTAGTGGACGTGGGTGTCGATCCCTCCGGCAGTGACAATCTTGCCTTCGCCGGCGATCACCTCGGTTCCCGGTCCGATGATTATGTCGACGCCCGGCTGCACATCGGGATTGCCGGCTTTGCCTATGGCGGCGATGCGCCCGTCTTTAATGCCGATATCGGCCTTGGTAATTCCCCAGTGGTCAAGAATGAGCGCGTTGCTGATGATCGTATCAACCGCGCCGTCGCTATTTGATCGCTGCGACTGGCCCATGCCGTCGCGGATCACTTTCCCGCCGCCGAACTTTACCTCCTCGCCATGGATCGTGAGATCTCTCTCCACTTCGATGAAGAGGTCGGTATCCGCGAGGCGCACTTTGTCGCCGACCGTTGGGCCAAACATCTGCGCGTAGGCAGCACGTTGCATCGCGTATGACATTCTCAATCACCTCCGTAGTCCTCACCTCGGTAATCCAGCCCTGCCACCTGTGGTAACGCGCCCATGACCGCTCGGTTGAAGCCATAAACCAACCGTGCCCCTCCGTAGGGGATCAGCGAAACTTCACGGGACTGGCCCGGCTCGAAACGCACAGCCGTTCCCGCCGGAATGTCCAGTCGATACCCCAGAGAAGCCTTTCGGTCAAAGGCGAGAGCCGCATTGGTCTCGGCAAAATGATAATGGCTGCCGACCTGGATCGGTCGGTCCCCCGTGTTCGCCACTATAAGAGAGATCGCCGCTCTATCCTTATTAAGGACAATCTCGCCAGCTGCTGGAAGAATCTCGCCAGGTATCATCTTAGCCTCCAATCAGCGCTATTCCGCCCTACACTGTAAGCCGCCCATGGCACGCAGGGCAAACTTCCCGATCGAGGAATCCCCGAAGCCAAGGAATCGGTTTGTCCCACGCCGGTATGAGCGAGGGCCGAGGAGACGAGCGTTCCAATCAAAGCTATGCAAATCAAGATTAACCGCATCATGGCCCTCCTTATCGAATTGGGTTGTGAATGCCGACGAGTTTGGTGCCGTCGGGGAACGTTGCTTCCACTTGCATTTCATAGATCATTTCGGAGATGCCTTCCATAACTTGATCGCGGGTCACAATCTTGCCGCTTTCGGACATGAGCTCGGCAACAGACTTACCATCGCGTGCTCCTTCCATTACGAAATCGGTTATGAGCGCGACACTTTCTGGATAGTTGAGCTTAATTCCTCTTGCGAGCCTCCCCCGAGCAACCAGCGCCGCGAGCGCGATCATAAGCTTGTCCTTTTCACGTGGCGTCAGGTTCATGAGCTTCTCCCTCCTATGGTGAGCTTCAACATGACCACATCCTCGGCACTCGGAAAGGGCCCGGTTCAAGCTCCCGGCCGAATCGCTGGAGAAACCTGCACAAGGCAAGCCTCAAAGCAGAGGACTCGTTCGCGGCGAAGCGAGCGACGATAAGTCCGCCTACCAACGTGGCCGCGCAATTGCATCCCAGGGAAGGAATAATGTCCCGTAAGAACTCCAGTCGTTTGTCCAGTGAAGGCCCGAAGTATAACATCGTTGCAATTGCGGTGCAGTTCGAGAGCAAGGCCTTCCGGTGCAGGTGCGGAAAAATCTCGTTGCTGATGCGAAAGCTGTCCGCCCAGATTAGCCGACCCTCTTTTTTGACCCGCCAAGTGTCGGTTATATGTCCGCCGACCACGACCTCGCCGTGCGCGGCACGACCCAGCACTAGCCACTCAAGGGCAAGCAGTTCCGATCCAGAAGAAAGGTCGATTTCTGTTTTCCGGCTAACACGTGCCCAATTGAAGACAATTGTTTCCTGAGGGAGCCAGGCGAGCTTAGCCACATCGCAGGCTTTCAGCTTCGTCGAGATGCGTGCAGGTTCGCTCAGAGCCCGGTACACCCTTTCAGCCGCTTGGGATGTCACCGCGATGGAAGCGTTGGCTAGAGCGGTCACACAACATTCGAGCCGGTCTCCGCCCGCAATACCGCCTGCAGTATTTACGAGTACGGCCTCTTCTGGCGCACTAGCACCCGACGTTGGAAACATGACGCGAATGGGAGACTTTTGGAAGAGGTCCACAATGCGAGTTCCGTCGTCCGAGCCGCTTAGCACAATCCGCGCGGAGCCATTCGCTCGCTGCAAAGCCATATCGGACGGATTCCTACCACACTGTTCCGGAGAACCGAAAAGGCCCGAACCGGCGGAGAGATCAGGCGGTGATGGCATCAGTTTCCGAGAACTCGTCGACTCGCCTTGAAAGGACAGATCCGTCCCTTTCTGTAGGCCGACTGTCCTTCTTGTGTAGGTGGCCTGGTTAAAGCCGTGATGCGCGGTGGAGCCCCTTCCCGGATTTCGTTCACGGCATGCCAACTTGGTCGTATCATGGGGGCACATCTGTTCCAGCGGGTTACCATCGAGCCGAACCATGTTCCTCAGCTGGATCATTGCGCCGTTATTGAGTGAATTTAGAACCCGGCCAATCCCTCCGGGCTGTTGTATGGA
>Ga0210409_10003419_pt1 | contig 17804 bp, 14 predicted proteins | sample IncBWH17MmetaG_FD_161649 | JGI IMG/M metagenome (GOLD analysis project Ga0210409, IMG submission 161649) | Forest soil microbial communities from Barre Woods Harvard Forest LTER site, Petersham, Massachusetts, United States - Inc-BW-H-17-M | ecosystem: Environmental > Terrestrial > Soil >... | reverse complement strand
TCGCGTTTACCCAGGATCCACCCTCTGTCCCCCACAACACAAGCCCGCAAAACACCGTCAGCCCTGCCCCGACGGCCGGCCTAAACAACCTATGTTGGCGCAAAGCCATTGCCCCTGAAAAACGTACCTGGGATATCTCCACCTAATATAGGCCAGTATCCGCCAAACGTATATTGGATAATGCTCTTCACTCCCGGAGAGCTTTCTGACCTCTGTCGGTGTAGCGCCGACGGGCACTCGGCGCTGTAGCGGATTGGCAGTCCGCAAAACTCCGCCACACTCCACCCTTGTCCGGCTCGCCGGTTGCCAGTCGGCGACTGGAGTTTGGACATTTTGAAAGACCACGGAGCGGTTTCCTGAAGGTAAGCCGTGGGACTTTAGCTGGGCTTTAGCCAGGGCTTTAGCCCGGCTGAAGCCCGCGTGCCATTACCCAGGTCATCCAGAGGTCCTATCAACCAATCCTTCTGGCTCCGTGCTGGAATACGCCGAAAACGTGGGCCCCCCCCGTTGACGCCAACGGCGTCGCTCATACCAGCCCAGGGCGAAAGCCCTGGGTTGGACCGGCAATAGATCATGGTGAGCGCTGAAAGCGCGATTCATACCTCCGATGAGGCAGGCCGTTGGCCTGCGATGGAATTCAAAGGGCACTCGACCCAGGGCTACTCGCCCTGGGCTGGTATGAGCCAGGCCTTTGGCCTGAGGCAACTGCGGAATAAGATCTCCTCAATAAGCCCAGTGAAGATCTGGGTAATGACAAGGGCTGAAGCCGCACGGCTACTTTGCAAGAAATCGCTCCGCGATCGGGGCCACTTACGCGAAGCCACCTCCGAACATGACTTTCGGAAAATGTCTCCAACTCGCGGGTTGCCAGTCGGCGATACGGCCGAATATCCGTCAGCGCTACACGATAGCGGATTAAACGAACGCGCCGGCGAGACGCCGGCGCTCCCAGGTTGACTATGAAAGGCCTGGCCCATCAAGGCCTATGCAACCGGTAGAACGCGGCAGGCGTTCGCAGCTCATTCGTGAACACCAAATTGCAGCCCACGATCGCCGGTTCACCCACCACCGCCGTCCACGAACTATCAGCGGACAAACTGCTCCGCGTTTCCAAGGTGTAGTTGTTGGCTGATGCCGGCCAGGAAAGGATAATCTGACCCGCTACCAGGCTCATCCGCAGTAAGGGAGCCGGCGCTGAGCTACTCCTGATTACCTGGATTGCAGACCCACTAGTGACGTACAGCGTTCCCTGCGCGTCGACCGCAACGCCAGTGGGGTATGTAGTCGGCCCGGTGCCCGACGCCACATTATTGAGGTTCTGATTTACGGCCGTTGCACCAAAGGTGCTCACCAAACCCTCGGGCGTGATCGTCCGAATCGAGTTGGTTCCATCCGAGACATAGACCATTCCGCCGGCATCTACCGCCAGTGCCGCAGGAGCACAGAAGCGCGCACTTGGCCCGATGCCATCAGCATTGCCCATCACTGCCGGACTTCCAGCCAAGGTCGTGACCTGGCCGTCGGCAGTAATTTTGCGAATCACCAGGTTCTGCTGATCAGCAATGTAAAGATTCCCTAATGCGTCTGCCGCAACTCCGGCCGGATGGTTAAAACGCGCACTTGTTCCCTGGCCGTCGGCGAAACCAGCTTCGCCCGCCCGGCCGGCCACGGTGCTGACCATGCCCTGCGGTGTCACCTTGCGCACGGTTTGATTTCCTGTGTCCGCCACGAACAGATTTCCAAAGCAGTCCACCGCAACGCTGCTTGGAAAAGCAAAACGGGCAGCCGAGCCGGCACCGTCATCTGCGCCAGGACTCCCAGCCACACCGGCCAGCGTCGTGACTACTCCATCCGCAGTGATCCTGCGGATCGTGCAGTTGTTCTGGTCAGCGACATAAACTGTGCCCCCGGCGTCCACCGCGATTCCCGCCGGAAAGTCAAATTGTGCATCGCCCCCCACCCCGTCGCGGCTGCCAGGGTTTCCAGCAGCCCCAGCCAGCGTAGTCACCACCCCGCCGGCGGTGACTTTTCTCACGACAAGATTCCCGCTGTCCGCAACATAAACGTTGCCGGCGAAATCGACTGCAATTCCCGTCGGCGCGTCAAATTGAGCCAGCCAGCCAACGCCGTCCGACTGGCCCGCGATCCCAGGTTGCCCTGCGAGAGTTGCCAAACCGAAGCGATTTACGGTCAAACCAACGGGCCATGAAATATTGAAGCCACCCGCCGAGTTGGTGAGCAGGCACCGGAACGCATCGCCGCTCATCGAAACGGTCGGTGAGTTGACCACCAAGGTCGGTGAGGCGACGCCGCTATAATCCGCACCATCACTTACGGTGATCCAATTGGCCGTCCCGGCGGCTTGCCGCTGCCAGAGATAAGCCGGAGTGGGATTGCCGGTTACGCCGACAGTGAACACCGCGTCCTGACCTTCGAGGACCTGCTGAGCCTGTGGTTGGGTCAGGATCACCGGCGGAGGAGCGAACGTAACTTGCACGTCAATATATTGGCTTGGCGCTGCGCCGCCTTCGTCCACCACGGTTGCGATCAGGTTTGCTTCGGAGTCCGCCAGGACTCCGCCAACCGCCAGCGCGGCGCCTCGGACATCGTTGGGCGTCTGCCCCAGGCACAACAGGTTGCTCTGGCGAGCATAATTGTAGCCCCAGATCACATACGCCCCGTGTTCCATGGTTGCGTTTTCGGTGAAGTTGCGGCGGCAGGCGATCCAATAGTTGCGATCCCAATCCTTCACGATCCGCAACGCAAGTGTTCCCGTCGCGGCGGCATCGTCGAACCGATAAACCCGGTACAGCCCGTTGGTCGTGACGGTTTGCACCTCGTCTTGGGTGATCCAGTTGAGCATGGATTTGAACCAGGGATTGAAATCCGTGCGTCGATCGTCCCCAAAGTTGGCGCCCATCGTGTCGAACACGTCGCCATACTCGCTGCTGGAACCGAAATCGCTCACGGGATTGCCATCATTGGTTTTCCAAACGTTCGCGTGGTACAGCCCGTAAGTGTGACCGAGTTCATGCGCGACGACCCGGAAATCGAACTCGCCATTCACGCACACGAAGCCCGTGCCCAGCACGTTCAAACCGCCCCATTGGATCTGCGAGCCGGGCAGGCTCCCCAGCCAGGGAAATAACACCACAACAACGTCGTAATCGGTCATTGCGTAGTCCCCCTGCGCCGCCGCCTCTGCGTCGTTGTACAAATCATAATACAAATATATCGTGGCGTAATTGGCCCCCGTTTGCGGCAGGCGATATACCTTCGGCGTGACCGTAAAGGCCACGCTCGCCCGGCCATACGAGCTGTTTTGGTAATAGGTGCTAATCTGGTTGTCCGCCAAAGACTGAGCCGAATCGGCGGTAATGGGTCCTGACCCCGGAAAGCCCGGATCGCCGGGCATATCCGAGAAATCTGTACGAATGACCAGCACTTTCTTCAAATGCGAAGGCACAACAAGAGGACGATTCGTTTTCTCCTGAACAGGCTTGGGCGCAAAGCCTCGTTCCAACAGGACCGACGCCGGTGCAGCCGGCTCGGCTGGGGAGTTTGACTCCGCCTCTTCGAGCAGCGCTTCGCTGTGCCGCAGATGTTCCGGCGAAGCGAAGCCGTAAACGGTCTTTCCCAAGCTGGCCAGCACGGCCGGGCCGGCCCCAGCGAACTGCCCGGCGGCCTGGCTCAGGTCGACGACCGGTTCCATGGCCTCCGCCGCCTGGGCGGCATCCAGTTCGGACAGCACACTTTCGTGCAAAGCCAGGACGCCATCGATCGCCACGCCATGGAGCGGGATCTTGAACCTGGTCGTTTCGGCCAGCCGCCGGCCATACACGTAGGCACGGTAGTTGTGCCCGTCGAGACGCGCGTCCCTTAGGATCTGCGCGACTTCTCGAGCGCCCTTGGCCGGGACCGCACAAGCGACCAGCAAGTCGCCCGTTCCAGACACAGGAGTCTCCAGTTCATCAGTAACCGCCTTGGGCAGTACCTTGCGCAGGTCTGCGGGAATGGACGCCTCCAAAGCCAGCGCCGGATCGGACTGAATTAACTCTCGAATCGCGGCGCGTCGTTGTTTGGCCAGTGCGATTCCCTCCTCGACAGTTCTCGATCCGGCAATGGTTCCCGATTTCGTGGCGTATCGCTTCGCCCACGAAGCAAACGAAGCCAGCGCTCGCTGCAGCTCGACACGCCGAAGCTGGACGTGTTGAGTCGGATTGGTGGTTTGCGCGGGTGCTAGCGTAACCAGCACGGCGCCAAGGCATAATACATAGGTTAAACATTTGGTTGGTTGCATAATCCCTGACTCCTTTCAGCTCGTGTGGCGCTACTCAGCGCCGGAGAGTTTGAGGTTCAGGGACCGTTACGGGGGTCGGGAGGAAATCTTACAACTAATTTTAAACATTCTTCTTTACAGCCAGGCTGCCTTTTGGTAAAAGCTCCATGTTACTCCCCTCCCATCCGACTGCCGGGCTTTTTCTTTAGGGCTTGTTGCCTGCTGGGGGGAGTGCATGACAACCAACAGCAACAACAAAGGACACTATGATTATACGGATCTTAACTATCACCGCGCTCGCTGCCAGCGTGGCATCGGTCACCGCCCAGAGTTCGTGCCCTCCTCCACCACCAGTCATCCGCTGTAACCCACAATGGCAGGTAGTTCAGGCCGGATACTCCGCGACCTTTACGGTCCAGGCGGAAAACCCAAGCGATGTGCATGAGGCACCTTGGTTTACGTACCAGTGGCAGAGGCAAGGGACAGGAGGAACAAATTTCGACAGCTTTGTTGACATCGCGGGCGCGACAAATACCAGCTATCGAATTTCTATGGCCTCTACGAACGACGATTCATCCGGCCCCGCATACTTCAGGGTTAAGGTGTCAACAATCCACGACGCCACCGCAACCTCTCTACCCGCAGGGCTGCTAGTCTATCCGTTCGCCTTTACGAACGCCTTCCCTGTCCCGGTCTACGGAGCGACTTATTACACGAAGGGTGTCAGCTGTGGAGGGACATACGTCGGAGCTGTGAGCTATGTTTTTGCGCCAGATCACTCCAATGGCAATGTTCTGCATAAGGTAGCAGATTTAACCCGGACAGACACTACCCTTGAGGGGTGGGACTACTATGCCTGTTTTTATTATTGCGGTTCACCTGCGAACTGCCCGAATACCCACAACCCCTGCGATTCTCAATGCGGTTATATTTTCAACTTCACCATTTATTTCCCGAAGAGCGTGCCACAGACACTTTACCCAATTTACCCAACAGGATTCCTCGGAACCATCCCAGGATGTCCCAACTAGTACTACAACCCCAGGTACGAGTGTTAGATCCTGTCAAAAGTTGATTTGCAACTGGACGGCCAAGGTTCGATGTCGGGGTAGTTCCTGATAAAGCGTCAGAGGGTTCAGGTGATAATCGCGATCCGTGAGGTTGAGCAACCCAAGCATCAGCTCAGCCTTGCGCCTGGGGAATCGATAGCCGGCGAGCACGTTTAGCTGCCAGAAATGATCTCCAACCTCGTCAGGGGTGTAGCCTTGGTTGTCCTGCTGATTCCAAAGAGCCTGAAACTGCAGAAAAGCACCGGAAGCGCCATTGTAGATCGCGCTAAGATCCAAGCGTTGCAGCACTCCCTGCAGATCCTGCGTTCGCAGGAAATTGAGGGAATTAATGGTTGTTGGAACATCAACAAAATCATCCGCCAACTCCGCACTTGTGAGGCGATACCGAGCACCAAGAGAAAGCCGATCGCCGATCAGTTGATTAAAAGTGAAAAACACAGAGCGTTCTCCGAAGCTTAAGTCTTCGCGGAACTGCGATTGCACCGTAAACGGTCGGTTGTTTCGAGGCATCGTTACGAACCCTCCCTGAAACCGATTGACTTCGGAGTTCAGAATCTCCCCACCAACTGCCAGGTAGGTCCCGGTTGGGAATTTTTGTTCCACGGAGACGTCGAACGTTTCGAACAGCGCACCCGAGTTCGCCCCGGCGACCGATTCAGGAATAATACTCCTGAAGGATTGAAGGAAACCTGCCACCTGCGGCGGTTCCAACTGAAAACTCTGGTCGAGAGTTGCCCCCGATAGTGAACGGGTGTAAGCGAACCGAAGGGTCGTATTTCTTGCCGGCGTAAAGACGAGTCCTGCTTTGGGAGATACCCTCTCGGCGGTCTGTTCGGCATTCGAAAGCGGCGCGCTCCGAAAGTTTTCAGGAAAAGTCACTTGGTCGTATGACAAACCTCCGATCACTTGTAATTCATCAGCAAGCTGCCAAGAATGATAGCCGTAAAAGCTCAGCCGCTTAAACAGAGAATGGATGTCCTGGTCGGCCGCAGGGTTTGAAAACGCAAAGAAAAAAGCGGACGGGATATTTTGAAGATTTGCAGTGTCAAAGTGACCGTATTGAAAGCGGGTTCCAACAATCGTTGTATGAGAATGCTGCTGCCAAATTTGCTGTAACTCTCCAGTGTAGATTTCAACGCCGCCGGTGAACTGCTCGTGCATGTTGACGATATCGACGCCTCTCAAACGGCCTCCGGGAGTCAGTCCGAGAAGGGTTGATTGAGCAGAATTTGTAAAGGAGTATTGGTCCTTCAGCCTCGTGACCAGAAACAAGGTGTGAATACCTGGACTCCATTCCCTGTGATAACCTAGTAGCAGAACGGGCTCTTGGATTTCTCGGAATCGAAAGTCGACGGCCGCACTGCTCTGGTCATAATACTGAAGCAGATCTCCCCCGGTTCGCTCGGCATCGATCGCCTCCAGCAACACGCTATCTTTTGGGCTCAATTGTTGCTTTAGAAGGACTGAAACCTGCCGCTGCTCCAGATCGTTGTTAGGACGTTCTCCGTTCTCAGTCCGGTATAAACCTTCTATGGAATAACCGGTACCACCGATTGTGCCATATTGAGCCCCGGATTGTTCCCAGTCTCCGCGACTCGTATATTCAGTGCTGGAAACAACTCCGACGCGGTTGCGCTCGAACAACCTTGAATACTCCTGCTGCGAAATCGCCGGTGAGAGCGGGCCCGCATCGGCAGGGGCCAAAAGGTTGGCCAGTAAAAACTCGACCTCCGTCGGAGTTTCGTACCGCAGGTTAATCTCCTTCGGATCCGCAAGTTGCTCATAGCTGTTCGCTAGAAACAAGTGTGCGGAGTAATTTGCATAATCATAACTGACGGCCTTAGAGGCCTCCCTGACACTGACGTCAAACATGCCGGCGTCACTATAAATGGCTGCCAGATTGGCACTACGCACGGCTTGATCCTTATCTAATAACAGAGCCGAGCGATAAACACTTCGGTTCTCGTTGAGCTCCTGCGACTGTTCGAGATCCCGGATCGCCTCGTTGATCCGATTATGTTGCTCGTTGAGCAAAGCGGAGTAGAGCCAGGCGGTCGGGTCCTTGGGGTCCAAGTACTTTGCGCGATCCAATTCTTTTGCGGCCCGCTGATAATCGCCCTGCTCCCCGTACGCCTTTCCCAAATAGCTGCGCAACAGCGCCCGCTGGGGTTCAAGGGCGGCCGCGACCAAAAGATCTTCCCGCCCGCCCTGCAGGTCGCCGCGGCGGATGCGGCAAAGGCCGCGCCCAAGCCAGGCATTCCCGAGCGAAGAGTCGGCTTCGATGGCGTAGTTGAACCACTCAATCGCCTGGCGGGTCTTGTTCCGCGCTGCCAGAAGAAATCCTTCAAGTGAACGCGCTTCGGCGTTTTGCGGCGACAAGGCGTAGCTCTTTTCAAAGGCTTCGTCCGCGCGATCGATGCGGCCGAAGCTGAATTCCAGTTCGGCAACACGTTCCCAGGCAAAACCGAAGTCCGGCGAATTGGTTACTGCCTGCCTGGCGAACTTGAGCGCCGCCTTGAGCGATTCCTCTCGAACAGCCAACGATTGCTCGTAGTAGGAAGCGGCCATTTGCTCGGTTGAGAGTTGAGGCGTTGAGAGTTGAGAGTAGAGGGCTGAGCGATTTGGATCGGTCTTTACAACCGCGATCAGCAAGCGCAGAGCGGCAGCCAGCCGCTGTATGCGATCGGTTGCGGGAGCTGCCGGCAGGGCGGCCAATGCTCTTTCTGTGTCCGAAACACGACCCACCGACAAGAGCAATGCTGCGTAATAAAGCCGCTCGGCATCCGAACCCGCCGTCCGGCCCGCGGGATACAGGCGCAGGGCGCCCAGCAAATTGCCCAGTCGGTACGCCCGCAGGCTGGGGGCGAGGATTGTTTCTTCGGCCGGCGTTAGGGGAAGATCGCGCAGGTCCAGGATGCCGGGATAATAAAAGCACCATTGCAAACGGTTATTCGCGGAGAAGCCAACCGGCGGGGAGGGGGCTCGGCCCACCTCCGCCACCGATTCCTGATTATTCCTCAGCTCCTGGCTGCCGAAGGCATTGGTGAATTGAACCAAGCCATCAATCACCGACAGCGTTGTGCGCTCCACCGGACCGTTGGTGCTCACCTCGATGACAAACTCGGTTCCTTTAATCCCGGCGGCTGCTCCCTTGGTAATAACCCGAATGCGCCCGGGCTGGTCGCGGTGAAAAAAGGAAATAATGCCCCTCAGGAGATTCAGGCCGAACAGCGACTTGGGCTCGTCCGGAGCCAGAATCTCCAATTCCGTCAGCGCGTCCATTGGCACCACGCTCTGGTCGGACCAGCGCAACACGGCCCGGGTGTTCAGCCCCGTGCGTACGCGGTACCCTGGCCTTAAAGCCTGACCGATTTTAGTCAGTACCCAGTCTCTTGAGTCGGGAGTTAAAACCTCGATGATCCCGTCGCGCTCGACGGATTCGATTCGGACCTCGTTGGCTGCCCCGCCCGTTGCGGCCGTCTGCCCATGCGACACTTCGAGGGAGGCCGACAACCATGTCAGCACGGCGACCAACAGTACGTCCCGACTTTGTGCCTGGCGCCTCTTCACATGCCGGTGGCGATCGATTTGTCTCTGGGTTCGCACATACTTTAGCAGCGTTTATCGGCCGGGCAAGAATCGCTTATCCTTAAACCAGCAATGAGACCACGGATGGACACGGATGAACACTGATAGGGAGGACTTGCACGCCCTTCCATTCGATATACGGTGCGGCGCTACCATTTCTTGCACACCGAAAAACAAGATTTGTTGTAAGAATTCCCCTGAGACTCCGTAGTGCCCGGAAATGACCTAATCACAAATCCAATGAAAGGAGTCTCTATGATGACTGTGAACTTAGAAAACGATACGCGGGCTTTTGCCGGGCGATACGTCCAAGCTGCGGGCACAAAGGCTCAACACTATCCGCAGACGCTCGCGGAAGCCGTTGAACTGGCTGTTGACCAGGTAGATGCAAGCTGCCTTTACCCGATTACCAACGCCGATGCCGGCCCCGCATTTCAACCCAGGACCATGCTCGGTTTATTGACCTTTTGCTATGCGCGCCAGGTCTATAGCTCGAGTGATATCGCGGCCCAATTGCGTTTCGAACTCAAACCGTTCTGGACCAATGGCATCGACCTTCCGGATTCCCTGATGCTGCAGCGCTTTCGCTCGGAGAATCAAGGTGCCATCACCCATTGCCTCAAGTCGACGCTGGTGTTTCTGGCTGAAGAGAAGATCCGGCAAGGGGTGGTTACCCATGTGAAACGGGCGCACCTTGCCAGCGAGGCGAGCCGCCGGATCATCATGGCCATGTTTACTGACAGCCTGGAAGCGCCGGCGGAAGCCAATCCGCGCAGTTCTTACACGGGCGTTTTAGGGGTTGCTATTGGCTTCAACCGGAGGCATTGATCACGGCATAACCCCGGCCAGAAAACACATTAATGAGAGCTCATTGCAACGGTGCGGCTGCCAACCCAGTCCTGTTGTCGCCGCGCCTGTCGGTGCCTCACCGAACTTGAGAATATTTCTATCCTATGCGACCAAACGCGGCAGAACTCATTCCCACGCGGGCGACCCTTCTTGAGAGGCTCAAGAACTGGCAGGATCAGACGAGCTGGCAGGAATTCTTTGATATCTACTGGCAGCTTATTTACTGCGTGGCTCGAAAGGCCGGCTTGACGGAAAGCGAAGCGCAGGACGCTGTCCAGGAAACGCTGATGTCCGTCGCCAAACAAATCCCGACCTTCAAGTACGACCCGAAGCTTGGATCATTCAAAGGATGGCTTCTCGGGATGGCACGGTGGCGCATTTTCGACCAGTTCCGTAAGCGCGGGCCGCTGGCCCGCCATCGCCAACGGGGCGGGCAAAATACGACCAGCGACACCGCTACTGTCGAGGCGCTACCGGATCCTTCCGGAGCCGTGCTCGATGAGTATTGGGAAGCCGAATGGCAGAATACGCTGCTCGAAGCCGCGGTTAACAATGTGAAGCGCCGGCTCGATCCGCAAAAATATCAAATGTTTGATTGCTATGTGAATAAAGGCTGGCCCGCCGCCAAGGTGGCTTCCACCTTTGGGCTATCGCTCGACCAGGTCTATGTGGCAAAATTCCGGATCACCCAGTTGATTAAAGAGGAAGTCGCACGGCTGGAAGTAGAAATGACCTGACCCCCCGGCACGTTTTCCAAGCTTGTCTTGTCGGGCTGCCTGCATCACATAGTCACTCATGTCGCTTGCGCGCGTGGCCATTCATTCAAGTCAATTCCCCGATGCCGTCCGGCTTGACCTGCTCGAATCACTGCGCTCGCGAAAAATAAACCACAAATTTCACTACGACAGCCTCAAGCAAACCCAGAAGTGGCTGGCCTTGCACCGGGCCTATTCGCCGTCCCGAACGGATCCCCAATGCGCGGCCGTTTACCAACAGAGCTTCGCCTGTACAGTTCAACGCCTTCAATCCAGCCGAGCGCACGTGGTCGGGCTTGGGTGCGGCGGCGGCCAAAAGGACACCGCCTTTTTAGAACTAATACACCAATCCGGCCGGGAGGTTTTTTACACTCCGTCGGACGTGAGCACCGCGATGGTGCTGGTGGCGCAACAAACGGCATTGCGCGTGGTTCCTGAGGCTAACTGTTTTCCTCTGGTTTGCGATCTAGCCACCGCGCAGGACTTGCCCGCCATTTTGCCGGCGGCGACCGGGCCATCGAAGGTTCAGATGGGAGACAAACTCGTCGGCGCGCAAACTCCGGTCAAAGTCTTCACGTTTTTCGGCATGATCCCTAACTTCGAACCAGACGTGATTCTACCGAAGCTGGCCAGCCTGCTTCAACCCGACGATCACCTCCTTTTCAGCGCCAATCTCGCCCCGGGAAGCGATTATGCCGCCGGCGTTGAACGTGTTCTCCCCCTTTACGATAATGCCCTTACACGGGACTGGCTCATGACGTTCCTGTTGGACTTGGGCGTTGAAAGAGCCGACGGCGAACTCGGCTTCCAGATTGAGAAGACGGCTGCCTTTCTCGACTTGAGGCGAATCACCGCCACCTTCACTTTCGTTCGCGATCGAATGTTCGAAGTGGAATCGCAGCGCTTCGAATTCCGAGCCGGCGAGACCGTCCGCTTATTCTACTCCTATCGCCACACGCCTGCGTTGGTGCGCACGCTGCTTGCCCAACATGGCCTCGAGGTGCTTGACCAATGGGTGACGCCTTCCCAGGAAGAGGGGGTCTTCCTCGTCACCAAGGCCAGCTAACGCAAATCTTCATCCTCCCGGTGGGGCGAGGCTCCCGCCGAGCCCTGACTCACAGGAAATGCTGAAAAACTGAAAAGCTGAAAAGCTGAAAGCAGGACGACAAAGCGGAAATCGGGAAATCATCTGCGGTCGCCCTGAATCTACGGGGAAGCATCACGGCTCGGCGGGAGCCTCCCCACCGAGAAGGTTCAGAACACTCTCAAGGTCTCCAGTACCGCGCGCGTGCGAGGGACCTCATGCGTGCGGAACAAATCGGTCTTGCCCAACGCCGCGAGGACGGCAAAGAACGGCTCGGCGCAACGCACCTCTTCGCGAAAAAACTCAAACGCATGTGGCAGCGCATGACAAATGGGGAAGCCAAGAGTGCGCAAACGAAAGGAATTAAGAAACACCGTCATCTGGTGGCGGATCCGCACCGCGCTGTCCTGCAAGTTCCGGTAATAAAAGCCGAGGCCCGGGTCCAAAAGGATTTTTTCGACGCCCTGGCCCAACGCAACTTCAATTTGGCGAGCAAAATACTCGCGCATGAGTTCGACCGGGTCGGCGCCGAAGTCAAAGTTTCCGACCTCACGCACATTGTCGCCTTGCACATAACAGATGATCACAGCCGCGCCATGTGCCGCCACCATGCGAAACAGCTCTTCAGTTCCACGGGAGCCGGTAAGGTTCAGCACGTTCGCCCCTGCTTCCAGGCAGGCTCGAGCCACACCGGCCTGGTAGGTCTCGACCGAGACTAAAATCCCGCTTTGGCGCAGCGCCTGAACGACCGGAAGCAATTTGTCCGTCTGGGCTACGGCGTCCACGCGGGCGGCCTGGGCCAGCGTCGATTCCGCACCCACATCCACCAGGCGTGCCCCCTGTTCACGCAATACGCGCCCACGGAAAGTGGCGCTTTCAGGCGTCAGGCATACGCTCTCGCGGTACCAGGAATCCGGGGAGAGATTGACCACCCCCATCAAAGAGGGCTGCGAATTAAAAGCGAAGAATTGTCCGTCGAGAGCGAATTCCTTGACCGGAGATTTTGCCGCAGCGCTATTAGCATCCAATAACGCGGCGAGGTGTTCCAAGCTGAGCATGCCAGCCAACCTAGCGAAACACCGCGGAAAGTCCAACCCTGGGGGTGACCAACTCGGAAAAAAGCCAGTCCGAAAACCACCACGGGAAAACAAATACACTTATGGGCGAGACGCGCAAACGGCCTCCTCTCCCCAGCCCTCTCCTCCAAAGGAGGAGAGGGAGACCGCGTCCACGCAGCAGTCACCCAAACTCAATGGCAGTGCAGCCGTCCCTGCCCGGCAGCGGCAGTTCTTCTCAAAAATGAGATGGTATTCCGGCTGCTATTCCCATCTTAGAAGGCTGGTATGGGGAAATCCCGAGTATTGGGAAAACGTATCCTCCTGGTTGAGGACGAACGGTGGGTGAGAGAATGCATCAAGCGCTTGCTTTGGCTGGATGCGCATGTCGTCACCGAGGCCGCCGATGGTGTCGAAGCCTGCGAACTGTTTGAGCAGGGAGAGTTCGACGTGGTAATTACGGACCACGACATGCCGAAAATGGCCGGCAACGCTTTGGTGGTCAGCATCCGAAGCCGGGCCCCCTCGCAGCCGATTATCATGATCACAGCAAGGGCCGAAGCCCTCGGCGAAGAACACGGCCCGGTCAATGCCGTCTTGAGTAAGCCTTTCGGCGTGGACGAATTACGCCAAACACTGGCAACTTTGCTGGCCTGAACGCTGTTCTGATGTTTGCGGCGGCAAAGCGCAGACTTCAGGCTGCAGAAATCACCGAGGCGATTGCTCTCGGTTTACGCCCCCTTCGCACGTCCCTGCAGCCTGAAGTCTGAGCTCCACTCCCACCGGTTAACCGGTTGCTCGACGGAAGTCATCTAAAGTGATTCGTTTCGAGAATTGGGGCCCAAAGGTCCCGACTGCTCTGCTTTGAATCGTCGAGGCGACGTCCGCTGTGGAACCGCCGTCGTGCCGACCGCTGGGCCGTGGCGGCACCGACCAATAACACAGGCGACTAAATGGCAGGTTGCGAGCCGAACCGGTCACCAAGGCAGAGCTGAATCTGTTCATATGCTTCTACCATATCTAACGTGCGGAAAACCCAAATCTTACAAAAATTCTTCGGGTTCCCAGCGAGCGTTTGCCTAAGCGGCTCGAAATCAAAACGTAAGCCAATCAAAATTCCTTCGCTTCAGAGTCGGCGGATTACGGTTGGCCCTTCTGTGTACGAGTTGTCGCTGCTGTGAAAGTTTGCTGGCGGACCAAGTCCCGAGGTGAGGTCTCCGAAAAGGCTGGTGGGGCGAGGCTCCTGCCGAGCCCTGATCAATTTTTTTAGCCGTGGGCTTTTCTGCGAGGGCAACGGATTTGGGAAGTTAGGGCTCGGCGGGAGCCTCGCCCCACCTAGCGGCTCCCAAGTCAAACAATCGGTGATTTTGGACATTGCTGCTCCAATAAGGTATTTTCTGCGCAAGGGTATGATCGTATCGCTCAACCAACCTCAGCCGCTGGAACGCAAAAGCACGGCGCCCAAGGTCAAGGAATACACCGGCGAGGTGGTGTACATTTACGCGTTCGACGTCGCCTACGAAATGGTCCGCCAACCCGTCCGCGAGTTGCTGGGCCAACCCGTGGCACAGTTTGTCGTCGATGCAAGCAAACGCAGTCCACGCCATCTGTTCTTCTATCGGCCGCAAATGGTGCGACTGCCGCCCCTCGAACGGATTGGACCCAACGGCCCGGTCCGCATCGAACGAGGGATCAAGCTATTGCCGGTAGGCGCGATCAGCATCACCGTCCGGGTTCCCTTCACAGTTAAGCATGTTGAAGACCTTGTGGAGTACCATGATCTGCAGTTCAGCAACGGCTCGCTGCACCAGGAGGTTCGCAGGCTAGCCGAAGAAGTCCGGCGCGAGCTGGCGGCCTATTATATCCGGCCCGTCCCCAACCTCGCCGAGGAGGAAGCCTATACGGTTTTTTGCATTAACTCCCCTTTGTTGACCGAGGACGGCACGCCGCTCAGCGCGGAGCAGTGGCTGCGAGCGCATCGGCGCGCGGTGGCCGCTCTGCTGACCCAGGAACCCGACGTGGATCACCTGTCCAAGCAGGAAGCCGACGAATCCACCGGCCGCTTCCTGAGTTACTACGAGCACGACCTGGTCGTCATCGACTGGGATGCTGCGCTCATCGTCGATGAAAAAGCAAACTTCGACGAGACCCTTTATGTCATGGAGTTGGCCAATCTTCAATTGGCCGAGTTAGAGGCCTACGATCGGATCCTCGACGACTCACTGGAGCGCGCCTACCGCGACTTGACCGCGCGGCCCGTGCGCGGGCGGACGACGATTCTACGCGAACTGCGCGAAATTCGAATCGATCTAGCCCGCTTCAGCGATGAATTGTCCAACATCACCAAGTTCTTCGGCGATTGGCATCTCGCACGGATTTATGAGAACATTTCCGCGCGCTTCCACCTGGCTGATTGGCATCGGACCATCGACGACAAACTCCAAACCCTGGACAATCTGTACCAATTGCTTAATCACGATCAAACGAACCGCTGGATGCTCATACTCGAATTGACGATCGTGTTGCTCTTTATAATCGACCTTGTGATTCTAATCTTTGGTGTCAAAGCAAGGTGAGCCGGAGGTACGATCCTACTGTAGTGTCTCGCAAATGAATGCCTCTTATTTCTAACAGGAGGAAACAGAGAAAACAGAGTTTTCGTCTCAGTTCCCTCCGTTCTCTCCTGTTCAAAGTAGCTCCAGTCGTTTGAAAGACACCCCACTGCCGTATCGCCCTCTAACGCCGCAAAACCAACCCATATCGAAGCCTGCGCGCCTCCCTGGCAGCGTCGCGCGCCTCCGATAATGCCCGCGCCAATCGCGCCTCTGCCTCCAGCCAATGCTCCACTGCGCGTCCCTCCGGTCGTCCCGCCGCCTCCCACAGGTAGTACGCCTCAACTGCAATCTGATCGGTCGACACAGTCGATTTGCTGTGCTCTGGACCTTTAATGTGCTTTTGATTCGGGAGATTCACGGTCTGGCACTATAACCCACTCTCCAACGAAATACATCCGAGAGACCTTCATCCGAACAAGGCAAGGTTTGAAAAATTGCGATTTTTTCAGGAACAATTTCGCGTCCACAAACCTCTAACTCAAGTTCGCGATCGGTTCGGCTCGGTTTCTTGTGAAGCGCGCGCCGGGTTGAATCTCGCAGGCAACAGCGCTAGAGTTTTCCCAGTTCCACAGATACACTCGACAATCGCCATGAATATCGATCGCAGAACCTTCTTTCAACGTACAGGACTCACTGGTTTATCTCTGCTCGCTCTTGGCTCGAGTCCTGAGCGCGCCGCAGCCGATCCAGACCCTGCGCCAGAGGGGAAAGGTGCTCATCCAGCAGCCGATAGCGTCATGGATCCCGAGATTTTCCAGTTCCGGTTGGGAGACCTTGAAGCTTTCATTGTGCATGACGGGTTCCTGGGACTGCCCAGCGTGCAGCCCACGTTTGTTCCAGAAGCCAAGCCCGCTGAAATTGAAGAGCTCTTCAAACGCCAATTTCTGCCTCCGAACCGTGTCGCGCTCAGCTTGAATGTGCTGATTGTGAAGACAAAGTCGGGGGTGATTCTCTTCGATTCCGGCGCCGGGCACGCGTTCGGCCCAAGTATGGGGCATTTGCTGCGGGGGCTGGCGAAGCTTGGAATTAAGCCTGGAGACGTGAAAGCGATTTTCGTGACCCATGCCCATGCCGATCACATCGGCGGCCTGGTAAGCGAAAGTAACGAGCCTGTGTTTGGGGCCGCGCGGATCGTGGCCGCCCGCAAGGAGGTGGAGTTCTGGACTTCCAGCGACCCGGATCTTTCGGGGGTCAGAACACCACTGGAAACGAAAACGCAGAGTCTTAGGGCTATCCAGAAATTCCTTGGCGGAGTCAAAGGGAACCTTGACCTGCGGGAGCCGGGCCGGATTTCGCCGGAAGTCGAGCTGGTCGCTTCGCCCGGACATACCCCCGGCCACTCCGGCTTCCGGGTCAGTGGAGGGGAGGAAACACTCCTGGTGATCGGGGATTCTGTCCATCTTTATGCGCTGCAGTTTCCTCATCCGGAATGGACGATGGCATACGACGTTCATCCGGACCAGGCCATCATCACCCGCCGCAAACTCTTCGAGCAAGCCAGCGCCGAGCGCACACTCTTGATGGGATACCACCTGCCTTTCCCAGGTGTTGGCCATGTCAAGACTGATGGCCCCGGCTACATTTGGGTGCCAAGACCGTGGGTGGTTTAGGCCAACCGCAGTCACTGGAATCCAACGAGGAGGACGTCCTCATCTCCCTTCATCCGGGCTTGATCCCGAAGCCGGCTTGAAGGAAGTGGTGGTCGGTGGTTAGGGCTTCGCGAAGCTTCAGTTCGCGCATTAAGATGAAACTGGTGCAGTCGGTGAAAGAAAAGTCCTTGTCACGGTAGCGGAAAAACAGCCCGCGAGCCTTGTCCGCTCGGGTGGGACTGACATATTCCCAACGCACACGCGAACTTCCGTCCACCTGCTGCCACCAGGTCTCAGCAGCGTCGATTCCCAAACGGATCCGCAGCAGGGTAAGCGTCTCGTCCGCCACGTAATCGCTCGTGACGAAGAGTCCTCCTCCCTCGAGCCATGCGTCCCGAACCGCCACGGCTTTACCATGGTCAAGGTCTGATCCGTCCGCGCAGGCCATCCAGCCCGCAGTGTCAACGAACAGCAGTCTCACGGGCCGTAAAGCAAGGCATCGTGATCCGCCGCGGAACGCCCGTCAACCGACCGGCCCAACGGCTTGGCGCGATATAACGGATCTTCTGCCACTTCGCCCGTCGGATTTTCCGACGCGTCAACCGGAACCACTTGAAAGGCCGGACGGCTCCGGTACAGCACCGTGAACCGCATGCCGCGGCGCACTTTGCGCACCACCTGCGGTAACGTGGACCGAAGCTCTTTTGCGTTAATGACCGTGTTCATAACAAGGTCATCTTAAGTTGAACCTGGTTGGCCGTCAAGAAGGCGTGAGGAAACAACTCAAAAGGAAATATTATGGTAAAACAATGGCGGGAGCGGCGGGGCTCGAACCCGTAACCTCTGCCGTGACAGGGCAGCGCTCTAACCAATTGAGCTACGCCCCCGCATGGGACAGCAGAAACTATGAAACAAATCGT
>Ga0210409_10003418_pt1 | contig 17806 bp, 15 predicted proteins | sample IncBWH17MmetaG_FD_161649 | JGI IMG/M metagenome (GOLD analysis project Ga0210409, IMG submission 161649) | Forest soil microbial communities from Barre Woods Harvard Forest LTER site, Petersham, Massachusetts, United States - Inc-BW-H-17-M | ecosystem: Environmental > Terrestrial > Soil >... | reverse complement strand
GCCGGAGTCACAGGCTGTTGCGCGGTGGGTTGCTGACCCGTGGAGGGCGTCGCAGCCGCAGCACCGGGAGTTGCAACGCGCGGGGTGGCAGCAGTTGGTTGGGCAGGAAGCTGCTTAAGATAGGCGAGATCGCGAGGCTCTTCTGTGCCCGGCTGAACAGCGGGGAATGACAAATTCATCTGATGCTCCATTGCGCTGGCAATACGGTGCAACTGCCAGATGAGCTTTTCGAGCTCCTTCGAACGGCCCAGGTTCAAGTTGCGGTCCCACAGAAAGCGGATGGCCAAAACGAGGAGAATCGGCAGGCCGACGGCCAGTGTGGCGAGTACGATGTTAAGGAGCAGCGAGCCGAGGGGTGTCAGGGATTGAGTCATTGGCGCCTCCAACAAATGCAGGATCCAGGAGGCAGGATACAGCAGCGCGGCAGTGGTGACAAACGAATCGGGCTTCGGGGTTACTGCTTGACAGCGCCACCTAACTGCCGCCAGGTGACCAGTTTAATGTTTTGTTCTTGAAGCAATAGACGGAATTCCTGGCCGGTAAAGAAATCGAAATCACGCTGGCGCCAGGCGGAGCCCCAGGTGTCGCGCTCGCGTGTGGCAGCTTTCATTTCATCATTATCGAATGCCAGGTGAATGACGAATTCGGTTACACCCGGTTGAAGATTCTTGATCGCCGTCCTATAGAACTCGGCCCACTTTTCCGGAGGGACCGCGGGATCGATGGTGACGGTGTGATCGATGACGATGTCGTCGGGACCGAGGGTGGATTCGAGATAGGGGTGTTCCGCGAACCAATCGCGCGTGACAAAAACCGGAAGCCTATACGCGTGAGCGACGCGAAGAAAAGCTTCAAAAAGTTCCTTACCATTTACGATCAAACGATATTGATGAGAGTCAAGATGCGAAGGGTGAATGCCCATCGCATAAGCGCGGTCAATTTGTTCGCGTAGCTCCAGTTCTGCATCCTTCGGATCGATGTGAGTGTCTCGCGACCAATCGTGATGAAAGTAGCCATTCTTGTCGACCAGGCTCGGCACCTTGTCTCTTGACGCCACCGGTCCCCAGCGATAGTAGACGCGCTCGCTGGTCAGCGTAAGGTGCAGGCCGAAATCGATTTCGGGATGAGCTTTGGCGTAATCGGCAATCTCCGGAAACCACGGGCACGGCACCATAATGCTCGCGGAGTTTACGAGCCCTGTGTCGAGACCCTTAATCGTTGCCGCATTCACTGAATGACTCATGCCCACATCGTCGGCGTGAATGATTAACAGCTTGGTATCACGGGGGAACCCAAGCCTCTCCGGGAGAGATTTGCCGGCGTCCTGTGCATGAGCATCGAGAAGCGCGCCCGCAAGACAAATCAACAGCAAGACCGAAATGCGGTTTCGATTCATTGGCATCGATTTTTCGTCCTTCGCGTCCGCTACGATGTCTTTTATAACACGACTGCGTCTAACTCCCGGTAAGTCCGGTAGCCGGACACCTGGCTTGCTGCTACTGCGCCCCCAGCTGAAACCCCACACAGAAAAACAGGAAATGCCAGCCCAATGGGAATAGACTTGCCGACTGTGAGGTGTCTCTCATGCGCACTATATGCACGGCGAGTTTGTTTGGCGTCTGGTTGCTTGCGATTGGCGGCCCTCTGGCCGCTTAGGAACAGAAACAGCCCACGGCCGCAGAGCTGAGCAAGAACGAAACTCCAGACAAAGCCTTCACGCGCTTCTTCGGCTATCAGGAATTTCAATTTCGATCGGCCGCGGAAGCCATGCCCGAAGAGAAATGGAATTACCGCCCCGCGCCGGGATTGTTCAAAGACGAGAAACCCCAATTCGGACCCGCAGAGGAGCGCACTTTTGGAGAACAGGTGAAACATGTGGCCTGTTCTAACTTTTCGTTTGCGGCCTTGTTGGACGGCACGAATCCACCGGAGGGCTGTGACAAGGGCGGACCGAGTCCCGCAAAAACGCGCGTCGAACTGCTCAACTACTTGCGCGACTCCTTCACCGCACTGAAAAAGTCCCTGGGGGCAATTACCGAAAAAAACATGTACGACCCGATCGAACGTGCAGGAAATACCCGTTTGGGCCTCGGCGTAGTGTGCATCTGGCACGTGGCGGATCACTATGGCCAGGTGGTTATTTATCTCCGCGAAAACGGTATCGTGCCACCTGCCAGCCGACCCAATCCCCCCGAGTTGAAAGACAAATACTGAACTCAAAACTCAGCGCGTTAATGAGGACTTAGGGCTGCTTGGAGAATCTGAGTTGCGAGTTAGTGTTGGGTCCTGCGTTGACGAATTCGCGTCTCTTGGTGCAGAGCAACCACGGCCTAGACCTGCTGACGGAGGTTGGAACGCAGTGTGAGCGAGCCATCATCGTTCAGCTTCTGGTGACACGCCCAGCGCACGGGATAGCGCATTCCCTTTACCTCAATCTCCGCTCTAAGTTTCAATCCTTTCCAGTCGGTGACGTCCGGAAGCACAAACTGTGCCTGCCGAATCTTGCCGGGTAACGGGCAACCGGCGTCCAGACAACCGCTCTTGAGCACCTTTCCGTCCTGGCTCTCGACGGTGACCCTCAATACCCCCGGCACACCCGCGATGCCGTCATTTGCCAAACCGACAATTAGCCCCAGCGCACCATCGTCCTTATAGCTCCAAATGAAAGATGGCCTGACCCGATAGCCAATTCGGCGATTGATCCGGTCGAACGCTGCCGGATAAGCCTGGTAGTAGCTCATCAGGTTTTTTGCGCTGATCTGGTGAAAGTTCCACAGGGACCAGTAATTCGCCCCGATATCCATCACATGAGCGATCATGTTCTCCGCCGGAGAAATTCCTTCCTGTGCGCCGTGCGGATCGGGAGGTTTACCCGGAAGCCCCTGCTCCAGCAATGCGGCGATCCACGGCGGGCGATTGCTGAGCGCTTCAATCTGCTCGTTTTCAATAAAGATGGTATCGCTGCGAATCCAATTGTTGCTGCGGACGGTGCGGTCCAGCAGTTCTGAATTGCCAACGCGGCTAAAGTCCGGCTGCGTGTTGGTCAGCAGTGGAGTCTTGGAAAAGTGTTCGAGTTGGACTTCCAGCATGCTGGTCCAGGTGCGCTCTGCTGTCTGGTAGTCCGGGAAAGGATTGTTGCCAAATGGCCAGGTGTGCCCCTCACCCCAAAATCCGTACATGAAGGTATCGATATATTCGATGAGCGGACTGCCATTGAATTCCGCTGCCAACAGGCCAACCAATTCTTTGAATGCCTGCTGAAAAAAAGGATGGTCATAACGAGGCTGGTAACGCGAATGCGGATTCTCCAGGAATCTTTTCCCCGCAGCGGCGCTTTCCTGATCGCTCTGCACCAGATCCACTTTCGGCACTTTCTCCAGAACAAAATCCGGGAGGGCCGCTTCGTGTGTATAGTCCGGAGCGCACATCTGAACTCGCAATCCGACCCGTTTGTTGTTCTTCTTGGCCAATTCAAAGACCAGCTTCAGGTAATCGGGCAACTCCAGACGTCCAGGCCGCGGCTGTATTTCCCTCCAGGTCGGACGGACATAAAGCTGTTGGCCCAAGGGAAATCGAACCAGATCTTCGATGGCCTGAGGGATATTGTCGGACTTGATTTCCTGCGTGCCACTGTCTGCGGTGATGTAGGTGACCAGTCCCATGCCGTAGTTCGGCACCACCTCTTCCGAAGAGGTGGTAGTCATCACCACGTCGTCAGTGGGAATAAGGGCATCCGGCGGGTATTGAGGGAACGGACCCTGATTGAGCCGATCGGCCACTTGGGGACCGGAGCCGAAATCGTAGTTTCCCCAGTTGTGGGCGGCGACCTTGGCCTGCGCTTTACCGGTTGCAAGTTCCGTAGCTGCCGCGACGGCAATGGCACTTTTTATGAAATCTCTACGCTGCATCGGAATTATCTTCTCCTTATCGGCGTTCGGTGCGAGGTCACGGCAGCAATCTGCCGGAGTGCGAGATTCACATCTCCAGCTACCGCGCCGTCAAAGAAGCATGCACTCGCCAGGCCGGATGTTCCCCAGTCGCGGAGTGACCGCTAATCGACTATCGAACTGTTACTATTTATATCGTTTGGTTTCGTTTGTCCAACGCAAGATAAGACACCGTTGGAAGAAAGTTGTCGAACAGATTAATCGGACCTCGCATCAAAGCTTTTCGGAGCCGATCTACATATTCGGTTACCGCGAATCAGGTAATTACGCACTGGGACACTGTTGTAGCAACGTGATTCTGTCACCCTAACGGCAACATAAAAGTGTCACCCCCCTGGGATGGCTGAGTGTTCGAGGCGGGTGTCGCCGTGGTAGAGCGAAACGCGCCCGTCGAGAGCCTGGTAGATGTGGACTTTGGCACCAGCGAAGCTGAAGCGTCGCGCCTGCTGGGGGATCTGGAAGCGGCGGCCTTGCCACTGCACGACGTTGTCGTTGCTGACGGTGCGTTCGTGCACGAAGCAGCAGATGCGTTCGAGGCTTTCCGGAGCAGGACGCCAGGCGGTGGCGATTTCGCGAGGCTGCCGTGCGAAGCGGCGGTTGTAGTCGGCGAGGAATTTGCGCAAGACCACATTGGCGGAGTCCATGTCGGCGGCTTGCGCCAGACGTAGTTCACTGGCGAGGCGATCTTGCAGTACACCCCAAAGCCGCTCGACGCGGCCTTTGGCTTGCGGACTGTTGGCAGCGATGAAGGTGACGCCGAGTTGTTGCAGTGCGCGGCCGAACTGGGTGGGCTGGCGTTTTCCGGCGAGCTGTTCGTCGACCGTCCAGTTGTCGTCGTTGCGGACGAAGACGCCGCTGTGATCGCCGTAAAAAGCCAGCGGCACGCCGTGGCGGCGGAGCAGCTGTTTCAGCAGGCAGAGATAGCCGAAGGTGGTCTCCGAAGAGAAGAACTGGGCCGCCAGGATTTTTCCGGTGGCGTCGTCCTGCATGCCCAGAGCGGTGAGCTGCGGGCCGCGGCCTTCCAGCCAGTCGTGCGGGCTGCCATCCAGTTGCACCAGTTCGCCGAGCCGCGCGGAACGCAGGCGTCGCTGGCGATGAACGGGAGCGCGGCGTTTTCTCGGCGAGCCCAGACCGTTCTGGCGCAACAGGCGACGCAACGTTTCGCGACTGAGGGAAAAGCCCTCGCGCTCGACCAACTTCTCGCGGAGATGGTGATCGTTGAAACCGGCGTAGGTGCCGCCCGCGAGATGCACGATGCGTTGGCGCACGGCGTCAGCCAGGCGCCGGTGACTGGGCCGGCCGCGGTTGGCGTGAGCCAGAGCCGCCTCCCCGTCTTCGCGCATACGCTTCTTCAAGCGTTTAATCTGGCGCACGCTCAGACAAAGGAGTCCGGCGGCTCTGGCACACGCCATATCTCCCTTGATGCATGCGCTGATCACGCTCACTCGCTGAAGTTCCTTCTGACTCAACGTGAATGCCTCCTGTCTCATGGGGTGACATTTTCACGTTGCCGTTAAGGGGTGACAGAATTATGGAGCTAAGACATAATTACGCACTGGGACTTCACACCTCCAACATTTGCATTTACCATCGGGTGAGGCACGTACGCACGACAACTCCGCGGCAGTCCGTTCGCATCCAACCGTGCACGTCCACTAGCGCAAGGAGTCCACTCATGGCTATTCGAGTCTGCGCGTCTGCCGTGGTACTGGTCTTGGCGTTGGCCGGCCTGGGTTGGCCCCGATCGGCTTTTGGACAGGACCAAGGCGCCGAGGGAGGTAACTTCAAGAGTCAAGTGGATTTGGTCTCCGTCTACTTCACGGTGCGCGACGACAAGAAACGCCTGGTCAGCGATCTGGGGCAAGACAGTTTCACTGTCTCCGAAGACGGCCAGCCGCAGGCCATCAAGTTCTTTGCCCACCACACGGATGTGGTCCTCAACGTGGGCGTGCTCCTGGACACCGGCTCGAACATGTCTTGGATTCTCAGCGAAGAAGCGCAGGCCTCGACGATGTTCCTCAGGCATGTAGTGCGCCCCACAGACCTCGGATTTATTGTGAGCTACGGCTCGCGGGTGGAAACCGTGCAGTTACCCACGTCGGACCCTGTGCTCCTGAGGCAGGCCGCCGAGTCGATTGGGAAGGGAGCGGCGATTGGATTGCCAGAACACGATCCGGCGGCGCCAGGCATCTGGACCTCGACCGTGGGCATCAACGGGCGCCATCCGCTCGACCCCAACCGCGAAACCCACCTTTACGACGCCATCGGTGTCTCCACTCACCGCTACCTTGTGGGCGAGGTAGGACGCAAGGCCGTCGTTATCGTGGCCCTCTCCGGCGATTCCAAAAGCGAATCCACGATGGCGGACGCCTTGGAAGCTCTGCTCGAAAACGACGTGATCGCGTACGTCCTGCAGATTTACGATGGCTCAAAACACGACAATTGCGACGTGCTGCACATTTACCAAAAAGACAGCTACGGAGAGCCTCTGCTCAAGAAACTAGCCGAGGCTACCGGCGGGCGAATGCTGGAAGTCCGGGGCATTGACAAGCTCGAAGACGCGCTTGACGAGATCTCCGACGAACTGCACCACCAGTACAGCCTGGGCTACTACCCTGAAAACAAGAATTGGGACGGCAAGTTCCGCAAGATCCAGATTTCCGCCGCCGAGAAAGGCTTTAAGGTCTATGCGCGCAAGGGCTATCACGCCAAACCGCCCGCAGCGAACGTTGCAGTAAGCCAATAACCAATCAGCTGCATCGCAGATGCAAGGAGCCCCGGACTAGACCTGCCTGCTGACTGATGCGTTCTTCTGCGGGGTACCTTCGCTGGACGACTTACACGTCCCAATTACACGCGTTGCCCATGGGAGTATGCTTCGGGGAGAAGAGGTTGGAGGTGGTGGATGAAGTCAAATCGGAGAAAGATTGGAAAGACGGCGTGGGTAGCAGGGACGACCGCGGCCATGACGGCGTTGGTGGTGCTGTCGGCGGGGATGGCGTGCGCGAAGAAAAAAGAGAAGGCGTATCTGCCGGACTATGTGTTGAAGGCACAGACAGTGCTGGTGGTGATCTTGCCGGATGCGGGCGAACCGATGGATGACCCATTTGCGAACCGCAAGGCCCAAGAGGAAGTGGAAAAGGCGCTCATGAAGTGGGGGCGGTACCGGTTGGCGCTGGATGCGAGCACGGCAGACCTGGTGATTGGAGTGAAAAAAGGATCGGGGAAGGTTGTGAGTCCGGCGATCACCGGCGGACCCACGGAATCACCGCGCCCTGGAACGATCGAAACAACAGACAATCAGATACGGGTCGGAGCGCAGCGAGGGACTCCTCCAGCGGTGACACAGGAGGAGACGAATGCACCGAACGATAGAGCGCAGACGAGGATGGAAGTTGGAGCGGAAAATGACACCTTCAAGGTGTTTAAGGGCGGAGTGGAGTACCCGGTGGATTACGCGCCGGTGTGGAATTACATTGCGAAGGACGGATTGAAACCACCGAGCGTGGCCGCGGTGGAAGAGTTTCGCAAAGCGGTAGAGGAGTCGGAGAAGGCAGCGGCACAGAAACAGCAGCAGGGGCAGAAGAAAAATCCGTAACGCGGGCACCAGGCCCGGCCAACTCTCGCTGCAGTTTCATTTCTTTAGACGGGATGTGCTGAAGGCAGTGGACGCTATCAACAGCTGCGCTTCAGCGGGATCAACTGGTACAAGTTTTCTTGCTTCGCTCGCCTCTTGTCCCTTTGGCGTCTTTGTCCGGAAGTAGTAGGTCTTGCCAGCTTCCGCCGTGAAGCTGGTCGCCGCCATGGAAGATTTGACCACCCATCCGAACTTCGATTGAACACCGGTACACAAACGGTGATCGCCGGGTTCCACCGGAAAGAAAAAGTAAGACCTGTAGCCGTTCGCTCCTACCCAGGTGCCATCGATTCCGAATCGTGTCGGCGGCGTTCCAACGTGGACGGCAGCATAGTCGGACCACGCAGCGCCAATTACATATACCAAAGCCTTGCCAGCGTCTGGTTGTGCAGTAGGGTGTTGCTTGTTGTCCGTTTTGACATCGAAATGAATTTCATTCGCCCCGCAACCGGCAGCTGCCAGAGGGTTTACCGTGGAATCCTGAGCAAAGGCCGGAGAAGCAAAAAGCAGCGCAATCAAAGCTGTCCTGAGCATGCTAGAACCCCTTTGTAATCACTGTTACTCAGTCATACGACGTATCTACGATATCTTCCGTTACATTCTATGTTCCGTTCGGATTAGCAAATCCGGCCGCAAATAACTCGCCTAAAAACGGTAAGGGCGCCAATTTACGAGTGGGCGAATCAGCTTATTCCTCGCTCAGTCCGTCTCGGCTTCGCGGGAAAACTTCCATGAACCATCGCTCTGCCTTTGCAACACGCGAAGGTCTTTGCGTCGCATACTGACCGGATTGTCCTTTGCGGACATCTTGAACGTGGCGTCGTAATAGACCCACTCAATCGCCCAGCCATCCGCGACTTGGACATCCTGGATTGCGGGCGCATATTTCAACACCTTGAAATCCGGGTGGTCGGCCCGGAATTTCTGATAAACCTCCTGGACGCCCTTCTTTCCGACGATAGCTGGGCCAGGGACTCCGAGTTTCACGCAATCATCCGACCAAAGATCAAGCAGCTGGTTGGAGTCTTGCGTCAGCGTGGCCTCAACGTCTGCTGCGTGCAATTTTTCAATTGCCGCTAAGTCCGCAGCGTGCATATCTCTTCCGTGAGCTGTGCCCATGGCGCCACGGGCAAAGTAGCCAATGCCGAGACCCGCCACAAAAACAAGAATGGTAACGAGAGAAGTACGCCTCATAACGCCTCCTGAGCACTGAGACTTGTCACGACTAGAAAGCGTTGTCAACGGCCGTGTTGGCTGGATGAGCGTGAATCGGGGGTGGGAGTTTCTGGGCTGGCGCGGTGTGCCGCCACCAGGACCGTCAGGCGCGGTAGGCTGTCATTTCTGACAATAGGCACAGGTGGTCCCGAGTGAAAGCATACGTCGGGCTCAAATTTGTGAAATGTGAGCAAAGAAGGAGAAATAACAGTATGCATAGCAAGCGAATGAGAATCCTAGTGGGCCTGTTGACAATGTGCGTTGTGGCGCTGCTCTCGGCGAACGCACAGGGCGATAAGACTAAGGTAAAGGGGCTGATCACCGCGCGGACGGGCGATACGATCGTTTTGAAGACCACCGATGGAACTAGCGTGACCGTAACGCTTGATGATGACACCAAGGTGCAGCAACCGAAGGGGCTTGGAGTGCGCAAGAAGCAAATGTCTGCTGCTGTGCTGATTCCCGGCTTGAAGGTATCGGTTGACGGCACAAGCAAAGACGCGACGCACGTGCTGGCACAGTCGATTACCTTCGATAAAGACGATCTACAAACGGCCGAAATGATCCAGGCTGGTCTAAACCCCACCGAGCAGAAGGTGGCCACCAACCAGCAGAACATCTCTGAAAACAAGCAGAACATCTCTGAGAACAAGCAAGGCATTGAAGCCAACAAGGAAGGAATCAATGCGAACCAGCAGAATATCGCTGCCAACAAGACCACCATTGATGCCAACGCCGCGGAGACCAGCAAGCGATTTTCAGAATTGAGCGAGTACGACACCAAGGATCAACTGGACGTCCGCTTTGCAAGCGGTAGCACCAAACTCTCCGCAGCAGATCAGGAGGCGCTGAAGAAGTTAGCCCACGGTGCCGTTAACCTGACGGGGTACATCATTCAGGTAAAAGGCTTCGCCGATTCGAGCGGCAACGCGGCGATGAACCAGAAGTTGAGCATGGAGCGCGCACAGAATGTAATTGCCTATTTGCTGCAGAGCTGCAACGTGCCGGTTCGGCATATTGTGGCGCCTGGGGCCATGGGTGAAGTGGCACCAGTGGCCTCAAACGAGACCAAGGCTGGACGTGCAGAAAACCGCCGGGTTGAGATTAAGGTCCTGGTGAACAAGGGGCTGGCCGGGTAACTAAGGGTCACTGTTCGCAAAAAAGTGGGCGCAAAAACCGGCGCCCACTTTTTTTTGTCTCAACGAAGTGAACGACGCCAGCTATTCGGGTCGCTCCGAAGGGCTGTGGTACAAATGCGGCCGGGAGACGAGTGAACGGAATGACATTCGTATCGGTGACGCGATTGCGGGTTCGGTCTCTTGTTTATCTGCCGCAGTTCGTCTGGCGAACGATGCAGGTCGTGCGCCAAACGGAGCGAGCAGACGGATTTTTGGGCGGCAAAATTTTGCGCGAAGCACGCAACGCCTTCTAGACTATGACGGCTTGGGAGGATGCGGCGGCGATGAATGCGTTTCGCGTCGTGGGAGCGCATCGCGGGGCCATGCCAAAGTTGCTCGATTGGTGCGACGAGGCGTCCATCGTACGTTGGGATCAGGAAACTTCGGAGCTTCCTCCGTGGCTGGAGGTGCATCGCCGCATGGTAAAGGATGGGAGACCTTCGAAGGTAAATCATCCATCCGCTGCTCAACTTGCGAATCACATCGCAGTTCCACGGCGGAGCCACATCGAACAGATACTTAAACCTGCGCGAGGATCTTAGTGCAACATTTCTTCCGAGTTACCGGCAGCAACAAATACACTATTGTTACCGCACTGAGACAACTCTTCCTCGCATCAACTCTACGCTCTAAGCAGGAAAGAAACTGCCCATCCAGGGGATTGTTTCAATCCAGGTCGGCTTCGTTGGCTCTAGCTTCCAAGTATTCGTCGACCGTACGCTAAATCACAAAAAAGGAAACTTTCGAATATGAAACTGAATGCAGTTACTACAGCTGTTGTCGCCGGAGTTCTGACCACCATGTTTGCGGTCAGCACGCTCGCCGACGAGTTTGTATTTTTCTCGCCCGTCGCCGGCGCCAATCCGGGCAGCACCATCGCTGGGGTAAACAGCGGCGGGGCACCGTGGGTGGTTCGGCACGGTACCGCAATCCTTAACGATGGAGGGCATCTTCGCGTTGATGTGCGCGGGTTAATTCTACCGAGCAGCGGAAACACCGGCCCAGTTACGCAAGTCGCTGCCAGCGTGGTGTGCTCCAACGCGGTAGCCGCGACCACTCCAGCGGTGAATCTGGCGAGCAATGGCGACGCGGAAATTCGCGCCACAGTGGTGCTGCCGTCTCCGTGTCTTGGCGCTGCCGTTCTGATTCGCGTTGCTGGCGCTAACAACGCTCCGCTCCCGGCCCCCGGCGCGTTTATCGCCGCCACTGGCCTGGTCAAGGACACTCAGGATAAAGACGCTGACGACGACAACCAGAACAACAACGGCCGCGGCAGGTAGGCTGAAGCGACGTTCTCCGCACGAAAAAAACAGGCCAGGCCGCGAGTGGAGCGGCTGGCCTGTTTTGCATGAGAAGTAGGATGCCGCTTTGATAGGAAGAGCGCTCGCGTGCCGGGAGTTGCGGGAGTTGGTACACATAGAATCGGGACGACGGCAGAAAGACGTTGCGCTATCCGCGTGTCGTTCGCTTTCAGTTGAAGCCGCCCGATTTGTAAATCGAGTGGAGAACAGCCGAGATAATTGCGGCAGTCAAGAATAACCATATCAGCGGAACCCGTTTCAAAAACCACTCCAATTTTGTGTCCACGATCATTTTGCACACCCGAACGTCTGCGCCTATGGTCATTCTGTCTTCAATGTTGTCCAGAGCGATTCAGTTTTTTACGCGCGGTTGCTGCGGATGTACTTGAGATTGTCGCTGAGGCTGAGCCGTTGAACACAGACTTGCAGCGACGCGCATTTGCAACGGAGCAGGTGTTCGAGCAGTGACTTCAGGCGCAGCGAGGATTCGATGGTGCGGTCCACATCCTTAATCTTGCGATGAGCGAGTTTTTTCCAGCGGGCTCCAACCGGGGAGGCGTCGCGCAGACCACTGAGGAAGACTTTGATTTCCGCGAGGCTAAAACCCATATCGCCGGCGTAGCGGATGAGCAGCACGCGGTGAACGGCATCTTCGGGAAAGCGGCGCTGACCGCCGGTGCGGTAGGGTGCGGGTAGAAGGCCTACCTTTTCGTAGTAACGAATGGCCGAGGCGGCAAGGCCGGTGCGGGCCGCGAGTTCGCCAATCTTCATGCAGGACCTCCAAGGACAATCGCAAAATTGCCGCTTGACTTAAAGTGGACTTTAAGTTTTAGCATTTTGGAGATGGTTACGCAAATCTGAAAGGAGCATGCAAATGAGCAAGAAACTCTATACCGCGGTGACGCTATTGATGACGGCGGGTGCGGTAAACCACATTCCAGCGCAGTCCTCTGCAGCGCAGGGAGATGCAGCGAGCCAAAAGCCACAAGGGAACAACTTCTATTGCAATGTGAAGGCTCTGAATCCGGCCGAACGGGCGAGCCACAAACAATTGACCGACAGGCTGGTCGCTGCGCGGAATAAGATCGTCGAAACACCGAAGGGCTACGAATTCCAGTTCAGCCCTTCCACCATAACTATCGCAGAGTTGGCGGATTGGGTGGCCAAGGAAGGAAAGTGCTGCCCGTTCTTTGATTTCCACATCGATTTGGAGGAAGAAGGACACTTGCTTTGCCTGCGATTGACCGGGGCAGAAGGAGTCAAGGCGTTCATACGGCAAGAGTTCCGTGTGTCGACGGACAAATAGGAGCGGGAGGCGGTGCTCTCGGCTCCGACCCCCAAGAGAGAGAGACGAAGCAAAGAGCCGATCCAAAGATCGGGACTACAAAAGTTAAAGCCCGCACCCTGGAAAGCGCAGGTGCGGCACGTACAGAAAGAAAGAAAGAAAGAAAGAAAGAAAGAAACCCAAGAGGACCGGCCTAAAGGCCGGCCACTACAAGGATTTTATAGGTGTGGGGAGCTTGTGTTTTGAGAACGGCTGACGCGTTCTACCTCGGCTAGGACGCGGAGGGTGTTTTCGCCGAGGATTTTGCGGATGTCGGATTCGGAGTAGCCTTTTTTCAGGAGGGCGTCGGTGATTTGCGGGAGATGGGTGACGTCCTGCATGCCGATGGGCATGACCGCGCCATCGAAATCGGAGCCCAAGCCGACGTGATCGATTCCGCCGACTTTCACGGCGTGGTCGATGTGCTCGATAATTTTTGTCCAATCGACCTTTGGCAGTTTTCCCGCTTCCATGAATTCGCGGACGATGGCGTCACCAGCCACGAGAGTGCAGGATTCGTTTTCGCCGCAGCGCTTTTTGACTTCCGCGCTGATTTCTTTTTCGACATCCGGGTGGGCGCTTTCGTAATCGCGAAATTCCTGGCTGAGAAAGGCGACGTGATAGTTGATCTGAATGACGCCACCGTTTTTCGCGAGGTCGCGGATCATGTCGTCGGTCATGTTGCGGGCGGCGTTGCAGATGGCGCGGCAGGAAGAGTGCGAGGCAAAGACCGGGGCTTTGCTGGTGGCGAGAACGTCGGAAAACGTTTTGTCGCTGACGTGGGAAATGTCAACGATCATGCCGAGACGGTTCATTTCGCGCACGACGTCCTTGCCAAAATCGGTGAGACCATTGTGATCGGGTTTGGCGGTGGAAGAGTCGGCCCATTCGTTATTTTCCATGTGCGTGAGGGTCATGTAGCGGACACCGAGCGCGGCAAAGGTGCGCAGGATGGCCAGGTCATCGCCCATCATGTGCCCACCTTCGACACCCATGAGCGCGGCGATTTTGTTCTGCTTCTTGGCTTCGCGGATATCGGCGGCGGTAGTGGCGAGGACGAGATCTTTGGGATCTTTGCGCACGGCTTCGCGGACTGCGTCGATTTGTTGCAGGGCTTGTTTGACGGCTTCGGGGCCCATGATTTTCCCGGAAATCCATATGGAGAAGAAAATGGCGGTGAGGCCGCCATCGCGCATGCGGGGAACATCGACGTTGCCATCGGTGTGACGCGTGGAGATGTCGAATTTGGGATCGAGCAGGCGCTGGGTGGTGTCGTCGTGAGTGTCGATGACGATGGAAGAAGAGTGAAGTTTTTTGGCTTGCTCGGAAACGGTGTCGGCGGACATCAGGAAGGCTCCCAGCGAAAGGCAGACCATGAGGCAAACGGCGCGGTACATTGATCCCCCAGAGATGAAGTCGAGAGGGGAGTTTAGCAAGAAAAGGGCGGGAGAGTCGTGGCGCGCGGACGTTTTGTGAACACGATTGAATGTTGCCACGATCCCTCCGCTGCGTGGCCGGCGTTCGCGCGGTGCGAACACCGGCCACTCCGGTCGGGATGACACACTGAGATAAAGCGCGTTGAAGCCGCGTCGACCCTGAGAGAAAACCCGCACCCGAGTCGAGAACGGAGCAACCCAAGAAGCCGATCTAAAGATCGGCCACTACAGCGGCCGGCGCTAGCAACCCAAGAGGGCGGCCTACCCTTCGCGAATCCGCTCAGGGCAAGAAGCCGCCCCTACAAGGTCTGTGAATACCACAGCGCGGTTGCGGGTGGTTTGCGCTGCGGTGTTTGTGGAACGCGGTTTAGTTTGTGGTGGCGTTTAGGTTTTGGCTTACTTTTTCGGCGGCGGCCATTACGCGTAGGGTGTTGCCGCCGAGGATTTTGCGAATGTCGTCCTCGGAGTAGCCTTTGCGCAGAAGCGCTTCGGTGATTTTGGGAAGCTTGGAGCAGTCTTCCATGCCTTCGGGCATATTTGCGCCGTCGAAATCGGAGCCGAGGCCAACGTGGTCGGGGCCGACGAGTTTCACGACGTGATCGATGTGATCGACGATTCGTTCCCAGCTTACGTGCGGTAGTTTGCCTTCGGCTACGGCCTGTTTTTCCTCTTCGGCCATGGTTTTGCCGATACACGCTTCGTCATCGCCGCATTTTTTCTTGAGTGTATCTATTACCGCAACCACGCCACCAGATAGTTTGTCCGAAGCGTCCTTATAGGCCTGATCGATGAAGCTCTTTTCGTAGTTGATCTGGATCACGCCGCCTTTTGCGGCCAGGGCTTTGATCATGTCGTCGGTCATATCGCGCGGATGATTACAGAGCGCGCGGCAGGAGGAGTGCGAGGCGATCAGCGGGGCTTTGCTGACTTCCAGCGCGTCGTAAAAAGTTTTGTCGGAGACGTGCGAGATATCGACGAGCATTCCGGTACGGTTCATTTCGCGCACGATGTCCTTGCCGTAATCGGTGAGTCCGTTGTGCGCGGGCTTATCGGTGGAAGAATCGGCCCATTCGTCGTTGTAGAAATGCGAGAGGGTCATGTAGCGGACACCGAGTTCACTGTAGATGCGCACCATGCGGATGTCATTGCCAAGCATGTGGCCGCCCTCGATGCCCATGAGCACGGCGATCTTGCCTTGTTCGTGTGCGCGGCGGACCTCATCGGCGGTGCGCGCGAGGACCAGATCGTTGGAGTGAGACTTCACGTTTTCGCGGATAGCGTCGATTTGATCGAGAGCTTTTGGGATGGCGGGCGGGCCCATGATGCGGCCATCGATCCAGATGGAGAAGAAGATGGCGTTCAGGCCGCCTTCGCGCATGCGCGGGATGTCGATGTGGCCGATGGAGTTGCGTTTGCCAAGGTCGAAGGTTTTGTCGAAGAAGTTTTGCGTGGTGTCGTCGTGAGTGTCGAGGACGATGGAGGAAAAGTGGAGTTTTTTGGCTTGATCGGAGACAGAGTCGGCGGCGGTGGTGAAGATGATCAGCGAGAGGCAGGCTAGCAGACGGATTGTGCGGAGCATGGATTCTCCTGGGATTTGGGTTCGGGTGAGTTTAGCAGAGAAAGAGCGCAGTTTGAGGGATGGATGCGCGGAACGAATGGTCGAGTGGTTTTGATTTTGCCACGATCCCTCCACTGCGCGGCTGGTGTTCGCGCGGCGCGAACACCAGCCGCTGCGGTCGGGATGACAGTCTTGGAGAACACGGTCCGAGTGAGGCGACTGAGGGCCGGGAACGGAGAAACCCAAGAAAACCGATGTAAAGGTCGGCCACTACAAAAAGATTTCAACCGACGAACCAGCCAAGGAGGGATTCTTTCCAGGCTTGGCGATTTACTTCGGCGAGGGATTCGGTCAGCGGGATGCCCTTGGGGCAGGCTTTTACGCAATTCTGTGCGTTGGCGCATTCCTCGATTCCCCCTTCGCCGAGGATGGATTGAATGCGTTCGCGGGCGTGCATCGCGCCGGTGGGATGCATGTTGAAGAGACGCACCTGGCTGATGGCGGCAGCGCCGATGAATTTGTTTCCTTGGTTCACTTGCGGACAGACTTCCAGGCAACTGCCGCAGGTGATGCAGCGGGAAAGCGGGTAGCCCTTTTCCTGAATTTCGGGAGCGAGGCGCGGGCCTTCGCCGAGGCTGTAGGTGCCGTCGATGGGGATCCAGGCTTTGACGCGCTTGAGGCTTTCGAACATGAACTGACGATCGACGGCCAGATCACGGACGACCGGGAATTTCGTCATGGGTTCGAGGCGAATGGGTTGTTCTAGCTTGTCGACAAGAGCGGAGCAGGCCATGCCGACTTTGCCGTTGATGAGCATGGCGCAGGAGCCGCAGATTTCTTCGAGGCAGTTGGAGTCGAACGTGACTGGAGTGGTTTTCTTGCCTTCGCGGGTGACGGGATTTTCGGCGATGTCGCGGAGACAGATGATGACGTTCATGGCGGGACGCCAGCGGAGGGCGAACTCTTCCCATTGGGCGGGTTGATTGGGGGAGGATTGGCGTTTGACGCGGACGATGACTTGTTTTTGTTTTTCGCTCATAAGACCTCGACAGCACAAAACGGTGGCGAACGGAAAAATTTGGCGCTGCGTATATTGCTTGTGAGCAGACCGCCTCAGAAGGCGGTCCCTACAAAACCAAACCCAAGAGGGCGGCCTAAAGCCGCCCTTACAAAAGCAAACCTGGGAGGGCCGACCTAAAGGTCGGCCACGACAATCTCGGAACCGCCGGCTAAAGCCCGGCGCCTACGAATGCCACTGCTACTTCACCGCGTCGTAGCGACGTGGACGTAGCGGGATTAGCGACGTGTCAACCGGCTCGTAGGTGAGATGGATATCGTTGTTGACCCATTTGGCGCGGGTGGTTTTCAGCCAGTTGGCGTCGTCGCGTTCCGGGAACTCGGGTTTGTAGTGCGCGCCCCGCGATTCGTTGCGATTCAGAGCGCCCAGGGTGATCACTCGGGCGAGGAGCAACATGTTTTCCAGTTCGCGGGCGAAATTAAGGGTTTGATTGGACCATTTGGTGCGGTCGCTGAGATTGATACGGCGGTAACGGGCTTCCAGTTCGCGCAATTGATTGTGCGCGAGTTCCAGATTCTTGTTGATGCGCGTGACAGTGACGTGCTCGGTCATGATTTCGCCCATCTCTTTCCAGATGGTCATGGGGTTTTCCGTGCCGTCCTGCGAAATGAGCGACTGATTCTTGGCTTCCTGGCGCTTGCGTTCGCGGTCGAAGACAGAAGCGTCCACCGCTTCGGCGCCCTTGTGTAGGCCCTTGCTGTATTTGACCGCCGCCGGTCCGGCAATGCCGCCGCCAAAAATGCAACTCACCAAAGAGTTGGCGCCGAGGCGATTCGCGCCGTGATATTGGTATTCGGATTCTCCTGCGGCATAAATTCCGGGAATGCTGGTGGCTTGGTCGTGGTCATTTACCCAGATTCCGCCCATGGTGTAGTGCATGCCCGGAAAAACCATCATGGGTTCCTCGCGGGGATCGACGCCGCAGAACTTTTCGTAAATTTCGAGAATGCCTTCGAGTTTGCGGTTGAGAATTTCTCGCGGGATGTGCGTGACGTCCAGAAATACGGCGGCTTGCGTTTTCAGGCCGAGCTTTTCCTGATAAACGATGCGGTGAATGGCGCGGGTGGCAATATCGCGCGGAACGAGGTTGCCGTATTTGGGATACCACTCTTCCAGGAAATAAAAGCGCTCG
>Ga0210409_10003417_pt1 | contig 17806 bp, 18 predicted proteins | sample IncBWH17MmetaG_FD_161649 | JGI IMG/M metagenome (GOLD analysis project Ga0210409, IMG submission 161649) | Forest soil microbial communities from Barre Woods Harvard Forest LTER site, Petersham, Massachusetts, United States - Inc-BW-H-17-M | ecosystem: Environmental > Terrestrial > Soil >... | reverse complement strand
CCGCAAGACCACGTTCTCGGTGAGCGTATTTGTCGAGCGCGAGGCGTTGCAGGCCTGGACCGAGGGTCACGGACGCGCCCCTGTCGAGGCGGAAGAATACGCCGCCGCCAAAATGCGCTTGTTTCAGGCGTTCGACGAGGTGGAAGACATGATGGCTACTGGCCGCTCCCTGACCGTGGATAGGGCTGCCTTCGAGGCTACTCTTGCTACGTTGGGAGTCGACTAACGCCCCGCGCTCGTTATTTGGCGTCTAACTCAAAGGTCTTAATCCTTTGTGACACACATCACAAGCCCCTGTGATCTGCCCAACTGCTTCTGCCTCGTCCGCAGGGCAGACTATAATCACGTTGGCTGGCGGGGTGACAGGTGGCCGGCCGCACAAAAGCTTCTAAATTAAGTCATGTCAATCTTTTGGCTGCGAGTCGCGCTGGCATTCTACGGGGTAGGTTTGCTCTACGCCCTAGTCGCGCTCACGCGCACGAGCGATTTGCTCAATCGTGTAGCCCTGCATGCCGCCTACCTCGGCATGGTCTTCCATCTCGTGTCTCTGACCGAAGGCGTCCTTTTCAGCGGTCACGTAGCAATTGCGATGGCGCACAACTCCGAGTCGCTGCTCGCGTTCCTGATCATGAGCGTCTTCATGATCACGTACTTGATCTACAACACCACCTCGCCCGGCATCATCGTTTTCCCGCTCGTTTTCCTTCTGACGTTTATGGCGGCCACACGCCAGCAACCATTCCTGAACCTAACCCCGGGAATGCGTAAAGGCTGGCTCGGCGCGCATATTGCCTTGATCTTCATCGGATACGCGGCACTCATTCTCAGTTTCTGCGCGAGCTTGCTGTACCTGATCCAGCAGCATTCGTTGAAGTCGAAGCGCTCCAGTGGAATTCTGTCGCGCTTGCCGGCCCTCGAAGAGATTGATCAGATCGGCTACCGCTCGTTGCTGCTCGGTTTTCCATTTATGACGCTCGGCCTGATCGCGGGCTCGGTTGTCGCCGAAAGTGTCTACGGTCGCGTGGATCTTCAGGATCCGAAGATTCTGTTATCGCTCTTGATGTGGGCTGTGTATCTGGTCATGGTCTACACTCGCTGGATTGCGGGGTGGCGCGGCCGCAAAGCCGCAGTTCTGGCCAGTGTGGCATTCGCTGCCGCAGTCGTGGCCTGGGCGGCAAATTATTTCAGTACGATTCACAGGTTCGTTTCGTCATGAGATTTCAGCTCATCGGCGTGAATCACAACACGGCACCGGTCGAAGTTCGCGAGCGCCTCGCGATCCCCGAGTCACGCCTGCCCGAGGCCTGCAAGAAGCTCGCGGAACATCCGGGTATCGACGAGGGCATGATCCTCTCCACTTGCAATCGCGTGGAAATCCTGGCCAACACGAAAAATGGCGCTGGCGCCGATCTCCGAGCCTTTCTGCAGAATTACTTCCAGCTCGATGGCGTCGAACTCAACAAGCATCTTTATGAGTACAACGAGCGGGAGGCGGTTCGTCATCTGTTCCGCGTGGCCGCCAGCCTTGATTCAATGGTGGTGGGGGAACCCCAGATCCTAGGCCAGGTAAAAGAGGCTTACGCCACCGCCCGAGCAGTCGGCGCCGTTCGCGCTCAACTCGACCAGTTGGTCACGCGGGCTTTCGCGGTTGCCAAACGAGTTCGAACCGAAACCGCCGTCGGATCTTCCTCGGTATCGATCGCTTCGGTCGCTGTCGAACTTGCCAAGAAGATCTTCGGCAACCTGCACGGCAAGCACGTTTACCTCGTGGGCGCCGGCAAAATGAGCGAGCTCGCGGCTCGGCACCTGATGGCTCACGGCTGCGCCTCGATTTTTGTTGCCAACCGCACCTACGATCGCGCTGTCAGCCTGGCCTACAAGTTCCAGGGACAGGCAATCCACTTCGAAGACCTTCATAAGACCTGCGACCGCGCCGATATCGTCATTACCTCGACGGGGGCGCCGCACGCGATCTTCCGCCGCGAGCATGGCGAGCTGTTCCTGACTCGCCGCAAGAACCGCCCGATGTTCTTCATCGACATCGCCGTTCCTCGCGATGTGGATCCGGCGATGAACAAGCTCGACGGCATCTTTGTTTACGACATCGACGACTTGCAGCAGGCCGTTGCTAGCCACGTCGCCGACCGTCGCAAAGAAGCCGAGCGCGCGGAAGCGATCGTGGCTACAGAAGTTGAGCGCTTCCACGCTCGTATCCTGACCCTCGATGTCGTCCCGACGATCGTTTCCCTGCAGGGTCACCTTGAGACCATTCGCCAGGCGGAGATCGATCGCGTTCGCGGACGGCTGGGCACGCTTTCTCCGGATCAGGAAATGGCGATCGAAGCGCTCACCCGTGGCATCGTGAACAAGATCATGCACACGCCGATCAGCACGCTGAAGTCGGCGGCCCGCGAGCCCGAGGCCACTACCGTTATCGATCTGGTGCGTCGTCTGTTTAATCTGCAGGAGAAGCGCGCGGCGAAATCCGGCGGAGGAGATAACGACTGATGGCGAAACTTCGCATCGGTTCTCGAGGCTCCCAACTGGCGCTCTGGCAGGCGAATCACACCTCGGCGCTTCTTCGCGCGCAAGGCCACGAGGTCGAGCTCGAAACCATCAAGACCACCGGCGACAAGATTCTCGACGTTGCGCTTGCCAAGGTCGGCACCAAGGGCATGTTCACCAAAGAAATTGAGGAGGCTCTCGCCGAAGGCCGAGTCGATCTTGCCGTGCACAGCCTCAAAGATCTGCCCACGGAACTCTCCCCTGGCTTCGAGATCGCAGCCATCACCACGCGCGAGAATTCACAAGATGTGTTTTGCTCGGTGCGCTTTGCAGACATCAAAAGCTTGCCCCAGGGCGCGCGCGTTGGTACCAGCAGCCTGCGTCGCCAGGCTCAACTGAAAGCCCTGCGCCCGGATCTCGAGATTCATCCGCTGCGCGGCAATGTTGACACGCGACTGCGCAAGCTGGCGGACGGCGAATATGACGCGGTGATCCTCGCCGCCGCAGGGCTTAATCGTCTCGGGAAGACGGAACTGGTGAAGCAAATTATTCCGAAAGACATCATGTGTCCCGCAGCCGGCCAGGGTGCTTTGGGAATCGAGATTCGCGCCGGGGACGTCACCACTCGACAGCTACTGAATTTCCTCGACGACGCTAGCGCGCGCGCCTCGACCACCTGCGAACGCGCGCTATTGAACAAGCTGGGCGGCGGGTGTCAGGTTCCAATCGGCGCGGCCGCCGAGGTCAGAAACGGCGTTCTGCATCTGGATGCCATCGTCGCCAACCCCGACGGCTCTAAGATCCTGCGCGAATCGCGCGATGGAAACGATCCGGAGACACTCGGTTGCGAAGTCGGTGAAATACTACTCCGTAGCGGCGGGGACGTCATCCTCGAAGAAGTCTATGGTCGGGGCATCGCCGTGCCGCAGCAACCATGAACGGCGTGCCGCGCACACTCCTGTGCGCGGCAATATAGGTTTCCGAAGCCGATGCTCGCGCAAGGCAACCAGCCCCGTAGGGCGGAAATTTAATCCAGAACGTAAGCCCTGGGAAACGTGAAGAAATAATGACGAAGTCCCGTAGCGACGACGGAAAAAACCGGGTTCGGACGCTCTCCGGCGTCCGCATCCTCGTCGGACGCGCCCGTCACCAGGCTGGCGCGCTCTCGAAAGAGCTGCGCAAACTCGGCGCCGACGTCCTCGAAATCCCGTTCATTGAGATCCGCCCTCCGCGTTCATTCAAACCTCTCGATGCAGTACTCACAAATCTGACCGCGTATGACTGGCTCATCCTCACTAGCGTCAACGGCGTAGACGCCATGTGGGACCGGCTAAAAAAACTTCGTCTGACGAAAAGATCGCTGAACCACATGAGGATTGCTGCCATCGGCCCGGCCACGAAGAAAGCCATCGAAAAGCGTGGCCTGAAAGTTCATATTGTTCCGGAAGAATACGTCGCCGAATCCGTCGTCAAGAGCCTGCGCAACCAGGTAAAAGGGATGAAGGTCCTGCTCGTTCGCGCTAAAGTTGCGCGCGATGTAATTCCACAAGAGTTAAGGAAAGCCGGCGCTGAGGTGGATGTTTTCGAGGCTTACGAGACCGTTGTGCCCACCTCATCCCGAGCGCGGTTGCGATCGGTGCTAAACAATTCCAAGCGCCGGCCCGACGTGATCACCTTCACCAGTTCCTCAACCGTGAAGAATTTTGTTGCGCTGCTTGGATCCAACGGTCGCTCACGACATGGCAGGCGGGCCCTGCAACTCGAGGGTATTACCCTTGCCTCAATCGGTCCCGTCACGTCGGCCACGCTTCGCGAACTAGAGTTGAACGCCGATCTCGAGGCGGCCGAATACACGATTCCCGGCCTCATCCAGGCCATCCTGGCAAACGCGTCTCAACGATAAGATGCGACCTGTTACTGCATCTTCAGATCGCAGCTGCAATCTGCCGGCAGCACGTGTGCACGGATGAAATCCGACACTCGCTTGTACGCGTCGATCTGATTCTCCACCTTCGAAAATCCGTGGCCCTCGTTTTCGTAGATCTTGTAATCCGCGACGCCCCCATTTTTCTTGACTGCTTCCACCACTTGCAGTGTCTCTGATTTCGGGCAACGCGGGTCGTTGCCACCCGCCAACAACAGAAGCGGTGCTTTGATCTTATCGACGAAAAAGATCGGCGACCGGTCCTCGAACAATGCCTTGTTCTTCACCGGATCACCCATCGTAGCCAGATCCATCTCCCGCAGTACCGGATCTTCGTTCTCGATTTCCGTGAAGTAATTCACGAACGGCACGATCGGCACGCCTGCGGCCCATACCTCGGGTGCCTTGGTCACCGCCATCATGCTCATGTAGCCTCCGTAGCTGCCACCCATTACGATCAGCTTTTTGGGATCGACGTAACCCGTCTGCTTGATCCACTCCGCGGCCGAAAGAACATCCTGTAAATCGCCGCCGCCCATATCAAATAGATTCGCCTGTTGAAATTCCTTGCCGTACCCGGTCGACCCGCGGTAGTTCGGAGCGATTACGATGTAGCCTTGGTTGGCGACATGCTGGACGAAGCGGTTGAACGAATTCACCGTCTGCGACGTCGGACCGCCATGTACGTAAACAATGGCCGGATGCTGCCCGCTGCGCGGAAGATTGAACGGCATATACACGAATGCCGAGATCGTCCACTTTCCATCCTTGCTGGGATAGTGCACCAGATATGGCTCGACCATGTCCTCCGACCGCATTCCAGCGATCAGCGAATGCGTGATCTGGTGTGACTTCCCGCTGGCCACGGTGTGCACCCATAAGTCATTCGGAGCCGTTGGACCGTTGTGGTAGTAGAGCAGCCGCGAACCATCTTTGCTGAACGCTGAAAACTTGCCACCCAGAGCGTTCACGCCCGTGGGCAGCGGAAGAGAATTGGTCTTCCTGCTCACCAGATCGTGGACGTAAATGTCCGTATTCCCATCCACGTTTCCTGTCCAAGTTACACGCTTGCCGTCAGGCGAGAACTCGCCGGCGTTGATCTCCCACTTGTCCTTGGTGAGCCAGGTGATCTTCTTGCTCGCGATGTCGAGCAGGCCGACATTCTCGTACCCGTTTTCCGCATTCGACGTGATCAAAAGCCTTTTTCCGTCGGGAGAGAAATCATCGACGGCAAAGATCCGCTCGCCCTCATGTTCCGTGAGCAGTGTGCTCTTTCCGGTCGCCACCTCGACAACAAAGATGTTCGAATCCGTTCCTTTCGCCTGATGCTGCGTGTACGCGATCCATTTCCCGTCTTTCGACCAGACTGGCCCCATATTCATCTTGTCCTTGGGCGTATCGGTCGTCAGATGTTTCGCCTTATGCATCAGCATGTCGTAGATGTCGATCTCGAACACCGACGACGTCTTCGGCTTAACCGTGTACGCCAGGTAGCGGCCGTCCAGCGACCAGGTGGGATCCTCTTCCGCAATTTCGCGCGTGTTCGTCAGATTCACCAGTTGCCCGGTCTTTGGCGAGACAATGAAGATGTCCCACTGCTCGTCGCCGTCGTAATCCGACTGATACGCGATCCACTTCCCATCGGGCGACCACGCCGGAGCGGTCTGACGCTGGTCGCTCACGGTCAACTGCAACGGCCACCCGCTCTCCGCCGGAACCAGCCACAAATTGTTCCGTCCGCTCATATTCGAGACAAACACAATTTGTTTTCCATCAGGCGACCAGTCCGACCGCCCGACTTGCCGCGTGGAATACAGCTTCTCGATCGAGAGATTCTTCTCGACCGTTCCATTTGGTTTGCTGGTTATCTGCTTGGGATCGATGACCGCCTGGGGGACAGGAAGGGTCTGGGCTTCGGTAAGAATACTCATAAAGACGACGATAACAAACACGACGAGTGCGCGCATCGAGCTCCTCTGCATAGAATCAGAAAAAGTTTAGCAGAGCTTCTCGACCAAACGTGCCTTGCTTTCGTCGCTGGCTAGACTGACACCGCCCCGTTGTATAAGAATTCTCGAATGACTGCATCTCCCAACATCAATCTGTGGACCTCCGCCGAGCACGCTCTCGACTACCTGCGCCGCGCAGATTCGATTCCGCATCGCGTAGAAGGCGAAGCCACCTTGCTAGAGTGCCTGCCGCGAAATCTGGCGCGCGTGCTCGATCTTGGAAGTGGCGGCGGTCGCTTGCTTGGCTTGGTGAAATCAGCGTGTCCGCAGGCCGATTTTGTCGCCGTAGATTTCTCGCCAACCATGATTGGTGAACTGAAAAGCCAGTTTGCGTCGGATCCGCGCGTATCGGTAGCCGCTCATGACCTCAACGACCCTCTTCCTGATCTCGGTCGCTTCGATGCCGTCGTTTCGAGCTTCGCAATTCATCATCTTCCGCACGGCCGCAAGCGTGCCTTGTATCAAGAAATATTTGAGCGGTTGACGCCGTCAGGAGTCTTCTGCAACCTGGAACACGTGGCGTCGCCGACCGTTGAATTGCATCACCAGTTCCTGAATAAACTCGACATCGAGCCCTCAGCCGAAGATCCCTCGAACAAGTTGCTCGATCTGGAGATCCAGCTTTCGTGGCTGCGCGAGATTGGCTTTGTGCATGTGGATTGCCTCTGGAAATGGCGGGAGTTGGCCTTGATGGTGGGAGCCAGACCTGTCTGACGGGGGCCGGCATTTTCGTTGCAACACGACCCACTCCGAGCATCTTTGGGGCTTGCGATTTTTTAGGGCTTATTACTCTCCAAGGCTTGTCATTCCGACACGCGAGCGAAGCGAGCAAAGGAGGAATCTGCTTTTCTCGAATGCCTGGAACGCCCAGCTGTACCTAGGCCTTTGCGCCTTTATGGACTCCCACGGTCGTCCAGGTCTTGTCTTCCGCGTGACACTGCGGCTCAATCGGGCAATCGGCGCACTTCGGCTTGCGCGCGATGCACAGGCTGCGTCCGTGATGAATTACCTGGTGCGGAAACGAAATCCAGCGTTCCGGCGGGATGATGTGCATCAGATCCTGCTCGATCTTCGCCGGCTCATGATTCCTCGTGAGCTCCCAACGTCGCGAGATCCGGTGCACATGCGTATCGACCACAATGCCAACGCCCTGCCCGAACCAGCTTCCTAGGACAACATTCGCGGTTTTCCGTGCAACGCCGGGCAGCGTTAGCAGTTTGTCCATCTCATCGGGCACCTCGCCGCCGAAATCCCTCACAATCTTCTTGGCTGCACCCACTACGGACTTCGATTTGTTGCGGAAAAATCCGGTGGAACGAACCTCGGGCTCGAGTTGTTCCGGCGAGAGCGCAGCGAAATCTTTAACCGTGGGATATTTTGCAAACAGTCCTGGCGTCACACGATTCACGTTGGCATCGGTCGACTGCGCGGACAGAATCGTCGCTACCAGCAGCTCCCACGCGCTGGTGTGATGCAACGCGCACTTTACATCCGGATAGAGTTGATCGAGACCTTGCAAAATCGCCTGTATTCGCTCAGGCGCCACCGAGTTGTAGCCCCTGATCTTGCTCGGCTTCGGTTTGACAGACGGTGGTTTAGTGTCAGTTCTTGGCTTCGAAACTTTATGCGACGCTGCCTTTAGTTTTGTTCGCGCCGCTCCGTTCCCACTGACTCCGCGCGCCGTCCGCCGCGCGCCGGCTTGTTTCCCGGATTTCGCTGGCCGTCTCGGACTGACCCCTCTTGCCATGCCACTCTCCTGATGTGAAACGTAAATGGTAACAAAGCGCGGCGCTGATGGTTGGTCGGCCGACTACGGGGGTGGTTCGTCGCCGTCGTGGGCGGAGCCCCACACACGACTTGGCGGCCTCCATCGTCCAGTTCTCTCGCGAATTCTCGCTACTCTTTGCGTGCTTGGCGATTCAATGCTCTGTCTAGGCGAGAAACCACTTCGCCTTGCCAACAAGCACCATTTCATAGACAACGACCTCAGACGCAACCTGCTCCATTGACGGCTGCCCTCCCTCCCGTTAGTCTGAACGGGAACTTCAAGGACAAAACCCTTTGGCCGTGAAATCCATTCAGCTCGGACAGGTCTGGCGTCAGGACACCACGGGCCAGGACTTCCTTATCACCAAGGTTTACAACGAAGTCTTCACGCAATATGCGACGTTGCGCCCGGCGGAGGTCACGGCCCCCGATGCGCCTACCGTCAAGGTAAAAGTCAGCAAGTCGGCCGGCGGCGTATCCCTCCCAGGCTTCACGTTCACCCAAGAGGGCTCTTTCTAGGCGTGTACGATAGAGGGCGCGCGCTGCGGATCGCCTTCGCAGTGCAGGTGTTCAAAAATCCATTCGACATCGCGCGGCACAACCTTCACATCTTTTTCTGATACACAATACCGTTCATGACTGAAAAAATTCTGGCCGTCGTTTTTGTGTTCATCAAATCGATCATCAGTGTCACTGGCTACGCCGGGATCACGCTCCTGATGGCGATCGAGTCCGCCTGCATTCCGCTGCCTTCTGAGCTGATCATGCCCTTTGCCGGCTATCTCGTTTACGAAGGCTCCATGCACCTGTTCTGGGTCGCAACCGCCGGCGCGATCGGATGTAACCTCGGCTCGCTGGTCGCGTACGAAATCGGCCGTTATGGCGGACGCCCGTTGGTCGAAAAATACGGTCAATGGATTCTCATGGGACGGCGCGAGCTTGATTGGGCCGACCACTTTTTCCATCGCTGGGGTCAGGCGGCGGTTTTTGTGGGGCGACTTCTTCCGGTGATCCGCACATTTATCGCGCTACCCGCAGGCGTGGCCCGCATGCCCCGCGGAAAGTTTCACCTCTACACCTTCCTTGGTTCCTGGCCCTGGTGTTTTGCGCTGGCTTATTTCGGAATGAAGCTCGGAGAAAACTGGCGCAGCCTCGGCAAATACTTCCATCAATTCGACGCGGTGATTGGGGTTTGTTTAGCTGCGGGCCTCATCTGGTTCATCTGGTCACATTGGCAGAATCGGATGCGGGCTGCCGAGTAACAACCAGCAGTGGCTTTCGCCATCACCGGTACATCGGTTTGCGGTTGACCTTCCTGCTGCGTTCTGCCAAAAGCTCGGGGAATAATTGCCAGGCGGTTGCGCCATCGAGCGGGCGAATCGGGAGAAGATTGAAAATTGCGACCGCCAAGCTGTAGAAACCGAGGATCGCAATGATCATGTTGAACCACTCGAGCTTCGAGTATCCGAATACGGCGAGCCATGCAATGAGAGGGACGAAGAATACCGCTTGGGCCATTACGCCTCCCCATGCAATCAAGCAATGATCTACCCGAGACCATGGAGCCTCGAACCGCGTAACCCCGAATATCGGATAGACTTCAATCGAAAGAACCTGGCATCGTCTACCTTGTGCAACGAATGCATGCCCCGTTTCGTGGATCAGAAATATGCCCAGATAACACAATAATCCGAGAATAGTGAGTGCAGGACGGCTGGCAACTCCTGCAAGGATGAACGCTACGGTGGCAAACACTGACCAGTGAATGTATGTGTCGATACCGAGAATTTGCACAACTTTGGTCAGCTTATGCGGTCGGATCGGGTTGGCGATTCTAATGAGAGGTGGCATCAGTTCCTAAGAGAATTGTTGTAGGCATCTTAGCAATAGCCCGCAGCGGTACAAGGCTATTCAGTTGGTTTCACCAGCTGCGACCCGACGATCTGCCAACGCCCCCCGCGCTTCACGCACACGTCCATGTAGAGATACCGAACCGACGTACGCTCTCCGCCCGCTTCGACTTCATCCGTCTCCGATCCATGCACGATCGCCATGTCTCCGAATAGCCGAACCTTTCGCCCGGTCGACTCAATCTTCGGATAACGCACGGCCGCAGTCTGCAGATTCTTCAGCACCTCTCGCTTCGGAAACGGCCGGCCCGATGCGTCGTATTGCACATAATCCTCCGCAAAAACCTCCGCCAGCGTATCGATGTCCGCCGCCATCAACGCGCGGTCTCCCCTCTCGAACAGAGAGTGAATCTGTCCTTCGTCATCCGGTCCGTTCATTCATCCCTCCGATTTTTCCTGAGCGGCACGTCTTGAGCCGACGCAGTCCCGTCGCTTCTGATCTTTGACCGCGAAAACCAGTTAGTGTACAAGCAGTGGATTCGAATTCCGAGGAGGACTCAGTGAACTTCGCGTCCCGTACCCTCGCCTCTACCGTCCTTGTCACTGCCGCGCTCGCGATGTCTCTGGCAGCCCAGGCTCAAACCGCGGCCTCGTCTTCCGACAAGCCCTTCGTCGTCGAGTACTACTACAAAGCGCGCTGGGGCTACGCCGACGAGTTCCTCAAGCTCTTCAAGAAGAATCACTATCCGCTTCTCAAGAAAGAAGTGGAAATGGGGCGCATGCTCAAAGTCTGGGTGGACCAGCCGCGCTACCACACCACCGAAGATGGCCGCTGGGACTATCGCGTTACTATCATCTTCAAAAACGCCACCGTCGCCAACGAGGCCTTCGACGAAGATGCTCTCAAGAAGCAGCTTTTTCCTGATCAGGAAGCCTACCAGCACGAGGAGCAGCGTCGCTTCACCATCCTCGAGGCGCATTGGGATCTGCCGATGAAGACCCTTGATCTCGACAAGTGAAGCAGGCTGGCGTTGTGCGGTACATCACTGCAAAACCTGTTCGTCCCGGTGTCCAATGTAAATAGATCGAGCATCCGCTCGTAGCTCGCCGCTCGAAGCTCAGCAGGAGGTTCCCATGCGACCTGTCATGAACGTCAAGCACCGCGACGATCATTACTTCCATCCGCACCCGCTGCAATCCGCATTCGCTTTGGTCGCCTGCATTGCCCTCGGCGGGCTGATCATGATGGTGATGGTCTTGGCCCTCGACCACTGACATTAGGCGCGGATCCCCATCGCGATTACGGCCGCATCTCTTGTGCATTGCGACACTCCCCCCAACTGCGGTGGGTTGCAATTTAACCGTCAGATTCGCGTATCGGCCCCTGCCTGCCTCCACTCACGCCTAGTGTGTTGCCAAAGCACACGCCATTACGAGAACATATCCGTTTGCCCAATCTATTTCAGCCTCATAAGGAAGCATCCGAAATATGGCGAAACGCCCGAAGTCCGCAAAGCCGCAAGCGCGCGTGGAAGTAAAAGAAGCAAGCAAACCCAAGAAGGCCAGCTACGGCGATCTGCAGCCGGTGAAAGGAAAGCTAGGCGTGATGATCCCCGGCATGGGGGCGGTCGCCACCACCTTCGTGGCCGGCGTGGAAGCAGTCCGCAAGGGCATCGCGAAGCCGATCGGGTCGCTCACCCAGATGGGCACCGTCCGCCTCGGCAAACGCACCGAGGGCCGCTCACCCAAAGTGAAGGAATTCGTTCCGCTCGCCGCGCTCGACGATCTGGTCTTCACAGGCTGGGATATTTTTGAAGACAACATGTACGACGCCGCCACCAACGCGGGTGTTCTTGATCGTTACCTTCTCGAGCAGATCAAACCCTTTCTCTCGAAAATTACTCCGCGCAAGGCTGTCTTCGATCACAACTACGTCAAGAAAATCGACGGGCCCAACGTCAAGAAGGGCAAGAACAAGATGGACCTCGCGCAACAGGTCCGCGACGACATCCGTGAATTCAAGAAATCCTCCGGCGCCTCACGCCTGATCACCATCTGGTGTGGCTCGACCGAGTCTTTCATCCAGCCCACGGCCGCGCACCAGTCCGTCAAAGCCTTCGAGAAGGCGCTCGCCGACAACGACGAGAACATCGCTCCCTCGATGGTTTATGCCTACGCTTCGCTGATTGAAGGTGTGCCGTTCGCCAACGGTGCCCCGAATCTGACCGTCGACATTCCAGTGATGCACGAACTATCCCGCGAGCACGAAGCTCCCATCTGCGGAAAAGATTTCAAGACTGGTCAGACGCTTATGAAGACGATTCTTGCTCCCGGCTTCAAGGCGCGATTGCTCGGTGTCAGTGGTTGGTACTCCACCAACATCCTCGGCAACCGCGACGGCGAAGTACTCGACGATCCCGGCTCGTTCAAGACGAAAGAGGAATCCAAGCTTGGTGTTCTCGATCACATCCTGCAACCCGAGCTTTACCCCGATCTCTACAAAGATATCTTTCATAAGGTTCGGATCAACTATTACCCGCCCCGCGGTGATAACAAAGAGGGTTGGGACAACATCGACATCTTTGGCTGGCTCGGTTACCCGATGCAGATCAAGGTCGATTTCCTCTGCCGTGACTCGATCCTTGCGGCGCCCATCGTTCTTGATCTGGTCTTGTTCCTCGACCTCGCGCAACGCACCGCAGAATTGAGGGGAATCGGCATCCAGGAATGGTTAAGCTTTTACTTTAAGTCTCCGATGACCGCGCCCGGCCTTTATCCGGAGCACGATCTGTTCATCCAGGCAATGAAGCTGAAGAATACGTTGCGTCATCTGCGTGGCGAGGAACTGATCACGCACCTCGGACTCGAGTACTACGACTGACCGTGTGGCGGGGGCGCCTCTATGGCGGGTCTCCTGTCTACGCTAAAATGCCCGAATGGCTCCCGCCATTCAGTGCCGTGAACTGCGCAAAACCTACGACGGCAAAGTCGAAGCGGTCCGCGGCCTGAATCTCGCCATTGACCCTGGCGAATGTTTCGGACTTCTCGGACCCAACGGGGCAGGCAAGACCACAACCATCGAAATTCTCGAAGGCCTTCTCCAGCCTACGTCTGGCGAAGTAACGATTCTCGGCCAGAGCTGGAAGACCCACGACCGTGCATTGCGCGAGCAGCTTGGGATCTCTCTCCAGGAAACACGCCTCTCCGAGAAACTCACGGTCCGAGAGACGATCGAACTCTTTGCGAGTTTCTACCAGCGGCCGCGCTCGAGTGACGAAGTTCTCGACAAACTTCAGCTTACCGAGAAGGCCGACTCCTGGGTCGGCAAGCTTTCCGGCGGGCAACGGCAGCGCCTCGCCGTCGCCACTGCCCTCGTCGGCAATCCCAAGATACTTTTCCTCGACGAACCCACCACCGGTCTTGACCCGCAGAGTCGCCGCCAGCTTTGGGATATCATCCGCGCCTTTCAACGTTCCGGTGGCACGGTGCTGCTTACCACCCACTACATGGACGAGGCCGAGCGTCTTTGCGATCGCCTCGCCATCGTCGACCACGGCCAGATCATCGCCGAGGGTTCGCCAGCGGATCTCATTGATCGACTAGGAGGTCACCATGTTGTCGAGTTCAGCGTAAGCGAGACCGGCAACGGACACACCAATGAGCATTGGCGCGTCCTTCCCGGAGTGGAAAGCGTACGTGACGACAACGGTGTCTGCTCGCTCACCGTGCGTGAGCCGCATCTGACCATCCCGGCCCTGCTCGAAGCCGTCGGAAAAAGAGGCGCCGAGCTTCTTCACCTCACGACCCGGCAGGCAAGTCTCGAAGATGTCTTTGTGAACCTCACCGGCCGCCACTTGCGAGAGGATTGATGACTGTCGCCCAGCAAACACCGACTTCCGACGTGCCAAAGCCCGCACCGGCACCTCCTCCACCGAACGGTCGTTGGTCGGGCTTCAAACATCTGCTCGTAGCTCGCCTACTCGAACTCAAGCGCGAGCCGGAGGTCGTGTTCTGGGTATTTGTTTTTCCGATTCTTTTGGCACTAGGTCTCGGCATCGCCTTCCGCAACAAGCCAGCCGACATTACCTCTATCGCGATTGTTCAGAGCAATGGCGCCGACGACGCTCTCGCTATGATTCAGCACTCGCCGCGAAGCTCGTCGATTCACGCGCAGGTTCTCGAGCGCGATGAAGCCCTGCTCGGCCTTCGTCTCGGAAAGTTCGACATGGTGGTTATCCCGGACGGCAAGAGCGGATTCGAATACCGCTATGATCCCGCGCGTCCCGAGAGCGTGCTCTCTCACGCCGAAGTCGATGACGTTCTGCAGGCCGCCGCCGGCCGCAAGGATCCCGTCGCGACCACAACGGTCGGCTCCTCAGAACCCGGCTCCCGCTACATCGACTTTCTGGTTCCCGGCTTGCTCGGAATGAATCTCATGAACTCCGGCATGTGGGGCGTGGGCTTCTCGCTGGTCGACATGCGCCAGCGCAAGCTGCTTAAGCGTTTCGTCGGAACACCCATGCGGCGTAGCGACTTCCTGCTGGCAATCATGTCGAGCCGCATCATGTTGATGATCATCGAGGTCGGTCTCCTGCTTGCCTTTGGCGTATTCTTCTTTCACATGCGGGTCCTGGGTTCGTTCGCGACCATCGCGCTGTGGGGTGCGATCGGATCACTTTCCTTCGGCGGTCTAGGCCTGTTGACTGCTAGCCGTGCTCAAAAGATCGAGAGCATCAGCGGGCTGATCAACCTGATCATGATGCCGATGTGGATTTTCTCCGGCGTCTTCTTCTCCTACGAACGCTTTCCCGCGGTCGTCCAGCCTTTCATCAAGCTTCTCCCGCTCACGGCGCTCAACGACGCGCTGCGCGCCACGATCAACGAAGGGGCTACCCTCGCCTCTCAGTCCGGTCGCCTCGCGGTGCTGTTGTTATGGGGAGGGATCTCGTTCGTTCTCGCGTTGAAATGGTTTCGCTGGACGTAGTTCGCAGGTTACTCAAGGTGTATTGACAGACCTCGAACTCGTGGCTACGCTCACGATTTTGGGGGACTTCTGCACGATGCGCTATTTGCGAAGTCTTTTTTGCGTGTTGTTACTGACATCCCTCGCGGGGGCCCAGGCCGAGCCGTCGCCGCCCGAGCCCGCGCAAAGTGCTACCACGCCGTCGAACACGACGCAACCCTCCGAACACAGACCCGCCGTGGACGAGGCAAACGTGAACGGAGGCGTATTCCAATCGGCCTATTTCAAATTCACCTACGAACTCCCCAAGGACTGGAAGGCCCTCGATGACGCGAGCAGGGTCGCCGCCAACAAGCAATTTCAGGAGCAGGAAACAGCGTCGTCCTCCGCCGCGGTGCCCAGCCGAAAACGGCCCTTGACCTCGCAGCCTGCTGCCAGCAAGCCGGTCGTGGTGTCCGCGGCCCCGATGGAAAACTACAGTCTGCTGGTCGCCAGCCCCTCCGGGGTTGCGTCTCTCGACAGCATCGTGCTGCCGCGGATCAACATCTGGGCAAAGAGGCGCATTCCCCCGCTCGATCACATTGATGATCCGGCACAGTTCCTGACTGGGGGGCGCTATGCGAACACTATCGTCAAACCGCAACACCTCACCTTCGATGGCCATGATTTCGTGCGGGCAGATATCGTGACCTCGACTGGCGTGTACCGCACGCAGTTCGTCACTATCATTGGCGATTATCTGATCGGCTTCGAGTTTCACGCCGACTCGGAAAAGGAAAGGGCTCTTGGCGCCGACTCGATGAAAACGGTCAAGTTCCACTAGGGAACTCTTGTTCTTGATAGCACTTCCGCAAGGATCCGTCTAGGCGCGCTCTCCCCAGATTATTGCCGCTTCAGTTCGACGGTGGCTAGGAACTTCGGCGGCTTGCGCACATCCGTTGCCTGCTCAAACCCGTACGCGATCTTCAGAAGCGTCGGCTCGCTCCACGCGCGCCCGAAAAACGAAATCCCCACCGGAAGTCCGAACATCCACCCCGCCGTAACATTGATATTCGGATATCCCGCCACCGCCGCGGCATTCGAACTGCCTCCGCCGAAGTGATCGCCATTCACCAGATCAGTCACCCACGCCGGGCCGCCTGTGGGCGCAATCATTGCGTCCAGGTGATTCTTGTCCATGACCGCGTCGATGCCTTCAATGCGAGCCAGGCGGTGATTTTTCTCCAGCGCGTCGATGTACTCCCGCGACGTGAGAGGTCCCTTTTCCTGCGCCTTGTAAAACATATCTTGCCCGAAGTAGGGCATCTCCTTACCCGCGTTTCGATTGTTGAAGTCGATCAAGTCCTGCAAATTCTTCATCGGACACTCGGGGCCCAGACGGGCTAGGTATTTCTCAATGTCGGCTTTTAATTCGTATTGCAGCACGAGCGTCTCGGTGTCATCGAACTTACCGAGCGTCTCTACATCCGCCGGATCCACCATAGTCGCGCCCTGCTTCTTCATCACGTTGATGGCCTCTGCCATGATGGCGTCCACCGCGTCGCTGAAACCGAAAAACTTGCGAGCCACCCCGATGCGCGCGCCCTTCAAGCCGTTCGCATCCAGAAATTGCGTGTAGTCCGTATATGACTTTCCTGGGCTCTCGGCCGTGTAAGGGTCGTTTGCATCCACACCCGTGAGCGCTCCGAGCATGATCGCCGTATCTCGCAGCGTGCGACACATGGGTCCGGCACCATCCTGGCTGTGCGAGATCGGAATGATCCCCGCCCGGCTCACCAGGCCCACCGTCGGCTTGATTCCCGCCAGACCATTTGCCGACGACGGGCAAACGATCGAGCCATCCGTCTCGGTCCCGATTCCGCCCACCGCCAGGTTCGCTGACACTCCTGCGCCCGTGCCGGAACTCGACCCGCATGGGTTGCGGTCGAGCATATAGGGATTGCGCGTCAGCCCCCCGCGACCACTCCATCCGCTGGTCGAATGATTCGAGCGGATATTCGCCCACTCGCTGAGATTGGTCTTCCCCAGGATGACCGCGCCGGCTTTGCGCAGTTGGGCGGCAACGAACGAATCCTTCGGCGGTTTGGGTGCGCCGACCAGCGCGAGGGACCCCGCCGTAGTCATCATCCTGTCCGCCGTATCAATGTTGTCCTTGATTACGACCGGAATGCCGTGCATCGGACCGCGCACGCCCTTTCCGTTGCGCTCGCGATCGAGTGACTCGGCGATCCCAATCGCGTCCGGATTAATCTCGATAATGCTGTTGAGTGCCGGGCCGTTTTTGTCGATCTCATCGATGCGCTGCAAATACATTTCGGTGATCGCGCGCGCCGTGTACTTCCCGGACTTCATGCCTGCTTGCAGGGTGTCGATAGTGGTTTCATCCAGTTCGAACGACTTTACATCCGGAACCGACGTGTCTGAACCTGAGGCCGAAGCCGCCGCGGCGGGTGCCCCCGCTCGCGCAGCAGCCAGCGCAGGACAAAACGCAGCAGCGATCGCAGCGCCTGTGCCGCCGACCAACCCAGCCTGCAGAAATCCTCGTCGACTGTCGCCGATACCTCTGGCGGGATCGTTCGCGCTCTTCTTCAAGTGCATCTCCTCCACTAGCAGCACACGATACTACAAGGCTCTTTGTGTCGAACGTGGTGTGGATTCAAAAAAGCGGTTCTAGCCGTCTAACGGCGAAAGAATACCCGACGGCGTAAGCGCGCGTGCGAGTGGAACGATGCGCAGGCCATGGAGCAGCGAAAGAAGCGAAGTGTGCATAGCTACTTCTCGCAGGAGA
>Ga0210409_10003415_pt1 | contig 17819 bp, 12 predicted proteins | sample IncBWH17MmetaG_FD_161649 | JGI IMG/M metagenome (GOLD analysis project Ga0210409, IMG submission 161649) | Forest soil microbial communities from Barre Woods Harvard Forest LTER site, Petersham, Massachusetts, United States - Inc-BW-H-17-M | ecosystem: Environmental > Terrestrial > Soil >... | reverse complement strand
AGACAATTCTGTGTGCGGGCGGTACATCGTCTTTGACCCAAGCTGTAATTGCACCCGAATCATAGGTCTCAACTTGCCGCCATCCGGAGAAGACAAGCAACGGATTGTAGTAAGGGTCGTGGACGAAGATAAATTTCAAGCCATAACGATTGGCATGCAGCAACATCTCGCGCAACGAGTCCATGCCTGCAGCGCCGAAAAACTTTGCGCTCGTCAGCTGAGCCGAGCCGTAACGTGTCATTTCGGGCAACAAGCGGGCGGAATTGTATTCTCCGTCGACGCTGTTCGCGTTCGCATACGTAGAGACCTTGGACAAAGCGTTCCCGAAACCCAATGTAAGGTAACGATATTGATCGTGTCCGTCGCGATTCAGGAAGTTGACCACGGCGTCCACATTCAGAGAACTCGTGGTGCGGAATGGACTCCACGTCAGCCAACCCAGTGCAAGAGACAACGTCAGGACGGAAGCGACCGCAAGCGCGAATGCACCTGCCTTGCGAAAACGATCCAGCAGATCCTCAGCCAGCAATCCAAGAATTGGCAGAGCCAGTAAAGTAGCCCACAACGTGAAGCGTTCGAAGGTCAGAATCTCGAAGGCTCGGCCAAAGATCAGCTTTGGAATCGGAGTGGTCCCGCCGAGCGCCAGAATGAAAGTCACCCAAAATGCGAGGAGGAGGACACGCAACCGGGGAACCGAGGACGCACGGAAGATCATGAAGGGCAGTGCCAGGATCATTGCTCCATACGGAATGACGAAATAGTTCACGCCGTAGATCCAGTTGACGAGATAGTTGGCGCGGCTGGCGTGCGGGATCGGCATCTGCTCAATCGGGTGGCGAATGATGGCGATCCAATACGGGAGCAGAACGATACCGACGCCGATGGCCGTAAGGACCACAAATCCCGCCGCTCGAGCCACGACGGCCGTGCCACTCCGTTCCTCTGCCCGCGCGTCTGTCCATGCGAGCCACAACACAGGCGCCGCGAACAGAACCGAACCAAACAGCAGCGTCACGTGATGTGCAGATGCCGCGGCTAGCGCGAAAATAACTCCCTTTAAGAGAGCTCTTCCAGAGCCCAAACGCGACCATTCATAAAAGTAGGGAAGGGCTAGCAAATACAACGGCGCAGACAGTGTCGTTGGCAATTGTCCGGCCGAATACACCAGAAACGATACTGTGCCAACGAAAACCGAAAGAAGAGCCGCCAGACTCGCCGCTCGTTCATCCACCCACAGGCGCGCAAATCTCCATGTTCCCACCGCGATCAGAATCACCGCGACCAACTGCACAAACATAAAAGCTTCCGTGAGGCCAACAAGGTGGGAGAGGAGGGCAATCCACTGATGAGTCAGAGGCGGGTAAGTCGTTTGCGAGAAGCCGGCGAACCATTTTTCATTCCACGGATTAAACCAGTGCTCCGCGTAGTGCGATGCGAAGAACATGTGCAGATTCGCGTCGTAGGAGGTCGAAGCAGGAAGCTCCATCAACAGCAACGGGCCGTGGATGACCACCGCCACAAGAACAATCAATGCGAGCGGTATGGGTTGACGAAGATAGCTGCTACCTGAAGTCAATGCCGGTGACTCCTCAAGAAGTTCCTCTGAATCGACCGTTTGATTCAGGCAAGCGCTTTATCGGTTGGATGAAAAGTACACGTCGCGCTGTAGATGAGGACCTGCCTTGGGAAACTGTTGGGAGTACACGGTCCAACCGAGAGGCTACGTCCCGGCATCAGATTGGCGCTGGACTTACGTGGTTTACAGGAGCAGCGAACGAGCTTTGTCTGGATTTAAGAAAAGCCCGAAAAAGTTGGTGTGCGCCGCGATAACAGTTGTTCTGGGCGGGTGTGTCAGCTTGGGAGCACAAACTTTTGAGGTAGGGTCCCAAGAAAACACCGCTCCTTCGAAGAAGGAGAGCAAGCAGAATCAGAAGACTTCGCGACGGACTCAGTCACCCGATGCCGGCATGGGCTGGGGTACCAGCATTGAGGTGGCTCGCGAAGCAAGGGCGGCGCGGGAGGCGCTGGATCGCAGCGATTATCGATCCGCCATGTCCTACGCATCGCGCGCGGCTCAATCCGCTCCCCAAAATCCAGATTTATGGTTCCTCTATGCCTACGCCGCGCGAATGGCTGGCGCTTACTCCAATTCTGTGGATGCCTACAAGCGAGGACTGCAAGAGCGGCCCTCTTCCATCGAAGGGTTGTCGGGCCTGGCTCAAACGTACGCAAAGATGGGCCGGAACCAGGAAGCGCAAGAGGCGCTCAAAGCGGTCATCACTGCGAATCCGAAGAACGACGCGGATTTGCGATTGGCGGGTGAACTGGCTCTTACGTCCGACCCCAAATTAGCCCTGACCTACCTGGAACGGGCCGAAGGGATTCATCCGTCGGCCCGCAATGAATTGTTGATGGCCCGAGCTTATGAGCGGACCGGAGACAAAACGCGTTCGAAACAACAGTTAGAGCGGGCCCGCAAGACGGCGCCACGAGATCCTGACGTTGCGCGGTCAGTCGCGGCGTACTATCGGGAATCGGGACAATTTGAGGAAGCAATCGCAACCTTGAAGTCCGTTCCTTCCGAATCCGCGCAGTACCTCTCAGAATTGGCGTACACGTACGAGTTGGCGGGAAAGAAAAACGAAGCTGCGGACACGTTTCAGCGCGCAGCCAACAGAGCGCCCGGCCAAATCGACCTGCAATTAAGTGCAGCGCAAGCACTGGTCAACGCAAAGCGTTTTGATCGGGCTGAAACATTGTTGAAGCGAGTGGAATCAGCCGATCCCAATCAATATCGGATGCACGCCATTCGCGGCACGATCAATCACGTCCGTCACGACGACAAAGCGGCGATTCAGGAATACGAGATCGCATTACGGTCGATTCCACCCTCGGTGCCCGAGGGCGTGCTGTATCCAATCGCCTTACAACTCGATTTGGCGCAGCTATATCGAGATGCAGGGAATGTCGACCGATCAGCCATTGAAGCAGAGGCCGCTCGCGCCGCATTGGAAAAACTTGATGTCGGCGGTCCAGAGCGTCCAGAATTCCTTCGACTCAAAGCGGCAAGCGCCGTTGATTCCGGTGACTATGCCGAAGCTGACAAAGACCTGCAAGAAGCTCTTCAGTTGCAACCAGGCAACGTAAATCTGCTGCTAAACCAAGCCAATCTTTTCCGGAAGAGTCAGCGCTCGGAAGAGGCGGCGAAGACGTATCAACACGTTCTATCGATCGACCCGGGGAACGGAGCAGCGCTCGAATCTCTGGGCTATCTCGCGCGCGAGATTGGTGATGCCGAAGGCGCGCGCAAATATTTCGAGAAGCTAGCGGAGATCGATCCGAACGATTACGTTGCTTTTCTCGCGATGGGAGATTTATTTGCGGAAACAAGGCAATTCCCGAGAGCCCAGGCGAATTACGAGAAAGCATACCGTCTGGCGCCGGAAAATCCGTTGATCGTCGCCCGCGGAATGAACGCGGCTCTGGAAGCACACGAAGCTCCAAGGGCCAAGCAATGGTTCGAGAGGGCCACGGATACTGGGCGCTCGAATCCAGAGGTGATGCGTGAGCAGGAGCGTTACCTGACGATCACCGGCAACTATCAGGAGTCTGCAAAGCTTGGCTATGTCGTGATTGAGAAATTGCCGCGTGACCCCGAAGCACCGGTCTATCTGGCTTACGACCTGCTGTTTATGAATCGTTACGCCGACGCGATGGCGATCGTACAGCGCTTCGAGCCTTCTCTGCCAAGAGATAAAGACCTTCCGCTCGTCGCCGGGTACGTTTATGCGCATGACCGCGATTATCCAAATGCGGTCAACGCCTTCACGCGCGCACTGGAGCGGGATCCGGAGATGTCGACCGGGTACATGAATCGCGGATATGTACTGAATGATATGCGGCAGGCATCCAAGGCGGAGCAGGACTTCCGCAAAGCGCTCTCGTTGCGTCCCGATTACGGCGAAGCGCATTTGGGACTCGCGTATTCACTACTGCAATTGCGACGTCCTCAGGCGGCTCTCAAAGAGACGGACGCAGCAGAGAAATCGTTGGGCGATTCCGGAAGCCTGCATTTGGCAAGGGCGGAAGCCTATCGGCAGCGATCGATGCTTGCTCGGGCGGAGGCGGAATATCAGCGGGCAATCAAGGCGCAGCCGAACCAGGAGAGTACATACTTGGCGTTAGCCGATACGCAATATCGGTTGCAGCACTATCAGGCGTCGGCGGACACGCTAAACCAAGCATTGAGCCTCGCTCCTGACAACGCGATGGTGAATGCTCAGCTGGCGCAGTCGTATGCCAAGCTGGGGCGTAGTTCGGACGCAACCGGTGCGATCACGCGTGCCGAGCGCACCGGAGGCCAGGACTATCGCACACTGCTCGCAACGGCGTCCGCGTTAATGGAGATGGGAGAGCGCGATCAGGCCATGGAGCGGTACGCTCGAGCGCTCAACTTGTCGAATGCCGACCGGTTGCATGTGCGCCTGGCTCTCGCTCGTTTTTTCGCACAACAGCACAAAAGTGCGGATGCACAGCAACAGATTGCGCTGGCATTTGCTGAGGCGCGAGTCGCTCAACCGGATGTCGTTACGGCAGAAGATTATATGGACGCGGCTGACATTCTCCTGTCGATCGATCAGTTCACTCTTGCCCAACGCCTCTTTGCCCGAGCGCAAGCGTTGGGCGCAGACGACCTGGCCGTGAGCACTGGTATGGCCAACGCCTCTCTGGCGTTGGGCGAGACAAGCAACGCTGAGGCTCTTTTGACGAGCCTGCAAAATGACGACTCGAACGAGGAACAACAAAGTTACGCATACCTGGTCGCGCTCGGGAACGTGTACCGGCAGGCAGGAAATGACTTCAAAGCGCTCTCCGCTTTTGCGCGTGCAAATACTCTCGAGTCGGAAGACCCCGCCGCCCGTAACGCCGAAGCTGAACTAGCGGAGCAGGAAGGCCGACAGGTCACCGAAAATCTGGGCATCGGATCGCAGTTCCAGATTGCTCCGATCTTCGAGGACGAAAATATCTATCAGTTGGACGCGAGATTGCGTGGGTTTCAAAACGGAGGCCTGTTGCTGCCTCCGCCACGCCACTCCGTGGAGACATTCGCGGATGCCCGGTATCACCTGCATTTCGGTTCGTTCCCAGCCATCAGCGGATTTGTCGGCGAGCGCAACGCGTATGGAACGATTTCGATTCCAAGCCAACTCCTGATTGAGAAGCGCAATACTTTAGACACAATTTTCGACTTCGCGGTAAATCCCACTTTGCGGTTGGGAAATTTGCGATTCAACATCACTCCCGGACTCCAGTTTACGTTGCGAAGGGATACGCTCGATCCCTTCGATATGAACCAGAATTTATTTCGACAGTTTCTCTATGTGGCCAGCAGTCCGATCATGAACTGGGTTTCGTTTTCCGGGAATGTCATTCGCGAAGCGGGGCCTTTTACCCAACAGAATCTCCACTCTCGCGATTTTTCGGGAAGCATCGATTTCCGGATCGGTCGACCCTGGCGGAAGACCGCTTTCTTGACGGGATACAACGCACGCGATTTGCTCTTTGGCCCGTCCGTTCACGAGTACTATACGACCACTACGTATGCGGGGATCGAGCGCCGGTTCGGGACCAATCTTACGGTGTTGGCTGCCGCCGACTATCTGCGAGCATGGCGTGTCGAGGGTACGCAGTGGGCCATCGCGCAAACACTGCGGCCCAGGGGTGGCGTCGATGTCAAAATCAATGAACATTGGGCAATAAGTGCGAGTGGCGCTTGGTCACATGGCGAAGCTTTCCACGCCTACGACACCGTCGACGCGGGCGTGCTGGTGTCCTACGTCCGCCAGATGCGAGCCAACCGGAGAGACGGCGTTGAAAGTGCGTCGATCTCGTATCCGATGCGCTTCTCGTTCGGAGTCCAGCAGCAAACCTTCTATGACTTTCCAGGACATTCGCATGTCGCGGTGGTGCCGGTTGTTAGGTTCACCTTGTTCTAGGAAAAAACTCCTTGAGGGCCCTCATTACTGGCTTTGCGCGCATCCAAGCAGAGATTCGGTTGGGGTACTGGCGCGCCCATGAAAGTTGAACGAATGGCTCCGGCAGAAAGTGGTGTAATCACCAACCTCGGTCACGTCTCCCCCCTTGATGAAAGCTCGCGGATCGCACTGCGCACCCGCATGTTGCGGGGGAGCGCTATCCTTCTTGGCAGCACTGGCCTGGTAAGCGCCACCAACCTTCTCTATAACATCGCCATCGCCCGCGGTCTCGGTCCGGCTGGATTCGGTCATGCGACCGCCATCTACACGTTGCTAATGCTGCTGTCGGCGGTGACGCTAGCCTTCCAATTGGTTTGTTCGAAGCTGGTGGCAAAAACACCCGATCTAGCTGGGAAGGTAGCGATCTATCGAGATCTCTTGCGTCGGTCCTGGGTGACCGCGTTGGCGGTAGGAGCGGTCATCGTCATTGCTAGTTCGGCGATTGCGCAATACCTGAATCTTCCCGCGGCTCGGGATATTGTGCTTCTAGGATGCGGCACAGCGATTTATGTACCGCTCGGTACACGTCGCGGAATGTTGCAAGGGACATACGATTTTTCGCGCCTAGCGGTTAATTTCGTGCTTGAGGCGCTGATCAAAATCGGGGGCGCCCTGATCTTTCTGCATTACGGCTTCGGCGTTACAGGCGTCATCGCCGCAGTTGTACTCTCCATTGCTGTTGCGTACGTGACGGCCAATCCGGGCTTGGACCTTGCGAAAGAGGACCGCACCCAGATTCACGCATCGTTCCGCGAGGGGATGCAAGCGATCGTGTTTTTTTGCGGGCAAGTGGTCATTAGCAACATGGACATCTTGCTCGTTAAGCATTACTTCGACCCCGCGGTCGCGGGTCTTTATGCGGCCGTCGCGCTGGTTGGTCGTGTCGTGTATATGTTTTCGTGGTCTGTCATCAGCAGCATGTTCCCGGTTTCTGCCGCAACGTCTCATCAGAGGACGAGCCGAACGGTTTTGAAGAGCGCTCTCTTTTTAGTCACCGCCATGACGTCTCTATTCACGATAGCGACATGGCTGGCGCCCACTGCATTGTGGAAGGCAGTTCTTGGGAAAACCTTTCTTGACACGATTCACGCGTCTTTTTCGTCCCTGCTAGCTACGTACAGCGCGATGACCAGCATTTATTCCGTAGCGGTGGTTCTCTTGACATACGAAATGTCGCGGCGAATTGCAAATGCTACCTGGATCCAGCTTGCGTTCAGTGGCTTGCTGCCGGCAGGCATTATTCTTTTCCACCAGTCGCTGCAGCAGGTGATCATGGTGCAGTTGTTGCTTATGTTGGGCCTGCTGCTTGCTGTGAGCGTGCCCTTATGGCCGCAGCTATTTCCGGCTGATGAAGATTTATTAGACTCGGAGTTGGCGTCAGCTGCATTTACAAAGATTCGCCCTGTCGCAGAAGCCGAGGTCATCGCGGAGTTTCTGCGAGCGGAGTTTTATCAGCCCGAGTTCGATCCGTATCGCAATCAATTTGGGGATGTCGTCTCTGACGGAGATGTCACAAACTGGCGAAAAAATTCGGTCCGCAAGACATTGCTCTTTCGTCGCAGGGGTAAGCTCTGGCGGGAACTGCCCGCGGACACGCAGTGGTGGGAAGTCAAATTGGGGCCGTCCGATCTGCCACGGCTGCGAGCCTTTCCTCGTAAGCAATGGGCAGAGTTTGCTCAAGGGGATTTCTATCTCACCCGCATGATTGCTCGAATTCAGACGATTGTAGAGTCCAAAGACCAAAGCTGGTTTTCCGAGAAGATGCGATCTGTCGCCGCGGATCTGCGTGGCAAGGGCGTTCCGAATTCCGTACTCCTGATCGGCGTGGATGAGCGGAGCCCCCTGACGATTATCGAAGGGAACCATCGGATGGCGGCAGCGATGCTTGTGGCACCCGAAGAAGTGAATCAGCAGTTTCGTTTTTACTGTGGACTCTCTCCAAGAATGACCAGGTGCTGCTGGTACAGAACGGATTTCAGAAGTTTGGCCCACTACGCAGCCAATATGCTGCGCTACATGTTCCACGACGGCGATTACTTTGTGGGGCGTAGTTTGCGGAACATCTCAACGGAGTCTGCTCCTTAATGATCGTCAAGGGCCACTGACTCAGTTGGAAGGCTATGGATTGGACTTGGGCGCCATTTCGACGTTTTGCGCCTGATAGGAAGTGCCGTCGAAGCGCGCATTCACCGTAACATCTGCGCCTTCTTTCAGATTTGCGCGCACATCAGAGGGAAGGGAGCTTAACCCGACATCAAAAGTGTTCTGCGAGTCGGGCTCGATCAGCGTGAGGTATCCATTGCGCATGTCGATCGAGAGTATCTTTCCTGCGAAAGTGAATGTTCCTCCTGGCTGTGCAAGAACCTCAATCTGCTCAGCCAGGTTCGTCCCTTCAGCGCCGGGGCGGAACCGAACGCTCACTAAGGCGCCGCTCGTGAGCGCGCTGGTCGTTGCAGATTGTCCCGCCGAGCGAATCTCCGTGTTGGTCGTGACCTGCACGTTAAATCCATGCGCGGAAATCGCATCTCGCACTTTCAGAATTCTACGGCTGGAATCGTACGACGCGACCTGCCCCCTGGTTTCCCCTTGAGCAACATTCGTCGACAATCTGACGGTTTTGGCGAAGATGTGCCCGTCACTCCAGACGGTATCAGCGTAAAGCCTGGTTCCGGGCTTCACATCCCGCATCGCAGCCACGGTGTCGCCGTTCATCACGCAAGTCCGCACGTCGAAATTAATCGTGACGTCGCGCCCCCCAAAGGCTCGTAGGGTCATTCGGTCACGAATCGGATCAATTCTAGAAACGGTGCCACCGATCAAAGACACCTGGCTTTTGCCGAGTGGAAGAAGGTCCAGAGAGTCCTCGCGTTTGCCCCATGTAGCTGTCGCTTCGCACGTATGTGAGGAAGGCGGCACAACTTGGGGAACGGCATTCTGAGCCGCTAACGTCAGTACGAGGAGTGAGAGGAAACGATAGGGCACCATCCCCTATTCGGATGAAAAAAAGCCCTCAGCGGTTGGTCAAAAGATGAACAAACAGTAGGGCGTGCTAATGCATCAAAGTTGCGGTCCGTTCTCCGTTGCATGCAGCAAAAGTAGTCCATGCCAATGAAAACAGGGTTAATGCAACTGACGTTGGTTGTGCTGCTGGGTGGCTCGGTCTTCGCCCAGAAGGGTGACTTGCGACTCCCTCTGCCCAAGAAGAGCCGCGAGACGCCCGTGCAACTGCTCAATCGAGAAGGTGTACGCGAGCTAAAGCACGGTCATCTCAACAAAGCGAAGGAGCGCTTCGTAAAGGCTTACCTTCTAGATCCGGATGATCCATTCACTCTGAATAACTTGGGGTACATCGCCGAACTTGAGGGCGACGCGGATCGAGCCCTGCAGTATTACAAATTGGCGGCCACGACTCCGACGGACGCCGTAATTGATGATTCCAGCATTGCGGGCCTTAAGGGGCAGCCGGTGAGTTCCGCTTTCCGGACGTCGGAAGCTTCGGCGTACCAGAGAAATCGTGCCAACTTCCAGGCAATGGCACTGCTGGAAAAAGGCCGCGTGTTTGAAGCGGAGATGATTCTCAAGAGCGCCATTGAAAAGGATCCCAAGAATCCGTTCCTGATCGACAGTCTCGGATACGTGATGGAATCTGAGGGTGATCTGCAAGGCGCAGTGAAATATTACGAGCAGGCGGCGAGTCTTAATTCGGATGAAAAAGTCGTGTTGACCCCTCGCAAGCGCTGGCGAGGCAGGACGATCAGCGAAGTCGCGGCTGATAACGCGACCCTGGTGAGAGACGTGCTCTCGAAGGGCGAGGACACGGGGACGCAAGTAGCGCGACTGAATCTTCGAGGGGTGTCTGCCCTGAATCATAACGACACGGCCGACGCTCAAAAATTCTTCTCTGACGCCTACAAACTCGACCCCTCGAATGCCTTCACGTTAAACAACATAGGGTATGTCTCCGAACTCGCGGGAGACCGTGAAACCGCGCAGATGTATTACGACGCCGCTCGCACGGCACTTGAGTCGAACGAGCGCGTCACCTACGCGACCCGACCCGAAGCGGAAGGACACCGGATGTCGACCGTTGCCGGAACCAATGAGGAGGACGTGGAAGCCACGCTCAAGACCCTTCAGCAGCTAAAGCGCGGAGCGAAACATCCCATTCAGCTTATGCTTCGCAATGGCAGCGTCGCACCGCCATCTCCGGGTCCCCAGGAACGACAGCAACAGGCTCCTGGAATCGTCAATCCGCCTCTGCCCCCACCCCAACTCCCGGAACGGGACAGGTCTCCACCACAACGGCCACCTTCTTCTCCAAACCCAGAGCCACTTCCAAGTGATCAGTCGCCACCACCTCCCCCGACGGATCAGTGATCACCGTGAGCGATAGACCATCTCGGTGCTGCGCCGGTTTGTTTCGTCTCGATGTGAAAACCGGAGGATACGTATGAATGATTCGCTTGCGCGCCGGATAAGTTCGGCGGCTAGTTTTCTCTCAATTTTATTTTTGGTGGGCTGTCAAGGACTGAAGAATACGACGACTGCGCCTCCTACGCCGCCGCCAACCGGCGGCACCCTGCAGACTTCGGTGAACCACATCATCTTTCTCGCCCAGGAGAATCGCTCGTTCGACAACTACTTTGGCGAACTGCGCCAATATTGGGCGGACTTTGGCTATCCAGACCAGCCTCTGGATGGGCTGCCCCAGTTTCCTACCAGCGCTGGGGGCGCGCCGCCTTCAAATCCTGGGTGTGATCCGGCGTTTGCGTTTCCCGGAAGCGACTGCACGATCGATTCGCAGAGCCCGATGGTTCAGTCGTTTCATTACGTCACGCAGTGCGTGGAAAATCCTAGTCCGTCGTGGAACGAGTCCCACGTAGACTTCAACTTTTCTAATCCCGTTTCGAGCACGGCGACACTCGATGGCTTCGTTTGGACGGCCGCGCACGATTCGCGCACGATCGTTCCGCCTTTCAACGACGTTAACGGCCAACGGGTGATGGGGTACTACGACGGCGGCGATCTGAACTACTACTACTACCTGGCGTCGAACTTCGCGACCTCGGATCGGTGGTTTTCGCCAGTGCTGACGCGCACTCCGCCGAACCGAATGTACCTGCTCGCAGCAACATCACAGGGGCACGCTTACGAACTGAGGCAGAACAGCACACTGCTAACCGCGCCCATCATTTTTCAGGAACTGCAAACAGCCGGTGTGACCTGGAAGATCTACGTTCATCCAGGGCCGGATAACTGTACCACCCCGCAGTGCTTGTATCAGTTCAGCTACATTCAGAACTTTACCTATGGCCAAACGATCTTGAGTCAATTCCCACAGAATATCGTTCCTGATTCGCAGTTCATCACAGATGCGCAGAAGGGGCAGCTTCCTAACGTGGCATACATCGAGCCAGCTTCAGCGGTGGGATTGGATGAACATCCGGCGGATTTTGACGCGAATCCCGCGTGCTGCAGCGTGCAGGCGGGAGCGGCCTATGTTTCTACGTTGATGAATTCTGTGATAAACGGTCCGTCGTGGAAGGATTCGGTTTTCATTCTGACGTACGACGAGTTCGGCGGATTTTACGATCACGTTGCGCCGCAAGCCGCAGTGAGCCCGGACAGCGTCCCGCCTCAGGATCTGCTGGCCGGAGATGTCTGCACTGTTTCTACCGGGCCTACCTGCGACTTCGTGTACACGGGCTATCGGCTTCCGCTAATCGTCGTTTCGCCGTTCACGAAAAAGCACTACGTGTCACACACGGTGGCAGATACAACGGCGATCCTCAAACTGATCGAGACGCGGTTTAATGTGCCGGCGCTTACGAAACGTGACGCGGCGCAGATGGACATGACTGAGTTCTTCGACTTTGCCAACCCACCTTGGACAACCCCGCCATCGAACATTCCGACGCAAAACGTCAGCGGACCCTGCTATTTGGACCACTTACCTTAGAGGTGGTGAGTCGCTGTTCTAACGCTGATCGACCCCCTTGCGCGGGATGGACGCTTCAGGCGATCGCACCACCGCGGAACTGCGGAGACAATTCGAGGGGAGTGGCTGCTGGATTGTGAAAGGAGCACATGGGATCAGATTTTCAACGTCAGGGATTGGGAGCGATCCGCTTCTTGAGGGATGGCAGCGAAGGTTTTAGAACGCGATAAGCGTTCGCGGATCCTAGGTGCTCGGGTTCTCGCGGTTCGGCCCCTGCCAGGAGTGAAGCCGCTTCTCGACGTGACGTGCAGTCCAACTTCGCGTCGGAGTCCAGCGACGCGTGCGGCGGAGTTTCGAGAATGCCTTTAACATCTTCAGACGCTGCTGCATATCGAAGGATCGGATGTATTCCCTGATGATCTGGGGCATGCTCATCTGTAGCGCCGCACTGAAATTCTGCTGAGCCATCTCGCGTAATCGTTCTGGCGTCTGCAACATGCTGAGCATATGCTGCGCCAGCGAGTCAACGTCATGGGGCGGGAAGAATTCCATTGATACCTGTTCTTGCTCGGCTAGTTCGACAAAGTCCTCGATCTTAGGAGCCAGGATCGGCAGCCCATATTGGCAAGCGAGGTGTGCCACGCCACTCGATCCTGCTGAAGACGTATACGGCAGAACCGTGAAACTCGCAGTGCGAAACAGGTCGGGCAGCGAACCTTCGGGGACATAGCCCATAAAGCGAAGTGACGGATTATCCTTGACGCGGTCGGCAATGCTTTGTACGTAGCCGGCGGTCTTGGGGTGGTCTCCTCCAGCGATTACTAATTCAGCTAACGGAAATTCTCGCGAAACCCTCAAGAAGGCTTCAACAACCAGTTCGAGGCGCTTGTACGTTCCCCATTTGCCAAACGCGAGCACACGATGAGTTGGGTTTCCGCGAAGTTCGAAGTCTGGGGCTTCGGGGCGACTTGCGAAAATGCCGTGATGGCGAATACTTACTGAGCCGCGCCCGTACTTTTCCTGCAACGTCTTGTGATATGCGGGTAGGAGAACTGACACCGAGTTCGCCGATAGAAGCAGATGCGTCGCGACCCGACCTGCTGCGCTGTAGAGTTTTTGGGACTTAACACCCGCATCCGTAAGGTTCACTGTTTCAAATAGCTGGTGGAGGGTGACATGGGTGTAGCCAGAAAAAAGCCGCGTCAAGACAGGAGTGGTCAGGCCAAAAAACGCCGGTAGAGGCTTACCACCAAAGCTGGCAAAGCCAAGGTTGTACCAGACCACGTCGGGCTTCACACGCTGTATCGCGCGAACGAGCGACACCGCATTTCCGAGTTGATTGAATCCCCAGCAACGAACGACCGAAAAATCCGGCAGTTCTGCCGCAGGCTCGGACAATGTGTCACCCAGAATTGTTAATTCGATGCCGGGCTGTTGCCGTAGTTCCTCCGCGATATGAAAACCATACTCATTCAGTGCTTGGCGGCTTGGCGGAAACGCAGTGACGAGCGCAATCTTCATTGTGGAGTTGGCCTTAATAAGAGATCACGAGACAATTTTCCCAGAAGGTGCAGGTAGTGAAATGCGACGCTGGCGCTGGCTTTGCTCTTGCCGGCGTGCCTCGTTCCAAAGTGGAAGGGCACCTCCTTCGCGGATAGAACGCGCCCTCTCACGAGAATCTCAAGCAGCAGCTTGAAGCCCTTCGTTTCGAACTCCAGCCCATCAATCGCCTCGCGTCGAACAATGAAGAAACCGGACATCGGATCTTTAACCCGCACATTTTTGCGTTGGAAGGGCAGCGTCGCCAGAGTACTTGCGCGAGAAATGGCGATTCGAATTGGATTCCACCCCGCAACACCGTCTTTCGCCAGGTAGCGGCTCGCGATAGCGATGTCATTCCCCTCGTCCATGGCTTCGAGCAGTCCGGCAAGAACGTCTGGTGGATGCTGAAGATCGGCGTCGATGACTCCGAGGAGAACGGCGTCGGAATGATTCCAGCCCTGCAGAACGGCGCCCGCCAGTCCTCGCTCGTGGAGTCGGGAGAGAAGTCTCACGCGTGAATCGCGTTCAGAATACTGCAGCACAAGCTCGGGTGTGCCGTCCGAGCTTCCGTCATCGACGACGATCACTTCGTAGGGGCGTTGCTGCGGATCAAGCACCTTCTGTACTTTTTCCAGAAGTCTTTCGATGTTGCCCGCTTCGTTCAGTGTCGGTACGACCAATGCGAACTTCTCGCGAGAAATTGTTTCCATCGAGCCCTCTCCGGCTTTCCAGAAAAGTGAGCATGAGATGGGCTAAGCGACTCGTTAGTTGGCTGTATTTATCGCGTAAGTATTTTGTTTTATGTGATCTACGGGCAATCACGGAGATATGATATGGGTAGATTCCCTGAGGGATGGTGTTTCGGTCGAGCCTAGTAATAGTCGACTCAGAATCCGCTCATGGACTTGCTCGATCGTCGCGGGCGGAATTACCTCGAGGTGAGGGACGACTTCCTGCAGGCTAAGAAATTCGTGCCGGTATTCATGCATGAATGCAAGTGGGTATTCAGGTTTTCGTTGGAAAGCTTCGTCAGGAGAAGCATCCAGCACGAACACCTTTTCTGGCGACGGCGCCAATGCCAGGATAAGTCCACGATATGCACGGGCCAGCCAGGTGCGAGGAGAGATTTGCACGAGTAAATCGTAGACGTACCGATCAAAAATAATGAAATCCAGATCTTTGGAGCGGCGCAATCGGTTCGCCACTTGACGCAAACGCAGGGTATCCAGCGCGTAGAAGAAAGAGCGCACTATTGTCAAATACCACGTACGCACATTTTTGTCGTGACGCAGAGAAGTTGCGGTGTCGCCCGGCTTCTTTTTGAAAACTCGCGAACTCATTCCTGTTCTTAACTTCGGGAGGACAGCAACGTCCTCCCAAAAAGCGACACGGCCCACGCGATACCCCATCTGCGTCAGATAAGCCGCTACATTTTCGATTTGCGTGGTTTTGCCGGCGCCATCGATGCCAGAGAAAGTCACGAGTTGGGCGTGCTGATGCGTCGTGCGCCCTGGAATTTGAGACGAGCGATCTGACGTTCTCAAGACTACGGCGCTCCGGGAGGTCTTGAGGGGCTTCCCTTTGAAAGAGCGAAGACCGATCCCACTGCGATTGCCGCTCCGGCGACAAGGCCCGTCTTGATGAGGAGAGAGCGGCGCTGTTTCTGTTTCGTCGGAGCAATGGCCGCTCCGATCGGTCGTGAAGCAGGAGCTCCCCTCACAGTGGGTGCCTTTGCACCAGCTGTGCCCGAGGGAACAGGGTTCGGGGTCTGCTGTTGTGGGGTGTCCTGTTGGCTTTGCCGAACTGGCTGCGCAGGCGTTGGAGCATCCGGTAATTCACCGCTGTTCGAAGCACTCGCAATATTGTGGTTGTCGGGATTCGTAGTAGCCTGTTGCGCGGTGTGATCATCCAGCACCTTTGGGCTTAGTGCGTCCTGGGGTAGCGGCTCCGCAAACGCAACCATTGCTCCGGATAAAGCAAAAATCAGCCAGGATCTGCAAACATGACGAAAGGCCTTGGTCATCGACGTGTACCTCCCGGGTACTGCAAATGGACGGACATGCTGCTAGGCGGCCATGTGTTGAGTATCGTTCCGATCCAGCGAGTCGAGTTGGTATTGCTTATCGATGCCCGCTGCATCTGATACTGACGGAAAGACCTTGATGACAGAGGTTAGCTGCGTGAGTTCCATGATCACAGCGGCCTCCGGAGAGGCTCCGGCGACGGACACGCGCCCTTCCGAGCGTTCCACATGTTCCACGCAACTTAGAAGCAACTCCAAGGTCTCGGTGCCGATTTTTTTGTTGGGGGGCAGATCAATGATCAGTTGGGCTCGGTACGATTGGCGGGCAAGTTGTTTAACTTCTGCTAGGAACTGCTTCCGCCGATGCCTTTCGGAACTCTCGGGTAGCTGTTTCACCACAACGGGACCGTTCTGAATCATCGTGGATCTGCCTCAATTCGGATAGATGGTCTGGTTTGCACTGCGTTTCGCGACTGGAAGAGTCACACCAGCGTTGTCCAACCCCTTGTCCAACGTTACGGTGCGAGGAGAATAGCGCGCAATCGGTTTGCGCCGTGAAGCAAGGCGTAGGGACCCTAAATCTACCAAAACTCCACGATCGAGATGTGCGAGCTGCGTCCCGTCAACGACGGAATTTCGGACATACAGTCCAGGCGCGAGATACGTATCAGGCAATAGACTCGCTCGTTCTAGCGTTGTTCCGATATCGATATCGCAGTTGTGTTCCACCGATGAACCAGCGCCAATGACCACACCCGGATTTAGCCTGCTGTACGGGCCTATGTAGCAGGACCGTTCAAGTCGAACCGAGGGATCGATATGGGCGGTTGGATGGATCCAGACGTTGTCGCCAGCCTCAAGCCCATTCGGTTGAATGCCACAACGGCCTTCCAACGCGTCCTCCACGAGGGTGCGATACGCACCCGGTGAAGACAGGCGGACAGAGTAGCCAAGAAAATCGTAGCGGGAAGAGTGTTTTGTTGCAGCACACTCGTTGCCCGCAAGACCATTTTTCAGGATGGTTTGCCGGTCAAGAAGGCTGACGCCCAGGGGGCCCAGCGAATCGAAAACGCGCGTGACCTGGTTTTGTCCTTGTTGATGGAAACGAATCAGGTCCGCGAAATCTACTTCCGCATAAGAGCCAAGTAGAATCAATAGAATCCGCTCGACGCCGCCCTTGGCCCAATCCATCATTGTTTGTACACGGCCTGCGGGCGATGCTTCACGATCAACGACAGACAACGTTCCCACGCCCAACGTCTGTACTCGTTCTACCCATTGGTCCAGCACAGTTCTGCCCAAAACAGGCCAGGCAGAGCTCTCCATTTGTTCTGTATTTCGATTTTGAGTAACAACAAGAGCGCCCAGTTCCACGAGATTTCCCTTCTAAACAGCAGTTTCCGCCCAACTCTGAATGGAAGAGCCCAGAACGAGACTCGCGTTGTTCTGCGGTGGTACGTCCCCGCCGCGGGGGATAGTGCGGTGGCTAGGCAGGGAAGAGGACTCTTTTGTTTGAAACGCACGGTTCGCAGTGATGTCCGCTCGCCGGCTATGATTCAACGTCTCCCGCATGCGGCGCGCAAGATGGCGTCGAGATACGAGACATTCGCGAATGCGTTGCTTTGCCTTGTGAAGTTGAGACTTCGAGTTGCCCACTGTGCAATGCAGGATCTTGGCGATTTCGCGATGACCGTAGCCATCGAATTCATGCAATTCGAAGATCGTGCGGTAACCGAAGGGAAGAGCTGCGAGCGCGCGCCTCAGCGCGATGCGGTCAAGGGAGTATTTTAACCGTTCATCGTGGCGGCCGAACTCACGCTTGCCAGACTCGGCTTCGCTGGACCCGTCTAACGAGGATTGTGTGGTCACGCGCTTGCGAAAATGCATAAGCGCTGTATTTACTGCAACCCGGTGAAGCCAAGTCGACAGAGCGGCCTCGCCCCGAAACGTGCCGAGTTTGCGAAATGCCTGAATGAATGCCTCTTGGGTGAGGTCATCCGCATCCGCCGGATTATTCGTCATCCGAAGGCAGACTGCGTAGACACGTCCGCGATGTAACTGGAAGAGGGTGGCAAACGCGTCGCCATCGCCCTCGATCGCCCTCTTGACGAGGGCTTTTTCAGACGCATTCGTCAAAACGGACGAAGTTGTCGGGGTTTCGAGGGGCGTGGGCGTTACGTCGCCATTTTCCATGCACAGACAGTACGGTTTTCGAACACCAAGTCATATCAGGCCAGCGCCGTATTCACATTGGTGCTTTCCTGTAACACTTCTGGGGAGC
>Ga0210409_10003414_pt1 | contig 17819 bp, 16 predicted proteins | sample IncBWH17MmetaG_FD_161649 | JGI IMG/M metagenome (GOLD analysis project Ga0210409, IMG submission 161649) | Forest soil microbial communities from Barre Woods Harvard Forest LTER site, Petersham, Massachusetts, United States - Inc-BW-H-17-M | ecosystem: Environmental > Terrestrial > Soil >... | reverse complement strand
CTGCGCGCCAACAATCTGGTGGCGGAAACGGGCGCGAATAAAATGCCGGTTGATCGCGAGGCGCAATTGGCGGCGCCAAAGGAATTGGGCCGATGAAAATATTTATTACCGGAGGCGCGGGATTTATCGGTTCCAATTTTATCCGGCACGTTCTCTCCCTGCGCAAGAATTACAAGATAGTTAATTACGATAAATTAACGTATGCCGGCAACCTGGCGAACCTGGAATCGGTCGCGGACCATCCGGATTACTCGTTCGTGAGAGGGAGCATCTGCGACGCGAGCGCGGCTGAAGCCGCCATGCGCGGCTGCGACGCCGTGATCCACTTTGCCGCCGAATCGCACGTGGACCGGAGCATCTACGAACCCGCCCCCGTCATCGACACCAACGTAACGGGAACTTTCGTCATGCTTCAATTGGCCCGCAAGCTGGGCATCGAGCGGTTCGTGCATATCTCGACCGACGAAGTGTACGGCGACATGGCCCCCGGCGCCTTCGCCAATGAAAATTCGCCGCTGCAGCCCAGCAGTCCCTACTCGGCGTCCAAGGCCAGCTCGGATCTTCTGGTTCTTTCCTATGTGCGCACGTATGGCTTTCCTGGCATCATCACGCGTTCGTCCAACAACTACGGGCCGTATCAATTTCCTGAAAAATTTCTGCCCCTGATGATCAGCAACGCTCTCGATAACAAATCGCTGCCCATCTACGGCGACGGCAAGCAGCAGCGGGACTGGCTGCACGTGGAAGACAATTGCCGCGGGGTTCTGGCGGTTCTCGAGAGCGGCCGCATCGGGCAGGTTTACAACATTGGCGGGCTAGACATTGAAGAAAATTTGACGATCGCGCGCACTCTGCTTCGCTTGATCGGCAAGCCGGAAACGCTGCTCTCCTATGTAAAGGATCGCCCCGGTCACGACCGGCGCTATGCCCTGCACTGCGATAAAATGGAGATGGACCTGGGCTGGAAGCCGGCGATCCGGCTGGAAGAGGGTCTGCGGCAGACCATCGATTGGTACAAGTCCAACGGGAAGTGGATGGCGGGAGTCCGCGACGGAGAATACCTCTCTTACTATGGCAAGTATTACGAGAATCGCGATTCCTCCCTGCACGCGCTTTCATCCACCGGGCCTAAACCGCCCCGTTGACGCCGGATCGCAACCCTCCGGCATGGCAACTCGTCAAGGGTAGACTCGCTTGCAAAAATTGAACACTTCGCTACCGGAGGTCTGGGAACTCCAGCCGAAAGTAATCCGCGATGCGCGGGGCTTTTTCCTGGAGACCTACCACCGCCAGAAGTTTTCCGAGCTGGGCATCCTCGATCTTTTCGTCCAGGACAACCACTCGCGTTCCGCCAAGGGCACGCTGCGCGGCCTGCATTACCAACTGCAACATGCGCAGGCGAAACTCTGCCGCGTGGCGGAGGGAGAAGTGCTGGACGTTGCCGTGGACATACGCATCGGCTCGCCGAACTTTGGAAAATGGACGAGCGTGTTGCTCTCCGCCGAGCGCCAGAATCAAATCTTTATTCCTCGGGGATTCGCGCACGGCTTCGTGGCTTTGTCCGATACCGTTCAATTTCTGTACAAGTGCAGCGACTTCTACGATCCCACGAGCGAGTACGGAATCATTTGGAATGATCCTGCCCTGGCCATCTCCTGGGGCCTAGCGAATCCCCTGGTCTCCGAAAAGGACGCCAGGCTCTCCACTCTGGCAGCCATGCCCCATGAATTCCTGCCGCACTACCCGACGAAATGAAACCAGCCATCCTGCTGATCGGGACCAACGGGCAAGTCGGGCGGGAATTAAACAACAGGTTGCCGCGCATTGCCGAAGTAACCCCCCTGGACCGGCAACGGCTCGACCTCACCCAACCGGAAGAGATTCGTCGCGCCATCCGCGCATTCCACCCGGCCATTATCGTAAATGCGGCGGCATACACCGCGGTGGATAGGGCCGAATCGGAAGAAGCTTCAGCGCGGGCCATTAACGCCGAGGCCCCGGCCGTAATGGCGGAGGAAGCGAAAAAAATCAGCGCTTCGCTTATTCACTTCTCGACGGACTATGTGTTTGATGGATCGAAAAATTCCCCCTACGTGGAAGACGATCCGCCGAACCCGCGGAATGTATATGGCAGAACGAAGCTCGAAGGGGAGCGCGCGATCCAGGCGTCGGGCGCCGCGCACCTGATTTTCCGCACCGCGTGGGTGTATGCGACCGTGGGCCGCAATTTTCTTCTCACCATCCTGCGACTCGCCACCGAGCGTGAAGAGCTGAAAATCGTTCGCGACCAGACCGGCGCGCCAACGCTGAGCAGTGAAATAGCCGCAGCCACCACAAGCATTCTCGCGCAAGTCGGTGACAACGAGCGCCGCTCGTTTTCTTTGGGGGACCTCAGCGGTATTTATCACATGACGGCGGGCGGCGAGACGAGCTGGTACGATTTTGCGACCGCCATACTGGAAGAGGCTGCCGCGTCCCCGGTTGCCGGTCCATGGTTTGCCGCGGCTACGAGCAGCTTGCCGCTGATCGCGCGCCGCGTTATCCCCATCGCCACCAAGGAATATCCCACGCCGGCGCGACGTCCCGCCTATTCCGTTCTCTCCAATCTCCGCTTGAACCGCACCTTTTCCCAGCAATTGCCCGACTGGCGAAAACAGTTGCACTCCGTTTTCTCCAACCCGCCTGCCAAGACATCCTGAAAAGCGCATTCGATTGATCTTCGCACCGCTTCATGGCGCGGCTTAGGCAGACGCCTGCCCTGACGCCAATCTCCGGCAAAACAAGGGATTGACCAAAATCAGAATCGAGGTTGAAAGCGGAGCTTTTTTACTTCTGCGCGCCGCTCGGAGGATTTCTGTATGCGCTGTTTGAATAGTAGGAATTGTAACCGGAGGATTCTTCGGCGGTGTTCAGGACCACGCCGATAAGATGCGCGTCCCGCAATTCTTTGCAGGCCTTTTGAGACGCCGCGGAAGGAGTCGAATTCGCGCGAACCACGAACAGCACTCCGTCCACCATGCCGCCCAGAACACTGGCATCGGCAACGGGAAGGGCCGGAGGCGAATCTATGATAATCCAATCAAATGCAGGCCTGACGCGATCGAGGAATTGCTTCATCCGGACGCTGGAAATCAGCTCGGAGGGATGTTTCGCGTGATTGCCGGCGGGGATAAAGCAGAATCCCTCTTCACCGCTGCGCTGCGTGACATCGAATTCCGTGGCGGTATTTTGCAAGTACTCGGCCAGTCCCGGACCCGCGGGGGCTCCCAGAAGAGTATGAATCCGGGGAGAACGAAGATCCGCATCGATCAGCAGCACGCGGCAACCGTGCTGCCGGACCAAAGCGTAGGCTAAATTCGTGGAAATCACGGTCTTGCCTTCCGCCGGTATCGCGCTGGAAACCAAAATGGTTTGCAGGGGCTGGGTCTCACGCATGCGGTAAAGACGCGACCGCAGCGTTCGGAATTGCTCGGCCCCCGGGAAAAAAGGATCTGAATTCTCGAAGACGATCGCACTCGGATTAGGTTTCCATGCCGCCTTCTTGCACTTTGCCCACAGGGCGTCGAACTGCACGGGCCGGGTGCCGGGTTCGGCCTCGACGTGAGCGGTGGAAAGGTGCGGCAAAACGGGTTGGTGTAATTTACTCGGAGGTGGAGGCGCGGTTTCGACCACGCGGCTGGCGACACCATGCTCCACCTGCGGGTCGCTGATTTGGGCCGGCTGGCCCGTCACCCGCTCCTGCTCTGCCCTTTTAAGCGCTTCGTGAATCCTACTCATGGTTCCCTTTCGACTTCAGATGTCCGGCCGAGTTCCCGCGAGTCTATGCCTTTGCGTGTTCCTTCGCCTTGTACGATGCCGTGAGAGTTGGCTGCGTTCGGGGTTTTCCCGAGTTCGGCGCGATCACCGGAATCATGGCGAGAACAGGCAGGCGGAGAGTGACTTCGACGTCATGTTCGGACCGCATCGAAGTGTCGTGCAATTCCAAGAGAAGCGAGAGGCCCAGCGAAAGCATGAGGCCGCCCCCAAACCCTCCTCCAGCAAAGACCGGCATTTTCGGGAAAGAAGGCTCATTCGGAAGGTTCGCCGGATCCAGCACGTGGAAACGATCGTTTTGCTTGGTCTGGTCAAATTGTTGCGACATCGCGGAAGCATCCCGCTTTTTCAACAACTCATTGTAAGTATCGAGGACGGTCTGGTGATCGCGGGTGAGCAGCTTATATTCCTGTTCGACCCCAGGGCTGGCCGCCACACGGGCCTGGTAAATCGCGATCTGCTTCTTGATGTCATCCTGTTGGGCCGATCGTTCCTTGATGACCTGGTCGTACTGATGAATTTGCGCTCGCAGTTGCAGGATTTGCGTTGGCTCGGCCGATGGCACCGTGCTCTTATCCGGCACCGCCGCGTTCTTCCGCTGCTGTTCGCTTTCCGCAATTTTTTCCTTGAGCACGGCAATATCGTTTTTCGCCTTGATGACATCCGGGTGATCGGCCGTATATTTGGATTGCAACTCGATGAGTTGCGCCTGCAACGCCTGCAATTGCTGCTCGGAAGTCTCCGGAGCCGGTCCGGTCTGCGAGGCCTTCCACGAGGATAACTGCTGCGCGAGGATGGATTCGGCGAAGCTCTTGTCCTGCTGCGCGCGGTTGACCGCCTGCGTCGCGGCCTCCAGCTGCGAAGTCTGCCCATTCAAAAGGTTCAAGTTTGTTTGGCTATCTTCGGGAAGCGATCCGACGTAGCGGCGCTGGAACGCGGCGAGCTTGGCATCTTGCTCGTCCAGTTTCGTTTTGGCCTGATCGAGCTGGTCGTTCAGGAATTTTGTGGTGCCGGCGTCGGTCGTGGTGGTGACCGCAATGTTTTCCTCGACGAACATGGACGTAATCATGGCGCAGATCTTTTGGGCAACCTGGGGATTTTCGAAGGACACGCTGATCGTAAATCCGGGGAGATTCTGAGCCCGGGTCTCGGCCATGGGTGCGACCGGCGTGATCGTAATGGCCTGCCGCAAGCGCTCGACAATCACTTCCATGGGCAAACGGTCGATATCGTTTTCATACAGATTCAGATCGTGAATCACGGGCTCCAGGCGAGCCGTGCTCAAGATCTGCTGCTGCATGGTCGCCAATCGCTGGTTGACGTTGTCAGTGGCATTCGGGGCAACCGGAGTTACCGGCTGAACCTCCGGCTGCTCGACTAGGACTAATGTCTTGGAGACGTACCGCTTGGGCAGAACGCGCGCTGCCCCGAACCCCGCCATGCCCCCAAAAAGGGTAAGCAGAAAGATGAGCCAGAATCGTCGCCGGACAATGACGACAACGTCTTTCGCGCCAATTTCCTGATGCACCATCTATCGCACTCCTTCAGACCTTGCGCAGCAGCGTTTGGCCATAAGGGCCGGGAAGCTGAGGCTCGCAGACAGGGCAGCCTCTTTAGAGTACAAAGCAATTCTATGGCCGGGGCCGAAACATCCGATAAGCATGTGCATTTTCAGGTAGATACAAGCATTTTCCACTCAGCTTTGTGCCCAAGAGCGAGGGATGTGGTAGTCCAAAGTTCCACTTTTTGGAAATTCATTGGCCTTTTTCTGGTTATCATGCTGAAAAAAAAGGTGTTAGATGATGCGGGCATGTGACCTCGTACGGGCGAACTTTAGGCGGATACAACCTGCAAGGTCAGCACGCTCCGCCCCCGTTAAAAACAGCCCAAGGGGTGGCTAGAAGGATTTTTAAGTCCAGCCATATCGACCAGGTGCTGCAATAACACAAGTCCAGGCGGACCATTTCATCGAAGCGTGTCCGGTTGCGCCCGCTCACCTGCCACAAACCCGTTACACCGGGCTTTACTTCCAGAACCCTTCGGCGGTGCCAGATATCGTAAACCTCGAACTCGTAAGGAACTGGAGGGCGAGGCCCGACAAGCGACATATCACCGCGCAAGACGTTCCAGAACTGGGGAAGTTCGTCCAGACTGGCCTTCCTTAGAAATCCTCCGATGAAAGTCACTCGCGGATCCTTGACCAGTTTATATACGGGTTCGTTCGAACCTTCGGACTTATTCAATCCAGCCTCACCGGCAATAAATTGCCGGACGTATTCTTGATGAATTTTCGGATCATTGTTGGTGTACATCGTGCGGAACTTCAGGCACTTGAAACGCGCCCCAAACTGGCCCAGGCGTTCCTGTTCAAAGATCACCGGTCCCTTGGACGTCAGCTTGATCAGGGCCATGATCACCGTGAGGATGGGCGACAGCGCCAACAGCAGCAGCCCGCTGCCAACGATATCCATCACACGCTTGATGACCAGGGGGAGCCGCTTCCGGGAAACTTTCCTCTTGAGATCAGGGTACAGTTTGGAATCCGCGACCCAGCCGGAGCTGTTCTTATCCCAGCTTTCTGGGAATACATGCAGGGAAATAGCGATTTTGGCCGCCCGGTCCCGGCCCAAATGTTTGACGAAAGCTGTTTCAATTTTGGAGCGGAGCGTCTCCGTGATCGGGAGATCTCCTTCCAGACTCACTTCCGCGAAGATGACTCCCAGAATAGCGTCTTGTTTGTACCAGCCGACCAGATCTGTTTCCCGCTTGCTCGCAACAACAACACCTACTGCCTGCCTGAGGATTTCTTCCGCGGTGCCATTTTCCAAATTGGCATCCAGAAGCATCAGGACGAAAGGCCTGCGAGAACGCTCCGCCCGCCGGCGCTCCATCGTAAGCATGGAATGAAAAACATTCTCCACCAGAACATCTCTTTCATCTTGAGCAGCATCCGAGAGGCGAGAATAATTCGATCCCGCAACTTTCAGATGAGACTCTCGCTGTCCTGGAGGTGAAATTCTGGAATAGCTATTGCCCATTTTTACTCCTGCAAGGCTTGCATTGCCGGGAAGTTACCCTCCTCGGCCCTCAGGCGCATTGAGCCATATAGCAAAGCCGTTACAAAAACTCAGAAGATCCGTTGCTTGTCCAGCAAAGCTGCATTAAGTCCATTATTTACAAATACTTATAAATCGTTTTGACCACTCATGTTTTGCCAGCCAAGGAACACAACGAACACTCCCCTAGCCAGCACGAAATCATGAACTGGTTATTCGTTCGCAATCAGTCTGCCAGAGTCAAAACAGTCTCTTGAGAGAGTTCAGCCCATTGCTCCCTCTCAACGGGTTGAAAATAAAAGGTTTAAATTTTGGAGGATTTCCCGGATATCACGGGCGAAAAGGCCGCTTCCCGAATCGGGCATAGATAGTGAAAACTATTGCTGCGTTGTGCCACAACCTTTCCGCAATGCAAGACTTGGGTTAACTAGGTGATTATATCCGAGTCCTAAATTGGGGTTTCACTTCCCGCGTAGCCACTCGGATGGCGAATACGCCAATCCCACGCGGAGCGAATGATGGACTGCAAGTCGGATACTGCAGGCTCCCAACTCAGAATCGTTTTCGCTTTAGAGGGATCGGCAATCAACTTGGCGGGATCGCCGGCGCGCGGCGGTTCTATTTGCGAAGCGATGTCGCGTCCAGTGACTTGGCGCGCGCACTCGATGACTTCCAGAACCGAGTGACCGCTGCCCGTTCCCAAATTGAGAAAATCGGATTGGCCGCCCGAGCGAAGATGTTCGAGAGCGCGGATATGCGCGTCCGCGAGGTCGACGACGTGAATGTAGTCGCGGATGGGCGTGCCGTCCGGAGTCGGATACTGGTTGCCAAATACACGTATGGCCTGCTGCTGTCCCAGAGCCGCGGCGAGGACATTGGGGATCAAATGCGACTCGGGCCTGTGGTCTTCTCCGCAATTTTCGCTGGCGCCGGCGGCGTTGAAGTAACGCAAAGCCACAAATTTCAATCCATACGCAACGTCATAGGAGTCGAGGAGCTGTTCCATGAACAGTTTCGACCAACCGTAGGGGTTCCTTGGCCATTTGCGGCTCTTTTCCACAATGGGAATTTGCTCAGGGTCGCCGTAAACAGCAGCTGTGGAGGAAAATACGACTCGCCGCACCCCTGCCTGAATGAGTTCGCCCATCAACGCGAGCCCGTGGCCGACGTTGTTTTCGAAATACCTGGCTGGATTGAGGACGGATTCGCCGACTTCAATCAGCGCCGCGAAATGTATGCAGGATTCCAGCGCATGCTCGCGGGCGATGCGCGCCACCAGTTTTCGGTCGCCGATCTTGCCTTGATACAGGGGAATGTCCGCGGGGAGAGCGGCGCGGTGGCCGCGCTCCAAATCGTCCAGCACCACGATCTGCTCACCTCGGGCGAGCAGGCGTTCGACGGTTACGCTGCCGATGTACCCGGCGCCACCTGTGACAAGGATTGCCATGTATCCTCTCGCGTTTCCCTTATCGGGAGACATTCAGACCGCTCGGCGAAATTCGAGTCTACCTCAACAAGACGGGGCGGCCAGGCCGTTTTTCCGGTGAATGTTTCGTCGATACTCTCGCATTTCTCTGTTTCCTCTGTGTTTAAGCCAATGCGTTGTTTTCCCGCGCAAAACCCCAACACAGAGAACACAGAGTAAAGCGAGAACACCGGGGGGGATAGCGGATCCAAGTGAAATCCGGACAGTAAGCGATGGACTGACAGGGCTTTTCGGAGAGACAGTCGCAAACATAGCAATAAACGGAGAGTGAAATTCCAGTGGCAGGCCGCCGCCGGAATATCCCTCGGGAAACTATAAAAGAGGTTTTGACATAAGGATGAAGTGGACGGGAATTTTTGTGGGCGTGGGATCATCATAAACAGCCGTGCCGGTGTCGAGGTATCCCCATCTGTGATAGAGGGTGTGCAGATCCGTGCGGACGTTGACGATCTTCAAGTCGCTGAATTTGCAACCTGCGTCGCGCAAATATTTTTCGACCGCATCGACGAGCTGGTGGCCCACGCCCTTTCCCTGGCGCGACGGATCGATCGACAACATTCCGAAGTAGCCGCGCGCACCGCGCAGCTCCATATAAATGCAGCCGACAAGATTCGGCGCTTCTTCCGCCAGCAGAAACTTACCTGTTTCCATCAGGCTGCGCACGGTTGCGGAATTTGTGCGATCCCGCTCGATGAAAAATCGCTCGACGAGGAAGGCGGTATTGACCAGCCGGGCGATGGCTTCGGCATCGCTCTGTGTTGCGGTTCGTGTGGAAATCATGGGACTCGCTTATCATACCAACTTCAAGCGGCGGTTTCCTTCCCGGCAGAAGCGGTTTGAGACGATCACTTTCCTTCCATCTGCCTCCCTCCTCTATTCGTGCCACGAAATCAGGCGGATGGTGGAACTTGCCTGGCGTAGCGCGGGAATACAAAGGGGTGGAGGACGGGAGAAGGTCCTGGTGGTGGGGTTGACGCCATTTGTAAGGGAGGATTTTTCATATGATCTCGAGACGCGAATGCCTTTTGATTTTCACACTGTTGCTGGCCTTGCCGATAATGGCCGCCGGTATTCCGGCGGCGCCCTATCAGGGAGTCGGGTACGGGGGTGGCGAAAGGGTAGGCGGCCGCCGCGGGCCCATGTCTCCGGATGAGCAGTTGAAGCGAATGACCAAAGACTTCAATCTGACGGCTGACCAGCAGGCGAAGATCAAGCCGATCCTCGTGGACGAACAGAAAAAGATGGAGGATTTGAGAAACGATTCCGGGGATGACCGGCAAACGATGCGCGGCAAAATGATGCAAATCCGCCAGGACAGCAATCAGCAAGTGCGCGCGCTTCTCGACGACAAGCAAAAGGAAAAGTTCGACAAGCAGGAGCAGGAACACGAGGATCGAATGCAAAACCGGCGGGGCGGTCCAGGTGGGCCGGGCGGAGACAATCCATCGCCGCCGCAGAATTAGAGAAGGGTTTGGACTGAGTGGCGCATGCTTTAGCTTGCGGGGGTTCGTCCTCGCACGGACCAAACCCCGCAAGCTAAAGCGTGCGCCACGGGCATTTCAAAATCCGTAAAGCCGGGCGGGATTTTCCACCAGTATGGTTTTGCGTTCGGCTGGATTCGGAACCCATTGGGGGAGGAAATTCAGCACTCGGCCATCGTCGATCTGAAAGAAGGGTGTGATTTCAGAATTGCTGCGGCCGGGCACGGGGAGTCCCGGGTGCGGCCAGTCGCTGCCCCATAAGATTCGCTCCGGGTTCGAGGCGACGAGTACTCGGGCGAGCGGCGCGACATCCGGATAGTTCGGCGCCTCAATGGAGCTGCGATAGGGCGCGGAAATTTTCACATAGGCTTTGCCCGTCCGAATCAAAGTCATCAAGGATGCGAAACCGGGCTGGTCGGCGCCGAGCGCCGCTTGCATGCCCCCAAAATGATCGAAAACCACCGGCATCGGGGCCGACGCCACCAGATCCTTGATTCCTTCGATCACGGTTAGCCGCGCGTAAATCTGAATGTGCCATTTCCTGCCCTTGATTCTCTCCACCGCAGCCTGAAAACGCTTGCGGCCGATTTCGGGATCGGTCTGGCCCGCGGTTTCGAGATTCAGGCGGATGCCGCGGATGCCTGCGCGATCCATGTCGTCGAGGGCGGAATTCGGAGTCTTCTCGTCAATGACGGCCACACCTCGGGCGCGCGAGCCGAGTTGCTTCATGGCGTCCAGCACGCCCGCGTTGTCCGCGGCATAGACGGTGGTTTGCACCACGATCACGCGGTTCATGTGCAGCGCCTGGTGCAGGGAGCGCAGTTCCTCGACGGAAACGGGTTCCGGCGTGTAAGGGCGCGAGGGCGAGTAAGGGAAATGCTGCGGATCGAAAGTGTGCACGTGGCAATCGCAGGCGCCTTCCGGCACGGCGAAATTCACGGGAGTCGAAGGCTGCGAAGCCTTGGCGAGGAGCGTGCCGGGCTTCCACGCAAGGGCGGCGGTCCCGGCTGTAACCGCACCAAGCATGACTTCGCGCCGTGTGAACATGGGGAATCCTCCGAGTGATTTTACGTCGAGAGTATAACGCGAAGTTCCGGGCCGTGTATCGAGGATCGCGGGTCAGGAATTCGTTCAGATTTCTCGGAATAATTTCAATGTTGCGTTGAGGTGCGTCTGGCGCAAGGGGTTTAGTGGCACAGGCTTCAGCCTGCGGGGGCTAGTCATAGCAAAGTGCAAACCCCACAGGCTGAAGCCTGTGCCACTTGGTACAATCCACGAAACCGTATAACATCTTGTGCTCATCGGTAAATACGGGAATGCTTTGTAGTGTGGAGGGAGCAATATGTCGGGACTGAGAGTGGGCGTTCTCGCGGCAACTTGCGCGGCGCTTTGCGCCGCGATCATTCTTCCCGCGGCGCGGCCCGCGCCAGAGCCGGCTCCTCAGCCCGTTGCGCAAGGGCCGGCGCCGCTGGCGAACGATCCCAAGCTGATCGAGGACTTGGTCTACGCCAACCGCATCCTGTACCAGCAGGAAGTGCTCGACGGGTTCGGCCATGTGAGCGTGCGCAGCGACAAGGATCCCAGTCATTTTTTGATGTCACGCAGCATGGCGCCGGCGCTGGTCACGTCGAACGACATCATGGAATATGACCGCGAGGGCGAGCCGGTGGATGCGCGCGGGCGCAACTCCTACGTCGAGCGGTACATTCACGCGGCGATTTATCGCGTGCGGCCCGATGTGAAGGCCGTCGTGCACAGCCACTCGCCGGACATTATTCCCTACAGCGTGACCGGCACAATTCTGCGGCCCGTCTATCATGTGAGCGCATTTTTGAGGCTGGGCGCGCCGATCTTTGATTCGCAAGAAGGCTTTGGCGATACGGACATGCTGATCCGCGACAACAAACTGGGCGACGCGCTGGCCAAGGTGCTGGGCAACGGCGGAGTTGCGCTCATTCGCGGCCACGGATTTGTGGCGGTGGCGGATTCGACTCCGATTGTGGTGTACCGCGCGATTTACACGCAGATGAACGCGCGCGTCCAGGCCGAAGGGATGAAGCTTGGCACGATTAAATATCTGACGCCCGGGGAGGCGGTCAAAGCCCAGGCCATCGTGGAAGCCACAGTCGGGCGACCGTGGGAATTGTGGAAGTCGCAAGTCGGAAAGATCCAGTAGCGGGCGTCTGAATTTTCTAACGGCCTTTGTGCTGGCGCCGGTTTTTGTAGCCCGCGTCTTTAGACGCGGGGAATTTCTATACGATTTGTAGGGCCGGGCTTCAGCCCGGCCGTAACGTTTCGGTTTTAGACCGGCTTTAGCCGCTGAAGTTGAATTGGGTTGCGCGATCGCTTCGGGGGCTAAAGCCCAAGTTTTCAAGCGATTCAATGTCGCGGCTGAAGCCGCGACCCACAAAGATCATTTGTGAATAAGATTTTGACGGATTTAAATATCAGGAAATCGGAGAGCAGGCATCATTCAAATGAAAACCTATAAAATTGCGGTCATTCCCGGAGATGGCATCGGCAAAGAAGTCGTGCCCGAAGGTTTGCGCGTGTTGGAAGCCGCGGGCAAGCGTTTCGGAATTAAATATTCATTCACGCATTTTGACTGGAGCTGCGAAACCTACGTCAAGACGGGAAAGATGATGCCGGACGACGGCCTCGCGCAGCTTCGCCCGTTCGACGCGATTTTTTTGGGAGCGGTGGGCTACCCGGGCGTCCCCGATCACATTTCGCTGTGGGGCCTGCTCATTCCGATCCGCCGCACCTTCGAGCAGTACGTGAATTTGCGCCCGGTGCGCATGCTGAAGGGCGTTGACTCGCCGCTCAAGAACGCCAAGCCGGGCGAGATCGATTTCTACGTGGTGCGGGAAAACAATGAAGGGGAATATTCCAATATCGGCGGGCGCATCTTCGACGGCACTGATGAAGAGATGGCCATGCAGACGAACATTTTCACCCGGCGCGGCGTGGACCGCATTCTGCGCTATGCCTTCGAGCTGGCGCGCAAACGCAAGTCGCACGTGACCAGCGCCACGAAATCAAACGGCATCATCCACACCATGCCGTACTGGGACGAGCGCTTTGCCGCAATTTCCAAGGAATATCCGGACGTCCGCACCGACCAATATCACATCGACATTCTCACCGCGCATTTCGTGCGCCGCCCGCAAATGTTTGACGTGGTCGTGGGATCGAACCTGTTTGGCGACATCCTTTCCGACCTGGGCCCTGCGGTCGTGGGTTCGATCGGCATCGCCGCCGGCGCGAACTTGAACCCGCCGAAGAAATATCCCTCCATGTTCGAGCCCGTGCACGGTTCCGCCCCGGACATCGCCGGGAAAGGGATCGCCAATCCCATCGGTCAAATCTGGTCCGGCGCCATGATGCTGGCGCATTTCGGGGAAACCAAAGCCGCCGCCGCCATCGAGCGAGCGATCGAAACAGTTCTCACCAAGCCCAAATACCTCACGCCAGACGTTGGCGGCAATGCCGCCACACAAATTGTGGGAAAGGCAATCGCCGATAATTTGGGTTAAGTGGCACAGGCTTCAGCCTGTGGGGTTTCATTGCGGCAACGATGACCGTGCTCATACCAACCCCCACAGGCTGAAGCCTGTGCCACTAAAAACCCCAAATCCAATCCTCCTGCAGTGTCACAAGACTCGCTGCTATCCGGTCTTAGTGTCTAAGCTTGATTTTTAAGGTCTATCTGCCGACGTGGGGCATCAAATTGGGAAGGGCATGGAAAGCGAAGACAAAAACGGAAAAGGCGCTTCGGAAGGAACGAAACCGCAAACGGACGGCGGCGCCGAGCGCCTGGCGACTTTCAACCAGCATCGCGGACTGCTTTTTTCGGTCGCTTATCGAATGCTGGGGAGCGTGGCCGATGCCGAGGACATGGTCCAGGAAACGTTTATCCGCTGGCAGGAAGCGGCGAACGAGGAAGTCCGGTCGCCGCGCGCGTTCCTCGTCACGGTGATCACGCGGCTGTCGATCAATCAATTGCAGTCGGCGCGGGTGCGGCGCGAGGAATATGTGGGGGAGTGGCTGCCGGAACCGCTGGTTACCGATCCGGGGAGCGATCCGCTGGCAGTGTTGAAGGTAGATGAATCGCTTTCCATGGCGTTTCTTTTGCTCTTGGAGCGGCTGACTCCCATGGAACGCGCCGTGTTTCTGTTGCGCGAGGTGTTTGAGTACGAGTACGAGGAGATTGGCAAGGTTCTGGGGCAGAGCGAAGCCAATTGCAGGCAAATATTGCGGCGGGCGCGGCAGCATGTGGGCGAAATGCGCAGGCGTTTTGAAGCGTCGGCGCGAGAGCACGAAGATTTGCTGAAGCGGTTTATTCAAGCTGTTCGGAAGGGCGAACTGAAGGGGCTGGTCGATTTGCTTTCCAGCAACGCCGTCCTGCACTCCGACGGCGGCGGCAAGGCGATTGCGCTGCCGAATGTCATTTATGGGGCGGAAGATGTCGCCCGCATCATCCTGGAAAGGATGAGGACGGTCACGCCGAAGAATTTGGTCATTCGTTTGGCGCAGATCAATGGAGAACCCGGATTTGTCAGCTATCTCAACGGGAAGCCTTTCTCCGCGCTCACGCTGGATAGCGGCGAAGGAAGCATCAAGGCGATTTACATCGTGACCAATCCTCAGAAACTTGCGCACTTGCCGGATTTGCCTTCGGCACCGCAGTAGGCTGCATTTCGACTTGTGTAGGATGGGCTTCAGCCTGTCTTCCGTTCTGAAATTACAAAAAACAAAACCAGACAGGCTGAAGCCTATCCTGCTCGAAGGGTGTCACAAATTGCGGGTCTGCGCGGTCTTCTCTTCAGGGAAGTAATGGAGAAGAACACATGATGAAACTGCTTGTGCTGGGGGCAACGGGAGGGATCGGGCGGGAAATTGTGCGTCAGGCGGCGGAACGCAATCACGAGGTCACCGCGTTTGTGCGCGCGCCGGAACGGCTCAAGTCGATTGGCGCCCGCTTTGGAGTCATTCAGGGAGATCCGCTTAGTAGCGCGGAGCTGGCGCGCGCCATTGAAGATCAAGACGCGATCTTGTCCGGGTTCGGTCCGCGCGTGCCGATCGCGAAGACGGACTCGAACTTGCTTCACCGCTTTGGCGTGGCGCTTTCGGAGGCCATGCGGAAAGTTGGACTCCGGCGCGCCGTGATTGTCTCGACTGCGTTCCTGTTCAAGGACTCGATACTTCCGCCGACAAACCTTGTCGGGCGGCTATTTTTTCCCAACATGGTGGCGGACGCGACGGAAATGGAATCGTTCTTTCAGAAGAGCGGCCTGGACTGGACGCTGGTACGTCCGCCCCGGCTTACAAACGGACGGCGGCGCAACAGGTATCGCGTGCGGGAAGGCCACCTGCCGGGTTTTGGCTTCACCATCTCACGCGCGGATGTGGCCGCGTTCATGATCAGGGCGGCTGAAAACCGCGCATTCATTCAGAAAGTTGTCGGCATCAGCAATTGAAGATCGGCAAAGAAAAGGGGAACGCAGTTTTTCTGGAAGAAAGCTCGTAACGAGCAGTCCGCCCAAGTTCATAAGGGCGTCAGGGGCTAAAGCCCATGTTTATTCAAGTGCATCAATGTCGCGGCTGAAGCCGCGACCCACAAAGATGCGTACGAGATGGGTATCAGCAAGAAGGACGAGGTGATTTATGATGTTTTATTCCGTCGTATTATTCGTGCATATTGTGTCGACGCTCGGAATTGTCGCGGCCCTGAGCGTGGCGGCCTTGACGCTCGTTCGTCTGCGAAGAGCGACAACTCTCAACGAAGCGCGCCTTTGGATTGAAGTTGCGCCCGGGGTTCCGGCCTTGGCGATCGGTTCGCTCGTATTCCTGCTGCTTTCCGGAATTCACATGACGGCTCAAATGTCCGCGTGGACTCTGGCCTGGCCGAGAGTTGCCGTTGGAACCCTGTTTCTGATCGGGCCGCTGGGAGCAGTCACGGGCCGGAGGTTGCGCGCCATCCAGCTTGCCTGCGCCGCAAAGAAACCGGATGAATCTGAAATATTTGGCAAGCTGCGCGATCCCATTCTGCTGTTTTCGATGAATCTCCGAATCGCGCTGGTGCTTGGAATTGTTCTGCTCATGACGGCCAAGCCGGGACTGGCGGAATCGCTGAGCGTCGTTGGCGCATTCGCCCTTCTTGGGATTGCCGCAACTTTTCTTTTTGGGCGGCGGGACGCCGTGTCTCCTGTTGCGCGGGCCGAATCGCGGCAATGAGCGCTAGCGAGACAGCGGTCGGCGGGCGACAATTGTGGCGACAGCGCGGCGATGAGCTGAGTCGGTTGCTTTTCCTTCGCGGTGGTGAAGTATTTCCCAGCCGGCGAAATATTGCTCCAACTGGCCGGGACGCAAGCTGTGCGGGCCGTCCTCTTCACCGGGCTCGGCGAGGTGCACGATGGAAATCAAGATGCCGCCAGGGGCGACGCCGCGCTTGGCGGGCTCGAATAAATTTCTCTGCAGGTAGTAACAAATTGCGATGAGGCCCCAACTGGAAGGCTCGATCTCGAATTCGTCTTTTTCGAGATCGGCGACGACTGCGTTGATCTTCAGACCGCGCTCTGCGGCGCGGGTCTGTAAAATTTCGATGGCCGCAGGCGCGCCGTCCACGGCGGTGACCTCCCAGCCATGTTCCGCAAGCCAGAGCGCATTTCGGCCAGATCCGCAGGCGAGGTCCAGCGCTTTAAGGGGCGCCTTGCCCGGCGCCAGCGCCCCCGCGGTTTGTACGAGGAGCGGGGTGGGCGCGGCGTCCAAATCTTCCGCGGGGCGTTCGCGGAGGCGGTAGCGTTTATTCCAATCGTGAATATTCATGGGCTATGCCGCCTCGCGATTGTAGCTCGCCTCTTCGGAGGCGAGGATTTTCTGTCAATCATGAAAAAGACCCCGCCTCTCAAGAGGCGGGCTACAGCAGACCTTCGCCCCTACCTGTCACGCTCAAGTCTGCTGGCCCCTCCTGCGTCGGGACGAGCAAGATGCCGGCGCCACCGCAAGGATCGCTAGGAACGGCGAGCCTTCTGGAAGTATAATCAGCCCATCCGCAATTTGAATCCGGAGTGAACAGGAGACACGCGATGCGCGCACGCACACGATGGCTTGTGATGGCGATCTTGGCGGTATCCGCAATCGGACTGAGCAAAGTGGTTCCGGCAAAAATGGGGACCGCGAAAGCGTACATCACGAACAGCCTGGGTGACACCATCACCATGATCGACCTCGGCACGCTCAAGGTGAGCGGCACGATCAAGGTAGGCAAGCGCGTGCACGGCGTTTGCGCGCCGGCGGATGGACAGAAACTTTTCACCACCATCGAGTCGGAGAAAACGCTAAAGGTGATTGACACGGCGACCAATGAAGTGACCGCGACGATTGCCTTGACCGGGAGGCCCAATCAATGCGCGTCGACCCCCGATGGGCATTTCGTGGGCGTGCCGATTCGCGACGTGGGCGGCATCGACATCATCGACACGCGGCTTGGAAAAGTCGTCAAGGTATTGCCCGTCAAAGAGCCGCACAACAGCTACAACACGGGAAGCAACGACGTGCTGTGGGTTTCCTCCATGGGCGATCATGAGATTGACCGCATTGACCTGAAGAAAATGGAATACACGGACAAGGTTCCCGTCGGAGGCATTCCGCGGCCCTACGCCGTGACTCGGGATGAAAAGACACTGTACGTGGCGCTCTCCGACTATCACGGCTTTGAAATCGTGAACATTGCCGATAAAAAGGAGACGGCGCGCGTGGACTTGCCGGCTGCGCCTCCCGCGGACTGCGCGCTCGAACCCCACACGGAGACGCACGGGCTGGTGCTCTCCCCCAACGAAAAGGAACTCTGGGTGACCAGCCTGTCCGACAGCGGCGTCTATGTGTATGACATCGCCACGAAAAAACTTTCCAAGGAAATTGCGACGGGCGAGTGCCCGAACTGGATCGGGTTTTCTCCCGACGGCAAGTATGCGACCGTGA
>Ga0210409_10003412_pt1 | contig 17827 bp, 27 predicted proteins | sample IncBWH17MmetaG_FD_161649 | JGI IMG/M metagenome (GOLD analysis project Ga0210409, IMG submission 161649) | Forest soil microbial communities from Barre Woods Harvard Forest LTER site, Petersham, Massachusetts, United States - Inc-BW-H-17-M | ecosystem: Environmental > Terrestrial > Soil >... | reverse complement strand
GGAAATGGCGAAGGAAAAATTTGAACGGAATAAGCCGCACTGCAACGTAGGGACGATTGGTCACATTGATCATGGCAAGACGACGTTGACGGCGGCGATCACGAAGGTGTTGCAGAAGCACAATCCGAAGATCGTGTTCCGGTCGTTTGATTCGATCGACAACGCTCCGGAAGAGAAAGCGCGCGGCATCACGATTGCCACCGCGCACGTGGAGTACGAGACCGCCAACCGGCACTACGCGCACGTCGACTGCCCGGGCCACGCCGACTACATCAAGAACATGATCACGGGCGCGGCGCAGATGGACGGCGCGATTCTGGTGGTGGCGGCGACGGATGGTCCGATGCCGCAGACGCGCGAGCACGTGCTGCTGGCTCGTCAGGTGGGAGTGCCCTACATCGTGGTGGCGCTGAACAAGTGCGATGCGGTGGACGATCCCGAGCTGCTCGACCTGGTCGAGCTGGAAGTGCGCGAGCTGCTCAAGTCGTATCAGTTCCCGGGCGATGACGTGCCGGTGATTCGCCTGTCGGCGCTGGGAGCGTTGAACGGCGAAGAGAAGTGGGAGAAGCAGATTGACGCGTTGATGGAAGCGGTGGACAAGAGTGTGCCGCAGCCGGCGCGCGAACTGGACAAGCCCTTCCTGATGCCGATCGAAGACATCTTCTCGATCTCGGGGCGCGGCACGGTGGTGACGGGCCGAATCGAGCGCGGCAAGGTGAAGGTGGGCGAGGAAGTGGAAATTGTCGGCTTCCGCGAGACGCGCAAGACGGTGGTGACGGGCGTCGAGATGTTCAAGAAGCAGCTGGATGAAGGCATGGCGGGCGACAACGCCGGCCTGCTGCTGCGCGGAATCGGCAAGGACGACGTGGAGCGCGGGATGGTGCTGGCGAAGCCGGGATCGATCACGCCGCACACGAAGTTCAAGGCCGAGGTGTACATCCTGACGAAGGAAGAAGGCGGGCGGCATACGCCGTTCTTCAAGGGATACCGGCCGCAGTTTTATCTGCGCACAACCGACGTGACAGGCGTGGCGGAGCTGCCGGCGGGCACGGAGATGGTGATGCCGGGGGACAACGTGAGCCTGGTGATTGAACTGATCACGCCGGTGGCGATGGAAAAGGGATTACGGTTCGCGATTCGTGAAGGCGGCCACACGGTGGGCGCGGGCACGATTGCGGAGATTGTGCAGTAAGGCAGTCGTTGGTCCTTGGTCGTTGGCAAGGGCGGAAGACTGCGGCGCCGGGGATGACGCAAAGTGTTCGCATTAACGTCGGCTGCTGGTAGCTACGAGCTAGCAGCTAGGAGCCAAATTCAGCGGTTTGCAGCATGCCGCCAGTTCTTTCCTCTCGGGGAAGCCGGGAGGGGTTAGTGAGTGAAACGTGATTGGAAAAGAAAGAATTCGCATCCGGTTGAAAGCGTACGACTACCGCATCCTGGATCAGTCCACGGGTGAGATTGTCGAAACAGCGCGGCGCACGGGCGCGCAGATCGCTGGGCCGATTCCATTGCCCACGATGAAAAACAAGTATTGCGTGCTGCGGTCGCCGCACGTGGACAAGAAGTCGCGTGAGGCTTTCGAGATCCGGACGCACAAGCGCCTGCTCGACATTCTCGAGCCGACGCAGCAGACGGTGGACGCATTGATGAAGCTCGATCTTCCCGCCGGTGTGGATGTGGAGATCAAGGCGTTCGGGAAAGAACACAAATAGCTCGTAGCCTCTAGCTGGTAGCTACTAGCCACCGGGGTTGAGCTTCGAGCCGTGAGCTGCGAGTGCAAACCTAGGCGAGCCCGAGGGGCGGCCGAAATTAGCCCCGGACGTAAGTCGGGGTTGGATGCGAAAAAGGAAGCGAGTCCCGCAGGGACGACAGAAAGAGCGAGGACGTGAGTCCGAAGCTCCCCAGCCAATGGTAAGAACACGCTGGGAATGGAGAAGGAAATGGCAAAGGTAGCAGGAATTCTCGGGAAAAAAGTCGGCATGACGCAGTTGTTCGACTCGAAGGGCGAAGTTCGTCCGGCGACGGTGCTGCAGGCCGGGCCGTGCGTGGTCACGCAACACAAGACCGCGACCCGCGACGGATATGAATCGGCCCAGATCGGTCTGGTCGAGTTCGTGAAAGAGAAGCGGCTGACCAAACCAATGCGCGGCCACTTTGCCAAGAACAACCTCCCGCCGATGAAGTTCCTCCGTGAAGTTCCTCTTGAAGTTGAAGAACAATCCAATGACGGCGCTGACGCAAATGGCCTGAAAGTCGGCCAGCGTGTGCTCGTCGATATCTTTGACGGCGAGCGCTTTGTCGACATCGTTGGTGTCAGCAAGGGGCGCGGTTTCGCCGGCGTTGTGAAGCGGCACCATTTCGGCGGTGGACCCAAGTCGCATGGTTCGATGTTTCAGATCACCGGTTCGATCGGTTCGTCGGCGTTCCCGTCGCGAGTATTCAAAGGTATGCGGATGTCGGGACATCTGGGCAATGAGCGCGTGACGGTCCGCAACCTGCGTGTGTTGGGCGTGGACAAAGACGACAATCTGCTGGTCGTGGAAGGCAGCGTTCCAGGTGCGAACGGTGGGTACGTGATCATCACAAAGGCGAAGAAGGCACCGAGAGAGCGCCGCGGATTCGCGGGAGCGGCGACCATCGATCCATTGAAGGCGGCCAAGCGCGCTGCGAAAAAAGGCTAGTAGCTGCAGTTGAGAGACAAACATGGCAACCATTGATATCTACAACCTGAGCGGCGCCAAGGTCGGCACGCTGGATCTCGCCGATGAGATTTTCGGCGCGGTGAACGAAGACCTGCTGTGGGAAGCGGTGAAGCATTATCGCGCCGGACAGCGGGCGGGTACACATGCCACCAAGAATCGCTGGCGCGTTTCCGGTTCCGGCAAGAAGCTGTGGAAGCAGAAGGGCACGGGCCGCGCGCGTATCGGCTCGATCCGGTCTCCTCTGTGGCGGCATGGTGGCACGGTGCATGGACCGCAACCGCGCTCTTACGATTACACCTTCCCCAAGAAGAAACTGCTGGGCGCATTGCGGTCGGCGCTGGCCTCGAAGTTTGCCGATGGCAAGCTGATTGTGGTGAACGCGTTCGATGTAAAAGAGCCCAAGACCAAGGTTTTCCGTGAGGCACTCGACAAACTGAAGGTTGAAAAGACCGTCCTGTTGGTGGAGGTGCCGAATCACGGGAACCGGAATCTGGAACTGAGCACGCGCAATATTGCAGGCAGCGAACTGGTGCTCAGCAACGAGGTTCATCCCTATCACCTGCTGCGCTACGACCAGGTGATCTTCACGCGGCCGGCGATCGAGAAGCTGCAGGTGTCGTTGAAGAACTCGGCTTCGAAGCGGCAACACAAGCCGTCGAGCGGCGAGGGCGCGAACGAAGGTGAAAAGAAGACGGCGCGCGTTCCCCGTCGGCGCACGCGGCATGAAAAAGCGGCGGAGGTAGCGTAATGAAATCGGCATACGAGATTCTGCGCCGTCCGGTGATTACGGAAAAGGGCCTGACCATCAAGGAGAACGAGAACACGCTCGTGTTCCAGGTGGCGAAGCAGGCGACCAAGACCGAGATCAAAGAAGCTGTGCAGTCGATTTTCAAGGTGAAGGTCGATTCGGTGCGCACGGCTAACTATCCGGGCAAGGAGCGGCGGCGAGGACGTTTCGCCGGCTACCGTCCGGATTGGAAGAAGGCGTACGTACGTTTGAAAGCCGGTGAGAAAATGCCGGAGTACGCACAAAATCTGTAAGGCAGCTATCGGCTGTCAGCCGTCAGCTTTCGGTGAAAGCGGCGGCTGATAGAGAAGTGACTGAAAGCTGAGAGCTGAAAGCTGAGAGCGATTATGGCAATCAAGACATACCGACCGACGACGCAGACGCTGCGGTACCAGACGACGCTCGTCAATGACGACATCACGACCAATAAGCCGCACAAGCCGCTGGTCGAGCCGAAGTTGAAGACCGGCGGACGGCGGAATTCGGGCGATATCACGAGCCGGTTCCGCGGCGGTGGGAACAAGCGCAAGCTGCGTCTGATCGACTTCAAGCGCGACAAGACCGGCATCCCGGCGACGGTGATCTCGATCGAATACGATCCGAACCGGTCGGCGCGCATTGCGCTGTTGAGCTATGCCGACGGTGAAAAGCGCTACATCGTGCAGCCCGACGGGCTGAAGATGGGGCAGAAGATCGTAAGCGGGCCGGACGCTGACATTCTGGTTGGCAACGCCTTACCGCTGCGCAACATCCCGCCGGGTACGACTGTGCATAACATCGAGCTGCGCCCGGGCAAAGGCGCGCAGATGGTGCGTTCAGCGGGCGGCTCGGCGCAGCTGGTCGCAAAAGAAGGCGATTACGCGCTGATCAAGCTGCCTTCCGGCGAAACGCGCAAGGTGCTGCAGGATTGCATGGCGACAATCGGACAGGTCGGCAACACCGATCACGAGAATGTCACGATCGGCAAGGCCGGCCGAGTTCGTTGGGCGGGACGGCGTCCGCACAACCGCGGCGTTTCGATGAACCCGGTGGATCATCCACACGGTGGTGGTGAAGGCAAAACTTCGGGCGGTCGCCATCCGGTGACTCCGTGGGGTCAGCCGACACGTGGTTACAAGACGCGCAACAACAAGCGGACCGATGCATTTATCGTCGGGCGCAGAAAGAAATCCTAGAGCGCTCATGAGAGCGGAGTGCCTCAAGCCTGGTTTGCTGATGGCTGAGAGCTGAAAGCTGAGAGTTGAATTTATGGCACGTTCCACCAAGAAAGGGCCGTTTATCGACAGCCACCTGCAAGCGAAGGTGGAGGGGATGAACGCGCGTAACGAGAAGAAGGTGCTGCGCACCTGGTCGCGCCGCTCGACCGTAGTTCCGGAAATGGTCGGCCACACGATCGCGGTGCACAACGGCAAGAAGTTCATTCCTGTGTACATCACCGAGAACATGGTCGGCCACAAGCTGGGCGAGTTTAGCTTCACGCGCAGCTTCAAGGGCCACTCGATGAAGGCAGCGACCGAAACGGCTGCGCGTCCGGCGGGCGTGCCCGGCGGACCGGGAGCTCCGGCCCCGGCGGCTGGCGCGACTCCGGCGGCGCCCAAGGCATAAAGGAGACACGCGATCATGGAATTTCGAGCTGAAGCCCGTTACATGCGCGTCTCGCCGCAAAAGGCCCGCCTGGTGCTGGACCTTATTAAGGGACAGAAGGTTGAAGAGGCGCGCAACACGCTGCTGTTCACGAAAAAGCGCGTCGCCTCGACGGTTGGAAAGCTGCTGCAATCGGCGATCGACAATGCGAACTTCCTGAGCACCGAGAAGGGCGTGGATGTTGATCTCGATCAGTTGTACGTGAAGAGCGCGGTAGCCAACGATGGTCCGCGGATGAAACGCATTCGTCCGGCACCGATGGGACGCGCGTTCCGCTATGTGCGACGCATCGCGCATTTAGAGATTGTGCTGGCGGAACGAAACAGAAATGGACAGGCTTTGGCAACAGTGGTCGGTGAAGAAGAGAAGACGGCTGCGCCGAAGGCTGCTGCGAAGAAGAAGACGGCGGCGAAGAAGTCGGTCGCGAGCAAGAACAAGAAGAAAGCGGTCGGGAAGAAATAGGTTCGGTAGTGCCGCTGCGGTAGCAGCCGAAAAGCGGGCGGGATGCCCGCTTGACAGCCGGCGAGACGCCGGCGCTACGCAAAAGCGCTACAAGGAGCGTTATGGGTCAAAAAGTTCATCCGTATGGTTTTCGGCTTGGTTACACGAAGCCGTGGAAGTCGCGCTGGTTTGTCGAGCGGGACTACGACAAGCTGCTGCTGGAAGACGTCAAGCTGAAAGCGGAGCTGAAGGACAAGCTGAAGTCTGCCGGCATCAGCGCGGTCGAGATCGAACGCCCCGGCAACAAGATCCGCATCATCATCAAGACGGCGCGCCCGGGCATCATCATCGGCCGCAAAGGCGCGGAAATCGACAAGTTGAAGCAGGAGCTCCAGAAGCGTACTTCCCGCGAGGTGTTTATCGACATCCAGGAAGTGCACAAGCCGGAGCTGGATGCGCAGCTGGTGTCGGAGTCGATCGCGTTGCAGCTTGAAAAGCGCGTCGGTTTCCGCCGCGCGATGCGCAAAGCGGTGGATTCGGCGTTGCGCTTCGGCTGCAAGGGAATCAAGGTGCGAGTGAGCGGACGCTTGAACGGAAACGAAATCGCGCGCTCGGAGTGGTACCTGCAGGGCCGGTTGCCGTTGCACACGCTGCGTGCCGATATCGAGTATGGATTCTCCGAAGCGCGCACGACCTACGGCGTGATCGGAGTGAAGTGCTGGATCTACAAGGGTGAAATTTTTGCCCAGAAGAAGCGTGAGACGCAGGCGGGCGCTGTGCCCACCGGTGCGTTCTAGCGAACGACTGAGAGCTGATTCTTATGTTGATGCCAAAGAAAGTGAAGTACCGCAAGCAGCAGCGCGGCCGCATGACCGGCAAAGCATGGCGCGGCAGCCAGCTGGCTTTCGGAGATTACGGTTTGAAAGTGCTCGAGCCGGGCTGGATCACGGATCGCCAGATCGAGGCGAGCCGCGTGGCGATGACTCGTTTTGTGAAGCGCGGCGGAAAAATCTGGATCCGTCTGTTTCCGGACAAGCCGGTAACGAAGAAGCCTGCCGAAACCCGTATGGGTAAAGGTAAGGGTGCTCCCGATCATTGGGTCGCGGTAGTGCGGCCCGGCAAGATCCTGTTCGAAATGGAAGGCGTGACGGCGACCGATGCAGCGGAGGCGATGCGCCTGGCGTCGCACAAGCTGCCTTTGCGGACGAGGTTCGTGAAGCGCGAGACGGCACACTAGGAATTGGAAAAGCGAGTTTCTTATGAAAGCGGAAAAGATTCGTAACCAGACCGATGCGGAATTGCAGGACCAGGAGCGTCAGCTCTCGGATCAGCTGTTCAAGCTGAAGTTCCAGCTCAACATGGGGCAGACGGAAAGCCTGAAGAAAATTCGCGGCCTGCGCAAAGACATCGCTCGCGTCAAGACCATCATCGGCGAGCGCGCACGCAGCGGCCAGGCAGTCACGGAGAAGAAGTAATGGCTGAGACGACACAGAAGGCACCGGGACGACGCAAGGAATTAATCGGCAAGGTCGTCTCCAACAAGATGAACAAGACCATCGTGGTGGCGGTCACGCGCACGAAATCGCATCCACTCTATGGGCGCGTCATCTCCTCCGACAAGAAGTTTTACGCGCATGATGAAAAGAACGAGGCGCACGTCGGTGACTTTGTCCGGCTGGAAGAGACTCGGCCGCTGTCGAAGCTAAAGCGGTGGAAGCTGAAAGAAATTATCCGCAAGACGGCTCTGGTTCCGGAAGTGTCGGCGATTGCTGACATCGGCACCGCCCAGTAGCGGCTCGTGAACACACACAGGAGATTGCGATATGGCAGTGATGATGAGATCGATGCTCGAGGTGGCTGACAACTCCGGCGCCCGCAAGCTGCAGATGATCCTGCCGCTGGGTGGCTCTACGGGATTGCGCGCCGGGCTCGGCGATGTGATCACCGCCAGCGTGAAGGAAGCGGCGCCCGATGGACAGGTGCAAAAAGGCAAGGTGGTGAAGGCCGTGATTGTGCGCACCCGGAAAGAACATCGTCGCCGGGATGGGACTTATATCCGGTTCGATCAGAACGCGGCCGTTTTGATCAACGAAACAGGCGAGCCGGTAGGGACGCGCGTATTCGGTCCGGTCGCTCGCGAATTGCGTGAAAAAAAGTTTTTGAAGATTGTGTCGCTCGCGCCCGAGGTTCTGTAGGAGCGGAGCAGGATAAGGGTTCTGATATGCCAAGAGTAGCAAGCACAGCACACGTGAGAGTGGATATCCGGCGGAATGACACGGTGAAGGTCATCACCGGCCGTGACAAGGGTAAGGAAGGGCGCGTACTACGCGTGTTCCCGGCCGACCGCAAGGTTCTGGTGGAGCACGTGATGATGGTGAAAAAGCACGTGCGTCCGAATCCGCAACGCAACGTCCAGGGCGGAATCGCGGAGCAAGAGAGCCGGATTGCGATTTCGAATGTACAACTGGTTTGCCCGACGTGTGGTCCGGTTCGCATCGGTCATGAAGTTCGCGGGGATCGCAAGGTTCGGATTTGCAAGAAGTGCGGAACCACGCTGGACAAATAGTTGCGAGTACCGAGTTGCGAGCCGGTGGCAGCCAGCGGGAGATTCATCAGAGAAGGTGCTTACGAACCGGGGAATTTTGCGCAACGCGCAGAACTCTTCCGAAACCGTGAGAGAAGGTAACTAAAGATGGCAAAAGATAAAGACAGGAAGGGTAAGCAGGAAGCGCAGGAACAGCGCGCTCCCGAAGTAGCGCGGCACAGCGCAAAAGAAAAGCCGCGGCTACGCGCTCGCTTCGAAAAAGAAGTGGCGCCGGCTCTGATGAAAGAGCTGGACCTGAAGAACCCGATGGCGGTCCCCCGGCTGCACAAGATCGTGGTGAATATGGGCGTCGGCGAAGCGACGCAGAACGCCAAGATTCTGGATCCGGCGGTGAATGAACTGGGTCAGATCACCGGGCAAAAGCCGGTGGTGACGCGCGCCAAGAAATCGATCGCGGCCTTCAAGGTGCGCGAGAACATGCCGATTGGGGCGATGGTGACCTTGCGGGGGGACCGCATGTACGAGTTCATCGATCGGTTGATGAACGTCGTTCTTCCCCGCGTGCGCGACTTCCGTGGAGTTTCCACCAAGTCGTTCGATGGGCGCGGCAATTACACGCTCGGCCTGCACGATCAGCTGATCTTTCCGGAGATTGATTATGCCAAGGTCGACAAGCTGAAGGGAATGAACGTGACGATCGTGACGACGGCGGGAAGCGACGACCAGGCACGCACGCTGCTGAAGCATCTGGGCATGCCGTTCCGGGCATAGGAGCAGCTTTCAAAGTTCAAGGTTTCAAAGTCTCGAGAAAAAGGAATTCATGGCGACAACAGCAAAACGAGTGAAGGACGCAAAGAAGCCCAAGTTTTCTTCGCGCAAGCACAACCGCTGCAAGATCTGCGGACGCCCGCGCGCTTACCTGCGCAAGTTTGGCGTGTGCCGACTGTGCTTCCGCGGGCTGGCTCTGAAAGGCGAGATTCCCGGGGTTTCGAAGTCGTCCTGGTAATGCAGTCGTCGGTCGTCAGTCTTTAGTCGTCAGCAAAAACGGCTGAGAACGGGACGAATGACAAAGTTGGAAAGTACGCCGCTGCAGGTTCTCCGTTACGATGCGGAGCGAACGAGTGGCAGAGGAGAAGCAGACGATGAGGTTGACCGATCCGGTCGCAGACATGCTGGCGCGCATTCGCAACGCGATCAACGCGCGGCACCAGAAAGTAGATATTCCGGCTTCCAAGTTGAAGCTCGAGATCGCCCGCATTCTGAAAGAAGAGGGCTACATCTCGAACTTCAAGCCGACGGAAGAGGAAGGGCACAAGGTTATTCGCGTGTACCTGAAGTACGGCTCGAATAACGAAGCCGCCATCTCGAACGTGGAGCGTATCTCCCGGCCAGGCTGCCGCGTGTACGTGCGGCGCACCGAGATTCCCCGTGTGCTGGGCGGACTCGGCATCAACATTCTCACCACGCCCAAGGGCGTGATGACCGGACGCCAGGCGCGCAAGCAAGGGCTGGGCGGCGAAGTGCTTTGCCAGGTTTGGTAAGAACACGGTTCTAGCCAGTAGCTAGCAGCCAGAAGCTAAGAGCGGAATTTATGTCACGAATTGGAAAAAAGCCGATCACGATCCCCAAGGGTGTGACGGTCAAAATCGAAGGCAACACCGTCGGCGTTCAGGGACCCAAGGGCAAACTGGATACGCCTCTCCCCGCCGGCATCAAGGTTGAACAAAAAGATGGTCACCTGCTCGCGCTGCGCGAAAACGATTCGCAGGCGGCGTTGCATGGTCTGGCGCGGGCTCTGGTGAACAACGCGGTCGAAGGCGTCACCAAAGGCTGGACAAAGGAACTGGAAATCGTCGGTATCGGGTACCGCGCCGAGATGAAGGGAAAAGGGCTGGTGGTCTTTACGCTGGGCTATTCCCATCCCATCGAGTATCCCTTGCCCACGGGAATCGAAGTCGCGGTGGATCCCAAGCAGACTCGCCTGACGGTAACGGGCATTGACCGCCAGAAGGTGGGACAGGTTTCGGCGGAGATGCGCGCGTTGCGCCCGCCCGATCCTTACAAGAACAAGGGTGTCCGCTACGCCGGTGAGCGCTTGAAGAAGAAGGTCGGCAAGACGGGAGCGAAGTAACAATTCTGAAGGCAATCTGCCAGTGCGTCCTGGCGGTGAGTTGGCCGACGACTGGTGCCCGGTATAGAAACCCGGGATGAAGGACGGAAGACGATGCTGAATAGAGAAGGTAAGAACATCACGCGGCAGCGGGTGCATGATCGCATTCGCAAAAAGCTTCAAGGCACGGCGGAACGTCCGCGGCTGAACGTGTACCGCTCTTTGAATCATATATATGTCCAGGTGATCGACGACTTGCACGGTAAGACACTCGTGTCAGCGAGCAGCGCCGAGGGCAAGCAGTCGGAACGCCGCACCGGCGGGAACGTCGCCGCTGCGAAGAGCGTCGGAAAGATGATAGCCGAACGCGCCAAAGCCCAAGGGATCACGAAAGTCGTGTTCGATCGCGGTGGATACATCTATCACGGTCGCGTAAAGGCATTGGCCGATGCGGCGCGCGAAGGTGGATTGCAGTTCTAGGGAATCGAGAAGTGGGAATTGAGTAATTGCGAAGAGTGCAATTAGCAGATTGATCTGAGGTTTGAATGCCAACAGTCACAAAGAAGCTGGATGCGGGAAATTTTCAATTGAAGGATCAGGTGGTCGCGATCAATCGCGTCACCAAAGTGGTCAAAGGCGGCAAAAACCTGTCGTTCGCGGCGCTGGTGGTGGTCGGCGATCCGAGCGCGGCCGTAGTCGGCTATGGCTCGGGAAAAGCGAAGGAAGTGCCACAGGCCATTCGCAAAGGCATTGAGTCGGCGAAGAAGAATCTGGTAAAGGTGAACCTAACCCAGAATTCCATTCCTCACCTGGTTCTGGGACGATATGGTTCCGGCCATGTGCTGCTTAAGCCGGCGCCGGAAGGAACCGGCGTGATCGCGGGCGGAGCCGTGCGAGCTGTAATGACGTCCGCGGGCGTGCAGAATGTTCTGACCAAATCGATTGGAACGACCAATCCGCATAACGTGATCAAGGCCACGTTTGATGCGCTGAAGAAGCTGAAAAACAAGGAAGCCGTGGCTGCGTTGCGGGGCAAGAACGCAGAAGAGCTGTAGAGTGAACGGTAGTGGGCGGGACGCCCACCGGACAGCCGGCGAGACGCCGGCGCTACCGAGGCGCGGGCACTGCGTGGTGCTTCTCGGGAATGCGTAAGAAGGGGGATCAAGATGGCTGGCAAAACACCAAAGAGCACGGGGAGCGGGAAGCTGCACCTGAAGTGGGTGCGCTCTGCCATTTGTTCTCCGGTCAAACACAAGCTGGTAGTCAAGGGCCTGGGTTTCACACGTTTGAATCAGGTTATCGAGCGGCCGGATACGCCTGCGATTCGCGGAATGGTGAAGAAGATTCCGCACCTTGTCGAAATTGTGCAGCAGTGAAAGAGCAGAACCAATGAATCTATCGAACGTTCGAGCACCCAAGAAGTCATCGGAGAAGCGCAAACGCGTGGGCCGGGGTATGGGCTCCGGCATGGGCAAGACGTCCACGCGCGGACACAAGGGCCAGCGCTCCCGCAGCGGTTCGCGCATGCTGCGTGGTTTTGAAGGCGGTCAGATGCCGTTGCATCGCCGCATGCCCAAGCGCGGTTTCAAGAATATCTTCCGCAAGGAATATTCGATCGTGAACCTGGAATCGCTGGCGGTTTTGAGCGAGACCACGATCACGCCTGACGTTCTGCGCCAGGCCGGCGTCATCAAGACCAAGCATCCGGTGAAGATCCTGGGCGACGGCGAGCTGAAATCAGCGATCACCGTGCACGCGCACAAGTTTTCCAAGTCGGCGCAGGAGAAGATCACCAAGGCTGGCGGCAAGTTCGAGGTCTTGCAGTAATGTTTGAGAAACTGGCCAACGTCTTTCGCATCCCCGATCTGCGCAAGCGCATTCTGTTTACGCTGGCCATGCTGGCGGTGTACCGGTTGGGTGGACACATTCCCACTCCCGGAATTAACGCCGATAAACTCGCGCAGTTTTTCGAGCAGAATCGCGGCACGTTCCTCGGTTTCGTCGATCTGTTCTCGGGCGGCCAGCTTCGCCGTCTGACCATCTTTGCCTTGGGCATCATGCCGTACATCACGGCGTCGATCATTCTGCAATTGCTGACGGTGGTCTATGAGCCGCTGGCGAAGTTGCAGAAAGAGGGCGAACTCGGCCGCAAGAAGATCACCCAGTGGACGCGCTACCTGACCGTGATTCTCAGCGCCCTGCAATCGTTCGGTATCGCCTTCAGCTTGACCAAAGGCAGCCAGGATTTTGTCTTGACCCCGGGCGCCGGATTTATCCTGATGACCATGCTGACGCTCACCACCGGCAGCGCGTTCATCATGTGGCTGGGCGAGCAGATCACCGAACGGGGCGTCGGCAACGGTATGTCATTGCTGATCTTCGCTGGGATCGTGGTGGGCCTGCCTCGCGGCGTTGCCGACCTTTACGACAAGATCAAGACGAACGCCTGGGGCGCCTTCACTCCCGTGGCGATCGTGCTGTTGCTGGCGGTGATGGTGGTCGTGGTCGCATTCATCGTTTATGTCGAGCGGAGCGAGCGACGGATTCCGGTCCAGTACGCCAAGCGCGTTGTCGGACGGAAAGTCATGGGCGGGCAATCGACCCATCTTCCGTTACGCGTGAACGCCGGCGGCGTAATGCCGGTCATCTTCGCCTCGTCAATTTTGACTTTGCCGCAGACGATCGGTTACGGGTTGAAGGATAACCGCTATTTTGCGCCCATGATCCACGCACTCGGATGGGGCGAGCCGCTGTACACGGTCCTGTACGCGGTCGGCATTATCTTTTTCGCGTACTTCTATGTGTCGATTGTCTTCAATCCCAGCGAGGTTGCGGACAACATGCGGAAGTACGGCGGATTCATTCCTGGAATTCGTCCGGGCAAGCGCACTGCGGACTACATCAACGAGGTTCTGACGCATATCACGCTGGTCGGAGCGTTATACCTGATTGTCATTTCGTTTATTCCGGAATGGATGATCACCGGCATCCACTTGAACCATTTGCCGCTTTGGTTGGGGGGCGGCTTGTTCGAGCGGTTGCCCACGTGGATGACAAACGGCCTGGGCGTGAACTTTTATTTCGGCGGCACGTCGCTCCTGATCGTCGTGGGCGTAGCCATGGACACGGTGACACAGATTGAAGCGCAGCTCATCATGCGCCATTACGACGGGTTTACGCCACGTAGCGGACGAATCAAAGGCAGGCGCTGGTAGTCGCAGCAGTTTCCATGTTGCAACTGCTGTGGACAGCCCGGCGGAGGTCGCTTGGGTAAACAGAAATCGGCAGAGGTGGCCAGTTCGATGGCCGACGCGACGACGCGCACCATTGATCCCATCATTCTTCTGGGACCTCCCGGAGCCGGCAAAGGAACGCAGGCCAAGCGCATCGAGCAGCGCTACAACATTCCGCAGATCTCCACCGGAGACATCCTGCGGCAGAATGTGAGAGCGGGTACTCCGCTCGGCCGGGCGGCGAAGGAAGTGATGGAACGCGGGCAGCTGGTTCCCGACGAACTGGTGTGTCCCATGGTGGCGGACCGGATTCGCCAGATTGATTGCAAGCGCGGCTTTATCTTGGACGGTTTTCCGCGAACCGCGGCGCAGGCAGGCTGGCTGGATGCCTTCCTGGAAAATGAGTTCTTTGACAAGTCAAACGGCTGCAACAGGTTGCCGATTGTGATCCGGTTGGAAGTTGATTATAATGAGTTGTTACATCGGATCACCGGACGTCGTTCTTGTCCTACCTGTGGACGGACTTACAACGTCCACCTTCAACCTCCCAAGGTCGATGAATCTTGCGATGACGATGGCGCGAAACTGGTCATCCGTGATGATGATCGGGAAGAAGTGATTCGCGCGCGCCTGGACGCGTTTGATCATCAGACGCGGCCGGTTGCCGAGCACTACCAGGCGAAAGGCAGGCTGAAGACGATCAACGGGGATTTACCTCCGGACGACGTAACCAGTCAGATTGTTTGGATTATTGAGCACCACGCTTAGGATGGCGATCGTTTGTAAATCTCCGGCGGAGATCGAGAAGATGCGGCAAAGCGGCCGCGTGGTTCGCCAGATTCTCGATCATGTTCGATCATTAGTTGAGCCGGGCGCGACCACGATGGATCTGGAGCGCGCCGCCGAGCAGAAGATGAAGGATTTGGGAGTGAAGCCCGCATTCAAGGGATATTACGATTACCCGTGCGTACTGTGTACCTCGATCAATGAAGAGATTGTGCACGGCATTCCTTCGGAAAAGCGGGTGCTGAAGGCGGGCGATATCGTCTCAGTGGATTGTGGCGTGGTTCTGGATGGCTATTACGGAGACGCTGCCATCACGGTGCCAGTCGGCGAAGAGATTACGCCGGAGTTGAGGAAGCTGTTGAAGGTCACAGAAGATTCGCTTTATCGCGGCATTGAGAAAGTCCGGATCGGAAACTCTGTTGGAGACGTCGGCTCGGCGGTGCAGTCGTTTGTGGAAGCGGCCGGCTTCAGCGTGGTGCGGGAGTTTGTTGGGCACGGGATCGGAACCAAGTTGCACGAGGAGCCGCAGGTTCCGAATTTCGGCACTCCCGGTCACGGTGCCCGGTTGCGAGAGGGTATGGTGCTCGCGATCGAGCCGATGGTCAATTACGGTAAGCCGGAAGCGCGCGTTCTGAGTGATAAATGGACTGCCGTAACCGCCGATGGCAGCTACAGCGCGCACTTTGAGCATTGCGTGGCTGTGACCAAGAATGGACCGATGATTTTGACGCAGTAGGGTTCCTGCTTCTCAGCTGGGAGCGAGAACCGGTAAGCAAGGATGATGGTAACTGGCAACTGACTGCTGGTTTTCAAGGAGTGCATGAGTAAAGAAGACGCGATTGAAGTAATGGCAGTTGTGATCGAGCCGCTGCCCAACGCCATGTTTCGGGTGGAATTGGAGAACAAGCACCAGGTTCTGGCGCACGTTTCGGGCAAGATGCGCAAGAATTTCATCCGTATCCTGCCAGGCGACAAAGTGGCGGTAGAGCTATCGCCTTACGACCTGAATCGCGGCCGGATTGTATATCGCTATAAGTGAGTTTGCTGAAGGCGCATCGCCAACAGCTGAAAGCTGGGTTTATGAAGGTACGAGCATCGGTAAAGAAAATCTGTGACAAGTGCAAGGTCATCCACCGCCGTGGAGTGGTGCGGGTGATTTGCGAGAATTCGAAACATAAGCAGCGTCAAGGCTAAAGAGGAGCACCATGGCACGTATTGCAGGCGTCGATCTTCCGCGCAACAAGCACACGAATATCGCGCTCACTTACATTTACGGGATCGGGAATCCGCGCGCCACACACATTCTGGAACAGGCCAAGGTTGATCCGAACAAGAAGGTTCAGGACCTGAGTGAAGACGAGGTCAACCGCATCCGCCAGGTGATCGAGGCGGAGGGTATGGTGGAAGGCGATCTGCGCAAGGAAGTTTCGATGAACATCAAGCGTCTCATCGAAATTGGCTCCTATCGGGGATATCGTCACCGCCGGAATCTGCCGGTTCGCGGACAGCGCACCCATACCAATGCCCGCACCCGTAAGGGGCCGCGCAAGGGTACGGTCGCCAACAAGAAGAAGGCCGCGGCCAAGACATAAGAACCAGGTCTTAGGTGTTGGGTCTCAGGAAAATTCGAGACCTTCGAACCTACGACCGGATACCGAACACCTGACACCCGAGGTTTTATGGCAAAACCAGCAGCAGCGGGCGGCGCAGCCGCACCGGAGAAAAAAGGCAAGAAAAAGACGTTCAAGAAGAAAGAGCGCAAGCATGTGCCGCATGGGCTCGTGCATGTGCAGGCGTCTTTCAACAACACGATCGTGACAATCACGGATATGGCGGGGAACGTGATTTCGTGGAAAAGTTCGGGTTCGCTCGGCTTCCGCGGGTCACGCAAGGGCACCCCGTTCGCCGCGCAACAGGCTGCCTCGAACGCCGCCAATATGGCGCGCGATCATGGCGTTCGGACGGTGGATGTGCGGGTCAGCGGGCCGGGCTCGGGCCGTGAGTCGGCGATTCGTGCCTTGGCAGCCTCCGGGATTGAAGTGCGGTCAATCAAGGACTACACGCCGATTCCGCACAACGGCTGCCGTCCGCCGAAGAGACGCAGAGTCTGAAGATTTTCACTTTCGATTACCGTTTTACCGTCCGGGATGAAGGGTGAAGCCAAACCTGTAAACCGGTCATCTAAAGGAGAAGCAACTTGGCACGTTACACCGATGCAGTATGCCGTCTATGCCGTCGGGAAGGCATGAAGCTGTTCCTGAAGGGCACCAAGTGTTTCAGCGACAAGTGCCCGATCGAGAAGCGAAACTTCGCTCCCGGACAACATGGAAAAGACCGTAAAGCCAAGATTGTTGGCTACGGTCTACAGCTGCGTGAAAAACAGAAAACAAAAAGAATGTACTTCACGCAGGAGGGGCAGTTCCGCAACTACTTTGAGAAGGCCGCGCGCTCCCGGGGCGTGACTGGCTGGATGCTGCTGCAGCAACTGGAGCGGCGTCTGGACAATGTCGTATACCGGTTGGGCTTCGCCATGTCGCGCCGGCAGGCGCGGCAACTGGTGCGTCACGGTCACGTAGCGGTCAACGGACGGAAGGTGAATATTCCTTCTTTCGAAGTTGCCGCGGGACAAGAGATCACGATTCGCGAGAGCAGCCGCAAGCTTCCGATTCTTGAGCAAGCGAAGGATTTCGCCAGCCATCAGCCGGCGCCCACCTGGCTTGAGATCGATCGCGATAATTACAAGGCCCGCGTGCTCTCGTTGCCGAAGCGCGAAGAGATTCAGATGCCCGTAAACGAGCAGCTGATTGTGGAGTTGTACAGCAAGTAACATCGGACGATCTTCCCATCTGGTCATCGGGCGATTTCAATCACCCGATCGCCCGATCGTAGATCACCCGATTTGTGGTCCATTTCGTGCCAGATCCGCCTCTGCTGACACTTGACGCGGTTTCGGACCAACCGCGGATGCCAGCACTGAGCCACATGGTCGAAGGAGAAACGTAATGCTTTGGAAGGGTTTTCAAAAACCGAAACGCCTCGCCACCGATACCGCTTCGCTCACCGATAAGTACGGAATGTTCTGGGCTCAGCCTTTTGAACGCGGCTTCGGAACGACCATCGGGAACGCGTTGCGGCGCGTGCTGTTGAGCTCGATTGAAGGAGCTGCAGTCACTGCCGTTAAGATTGAAGGCGTGCTGCACGAGTTCCAATCGATCCCTGGAGTGGTGGAAGACGCGACCGACATCATCTTGAACCTGAAGCAGATCCCCTTCAAGCTTGCCGGCGACGCGCCGAAGGCGATCTACCTGCGTGCGGATACGCCGGGTGTGGTGACCTCGGGCATGATCGAAGCCGACGCCGACGTGGAAGTGCTGGACAAAGACGTCTACATTGCCACCGTCAGCGAAGGCGGCAAGCTCGACATGGAGATGCGCCTCAAGCGTGGCCGCGGGTACGTTGCCGCCGACAAGAATTTCGACGAGGATTTGGGCATCGGATTCATTCCGATTGACTCGGTCCACTCGCCGGTTCGCAAGTGTAACTACACTGTGGAAGCTGCACGTTTGGGACAAATTACCGACT
>Ga0210409_10003410_pt1 | contig 17829 bp, 12 predicted proteins | sample IncBWH17MmetaG_FD_161649 | JGI IMG/M metagenome (GOLD analysis project Ga0210409, IMG submission 161649) | Forest soil microbial communities from Barre Woods Harvard Forest LTER site, Petersham, Massachusetts, United States - Inc-BW-H-17-M | ecosystem: Environmental > Terrestrial > Soil >... | reverse complement strand
GTACGGTCTGGCGCGCCACAAGGGCTACGCCACCGCCGATCACCTGGAGGCTTTGCGCCAGCACGGTCCTACGCCGCTGCATCGCTATTCGTTCGCCCCCGTGCGCGACGCCGGCTGCTGGTCCGCAGGGGCCATCCAGATCGCCCTGCTGCCGGACGCGATTCTGCCTTGACGGGCGACTCATTGGGTTCGCCTGGGTTTCGCCATTGGGTTCCTAAGTCCAACGGGGATAACTGGCTGCTCACATAAAACTCTGGCTTCGTTGACTGCCTTTTCTTCCCCTGCTAGCGTAGGCAAGCACGCCTTTTTGCCTGCCCTTTTCACCTTCGGGCGCGGAGGACATCCTCTCCAGCAGGCGCGGGCAGTGCTGTGTCTGAGTCGCGAATGGCCTATAGCAAAAGCAAATACGTCGAAGCCGCACAGAAGCTCCTCAATCAGGGCAAGGTCCCGCAGGCCATCGCGGAATATCAACAAATCCTGAAGTACGAGCCCAAGGACCAGGTCACCCTGATGACCATCGGGGAGCTGTACATCCGGCAGGGCGAGACGTTTCAAGCCATTGATTATTTTGAGCGCCTGGCGCAGATCTTCGTCGGCGACGGTTTCCTGACCAAGGCCATTGCCGTCTACAAGCGCATCGCCAAGCTGGCTCCCGAAGAGATTCGCCCGCTCGAGAAGCTCGCCGATCTTTATGTGCAGCAAGGCGTGATGAGCGAGGCGCGCCCGCTCTTCCTGCAGCTCGCCGAAATCCATCTGAAAGGGCACCGCCAGCCGGAAGCGGTGGCGCTGCTGAAGAAGCTCTTGCTGGCGGAGCCGGACAACCTGCGCATTCAGATTCGCCTGGCCGATCTTTACACCGCCATGGGACAGACCGCCGACGCCATCGAGGCCTATGTCTCCGCGGCGCAACGCGCGCTGGCGCGCGGCGATTCCGTGGAGTGCGAGAAGCTGGCCGACCGGGCATTAAAGCTCGATCCCAAGAACATGGCCGCGGTAATCGTCAAAGCGCGCATTCATTCTTCCAAGGGAGACACTGCGGAGGCCGCCAAGGCCCTGGAGCAGATCGCCGATCTCCACAAAGGCGGCGAGCAAACCGAACTGCTGCTCGATCTCTATCTGAAGGACTCCGACTGGGAGCAGGCTGCGGCCCTGGCCTCGCGCGTATTCGATTCCGACATAAAGAATTTTGGACCCTCGCAAAAAGTGGTGGAGGCCCTGCTGCACGCCGATCAAGGCGAGCAAGCCTTCACGCTTCTCAAGCGCATTCGCATCCCCATGCTGGACGCCGGCGAGAGCGAGGTAGTCGGTCGCCTGTTGAGCGACTTGAGCGCGCGGCTGCCGGGACGCCTCGAGCCGCTGGAATGGCTGGTCGAACTCTATAGCCGCGGCAACGACTCATTCCACCTACCCGATGCCCTCGCGCACCTCGGTGATGCCCTGGTGACGGCCAAGAAATACGATCGGGCCAAGGAGATTTTCGAGCAACTGGTCGCCCGTGAGCCGGAAAGTGATGCGCCGAAGCGCAAGCTGAACGCCGTTCTGCGCAAGCTGGGCCATGACGCTCCGGAAGAGACCCCTGTACCGGCAGAAAAGGAAGAAGAAGAGGCTTCGCCTGTCGAGTTGAGGCGGCCAACTGCTCCCAAATTGCCGTCCGAGACCGAGGCCGCCCCAGAAGTAAGAGCCAAGCCGGCAGCGAACTCCGCGGACAGCCAGCTGGACGACGAAACGCGAAAATTCATTGAGCAGTCACTCACCGATGTCGACCTTTTTGCCAGCTATGGATTGACGCAGAAAGCCATGGGCTTGCTGGAAGCGATCCTGCGGCGAGCGCCGCGGCACGCCCCGACCCTCGAGAAACTCCTGGATTTCGTTCTCGGCGCGGGGGACGACCGCCGTACCGCGGAGCTTGCCGCACAATTGGAGCAAATCCACACCGAGCACGGAGACGTCCGCAGCGCCGAACGGTTCGAGGAACTTCGCCGCCGCTTCCAACGCGCCGCAGGTATGACAGACGAGGAGCTGGCCCCTCATCAGGCTGCGGCGGCTGCACGCGAGCCGGCTGTTTCAGAGGCTGCGCCAGAGCCGGCTAGCATGGCCGAGCCCTCTGCCCCCGCCCAGGAGGAGGTCCACGAAGTGGATCTGTCCGACGAGTGGGCGTCGATGCTCAACGATACGCGTCCGGCCGAGCCCGCTGCCAAAGCGCCCGCCGCTCGCGAAGGAGGCGCCGCCGAATTTGAAGTCCCGTTCGAAGCCGCGGAACCCCAGGATACGAATCCTTTCGCAGACAGCTCCGCGGAAAAAGTTGTGGAGGGAATGCCCGAAATTTCTATTCGACGTGAAGCACACGAGACCGCGTCGATTTTCGAGAAGGACATTTCAGCGCCAGAGCCTGAGCCTCTCCGGCGCGCGAATCCTCCGGCAGCGGCTGAACCCCCCAAGAAAAAACCACCGGCCAAGGAGAAAAGCAAGGCACCCGAACCCGAGTTCGACGTCGATCAAGAGTATGAGCTTGTCCTCGATGCCGAACCCCTCGAGCCCGCGCACGAGCAGAAGCCTCCGAGCCGCAAACCGGAACCGGTACACCGGAACACCTCGGCACCGGCGGCCGGCGACGTAACCTTCGCTTCCGACCAGTTTCTCGCGGAACTCGCCAATGAGATTGACCAGCTTGGTCTCAGCGACTCAGCGCCGAAGCCCGCTCCTTCGACTCCGCGTGCCGGGGCGCCCGCGGCGGGAAAAAACTCTTCCAAGCGCGCGCCTGTACCTGCGCCGAGCCCTTTAGAGAGCGGTCCGCTCAAGGACGTCTTCGACGAATTTCGCTCGGAATTGGGCGAAATGGGAGGGGAAGAGGAAGATCTCGAAACACATTACAACCTCGGCATAGCCTTTCGCGAGATGGGCCTGCTCGAAGAAGCGATCAGCGAGTTTCAGAAGGTGGCCAAGGCCACGGATCGCGGCCGCCCGTTCCCCTACACCATGCAGTGCTGCACGCTCCTCGGACTTGCCTTCATGGAAAAGGGACAGCCCGGCGTCGCGGCGATCTGGTATGACCGCGCCCTGCGCACTCCGGACCTCGACCCGGAAAGTGTCCTCGCGTTGCGGTATGATTTGGGTGTAGCACAGGAGTCGGCGGGCGAACCGGGTGCGGCACTGAAGAGTTTTTCCCAGGTCTACGCGATGAACATCGACTATCGCGATGTGGGTGAGCGCATCGCCGCTCTTCAGAAACCCATCCGTTGATGCCTTGCGTCCCGCCGGGCCTACCCTTCGTTCATGAATAGAATGCTCAGCGCTATGCTCGTGGTGATCCTCTGTATCATGGGCGCGATCCTGTTTTATCTGCCGTGGACTTCGATCTGGGAAAAGAATTACTTCCTCAGCCATTTTCCTTCCCTGATGCGCATTCTCCTGCATCCTGCCTTTCGTGGCGCCGTTAGCGGACTCGGCGTGCTGGACATTTTCTTGGCCGTCAATATGATCGGCTCTGAGCCGAACCAGTCTGCTGCCTCCAGTGTCCGCCCGCAATAATCCGGTTCCGGCGCGCGAGTCCCCGTTGCTTTGCTACGTCACGCACCGCCAGGGCCTGCCCGTCGCGAACCCGGCGGATTCGATCGAAGCGCTGATCCGGAAGATCGCAGAGGTCGCGGCCGCCGGCGTCGACTGGGTGCAAATTCGCGAGAAGGATTTGACCGCGGGCGAACTGGCATCGCTTACTCGGCAAGCTCTGCGCATCGCGGCGAAGTCTTCCGGAAAGCGTTCCGCCGCGCGCGTTTTGGTCAATGATCGGCTCGACGTCGCCATCGCCGAGCGCGCCGGCGGCATCCATTTAGGCGAAAAGAGCTTGCCCGTCGCCGAAGCCAAGCGGTTGGTGGAGTCAGCGCAGCGGAAGCTGGCGGTTGATCCGTCATTCCTAATCGGCGTTTCTTGCCATTCGCTCGAAGCGGCAAAAGCGGCCGAGCGCGACGGCGCCGATTACATCTTCTTCGGCCCCGTTTTCCCCACCCCTTCGAAGCAGCAATTCGGGCCGCCACAAGGCATCCAATCCTTGCAACAAGTTTGCCGCACGGTATCGGTCCCAGTGTTGGCCATCGGGGGCGTGACTCTGGACGATGCAGCGTCGTGCATCCACGCGGGCGCCGCCGGCGTCGCCGCCATCCGCCTTTTCCAAGACGCGCTCGACCCGATCAGTGCGGTAGACCGGCTGCGCCAAGTCGTTACGGATTCCCACCCGTAATCACTTGTGGATCAAGCGTCTTCGTATTATTTATGGTTATCGAATATTTGTCCGCTTCGAGCGGTCCGTACTTACTTTTTCCTTTGTCATGGTTTTTTTTCGGATCATCATCAAAATCTTTTCCACCATCCTCAAAAGGGCTATTGTTCTGGAAGTGAATCGCAAATGAATTTGTCCCTGAGCCTTTGACCCACGTCAGCGTGTCGCCTTCGCACAGGTACACTGGGTCTGGCTGCGGCCCATTCGTTGCGTCCACAGTGACGGTAGTGTCGCAAGGAACCGGTCTCGTATTTTTCCGAGTGGGCGGGTAAGTAACACCATGATCTCTGCCACAGCTGCTCGCCCCTAGTATCAGCAGCAACACCAGCGCGCACCGCACCGCGCCCGACCACCTTGCGGGGATCGAAATCATTTTGCCCTCCTTCGCTTTCTCTAATTTTGGATTAGCTTCAAGTATCTGCGATTGGCCCGTAAACCATCAAAATTCGGCGTGTCGCGCAAAGTTGCTGGCGAGACGCCCGCCGCGACTGCCTTCTCAAGCACGTCAAGCGCTCGTTGCGTGTTTCCCAATTGCTGATAGGTAATGCCCGCATTGAAGAGCAAGTCCGGGCTCTTTGGATTGAGCCGGAGTGCTGCATCCGCGTTGTCCAGCGCCACCTTTCGTTCTCCTCGCATGGCATGGTACATCGCAAGACTGCTCAGAACCTGTGCGTCCCGCGGGTTGACCCGCAGTTTCTCTTCACCCAAGGCAATGGCTTGGCCATAAGCGGCGGTCGCTTCACCGCGACGTCCGGGAGCCCAGTAATAAGCGTCCCCCAAATTGCCCCAAATTACATAATTTTGGGCATCAAGTTGTGTGGACTGCTCGAAGGCGGAAGCAGCATCGGTGTAGCGGCGCAGTTGGAAATAGGCCGCCCCGAGATTGGAGGTCGCCTCGGCCGTTTTCCGGATCCCCAACGATCGCTGCAACAGCGGAATCGCTTCCGCATACTTGCCTTGCACAATCCGGGTGGCCCCAAGATTGTAGTAACCCGTAAAGCTATCGGGTGCCAGTGAGACTACCTGCGAGTACATCGCTATGGCGTCGTCATACCGCGCATGGCGCTCATAAAAGTTGCCAAGCCAGTTGTACGTAGCCCAGTAGTTGGGGCGCATGGCGATAGCCTGCTTGAACGTCTTTTCGGCGTCATCTAACCGGTCGAGGTGCTCGTACGCGTAGGCGAGACCTCCATGCGCGGCGTCGTTCGTCGGCTCCAACTCGATTCCCCGGCGGTATTCATCAAGCGCCTTCTCATAGCTGCCTGTGCCGACAAACACTCGGCCGAGACAGATATGAGCTTCGGCAAGCGCGGCGTCACGTTCAGCGCCCTTCCAGCAGTTCTCCACGGCTGCGTCGGCCAACTCTTTGTCATGCGTCAATTCGTATTTACGCCAATAGGCTTCTCCCAATCCTGCGTTGGCAGCCGCAAAGGCCGGATCCTTCTTAAGCGCAGAGTTGAAGACTTTGATGGCGTTTTCTACGTTTTCGGGTTTCACGTAATCTTGCAAGTAGCCACGCCCCTGCAAATAAAAATCGTACGCCGCAGGCTCTGTCGTACCGTGTGCCTGCAGCGCGCGCTTCTCCTGCGGTTGCAATTCCAATTCCAGCGCCTGGGTCACGCTTTCGGATACCTGGTCTTGGACTGCGAAGGGGTCGCCGCGCGGCGCGGTGATGGTGCCTCCGCGCAATTGCTGGTGAGAGCTGGCGTCCACCAGCGAGTAATTTACACGCTCCTGTCCACCCGAATGTTGCACGCTGACGACTAGGCCGAGATTGACGCCGAATTCCGCGCGCGCAGCATCGACAGTCGTGACGTTGCGCGCACGCACCTCACTTGCTGGAATCACCGCCAGCGGGTGCTTTTCCGTCAGCGCCGTCAGTCGTGATGTGAGTGTCTCTACCAGGCCGTCGTTAAATGCGCTGTCCTCGGATCCCGTCGCCCCGGTAGGGGGCAACACCGCAAGCTGCACCCTCTCAGGAACGCTGATGCCGCCCCTTACCCGACTCGTCGACGCTCTGCCATTGCGCGACACCAGCCAGATCCCCACGCTGGCCAAGAGCACGGCTGCCAGACCCAGCGAAACCCACAGCACGGGCTTCCAGGCAACTCCCGCCCTGTTCACAGGCGCTGGGGCTGGGACGGCCGTGCCGCTTATTTCCAGAGCTTCTAAAGCGGCGCGCAGTTCGCTGGCGCGTTGATAGCGCCGGGACGGCTCCTTTTGCAGGCACCGCTTGATGACCGCCGCAAGCCCTGCCGGGACGTGCTCCGGCAGCGGCGGCATAGGCTCTTGAATGATCGCTGTGCACAGCCGGTACAGGTTCTCCCCTCGAAAGGGCCGCCTGCCGGACGCCATTTCATACAACAGCGCGCCCAGCGACCAGATGTCGCTGCGCGGCCCGGTTTCCCTGCCTTCCAGTTGTTCCGGCGACATGTACGGGAGCGTGCCGGTCAGTCCCACGCTGGTTTCCGTGGCCACACCTTGCGTGGTCTTGCGCTGGAGTTGCTCCGGATCGTTGCGCTTGGCCAGGCCAAAATCGAGGATTTTCGCGGTGCCGTCGGGTGTCACCACCACGTTCGCGGGCTTCAGGTCGCGGTGCACGATGCCGCGTTCGTGCGCGTGCTCCAGCGCGCCGGAAATCTGCCGGCCGTAGCGCAACAACGTTTCCACCGCCATCCCGCCGTCGCGCAAGAACTCTGACAGTGGCCGGCCCTCCACGTACTCCATGGCGATGAAAAGCTCGCCTTCCTGCTCTCCGACTTCATAGATCGTGCAAATGTTGGGGTGATTCAGGGAAGATGCGGTGCGCGCTTCGTCGCGAAAGCGCTCCGCGCACTTGGGATCCTGCACGATTTGCGCGGAGAGAAACTTCAGGGCCACCGTGCGTCCCAGCACAGTGTCTTCCGCCTTGTAGACCACGCCCATCCCGCCGCTGCCCAGCGGATCGAGAAGACGGTAATGCGACACCACGGAGCTTGGCAACGTGCACCGCCGGGGACCACGCAGAATCGGCCAAGACGGCGCGGTGTTTGCGGCCTATCTGGCAGATGAAACGCATCTTAGGCTGCGGTGCCGTGCAAGTCAATGAAGTCGGCGGTTACCGGAAACACGGCGGGAATGTCGCAACCGGTGCATGGATGTCAGCCGCTCGCTCTGTTCAGCCCGCACTGACGCCCTGTGCGTGCGAAGCCTTCTTGCGCTTGTACAAGTGGCGGTCCGCGGTTTCCAACAGTTCCGCCGCGGTGCGTCCGTCTTCCGGGAATATGCCGATGCCGATGCTCACACTCAGCGGAGGGCGCCGCTGCCCGTCGCGGAATGCCCGCTCGATGCGCTGCGCAATGCGATTTGCCATTCCGCGATCGGCGTCGATCAGAACGACGGCGAACTCGTCACCTCCATACCGTGCGGCCAGATCCGTCGTCCGGGAGTGCTCCTTGATTATCTCCGACAGCCTCTTGAGCGCGCGATTTCCCACCAGATGCCCGTATTTATCGTTGATCGCTTTCAATTCGTCCATATCCAGAAGCAGCAGCGCGAATACGCGCTTGCTGCGCTCGGCTCGGCGCACCTCGCGCTCCAGCGTATCCATGAATTCGCGGTAATTGGCCAGCCCCGTCAGCGCGTCGTGGGTCGCCTGGTAGCGGATCTGATCCTCGCTTTTCTTCCGGTCCGTGATGTCGATGCCTGCGGCGACGCAACCTTCGATTTCACCTGAGGCCGCGCGCAGCGGGCTGAGGTGAACGGCAAAATGACGGTTGCCGTGCTGATACTCGAAATAAGAGGAGACACCTCGTATCGCTTCGGCATGCTGCGCGATGGGCGCGGCGTGAGGATCCTGGCATTTCAAGTAATCGTAAAGCGTTCGCCCTGCCCAGTCGTTCGCTTTGACCTGCGACGGACCGAACCCCGCTCCCCAATTAGAGGTGATTCTGAGATTTTGATCCGTCGTCCAGAGTATCGCGGGCACCTGTTCCGCCAGTAAATGGAGCCGCTTGTCAGCCGTGGGGCCCTGCACCTGCGAGACTTCGGCTCTGGCCGTCTCCACGATTCCTGTGACCGCGCCGGTTTCGTCGCGAACAGCGGCCCGCTTCAGCATCACGCGAATTGTGGATCCATCTTTCCGCAGGCGCTCTGCGTTCTCGCAGCAAGCGAAGGTTCCGTCCTGGGCGGCCCGCAACAACTGCTCGTAGGCTGGTATTTCGTAGGTTGGCAGAAGCATGGTTACTGGCCGCCCGGTGATTTCTGCGGCGGCATAACCGTAAAGCTGCTCCGCCCCTCGGCTCCAGGATTGGATGGTGCCGTCGAGGGAAAAGGAGAGTAGCGCGTCCTCCGTCGAGGACAGTATCGCGGCAAGGACGTGTTCGGGCCGAGGGCTGGTCGGCATCTACACTTCTCGTCTTTCAAAACTGGGAAGGAGCTTCTAGGGGTCAGGTTCCCGCCGGGCGAGAGGGTCGGGCCAGCAACAGGTATGGAGCAAAACTTTGCCGGAACGCATACGTCCGGCATATTTAGGCTAACACTTACTGCGTAAATCGCAATAGGACTGAGACGCGATGGTCGTCTGAACGCAACGGCCCAAGCCCGCCACATTAGAACTAACTCATTCAGGTCGTTAGAGGCCGGCCTTGGCCACCTCATTCAAAATCATGGCCAGCCTAATCCCCGCTTGCGCCAGACGCTCTTCGACTACGGACGCTGCTTGATCCCGGTAAGCCTGGCCGATTACCAGGTGTTTGTGCAGCATGCGCTGTCCTATGTTGTTGTCATCGGTGCATGCGTTCACCGGAACGTCCGGCTCGACTGGGATTGGTTTGCTGAAAGCTCCGTACGCCGTTTCCGCGGCGTGGTCGTGGCTTTCCCATGCCCACGTGTCCAACTGCATCCCGCCCTGCTGCCAGGCCGCGAAGGAGCCCTCGAACGCGGCATCCAGTGTGTCGGCAAAATCCGCGGGATCGGCTCCTAGCATCTGGCTTTCCGGAATTTCCGTGTCCCAAACGTGATGGAGATTCGGGATGTAGGAATTATTCCGGGGGTGCGGATTGCGCGAGAAGTATTTCACTGGAACGCAATTTCCGCCGCGGTCGCTATTGGTTGCGCCGTGCAGCGGTTGGTGCAAATCACCCACAAAATGAATGATGTAGCGCAGCGCCGCGGCGCGTTTTGCTCCGGGCGCGGTCTTGTCCTTCAGAATGGCGAGTTGCTCCGCGATGGCTTGTGTCACGCAGCCGCCTGCGCCACAAAATTTTTCTGCTGGGCCCTGCGTCACACTCAAGGGGATGTCGATGAAGTGCCATGGCGCCGTGGACGGTTCCCGGCCGCGCTCATCGTCGGCCCAGGTGGAAGAATCCACGAAGGCATCCTGCCCGGTTTGCCCGCAATAGCGTTTCAATTGCGGATCGATGGGGTTTGCGGTCAGCAACGCAAGCAGTGCTTGCTTCGCCTGCGGCGTGAGGTGCTTCTCTGCCAACGCAGCCACCGTTTCGTGGCCGCGGCAACCCCAAGCCTCCGCCGAGGGAGCTGCCGTCAACGAGAGTACGGATAGCGCGAAGATAGTAAGTATCGAAGCGGTGCGCGTCACAGAGGTGTCCTCACCCACATCTTGATACCCCCCACCCGGGTGTTTTGGGAAAAGAGGCTGCAAGCGATTGAAAACAAAGGAAGCGAGCGTCGAAAAGAACGTAAAGAGACGACAAAGAGGCTCCAAGCCGCTGCAAACAAAAGAGTTGGCATGTTTGAACGTCCGGCGTTAACTAAAGGTGAGCTTTGGGGTGATACTCGCACCCCGGGTGTTTTGTACAAAGAGTTTGGATTTGCTTGATTCCAAAAGAGTTGAGTTTTTTGAGAGTGCGAAAGAGTTTGTAAGAGTATGAGCCATCGAGAGTTAGGGGCGGAGCGGTCAGTGAGGTTTCTTCGAGATAACACAACAAAACATACTACGGATCTGGACGTCTGTCAATAGTAAACTTATAAGTTCTGCATTCTGAGTGGATTGCGGGGGGTGGGCGGTTTCTGAGTGCAGCTCATTTCTTGAGATCGCCCTCGGCTAGGCGACTAGAGCTGACCGGGAGAGCAAGGTCAAACCCACCCGGCATTAGGATGAGACGATTACCTGAAGGCCGCGCTAAACAGGAACAGGATTACCGCTACGATTGCCATCCACCCTAGAATTAGAGCAATCCACTCTCCCGCGTCTCGGGGGCGTCCTCCTCGTTTGTATTCTAGACGGTACCAGCCAGAGAATGCTCCGCCATACCAGAGCAAGGCGAATAGGGCGATGAGAAGGACTCCTAACTTCATGGCTAGGGGCTGCGCTTGAGGTCGGCGGCGATTTGGGAGAATTGGAGCAGGGCGGCCTCTAGGTCTTCGGCGATTTCGGCGGCGATTACGTCGGGGTCGGGTAGGTTGGCGGAATCCTCGAGGCTTTCGTCCTTTAGCCAGAAGATATCGAGGTTGATTTTGTCGCGCTTGAGCAAGTCTTGGTAGGCAAAGGACTTGAAGCGGTCGGTTTCCTTGCGTTCGTGGCGATTTTCGGGATGGTAGCGGGCGACGAAGTCGTCAAGGTCGGCGCGCTTGAGCGAATTGGTTTTTAGCGTGAAGTGCTGGTTGGTGCGGAAGTCGTAGATCCACAAGGTCTTGGTCCAGGGCGTTTCGCTGGCGGGCTTGCGGTCGAAGAAGAGGACGTTGGCCTTGACGCCTTGGGCGTAGAAGATGCCGGTGGGTAGGCGGAGGAGGGTGTGCACGTCGCATTCGTGGAGGAGCTTGCGGCGGACGGTTTCTCCGGCGCCACCCTCGAATAGGACGTTATCCGGGACGACGATGGCAGCACGACCCGGTACTTTCAAAAGCGACTTAACGTGTTGAAGGAAATTGAGTTGTTTGTTGCTGGTAGTCGCCCAGAAGTCGTCGCGGTAGTAGGTGAGAGTTTCCCTGCTCTGCTCGCCTTCTTCGTTGACGATGGTGATGCTCGATTTCTTTCCGAAGGGCGGATTGGTCAGAACCATGTCGTAATTCGCGGAGGGCGGAGCGGCCAAGCTGTCGTCGCCGCCGCGAATGGGGCACTCGTCTCCGCCGATGCCGTGGAGATATAGATTCATGGTACAGAGGCGGGCGGCGGCATCGACGATTTCAACACCTGACAGAAGCTCGTAACGCAGGTGCTTCTTCTGGTTTTTGTCGAGATTGTAGCGCTTGCTGATGTATTCGTGTGCGGCGAGTAGAAAACCCCCTGTGCCGCAGGCGGGATCGTGGATGGTTTTGCCGGGCTCAGGCCGCATGACATCGACCATGGCGCGGATGAGGGCGCGCGGGGTGAAGTATTGGCCTGCACCCGTTTTGACGTCTTCGGCGTTCTTTTCGAGCAAGCCCTCGTAGGCGTCGCCTTTAACGTCCACATCGAGAGTAGTCCATTGCTCGCGATCGATGAGATCAGCGATTAGGCGGCGGAGCTTGGCAGGGTCCTGAATCTTGTTCTGAGCTTTGCGGAAGATGAGGCCGAGCATGCCGCGTTCTTTGCCGAGGTTTTCGAGCGTTTTGCGGTAGTGAATTTCAAGGGCTTCGCCTTCGAGACCGACGAGGCTCTGCCAGTCATAGGCTTCGGGGATTTCCGGCGCACGCTTGGGATCAAGCTGCTTGCGCTCATCGGCCATCTTGAGAAAAAGAAGGAAGGTAAGCTGCTCGACGTAATCGCCATAAGAGAGGCCATCGTCGCGGAGGATGTTGCAGTAGTTCCAGAGCTTTTGAACGACCGCGGAGGAGCCGTTAGACATCGGCCGTTTCCTTTGCGCGCGCGAGCTTGCGGCGTGAACCTCTTGCGTTTCGTGCGGGCGGAGCACAGCCAAGATTGGCTGTGCCACGAATTCTTTCCAGGAGGACGCTGGCAGGCTCGTCTTTTGAGTCTTGTGGAACAAGCTTGCCTTCAAATGCGCGCTTTAGGACAGACTTTCGGAGCTTATCGGCACGATTTGTATTCGTACCTAGCTGCATTTGAATCTCGGCTAGCACAGAGAGCTGGCGGGATACCTCTACAGCGATCCTTCGCTGCTCCGCCGCTGGAGGCAGTGGGATCGGGGTCAGTCCTACGTCCTGCTGGTTTATGCTGGCTTGGTTCACGGCCCACTTCGCCCTTGCAGTCAATCTCGCGCGGCCTATGGTTGAGGACAAATAGATCGCGACGTACTCGCTGGAAACAGATTCGTGAAGACGCATTCTCATCATGTTCGATTCGAATAGCGCTGGCGCGTTTCTGTTCTCAACGAAAAGTGTCTTGCCGAGGTGGCTCGGACTGTTCACGCGATTGACGACCATGTCCCCCGGGCGAAGGGAATACAGTGCAACTTCCTCTTTATTTGCGTTTACGAGCCTTAGTTCCTCGGACGCGCGACTCATGTGACTTTGGAAGTCATCAATTCTGAGGATAGGTGTCCCGCTGCCGTACTTTGTTTTCGGAAGGTATAAACCGTTTTGAGGTCCTTCTGCGATCAATAGCGCGAGCGTCGTCCATGACCATCCTTCGGGCATCTCTGGCAGCCCGCCAACGTAATTGCCGCCCTGATTCGATTTGACCTGAATGCGTTCGAGGAGGGCGGAGGCGGGTTCATACGAACGGCCTTCGCGGCGGGCGAGTTCGGCTTCGGTGGGGACGAGGCGGCCTTCGCAGGCGGCTTTGAGGACGGAGGCGCGGTAGCGTTTGAGGTTGGCTTGGACGCGCTTGAGAGCTGAAACTGCTGCATCTAGTCGCGTGAGTTGCTTTTCGATTTCCGCGACGATTCGGGCTTGTTCTATCGTAGGTGCGACAACAAGCGGAACAGTTTCAGCTAGCGTGCTGGACGAGACGCTCGCTTGGTTCACGTGATGGGTGCATCGATGCTGGAAGTAGCCCACCATCCAAAGAAAATGGAGCTGATATGCAATGAACCTGGGGTTGATCCCGGTAGCAGGGCGAAGCCTAGTCATGTGATTCGAGAATGCAAGCTCCATTTCGGTGCTTATGTAAGTTGTTTTGCCGATTAGCTCTGCGCTATTCGTGTTGTTAAACAGAACCTCCCCGGAATGAAGTCTAAGCTCGTTTTGCGCTGAGACATACTTCACGACAGCAAGGTCAAGTCGTCCAGTTCGGTCAATGTTCATCGGGCGGATATGTGGGACACCAATTCCGTCCTGGTTGTGTATGCCGCATGCGAAGCCCGGTTGTATGTTCGTCGAGGCGTCACCCACACTCACGACTGCCCAGTTGCGCGGCAGCGTTTGGAAGTCAATTGGGCAGTGCCCTGTTTCAATCTGTCTCATGCTGCGAGCGCGCTGTTCAACTCATTCAAAAGAGGGTTTAGTTCATTTCCAAAAACTTGGCGGGCCTTTCCAAGGCCGCCCCTCTGAGCAAAGGGCACGTACTCGAAGTCGTCGGGTTCAATCGTCAGGCTTTCAGCGATGTGGTCGCGGATGGCTTCGAGCCATTGGCGTTGCTCGGGACTGAACTTGTTGCCATTGGATTCCTGTTTGGAAAGCCAGTCCGTGAAGCGCTGATTGACTTTGTCGCGATACGGGGCGAGTTCGCCTTCTTGATGAAGAGCAAAGCGGACCAGAGACACGATATCGGCGAGGACTTTGCCGCCGGAGGCGCGGACTTTGGATTTGTCGAGGGCTTCGTAGGCGCGCCAGACGTTTTCGGGTTCCAACGAGTGCGGCGGACGTTTGATTGTGTCTCTGAGGTCTTCGATGTCCTTGTATTTCAGGCGTTGCTTGAACGGGCGGCTATAAAGAATCTGGAGGGCGGTGATTTCGTCTTTGTGCTCGCGGATGAATTGCTCGAAGGACTGGACGATGGTTTTGGCGTTTTCGGTGGCTTGGGCGGAGTAGCCGGATTCCAGGACTTTGTCTTTGCTTACGGTGTCGATGGTTTGCTCGTAGGATTTTTTTAGCTCGACTAGAGTTTTGCGCAGCGTAGGATTTGTGGCTATTGGTTTCGCGGCTTCGAGGAGGAGGCTTGCAGTAGCTTTTTCTATGTCTTCGGCGGTTGGCGCACAGCCAGAATTGGCTGTGCCACTTTGTGCGGCTTCGAGCTGTTGGTCGGGGTCCAGGGCATTGACTATTTGGGCGGAAATGTCTTGCAGGGATCTTCCGCCTGCGGCGGTGGTTAGTAGTTTCCGATCTTCTTTTGAAAGTTGGCGGTCTAGGCGGGCCAGGCGGGACGCCAGCGAGGACAGGACATCTTTCTCACGGTTGCCGAACGCGACGGCTTCCATTAGTTTTTCAAACGAGACGCTGGGCTTCTTTTCGAGCGGATGGGTGTCAACCAATTCGCTTTCGCAGACGCCTACGGCGTCGACGATTACGAAATGTGTTTTGGAGCTGGCGTCTGGCGTTACGGCGCGGAGATCGTCGGGCTTGATGATGCGGGAGCCGCGGCCCTTCATCTGTTCAAAGAGATTGCGGCTCTTCACGGAGCGGAGGAAGAGGATGCATTCGATGGGACGAACGTCGGTGCCAGTGGCGATCATGTCTACGGTGACGGCGATGCGGGGATTATAACTGTTTCGGAAGGAGGCGAGGTGGGCTTCGGCGGTGGTTCCTGAACTTTTGTAGCTGACTTCTTCGATTTCGGTGCCATCTTCCAGTTTTTTTTGGTTCACGACGCGTGCCACGCCGCTCATATAGGTAATTTTTTGCGCGAATTCGTTGCCCTTGCCGAATTCTTCGCGGAGGATTTGGACGATGTCCTCCGCGTGGCTGTCGTCCTTGGCGAAGACGAGAGTTTTGGGGACCTCGGTGCGCCCGGGGAAGATTTCGGTGAAGAGTTTTTCCTTGAAGGTCTTGATGATGGTGCGGATTTGGTCCTTGGCAACAACATCGCGGTCCAGCTGGCCTGCGCCGTAGCCGAAATCCTCGTCGAGTCGCTCCCAGCGGATTTTGCGGGTTTGGCGGTCGCGTTTGTCTATGTAGAGACCCGCTTCAACCGTGGAGCCGTGTTCGGAGATATAGGTGCGGATTTTGTAGACGTCGAAGCCGACGTTGACGCCATCGGCTACGGCTTGCTCGTGGTTGTACTCCATTACCAGATTTTGATTGAAGAAGCCGAAGGTTTGTTTGGATGGCGTGGCGGTTAGGCCTATGAGGAAGGCGTCGAAATATTCGAGGACCTGGCGCCAGAGGTTGTAGATGGAGCGATGGCACTCGTCGACGATGACGAAATCGAAGTATTCGATGGGAATGGCGGGATTGTAAGTGACGGGCAGCGGGTCTTTGTAGAGATTGGCGAGGTCGGAGAGGGATTTTTCTTCGGCGTCGGAGTCAACGTCCGGCTGGCCCTGGAGCATGGAGTAAAGGCGCTGAATGGTGGTGATGCTGACTTTGGCGACGGGGTCGAGCTTGTTGGCTTGGAGGTGCTGAACGTTGTAGAGCTCGGTGAATTTGCGATGCTCTTCGGGCGTGGAAAACATCTCGAACTCTTTTTTGGTTTGCTGGCCGAGAGTGCGGCGGTCGACCAGGAAGAGGATGCGGCGGGCGCCTGCGTGCTTGATGAGGCGATAGCACGCATTGCAGGCGGTGAAAGTCTTTCCGCTTCCCGTGGCCATTTGGATTAGGGCACGGGGGCGGCCTTCGGCTAGGGATTTTTCCAGGCCTTTGATGGCGCGGATTTGGGGTGGCCAGAGGCTTGAGACTGACGGGTCTAAAGACCCGCCACTACTGGGGAGTTGCTTTAGGCGAGCGCGGAGATTGGAGCCGGGAGTTTTTGCTTCCTGCGCCAGCCATTCCGCGAAGGTTTCGGGGCGATGGAAGGAGAAGACCGGGCGGCTGCGGGCGTCGGGGTCGATGAGGTTGGTGAAGCGGGTTTCGATGCCGGTGCTTTGATAGCAGAAGGGGAGCGGCTTGCGCGCGGGCTTGAGCTCGGGCGGGAGGCCGACGCTGTATTTTTCGGTTTGGATTTCGTAGCCGGAGAGGGTGGCGCCTTCTTTCTTGGCTTCGACGACTCCGGCGGGGACGCCGTCTACATAGAGGAGATAGTCGGCTTCGCCGTAGCCGGGTTTCAGGGGGAATTGGCGAATAGCGACGCCTCGGGCGGCGTTGATGTTGGTTTCGTCGCGGGATTGGATGGTCCAGCCGGCGCCGGTGAGGAGCCGGTCGATGGTTTCGCGGGCGCGGTCTTCGGGGGTGATGGGCATAGCCGGGAAGGGAGAGTATAGCGCGGGAGGGGGTTCGAGGATTAGTGTGAAGGAGTGCGAAGGCGGTTTAGTGTCTAGGGAGTGAATGGGGACGGAATCCGGAGAGGGGAATTTGAGAAGGCGTTTTTTTATTGGTGGCTTGTTCCGCGGGCCTGAAGGCGCCGCTCCCCCTTTTTCGCTTCGCTCACCCCGGGCTTGAAGCCCGGGGCTTCCAAAACAGTCCGGGGCTTCCACGTAAGAACGCGGGCAGGAGCTAGGTGATGGCGGGATGAACTCGCCGCTACAGAGACGCCAGGCTGAAGCCCGCCGCTACGTAACCGAGGAAAGGCAGAAGCAGGTCCCTCTCTGCGTTCGGGATGACAACAAGGGTGGCCCTTCGAGGCTCAGGGTAAACGAGATGAACCTGCCTGCGGCGGGCAGGCTCGCCGCTACAGAGGCGCCAGGCTGAAGGCCGCCGCTACGTAGGACCTGTGAAGTACCCTAATGGCTGACCTTTACTGGGACTCGTCCTTTGAGAAGCGCAAACTTCACCGGCTTGTCTGTGGTGGCGGTTGCTGCCGATTGGCTCCTGTTGGCTGGCTGAAGCGGTAGCGACGAGGGTTGCGCTCCTGCTTCTAGGTCGTCGTTGTCGTCTTGGTCCTCGTGATGGACGAAGAAGCCGTTGCGTTCCATGCCCATCTCGCCAAAATTGCCTGAGGAACCGAAGGTACCCTTGGCTGAAAACGTTCCGTCGTCGTAAGCAACCACGAACGAACCAGAATTGGTGGCGTCCCACATCTTACCGGCCCAATTCAGCGGGCTGAGCGGGTCGTCCGTTGAAGGGCTAATCCGGCGTGCGGTGCCGGGTGTCTTGGTGTAGGTGATGTCCAAGGAAGTGATCCTCGCTCGAGTCAGTTGATATGGCGAAATATTGGTTTCGTCCAGAGCGAAGTTGGTGGGAACAGGGGGAGGGAAACGAATCGCATCGACTACCGGCACATTTTCCAGATGAATGGTCAGAGTGTTGCCGTCGGGGCTGATCTGCACGGCGCTGTCTGGAACTTTGACAATCCAGAAAAGACCGTTTGGCAAAGTATACGGACTGAAGTCATGAACTTGTTCGATGAGTGACCCCGAACTGGGGTCATACGTCCAGAGGTCGAGTCAAATCTCGACAAATGTGCCGTGCGCACGTGCTGATTGGGACGCGCCTGCGGTGTTGGGGTCCGCTATTTCCCCTCCGATGTAGTCCCCCTGGTATACGCGGATGTCCGTGACAACGGCGAACTTCTGGTCGCTCGTTAAGCCGCTGGTATACCCCATGGCGGTGACACCATGGAAGTTGGTGATGCCTTGGGGGTCTGCATTCATGGGGTCAAGCGGCGGATTTTGATTGGGCGGACCCGGAACGAACTGGTTGAA
>Ga0210409_10003409_pt1 | contig 17831 bp, 14 predicted proteins | sample IncBWH17MmetaG_FD_161649 | JGI IMG/M metagenome (GOLD analysis project Ga0210409, IMG submission 161649) | Forest soil microbial communities from Barre Woods Harvard Forest LTER site, Petersham, Massachusetts, United States - Inc-BW-H-17-M | ecosystem: Environmental > Terrestrial > Soil >... | reverse complement strand
AAGAGCGCCAGAATCGCCCCAGCGTCAATCAGCCCATGCGCCGTCATGCCTTCACCCCAGTCAATACCCCGACCCACTTCCCGGCCGCCGCCTGCAGTCGAGCCTGCGCCGCTTCTTCCCCCGCCGCCTTCCGCCCCGCCAGCCCCTCCCGAGCCAGGGTTTCGACCAGCGCCGAGAACGACACCTTTCGCCTCCGAGCCTCCGCCTCCAGCTCAGCCTTCAGCTCCTTGGATAGCCGCCAGCAACATACCTCAGTCTTCATGTTATACAGCGTAGCACGCATACCAGGGCTCAGTGCGAAACGAACCCAGAGACCAATAAGAGCCAATCCCATCATCTACATACAGCGCGCCGTTGCGCCCCCGCCAGCTCCCGTGCAACCATGGAGAACCCATGTGGGGTCAGGCCTTTTGGCCTGCCGCCGCCCTTTTGGGCGGCGCCTTATCCCGGTGAGCCCAAGGTGAACAAACCAGCCCCGACTAGCTCCCAGCCCGCCCAGCTCAAACCCGAACTCGGTCTCCGCGACCTCACCCTTTTCGCCATCGCCTTCATCGTCGGCCCCCGCTGGATCGCCATCGCCGCCCACGCCGGTCCGGGGTCGATCCTGCTGTGGATCGTCGCGGCCGTCCTGTTCGCGGCGCCCCTCGGAGTAGCGGTAGCTGCCCTGCTCCAGAAGTACCCCGGAGCGGGCGGCCTCTACCTCTGGACCCGTAACGATTTCGGCCCCTGGCACGGCTTCCTGGCCTTCTGGATCTACTGGTTCGGGATCGCGCTGACGCTCCCCGGCTCGGTCATGTTCGCCGTCAGCATGAGCGCCTACACCTTCGGACCCAGCTTTGCGCACTTGGCCGACAGCCGCGTCTACGTGCTGGTGGTCTCCCTCGCGGTGATCTGGATCGCCATAGGCACCAACCTGGTCGGCATGAAGATCGGCAAGTGGACCGAAAACGCGGGTGGCATCACGTCCTGGATACTGGGAGCGCTGCTGGTCGCCGTCGCCGCCTTGGTTTGGTCGCACCGCGGCAGCGCCACACCGTTGCACCTGTGGCAGGCATCGAACTGGAGCGGCCTGAACTGGGACACGCTCGGCTTCTTCGGAGCCATAGCCTTCGCGCTCAGCGGCATGGAAGTCCTGGGCCTGATGGGCAGTGAGATCCGCTCTCCAGAGCGGACGGTGGTTCCGGCCACGTGGATCGGCACCGTGTTCGCGACGGTGTTCTACGCCGCGACGACGATCGCGCTGCTGGTGCTGCTCGCTCCCGCGTCGATCAGCGAACTGCACGGCCTCGCCGATGGAGCCAACGCCGTAGCGCGCCTGTTCGGATTATCGTGGCTGACGCCGCTGGTCGCGGTGCTGGTAATGATCAACGGCATCGGAGGATTCGGAGCCTTCGGCGCTTCGGTGTCCCGCATGCCCTACGCTGCCGGTGTCGACACGCTGCTGCCCGCGATCTTCGCCAGGGTCCACCCGCGCTGGAACGTGCCGCACATTTCGATCCTGGTCTTCGGCGGAGTCGCCTCGGTGCTCCTGGTGGTGATCCAACTGGGAGACACCATGCGCGCCGCGTATCAGTCCCTGGTCTCGCTGATGGTGCTGGCGGGCTTCATCCCCTACATCTATATCTTCGCCAGCGCCTGGAAATGCGGACGCCGCATAGCCGCCACGGCTGGCATGGCTGTGACTCTGCTCACGCTGGTATCGAGCGCGGTGCCGACGCCGGAGGTCACCAAGGTCTGGTTGTTCGAGTTCAAGCTGGCCTTTGTGACCGCCCTGATCATCGTCTCGGCGTGGCTGGTGTACCGCCGCCACAAGCCCGCCCGCAGCGCCCAGATATGACCTACGCCGATTCCGTCCAGTTCCTCTACGCCCTCGGCAATGAGATCAAGACCGCCAAGCTGGGGCTGGACCGGATCACCGCGGTGCTGGCGGGGTTAGGGAATCCCGAGCGCGCCTATCGCGTGATCCACGTAGCGGGAACCAACGGCAAAGGCTCCACCTGCGCGATGATCGAAGCCGGACTGCGCACAGCGGGGATTCGCACCGGACTGTTCACTTCGCCGCATCTCCAGGAACCGACTGAGCGAATCCAGATCGCGGGCTTGCCCGTCTCGCCCGAGACGTTCGAGCGCGCCTTCAACGTGGTTCACCAGACCGCCGAGAAGCTGGATCTCGACTGCCATCCGACGTATTTCGAAACCGTGACGGCCATGGCCTTCTGGCTGTTCCGCGAGATGCGCGTCGAGACTGCCGTGGTCGAAGTCGGTCTAGGCGGGCGACTGGATTCGACCAACGTGGTCCAGCCAGCGCTCACCGTGATCACGCCCATCGACTTCGACCACGAGATGTACCTGGGCAACACGCTCGAAGCCATCGCGGGAGAGAAAGCCGGCATCCTCAAACCCGGCGTCCCCGCTGTGTTCGCCCGGCAGCGCCCCGAAGCCGAAGCCGTGCTGGACGCGCGCGGGGCAGAGCTCGGGTTGCAGCCGACCAAGGCAGCGCAACACCCGCCGCTCGATCTCTACGTGGACGCGCGCGGCAGCCACTTTCGTCTCGCACCAACGGACGAAGTCATCATCTGCCCCCTCGCGGGCGAGCACCAGGTGGACAACGCGATCACTGCCGCGCTGGCCCTGCGCGCGCTGGGCATCTCCACCGCCGGGATCGCCGAAGCGCGCTGGCCCGGCCGCCTGGAGCACGTCGCGCCCAATCCCGACATCTTGCTCGATGGCGCGCACAACCCCGCGGGCGCCCGAGCACTGGCGCGTTACCTCGAACGCTTCTACGGACTCCGCCGCATCTGGATGATCTTCGGCGCTATGCGCGACAAGGCCCTCGACGAGGTCGCCGAGACTCTGTTCCCTCTGGCCCACCAACTGATCTGCACAGCGCCCCAAGGCTCGCGCGCGCTGCGTGCCGAAGCTCTCGCGGAAATCGCCGGCCCGTTGACCGCGAGGCCCCCGCACCCGGAGCCAAATGTCGAGGCGGCGCTGAATTGGACTCTTGGGCACGCGACGGCGGAAGATGTGATCGTGATCACCGGGTCTCTATTCCTGATCGGCGAGGCCCGCGCCCTTTTCCTGCGGCCCGTCCCTAAAATGTACTAAATGGCCCTTCTCTGGAGCCTGTTCTTTGTCAGCCCGGCGATCATCCTCTCGACTCTGGTCCATGGAGCCATCAGCAACATCCTCTCGCTGTTCGATTCCACGGGACGCACGCAGTTCAAGGTAGCTCGTGTTTGGGCCGGCTCGCTGCTGTGGGCCGCGGGCGTCAAAGTGGAGACCGAAGGCATGGAGCGCCTGAAGCCCGGTGTGCCCTACGTCATCGCGGGCAATCACCTGAGCTATATGGACACTCCGGTGCTGCTCCGCCACTTACCCGTTGAGTTTCGCTTCCTGGCTAAGAAGGGCCTGTTTCAGATCCCGTTCCTGGGCTGGCATCTGCACCGCGCCGGGCACATCGCGGTTCCGCTCGGCGATCCGCGAGCATCGGTCAAGACGCTGACGCGCGCGGCTGAGATGATCCGGAAGCGCAGGATTTCGCTGATGATTTTTCCCGAGGGCGGGCGGTCCGAGGACGGCAAGCTGCAGGAGTTCATCGATGGAGCAGCGTACCTCGCCATCAAGGCGCAGGTGCCGGTCGTGCCGCTCGCGTTGATCGGCACGCGCGAGATCCTGGCGATGGGCTCGGGCACATTTCGCCCCGGCCTAGTCCGAATCCGGGTAGGCGAGCCGATTTGCACCGAAGGCATGGTCGCCCACGACCGCGGCAAGCTCACCGAAGCGGCACGGGAGAGAATCGTGGAGATGCTGCAGGGCTAACGCGAATCTATAATGGTCTTGATGCCAACCAAGGACGAGATCTAGCGACTCGTCGACGCGCTGCCGGACGACGCGACATGGGAGGACCTCCAGCAGGCCATCTATGTTCGGGAGCGCATTGAACGCGGCCGGCGGGAAGCCAACGAGGGCAAAGTCATCAGCCAGGACGAGGCCGAACGTCGGATGGAGCGTTGGCTCACCAAGTAACCTGGACCGCGACAGCGTGGCGCGAAGTAGAATCCGCCGCGGACTTCATCGCGCCACCCGGCGGAACTTTCACGAAACGAAGTCGGCTGCTTGATGCCTCGCCGGTTTCCGCGCTCAGGCGTGCTACCATATTTTAGTAAATATTATTAGAGTTTGCTCTCCATGCCGCCAAGCAAGAACATCTCAATCTCCATGCCGGAAGCCCAGATTAAAGCAGCCGAACGGTTAGCCAGGGCTGAGAACCGAACCATGAGTGAGCTCTTCCGGGAGGCTCTTCGACACTACCAACAGGAGCGGCGGGAAACGCTGATCGGCAAGTACCGCAAGAGAGCCGAGGAGCGGGGCATCACGGAAGCCGACGTGGTAAGAATCATTAAGCAGACGCGTCTAAGAGAGGGGAGTTCTAAGACGCCCAAGTCATGATCCGGGCGACACTCGACACGAGCGTCTTCGTGTCAGCCCTGAACTTTGGGGGCATTCCCAATGAGATCCTGAACCGCTGCCAGGCGGACGGGTTTACCCCGTGCCTGTTCCAATCAATCATAGATGAGCTTTACCGCGTGCTGCGCGAAAGCTTTGAATAGTCGGAAGAGGATCTTGCGGAGGCGGTTGATCCGATTCTTTCCTTAGCGGAGATTGTCGAACCAACTCGCGCTGTAAGGGCAAGCCGTGATCCGAATGACGACCATGTGCTCGCGTGTGCTCTTGAATCGAAAGCGGTGGTTGTGGTTACCGGCGACAACGACCTCTTGTCGCTGAGTGAGTTTGAGGGCGTGCAGATCGTGACTCCTCGCCAGTTTATAGAGTTGCTCGACCGGTCCGATGGCGCAGGCTGAAAGCCCGCGGCAGCCAGGATTGGTTGCCCCACAAGGTTAAGCTGTCTGAGCTACTGTCCGTACGGGCTGGCTGGCGGGGGTCTTGGACTCCACCTTGCCTTCGGTGCCGGCTTCGGCCTTGGCCTCGGCTTTAGATAGACCGAGCTTCTCGCGGACCGCGGCGTCGATCTTTTGACGCACGTCTGCGTGCTCCTTCAAGAACAGGCGGGCGGTCTCGCGGCCTTGGCCTAGGCGTTCGCCTGCGAAGCTGAACCACGATCCGGACTTTTCCACGATGCCCTGCTCGGCGCCCAGGTCCAGGAGGTCGCCCTCGCGCGAGATCCCGTGGCCGTACAGAATGTCGACCTCGGCCTCGCGGAACGGCGCGGCCACCTTGTTCTTCACGATCTTGATCTTGGTGCGGTTGCCGATCACGACGTCGCCGTCCTTGAGCGCGGTCATGCGCCGGACCTCGACGCGCACCGACGAGTAGAACTTCAGCGCGCGACCGCCGGTGGTGGTCTCGGGGTTGCCGAACACCACTCCGATTTTCTCGCGCACCTGGTTGATGAAAACCATGCAGGCGTTGGCCTTGGACACTGCTCCGGTGAGCTTTCGCAACGCTTGTGACATCAGCCGCGCGTGAAGGCCCATGAAGCTGTCGCCCATCTCGCCTTCCAGTTCCGCCTTGGGAACCAGCGCTGCTACGGAGTCCACGACCACCACGTCGATCACCCCCGAGGAAATCAGCGCACTGGTGATCTCCAGCGCCTGCTCGCCGTAGTCGGGCTGCGAGACCAGAAGATTGTCGGTGTCTACGCCGAGGTTGCGCGCGTATTTTGGATCCAGGGCGTGCTCGGCGTCGACGAAGGCCGCGGCGCCGCCCTCGGCCTGCGCCTGGGCGATGATTTGGAGCGCCAACGTGGTCTTGCCCGACGACTCCGGTCCGAAGATCTCCGTCACCCGGCCGCGCGGAAATCCGCCCACACCCAAGGCCGCGTCCACGGAGATCGAACCGCTGGAGATCACGCTAACCGGCAGCGCATTGCGCGACCCCAACTGAAGCACAGCGCCTTTGCCGAACTGCTTCTCGATTTGCAGGACGGCTTGCGCGATCAGGCGATTCCGCTCGGAGACTTGCATGATGGTTCCCTCGCCAAGGAGGTGTACGTCGTGCGCCGAAAATCTCAGGCGAAGTTGGGAGCTACGACTATGTTTCTGAAGCCGCCCGGCGCTACAAGTGTCGTGGCGCTCAGGTGTTGTGACGCTCAAGTATTCTTGCGCTCAAGTTGACAAAAGGCACACATTGTCATACGATGAGCAATGGAGGAGTGGGACTACGCTTTTGACGCCGAGAAGAACGCCTGGCTCCTCCGGGAACGTGGGATCAGCTTCGACCAGATTATCGCCTTGATCGAGAGCGGGAAGCTGATTCAAGTTCTTGAGCACGCGGATCAGGCAAGATACCCGAATCAGTTGTTATATGAAGTCAATGTGGACGGCTACGTTTACGTCGTGCCTGTGATTCGCCGGGGGCGGACCCTGTTCCTTAAGACCGTTTATCCGAGCCGTAAGGCCACAAGGAGACACGGGGGAGAGCCGAAATGAAGAAACCAATCTTTCACGACGATGAGGAACGCAAGCTGATCACGGCTTATGAGCGCGGCGAGTTCAGGCCGGCCAAGGATCAAACCGGTGCGCGGCAAACCGCTGTTGACGCCGCCAAGCGCTATCTGCGAAAGGACGCCCGAATCAACATCCGCCTATCTACGGCGGACCTCGAAAAGCTGAAGCGGCGCGCGGCGGACGAGGGGCTGCCGTATCAAAGCTTGATCGCGAGTGTGCTCCACAAGTACGTCAGCGGCGCCGCGCGCTAGTTCAGCGCACTTCAATTTCGACGATGTGCAGATGCTCGAGTGTGGTATCGCCCGGCGAAATCTGCGGCGAGATCACGCGGAGCGAGCCGTGGTGAATTAGATGATGCCGGGGGTTCATGGTCCAACTCGACCGGAGGCGGAGCTTGGGCGGCAGCCAGACAACCGGCCACCGCCCGGATCCAGAGATGCTTCGCGCCCTAGGAGGCGGCCATTAGAAGATGAACTTCATGGCGAGCTGAACCACACGATAGTCGCCCGTCGCGACCCCGTTGATACCGCTGGTAATGTCGCTGGTGATCTGCCCGAAGTTCGGGGCAGTCAGCGTAGCGCTCGGCGGGGCCGGATTCAGATGGTTAGGAAGATTGAAGGCTTCCGCACGCAATTGAATCGTACGCGACTCCCAGACCGGGAAGCTTCGGGACAAGGAAAGGTTCAACTGAAAAACGCCCGGCCCTTTCAGGTTGTAGTAACCCAGATTGCCGTAAACGCCATTGGTGGGCTGAGCGAAAGCCGATTTGCTGACCCACGCCACGCATGGCGCGCTCGGGCACGCGTGACTGCTCAAGTAGGGATTAGCACTGGCCAGATTCGGGGTTTGGAGGCCTTGACCGTTCAGCGCGTTGTCCAGGCCGCTGAACACCGTGAATTCCTGCGCGGAACGGATCGACAGGAGCGGCGCTATTTCCCAGTCGCTGCCCAGAATCCGCAGCGCCTTGTTGGAGAACTTCGGCGTGGTGGTCACCAGGCTTAGAGTGAATAACTGCCGCACATCGGGGCCGGGGCAATTGCTCCGCCACTGTCTCCGATTACCGAACGGGGCAACTCCGGCGCCAGCCGGGGGATTTTGGTTGTACTGGTCGCCGATGCAATGCGCCCAAGTGTAATTGGTGGCCACGGTAAACCCGCGACTCAGCCGCTCCCGCGCGGAGAGGTTTAGGGCCTCGTAGGTCTGGGTGCCGCCGTCGTCGATCTGGCCGATGCCGGAGTAGGCCGTGCCGGCGGCTTGGTTTTGCAGATACAACACCCGGCGGTTGTTCGTATTGGCGGTGGTCGAGCAGGGGCCTGGGGCCTTCAGGCCGTACTGGCCCGCTACGCAATTGCCGGGAATGAAGACCCCTAGATTTACGTTCTCCCCGCTGACCATGTGAATGCTGTTGTTTCCTACATAGTTCGCGCTGAGCAGCCAGTTTTGCCCCACCTGCCTCTGGATACTGAGGTTCCACTGGTTCATGTAAACCGGGTTGAAGCCTTTCAAGGGAGAGTTCACGTAGCCGCCGAAGGCCGGGAACGGAAGATTGTGGGCGTACACCCCAAACCCCTGACCCGCGGCGAGCGTCGGCATCGGATTCTGACCGGCCGGTAATCCCGTAGCGCCCGGATAGTTGGCCCAGGGATTCTGAATATTCCCTCCCGATAGATTCAACGTGTTTCCGAAAGGCGGGTCGAAGTACATCGCGCTGCCGGCCAGCATCATGGCCCGGTCGCCGTACATCCCGTAGCCAGCGCGAATGGTCATCTTTCCGTCGCCTTTGGGATCGAAGGCCAGGCCCACGCGCGGGAAGAACTTGTTCCACCGGGGACAATTAAAGTATTCTCCACAGGTATACTGCGGGTCCCCGGGGAACGCCAGACCTGCCGGGGCGTTGGAAAACACCTGGCTGTGGAAGTTCGCAGTGTAGAGTGCGGGATCGAAATGTTGATTTTCGCCGCGGTTGTTATAAGGCGCCAAGTAGGGCTCCCACCGCACACCGTAGTTTATGGTCAGCCTGCGGTTGACTTTCCAGTTGTCCTGCGCGTACAGCGCGATGTAGTACTGCCGCGTGTAAAACCCGTAGTTGGTGCCCTGACTAAAACCGGACATGTTTCCCAACATGAAGTCGGCCAGGGTCGCCCCCGTGACGTTTCCGTCAAAGCTGGCGACTCCCACCGCATTGGTGCCGGACCAGTAATTCAAACGTTGCTGGAAAACGCTGCCGCCTAAACCGATCTGATGGGATCCTTTGATCCAGCTCAAGTCCTCCAGGACAGACCAGAGCGGCCCGTTATGTTGCGCCCCGGGCGATGAATTACCGGCGCCGAAAGCGACCCCGGTGCCGGCCAGATTAAGGCCGATGATGCTCCCCGCGAGGGGTGAGATGTTCGCGCCCACGCTGGGCCAAGTGACGTAGTTATCGGGTAACTTCGTAACGTTGGTCCGGTTGGCACCGAGCCGCAACGAACTCACCAGGTTCGGACTGATCAGCCAGGTATCTCCCAGAGCCACACCGTAATCCAGATCGTGTACCGGGAAAAAATTGATGGACAGCGGGTTCTTTCCGTCGAACGTGGAAGCCTTATTCAGGTTCGCATCCAGGTAACGCCCGAAAACCGTGTGCTTGGAGTTGACCTGGTAGTCGATTTTCGCGGTGATCAGGTCCTCGTCCAGCCCGGCCACCAAACCGGCGATGGTCCTTCCCGACGCATCGATGGTGGCGGGAAAGGTCTTGAGGATATTCGTAGCTACCGGGCTGATCAGCGACAGCGGAATCTGATTGTTGGGGAAGAACGTCTGGCCGGTGGGATCTCTAGGATCCTTCAACTTGGTTGCGATGGCGCTGAAGTTGCCGGCCGCCATCTGGGGCGTCGGAATAAAGTAGGTGTTCTGGACCGGGTCCGAGCGTAAGGAGGTTCGCTGATAACCGCCGAAGAAGAAAAGCTTGTCCTTCTTGATGGGACCGCCGATGGTTCCTCCCCACTGGTTGCGCCTAAGCGTGTCGCGACTGACAGCGAAGTAGTCGCGCGCGTTCAGGTCCCCGTTCCGCAGGAATTCGAACAGGTCGCCGTGGAACGTATTGGTACCGGACTTGGTGATGGCGCCGACGCTTGCGGTGGCATGGAATCCATACTGGGCTGGGACCGCGCTGGTCTCCACCTTGAACTCCTGGAGCGCGTCCGGGAAGGGCAGGGGCAGGCTGAGACTGTTATAGGGATCCTGGTGGACGATGCCATCCAAGTAGTAGGCCACGCCGTCTCCGTTGCCTCCGGCCACCGAGACGACGACGGTGGGGTAGTTGCGGATGCTGTTCATCGAACCATCGCCAGGGTTGACGGCCATGCCGGCCAGAAAGACGAGCTCGTGAGCGTCGCGGCCGTTCAGCGGCATCTCCATGATCTGCTTGTTGTCCACGACCGCGCCAACGCTGGTGGTGCGCGACTCCACCTGGATGGCGTTGGCCTCGACCGTTACCTGTTCGCTCACCGAGCCGATTTGCAGGCTGACGTTGACGGTTGGGGAGGTCTCGACTTGCAGCACAATCCCGGTTTGCAAGTACTTGTTGAAACCTTCCTTAGTGACCTCCAACAGGTACGGACCGACAGGCAGATTCGGAAGCACGTAGCCGCCATCGACTCCACTGCTGGCGGTACGGGCGATGCCGGTGGCCGTTTGGGTCGCCTTGACGGCAGCGCCGGGAATGGCGGAACCGCTGGCGTCTTGAATGACGCCGCTGATCTGAGACGTCTGCGCCCAGACCGCGGCGGACGCAAAAAGGAAAGCAAGCAAAATCCTCGCCGAAAATCTCATGTTGTGTTCACCCCAAGGACTAAAGAAACTGGAGAGACACTATCAACCGCGCGAGCGGTTGTCAAGGGGGGCATATGCCTTTTGGGGAGGAGAGACTAAGGGTAGCGAGAGCTTCAGCGCACTTCGATTTCGACGATGTGCGCGCTTCCCTGCGCCGTGACGGAGTGTTTGTCGCCCGCCGGGACCAGGGCCCAGGCGCCAGGCTTATCCAAGCGCTTGCCGCCCACCATGGCTTCACCCGACACCAGTACGACGACGGTCGGCGCTTCGTGAGCATGCGCCGCAAGGTTGGATGAGGAAAGCTCCGCGTCGTAAATGTGAAACGAGCGATTCTCCCGCACCATCTTCGCGCCCGGGATTTCGATGGCCGGATGGTCGGTCCACCCGCTGTCGCGCTGGTTCTCCACCAACAGCAGATGGTACGTTTCCGGTCCGACGTTCTGCACGGTGTGCGACCGAGCATTGCCGGTGTATTCGGTCACGCCGGCGCGCCCGGGAGCGCAGACCATGCCCGGGTTGCCCCATTCGCCGCCATGTGGTTTTCCGCGGGTGGAGGAACCGTGAATGCAGATGGTCGCTTCGTCGTGCGTATGTAAATGCTCCAGCGTGGTATCGCCGGGCGGAATCTGCGGCGAGATCACACGGAGGGATTCGTTAGTGAACAGCAGATGGTGCCGAGGCTCCTGCTCCAACGGAACCGGAGCCGGGGCTGATGCTGGAACCTGGGCGACCGCCAGACAACCGGCGGCCGCCAACGCGTAGAGGTAGTGAAAGGCGCGCATCACGCGGGTCAGAAGAGGAACTTCATCGCGAGCTGAATCACGCGGTAGTCGCCCTGGAGCAATCCACCGTTTCCGCTGATGTCCGACGTTATTTGGCCGAAGTTCGGGGCGTTGCGGTTCTGCTGTCCGCCCAGCACCGTGCCTCCCGTGGGACCCTGGCCCGGAGTGAACGGGTTCAGGTGATTGGGGAGGTTGAATGCTTCAGCGCGCACCTGAAGGGTTTTGCCTTCCCGGATTACGAAGTTTCTCGAGAGCGCCAAGTCTAACTGGAACACCCCCGGCCCCTTCAGATTGTTGATGCCTAGATTGCCGTATGTACCCAGTGGAACGCAGTTCGCCGTCTGCCCCGCGAGAGTCTGGGCAGCGGTGCAAGCGCCACCGATCGCGTTCGGATCCACCCAGTGGTCGATGTTCTGATTGCTGGGATACGGATTCGTGTTGATCAACTTCGCGGTCTGTCCAGGCACCGACGAGAGCGCGGTGTCCGCGCCCGCCAGCGCCGAGAAGAACTGGGCGGATTTGATTTCCATGCTGGGCGCGAACTGCCAGTCGCTGGCCAGCATCCGCACGGCGCGGTTGGTGAACTTCGGAGTGAGAGCGACCATACTCAACTGGAACAGTTGCCGCAAATCGATTCCCACGCAGTTGCCGCGCCACTCCCGGCGGTTTCCGGGAATGGAGACACCGGCGTTGGTTGGATTCTGGGCCCACTGATCGCCGATGCAGTGCGAATACGTGTAATTGGCCAGCAGGTTCAAGCCATGGCTCATGCGCTTCTGGACCGACAGATTCATGCCCTCATAGGTTTGGGTCCCGCCGTCATCCACGCGCCCAACACTCGCGTAGTACTGTCCCTGGAGCGGGTTTTGCAGGTACAAGGGCCTGCGGAAATTCTGATTAGCGGTAGTGGAACAAGTAGGCTGAGCCACCGAGACCACCTGTCCGGCCGCATTCACCTGTTGCAAGGTACAGGGACCCAGTCCCAGGAAAATGGCCGGATTGGTTTGCGCCGCGCTGACAAAATGGATGGTGCTGGTGCCCAGGTAATTCGCCGATAACAGCCATTCCTTGCCCAATTGCCTTTGAATGCTCAAATTCCACTGGTTGACATAGGTCGGGTGGAAGTTGTTCAACGGAGAATCGATGTACGTGCCCCCGGTGATGAAGGGAATATCCGGAGCCTGGTAGCCGAAGCCGCTACGGGCGGCGAGAATGGCCAGCGGATTCTGGCCCGCCGGCAGCAGTCCCCCCGCGCCGCCTGCATAATTGGCCCAGGGATTGGTAAGGTTGGCGCCCGAAACGCTAACTTGATTCCCGAAGGGCGCGCCGAATTGCTCCTGGCTTAAGGAGAGCATGCTCATCCGGTCGCCGAGCATTCCGTAACCGGCGCGGATGGTCATCCTTCCATTGCCCTTGGGGTCCCACGCCAGTCCGACGCGCGGGAAGAACTTGTTCCACTTGGAACAGTTGAAACTATTTCCGCAGCCATACTGCGGATCGCCGGAGAACACCAGCCCGGCCGGGGCGTTTTTGAAGTACGAACTGTGAACGTTCTGAGTGAACAATGCCTGATCGAAGTGCAGATCCTGAAAGTGGCGCGACTGGTAGACAGCCGTGTAGGGCTCCCACCGCACTCCGAAATTCGCGGTCAGGCGTTTGGTGATCTTCCAGGAATCCTGGATGTAGAGGGACTGATAGAACTGGCGGCTATAAAAGCCGTAGAGGGTACCCTGGCTATAGGTCACGGGACGTCCCAGCATGAAGTCCGCCAGAGGTGCTCCGGTGACCGAGCCGTCGAAGGTAGCCAGACCCGTCGCGTTCACGCCGCCGGCGGACCAGTAGTTCAACTGTTGGTGATAGATGCTGCCGCCAAACCCGATCTGATGCGAGCCTTTCACCCAGCTCAGGTCTTCTACGATGGACCAAAGCGGGCCATTGTGAGACTCGCCTGGGGCTGCGCCTCCGCCACCCAGGGTGAACGCGCCGTTGACCGTCAGGGCGATCATCTTTCCGCCGATCGGCGAGACATTAGCGCCGAAATCGGCGAACGATCCATAAATGTCCGGGACCTTCGCGACGTTCGTCCGATTCACGCCGACTCTAAGCGAGCTGATCAAGTTGGGGGAAATCACCCAGGAATGTCCGAGCGCGAACCCATAATCCAGGTCGTTGAAGCCGTAGCTGGCGATCGAAAGCGGATTCTTCCCATCGAAAGTGGAATGCTGGCTCAGTTGGGCGTAGGTCAAGCGTCCAAAAACGGATTGCTTGTCGTTGATCTGGTAATCGAACTTCCCGGTCCCCAGATTCTCATCCTGATTGGCGACCTGGCGGTAGGAAGCTCGCCCGGCGGCATCGACCGTGGGCGGAAAGGTCTTCAAGATATTCAAAGCGACAGGATTCAACTGGGTGGCAGGAATCTTGTTGCCGGCGAACCCCGCGGATGCGAGCAGAGGCGTCGAGATGCCGGTGAAATCGCCAGTCGCCATGGCGGGCGTCGGAATGAACGCGGTGTTCTGGACACCGTCAGAGCGCAACGAGGTCCTCTGATAACCGCCGAAGAAGAACAGCTTGTCCTTCTTGAACGGCCCACCGAGGGTTCCTCCGAACTGGTTGCGTTTCAAGGTGTCGCGCCGCAGACCATTTTTGTTATTGAAGAAGTCGTTCGCGTTCAGGTCGCCGTTGCGCAGGAATTCGAACGCGTCGCCGTGAAGCTGATTGGTGCCGGATTTCGTAACAGCGTTGACGGTGGCAGTGGAATGGTAGCCGTACTGAGGCGGGATCGCATTCCACTCGACCTTGAACTCCTGGACGGCGTCAGGGAACGGCAAAGGGAGACTGAGATTGTTATAGGGATCCTGGTGGACGACTCCGTCCAGATTGTAGGCTACGGAATCCGGAGCGCCTCCCGCGACCGTAACCACGACCGTCGGGTAATTACGCACCGACTGGAGCGAAGCTTGGCCCGGGTAGGTCGCCATGCCCGCGAGAAAGATAAGCTGGTGCACATCGCGGCCGTTCAACGGCAGTTCCATGATGCGCGCGTTATCCACCACCTGGCCGATGCTGGCTGAGCGCGTTTCGGCCTGAAGTCCCGTGGCCTCGACGGTCACCTGTTCGTTAACCGAGCCCACCTGCATGGTGGCATCGATGGCGGGAGCGCTATTCACTTCCAGCACGATGCCGGTTTGGGCGTACTTGCTGAAGCCTTCCTTGCTGACCTCCAGCATGTAGGGACCAATCGGAAGGTTGGGTAGCACATAAGTGCCGTCGACTCCCGTGGTTGTGGTGCGGACAACTCCGGTAGCTGTTTGAGTGGCTTTAATGGCCGCGCCGGGAATAGCGGAGCCGCTGGCGTCTCGGACGACGCCGTTCAGTTGCGACGTCTGGGCCCAGACGGCTGCAGACGCAAAGAGACAAGCGAGAAGGATCCTCGAAAAAGCGCTCATATGTTCACCCCAGGTCTAAAGCGTAACTGGGGAGACATTATCAATCGGGCGAGAGGATGTCAAGGGGGGCTTTGAGAGGTCCTTTTGAGAGCACCAAATTGGGCCAAATCGCAGGGGCCGGGCTTGCCCACTCCTGGCGTCGGCGACTTACGCGACTCGGCGTGGCCGCGACAGGCGTGGCCGAGACTGCCGAAGTACAAACCGCCGATGTGATATCTTTGGCACGAAGAAACCCTGGGGCACGAAGAAAACCTGAAGAAAGGAAGCCCCGCATCCTGAAACACAGCGCACTCGATCATCCGGGGGCCTTGCCAAACCTCCCGGACAGGTATGTACACGGCGCCATGCGTTTGTGCGTAACGCTCGTCATCGTGTTGAGCTGTTTCAGATTGTCCGCGCAGCCACCTGACGACCCCCAAGCCGAGTACAACCGGGGGAACGATTACTGGTATGGAAATGGGGTTCCACAGGACTACGTCGAGGCCGCCAACTGGTTTCGCAAATCCGCGGAACAGGGATACGCCGAAGCTCAGTACCATCTGGGGCAGATGCTGGCCATCGGTCAGGGCATCGGCCGAGACGACGCCCAGGCCGCGACCTGGTATCGCAAGGCGGCCGAACAGGGTGTGGTGCTGGCGCAGCACAATCTGGGAACGATGTATGTCGAGGGTCAGGGCGTGGAAAGGAACTTTGCGGAAGCTGTCAAATGGTTCCGCAAAGCAGGCGAGCAGGGATTTGCCGGATCGCAACACAACCTGGGCATTTCGTATCGCGACGGACGGGGGGTTGCTCAGGATTTCCACGAGGCGCTGGCCTGGTTCCGCAAAGCGGCGGATCAGGGATACGCAGAGTCGGAGTTCACCCTGGGCTTGATGTACTCAGACGGCCAGGGCGTTCCCAAAGACCCCGCGGAGGCGCTGAGGTGGTTTCGCAAATCCGCAGAGCAAGATTACGCTCCCGCGGAGTTCAACATGGGAGTGATGTACGAGGCAGGCATGGGCGTTGCGCGCGATTTGGAGCAGGCAGTGAAATGGTATCGCAAAGCAGCCGAATCGGGACTGCCCCAGGCTCAGGACGGGTTGAGGAACACAGCCCGCACGGGATTTCCGCCGGCCCAACATGTGCTCGGGATGACTTACGAGAACGGCTGGGGAAGCGTGAAGATCGAAGCCGAGGCTGCGTATTGGTATCGCAAAGCGGCCGAGCAGGGCTATCCACCGGCGGAGTACGATCTGGGGCGGATGTTGGCCGACGGCCGGGGTGTGCTGAAGAATGAGTCCGAAGCAGAAGCGTGGTTCCGGCGGGCCGCCGAAAAGGGAATACGAGAGGCGCAAGCGAGGCTGAAAACTCCTGGCGCGCCTACAGCAGTGCCTAAATAGTCGTTAGGCTGATCTAGAATGCGGCTCTCTTGCATTGCGTCAATCTTTCCGCTAGTCTGCGGCGTTGCCCTGAGCGTGCTTGCGGCGGACCGGGCCTTCACCTCTTATGCGAGCGTGAAACCGGTTTTGGATGAGTCGAGCGACCGGCTGCCTGCTGAGCTCAGAGATCCAAACGAAACCAAGTGGAGGGCCTGGAGCCAACGAGAGGACAAAGCCATTCGAGCGCGTCTTCGGCAGGGCGATCTGGATTCCATGGTGAATCTTCTGTTATATGGAACCTCCTTCACGAAGCAGCCGCGCATCAAGGTGGAGAATCTCACCGAGGCTTCGAGAGCCGGGACCCTACGCTCGCGGGTCGAAGATTTGGTTGCGGGTGTACGGAGTCCTGGAGACAACGAGCGTCTCAGTTTTCTGAATGTTCTTTTACGCAGCCAGGGAATTGATACGAGCGACCCTGGCGCGACAGGCGTGTTCATCTACAACAACCTCCTGCGGGTCATTCAGGAGATGGAGACCCTGGCGAAGCGCGGCGAGGAAGCCAAGCGCCTTATCCATCCTAATGTGGATCAGCCTTATGTGGATCAGCCGGATGCGGCTCCCGATCCAGCGGCGATTTTTAGCTGGCGGTCAGGGCTGTTACGCGATCGGGGAGTCTCGCTCGATACCAGCATTTTCCCGAATTTCTCCATCGAACAGGCCTTGCGCGATCTGAAGAATCGCGGTGTGCTGCGCGAAGGCCAGGTGGCTCGCGTGGCCGTGATCGGGCCGGGCCTCGACTTCAGCGACAAGAACGAGGCATTTAGCTACGACTATTATCCCCAGCAGACTCTGCAACCCTTTGCGCTGTACGATTCGCTCCTCCGGCTGGGGCTGGCCCGAGCCAACGGCGTATCCATGTCGATTTTCGACATCAGCTCCAGAGTGATCGACCACATCCAGCGCGCCCGCGGACGGGCCAGGATGAACACAGGTTATGTCATCCAGGTGCCTCGCGCTGCCGCGGATCCGTGGCCGGCCGATCTCAAGGCTTATTGGCATTTGCTTGGAGACCGGGTGGGAGCCGAGGTTGCTCCGATCCGGCCGCCGGAAAAGTTTCAGGCTTTGGAAACGCGAGCGGTGCGAATCCGTCCGGACGTGGTGCTCATGTGTCAGCCGGTGGACCTCAATATCGTTCTCGAACGCATCAGTCTAGCCGAGGCGGACCGGTTCGACCTGGTGGTGGGTACCAACATCTTCATCTATTACGACGCGTTCGAGAGGTCGCTGGCGCTTGAGAACGCGGGCGCCATGCTGAAGCATGGAGGTCTCTTGCTGACTAACGACCGGCTGCCTGAGGTTCCTGGCGGGTCGATGCGGCAGGCTGGCCTGACCGACGTGCAATACAATCACGACGCCGTGGGTTGGTATCGGAAGCAATAGTAGCGCTGCCCGGATTTCTCACAAGCAGCAGCAAATGTGGCGCATGCACTTGTGCCGTTTCGAGACTCATCTCGATACGCCGGTCGCGAGAAAAGTCGTAATCGGCGTCGCCACGAGTGGCGACGCGGCATGCAAGAGTGCGTGCGCCACTTCCCTGTCACCGGATACTTGAGAAATCTGGGCTAGAAACGGAAGCGAGCGACGATCTGGCCTGTCCGCGTCCCGCCGACGATGTTAGCTGTTTGCTCAAAGCCGAAGCCTGAAGCGATGGTAGCGCCGGGGCTGCAGGCGCCCGCGGGGCCGCTCGACGCAAAACAAGTTGCCGGTGTCAGCGGAGTCGTAGAACTTGGGGCTGGAAGTACGGTGCGGTTAAAGATGTTCACGAACTCCGCCCGAACGCTGAGGCTGATCTGCTCGCGGATCTTGAAGGTGCGGCCCACGTTGAAGTTCTCCGTGGGATGGCGCTGGTTCCGGTAGTCGCTGTAATACGCCGGGGAGGTCCCCCACGTGCCAGCAGCCGGAAGC
>Ga0210409_10003408_pt1 | contig 17832 bp, 16 predicted proteins | sample IncBWH17MmetaG_FD_161649 | JGI IMG/M metagenome (GOLD analysis project Ga0210409, IMG submission 161649) | Forest soil microbial communities from Barre Woods Harvard Forest LTER site, Petersham, Massachusetts, United States - Inc-BW-H-17-M | ecosystem: Environmental > Terrestrial > Soil >... | reverse complement strand
CAGCAGTCTGCCCGAGCCCGAGCGGCAGCGGATCGTTCACGGATTGCAAGGAATAGAAACGGATGCGCGCGGAGAGGAACTCGCGGAACGGGTCCGGCAGTATCTTCGCAATGCCGGCTACTTCAACGCCCGCGCCGAAGACATGCAGGTCTCGGGAATCACCCAAACCCAGGCCGGTCGATCCGCGGATTTTTCGGCGCGCGTGGAGCCGGGGGATCGTTACGCGCTGGGCGACATTACATTTCAAGATGCAAAGGCTTTTTCTTCTGACCAACTCAGGCGCCTATTTTCCTTGAGGGGCGGCGAACTTCTTTACGCCGCGGAGATGTCCCACGGGCTCGAGAACCTGCGGAACCTTTATGCCGCGAAGGGATACGCGAATTTTGGCGTGATTGAGAAACCGATGATCGACAATACCCGTCACGTTGTAGACATTATCATCGTCATCGATGAAGGACGGCCGGTGAGCTTCGGGAGCCTGCGGCTAGAAGGGAGGGAACTCTTTGCGGGCGCGGGAAGATCGCTGCTTGCCTCGTGGAAGGACATGCAGGGCAAGCTCTATAACCCTGACTTATTGAAACAGTGGCTGGCAACGAACACGTCGGGGTGGCCGCATGAGGCCGCATCGACGGTGAACGCTGATTGGGTCGCCGGATCGGCGCCGGACGTGGCTGTCGATATACTGCTGCATTTTCAATGAAGCGAAGCGCCTGCGTTGAATTCCCCATCTCCGTTCTCCGCGCCGCGTTATCATTGCGGGCGTGTTTATTCTCAGACTTACTGGTCGATGCGCGCCGCGGGTTCTGGTTGCGTTGATGCTGCTCGCAGCCACGCGCATCAGCCCGGCGCAAACCACGGACGAGACACTCTATGCCGAACTTATCGGGGACTTCGCGCGCCTGGCGCCGCAGACGATCCACCCCGCGGAGGGATTGATCAAGTATCCCTATCTCATTCCGGCCGGCTATTACCCGCAGATGTGGGACTGGGACGGCTTCTTCATCGGCGTGCACTGGGCCAACCAGGATGCAGCCGACGCGAAGTACCTGCGCGACTGGTCCATCAGCTTTGCGTCGTCGGCCGACGCCGACGGCTACGTGGCCGGATGCATTACGCCCAAGGGCCCGCGGCCGCTATTCGGCAAATTTGCAATGAAGCCGTTTCTTGCCCAGGGCGCGTTCCTGGCTGCGGAAACCCTCCACGACTTTGAATGGATTCGCCCGGTGTGGCCGGCCATGCAGCGCATTTTGGAGTACCGGAAGCGCACGCAGTTCGATGCCAAGTGGGGCCTGTGGTTCTGGGACAATGCGATGCAGTCGGGCGCGGACAACAATGCCGCGCTGACCAACGATCCCAAGGACCGCAGCGCGATTCTCGCCGTTGATGCATCCGTTTATGCCATGCGCGAATACCTCGCCATGTCCCAGCTTGCCGCTCGGCTGGGGGATGGGGCGGCATCGGAGAAATATCGGCGGGAGGCGAAAGAAACTCGCAAGGCGATCATGGCAAAGCTGTGGCTGCAGGACGAAGCAATCTTTCTCAATCGGCGGAGGGAAACTGGCGCGTGGGTTCGCGTCATCAGCTGGACCAGTTTTTTGCCGCTTTTGGATGGGCTGCTGGAGCCGGATGATGCCAGGCGCACGATCCGGCAGCATCTGCTCAACCCCGACGAGATGCGATCGGATTACGGCTTTCGCAGCCTGGCGAAGAACCATCCGGCCTATAACAACGAGGCCATTATCGATCCGTATTCAAACTGGCGCGGGCCCATCTGGATCAATGCCAACCTTCTCGACTGGATTGCGCTGCGGCGTTATGGCTTCAAAAACGAGGCGCATTGGCTGGCGCTCACCCTGGCCGGCGCGTTGCATCGCGATATTGCGAAGTGGGGCTCGATGCACGAGGATTACAGCGCGGAAACCGGCGAGGGGTTGGCGCCGACGGTGGCGCAGTCTCCGGGCGGAAAGTTTGCCGGGTTCGTGGGATGGAACCTGCTGGCGCTCGACATGCTGCAGTGCGAAACGGGACACGGGCATTGCGTGAAGCTGCTGGTGGGATGGTAAGAGCTCGCGAATCCCAGGTCTCAAAATCGAGACCCTTCGACAGGCTCAGGGCAGGCTCTGGGGCACCCGGCGAATGTGTGCGGTGTGAGCCCGCTCGTTCGCTACTCTAGAGAGAGCTTCGTTCTTCCCGGAGGATCATGGAAGCCAGGTCTGGAATTTCGCGGCGTCGCTTTGTCGGTGCAAGCGCTGCCGCCGCAAGTGTTCTCGCGTTGGGCAGCACATCAGCTCGCGCTGATTCCGCCGCTGCATTGCCGCCCGCGATTGCGGCTTTGCTTGTGCTTTCGGGGCAGGCGCGGCCTTTCACGAATGCCGAACGGCAGGCGCGCGTCGAACGTGCGCAGACCTTGATGGCGGCCGAAAAGATCGATGCCATCGTTCTTGCGAACAGCACCAATTCTTCGGTCTACTTTGCCGATCTGCGGCTCAACGGTGGCGAGCGACTATGGGCATTGATCATTCCCGCGCGCGCCAGGCCGTTTCTGGTGTGTCCCGCATTTGAAGAAGGCCGTGCCCGCGAACTACTCGCCGCCGGTCCGCTGGGCAAAGATGCAGAGGTACTGGTGTGGCAGGAGGATGAGAGCCCGTACGTCACGCTGGGCAAGGGCTTGCATGATCGCGGGCTTTCTTCCGCGACCGTGGGCCTCGATGAAAACATAAAGTTCGTCTTCGCGGATGCCATTCGCGCGGCGAACCCGCACCTGGTGATCGTGAGCGCAACGCCTGTGACGGCGGGTTGCCGCATGATCAAGGACGCGCACGAAATCGAGTGCATGCGCCTGGCTTGCCGGGCCACGCTGCTTGTCTATCGCGCCGTGGCCCAGTCGCTGAAGGAAGGAATGACCAGCGCTGATGTGCTGGGGTTGATCGCTGCCGCATATCACCGCGTGGGGTTCGATGGCGAGGCCAGTCTGAACATCGATGAGTTTACCGCACTCCCGCACGGGTCGCGGCAACTGCAAACGCTGCGGGAAGGCAGCATCCTGATGCTCGATGACGGTTGCCTGGTCGAGGGCTACAACTCCGACATCACGCGCACGTTCGTGCTGGGCAAGCCGACGGACAAGATGAAGGCGGTCTTCGATCTGGTGAAGCACGCCCAGACCGCGGCTCTGCAGGCGGCGCGGCCCGGTGTGCTGCTGGCCGATGTGGATGCGGCGGCGCGCAAGGTGATCGTGGACGGCGGCTATGGGCCTGGCTTCACCTACTTCACACATCGGGTGGGCCACGGCATCGGCATGGATGGGCACGAGTGGCCCTACTTCGTGAAGAACAACATGTTCGGCTGGGATCTCGCGCCGCGGCTCAAGGCGGGCATGACGTTGAGCGATGAGCCGGGCGTGTATATCAAGGGCCAGTTCGGGATTCGGCTGGAGGATGAACTGCTGGTAACGGAGAATGGCGCGGAACTCTTGACGCGGCAAAGTCCTTCACTGGAAGAGCCGTTTGGGGGGATGGATTAAGACCGATCCATTCCCAGGTCTCAGAATCGAGACTCGGGGCACCCCGATTGCTGCGAATGCAGCGGTGATTCGGTTCCCCTTCACCCCACCGATGGAAGGCCGGCCAGCGCCATGGCGATCTCTTCGGCCGGGTAGTCATAGTTCTCCAGCTTGCCGGCCTGGTAGTCGATGTATGACTGCATATCGAAGTGGCCGTGGCCGCAGAGGTTGAAGAGGATGGTCTTTTCCCTGCCCTCTTCCTTTGCCTTCAGCGCTTCGCGAATTGCGCCCGCGACGGCGTGGTTGGCTTCGGGCGCGGGGATGATACCCTCCGCGCGCGCGAACTGGATACCGGCGGCGAAAGCGTCCAACTGCTGCACGCTGGTGGCTTCGATGAGGCCGAGTTCGAGCACATGGGAGACGAGCGGCGCCATGCCGTGATAGCGCAGGCCGCCGGCATGAATGCCGGGCGGGATGAAAGTCGAGCCCAGGGTGTGCATCTTGACCAGCGGCGTGAGGTGGCCGGTGTCGCCGAAATCATAGGCAAACGGCCCCTTGGTGAGGCTGGGGCAGGCAGCCGGTTCCACCGCTACGACGCGGGCGTTCGATTGTCCTTTCAACTTGCGGCCCAGGTAGGGCATCACAAGGCCGGCGAAGTTCGAGCCGCCGCCGGTGCAGCCTACGATCACGTCGGGCTCGTCGCCGGCCAGCGCCATCTGCTCGATGGTTTCGAGGCCGATGACGGTCTGGTGCAGCAGCACGTGATTCAACACGCTGCCCAGCGCGTACTTGGTGTTGGGGTCCTTGGCGGCAACTTCCACGGCTTCTGAAATGGCGATCCCAAGCGAACCCGGGCTGTCGGGATGTGCGGCGAGAATGGCCAGTCCGGAATCGGTCTCGGTGCTGGGGCTCGCGGTGACGCTGGCGCCGAAGGCTTCCATCAGCGCGCGGCGATAGGGCTTCTGGTTATAGCTCACGCGCACCATGAAGACCTTGCACTCGATGCCGAAGAACGCGCAGGCCATGGCCAGCGACGATCCCCACTGGCCCGCGCCGGTCTCCGTCGCCAGGCGTTTCGTGCCTTCCGCCTTGTTGTACCAGGCTTGCGCCACCGCGGTGTTGGGCTTGTGGGAGCCGGCGGGGCTTACGCCTTCGTACTTGTAGTAGATCTTCGCCGGGGTGTCGAGCGCCTTTTCCAGCCGGCGCGCGCGAAACAGCGGCGATGGACGCCATTGCGCATACACCTGCCGCACGGGATCGGGAATCTCGATTTCCCGCTCCGCACTTACCTCCTGCATGATCAGCGCGATGGGAAACAGCGGCGCCAGGTCGTCGGGCCCGATGGGCTTCAGCGTCCCGGGATGGAGCGGCGGCGCGAGCGGCGTGGGCAGGTCGGCGAGGATGTTGTACCAGGCGCGGGGAATGCGGTTTTGCGGCAGGTTGTACTGGATGGTTTCCATGCCCGAGATTCTAGCAGCGGGACATTGAAGCAGGGTGGGTTCGTCAGATCGTGTTCTTCACCATTCTCACTACAGGCAGTGCCTCTCCGTTTCGGAGCGGCACGGCGATGCGTTCCACTTCGACATATCCCTTGATCCGATAGAGAGGAACGCCGGTCAGAGTGGACCCCATCTCGAAGCGGCTAAAGCCGGCCTGGCGGGCGGCGTTCTCGACGGCGGCCAAAATCAAGGAGCCGAGGCCGCGGCGCGCGAAGTCAGGATGCACAAAGATGGCGCGCACTTTGGCAGCATCGGTTGCTGGATCGAGCAATTCGGACTTACGGCCCGGTCCACGATCGGCGCCAAAGAGGGTCTTGCGTTTCGACCAGCCCCCACACCCCGCACAGCTTCGCTGTTTTGCGTTTTGGTCGATGGAGTCGGCAACAAAATAGGTCCGGTCCGCGATCAGTTGGGTGTCAAGTCCCAGCACCGTGCCCAGCGCGCCTTCGATCTGCGCTGGCGTGTAGTCTCCGGCTTGCAGGCCCCGCACCGACGCTTCAATGAGCGCGTGCAGGGCGGGGATATCGTCCTCGGTGGCGGGGCGCATTGTGAATGCAGGCGCAGGTTTCATCGCGCTTTATCCTAAACGCCTCCGACGATGCGGGCGGCGCGATCGTAGGAGCCGAGGTTATAGGCTTCCGCGTATCCAAGGGCGGCCAGCTTCTTCTTTGCCGCGCCGCTGCGGCCGCCGCTCTGACAATGGAGCAGCAGGACCTGGTTCTTGTCTTTGACCTGGCCCGCGATTAGCTGTTCAATTTCCGGGAGCGGCATGTTGATGGCTTGTCGCAAATGGGCGGAGCTGAATTCCGCGGAGCTGCGAACGTCAATCACCAGGGCTCCATGCTTCAGATGTTCTGCCGCGGCAGCAACGGAAATCTGGCCCATGCGCTTAAGCAGGCGAAACACAAACGCGATCCGGCGAAGATGAGAACAAGCGTCATGATGTGTCTTTCGCGTTCGCTTATGGTCTGGCGACTTCGACGAGCGTGGAGTAGAACGTGGCGCCGCGCCCAAGATCCGTCAGCCGCTCGCTGGTGAGCGCGTTCACGTTGTTGTCCTCGGGATGGAGCTTGGCCCAGTCGAGTCGGGCGGCCACCACACCCGGGGGCACGCTGCCGTTGACCAGCGCGGTCAGCGTGAGCGAGCCGCGATCGTTGAAGATGCGCACCGCGTCGCCGTCCGCGATGCCCCGCGCCTCCGCGTCGAGCGGGTGTATTTCTAATTTCTGAGCGGTGCGGGCCTCCATCTTGCGGTGTCCGTCAAGATTGGCAAAGGTCGAGTTCATGTAGTTGTCGGCCTTGCGGGGTAGGAACTCGAGCGGGTACTTCGTATTCTTGCTCCAGCGGGATTCTGCCGAAGGGATGAACGCCGGAAGCGGGTCGAGGCCCTGCGCTGCGAGCGTCTCGGAGTAGAACTCAATTTTGCCCGAAGGCGTTGGCAGCGTCCCCGAAGTGTACGGCTGAAAAGGATGCGTCTCAGGCTCGCGATGAAAGGCGAGCGGTATGTGCCCCTGCTGCTTCAAATCATCGAGGGTGATGTGTTCCATCTGAGCGTTGGCCGAGTGACCGTCGGAGCCGATGGCCAGGGCTTGCCCGATGAGTTGTTCGGGCGTGTCGCGGAAGCACTCTTCGGTGAATCCCATGCGCTGCGCGAGCTGGCCGAAGAGCCAGACGTTCGAGCGCGATTCGCCGAGGGGATCGATGGCCTGTTTGGAGAGCTGCACAAAATAGTGCCCATACGCGCCCTGAACATCAGTGTGCTCGAGAAACGTGGTCGCGGGCAGAATGTAGTCGGCGTAATCGGTGGTGTCGGTGAAAAACTGCTCGTGCACCACGGTGAAGAGGTCGTCGCGCGCCAGGCCGCGCACCACTGCGTTGTGGTTCGGTGCGACCGCTCCCGGGTTCGAGTTGTAAACAAAGAGCGCATGTACGGCCGGTCCTTCCTGATCCCTGATCCCGGATCCCTGATCCCTGCCGAGCTCGGTAAGAGCTCGGCCAAGCGTCGACATGTTTACCGTTCGCGCCAACCGCTTGAGCGGCGATGTGAGCGCAAGGTCGGCTCGTTCGAGCGCCTTCTTGTTCCACGCAAAGGCTCCGGACGTGGACAGCTGTCCTCCTCCTCCGCGATATTTCCATGCGCCGGTGAGCGCGGGCAGCATGGCGATAGCGCGCGCCGCAGTGCCGCCGTTTTCTGAACGCTGCACGCCGTAATTCATGCGGATCGCGGCGGGCCTTGTCGTGGCATATTCGCGCGCCAGCTGCTCCACGTCGGCGGCGGTCATGCCGGTCCAGGCGGCGACGCGCTCCGGCGTATATTCGCGCGCGCGCTCGGCAAGCTGTTCGAAGCCGTGCGTCATCTCCGCGATGTAGTCACGGTCCTCGAGGCCATCGCGCACGATCACGTGCATCATTCCCAGCGCCAGGGCTGTGTCGGTGCCGGGGCGAATGGGGATGTGCCAGTCGGCCAGGGCCGCGGTGCGGGTCTTGTAGGGGTCGATGACGATGAGGCGCGCGCCGTTGCGGCGAGCCTGCTCCACCATGGGCCAGAGGTGAATGTTGTTGCCGTGAATGTTGCCGCCCCACGCGATGATCAGTTTGGACAGACTGAAGTCTTCGGTAGGCGTGCCCAGCTTCTTGCCGTAGACCAGGTTCCAGGCCACGCCGCCTGCCTCGGAGCAAATGGTGCGGTCCAGCTGGCTGGCGCCGAGCCGATGGAAGAAGCGGCGGTCCATCGATCCGAAGCCGAGCACGCCGATGGTGCCGGCGTAGCTATAAGGCAGAATCGATTCGGGACCGTACTGATCGCCGATCTCTGCGAGCCGCGCGGCAATGGCATTGAGTGCTTCGTCCCAGGAGATACGCTCAAAGGCTTCCTGCTCCCGCCCTCGCGGCAACGGACCTTTGGGAACGCCGGGCTTGCGTTTGAGGGGATAAAGAACGCGCTCGGGAGAGTAGACCCTGTCGAGGTACTTGGCAACCTTGCCGCAGAGAAAGCCCTGGGTAACAGGATGCGCCGGGTCGCCTGCCACCTTGATGGCGCGCCCTTGTTCGTTCACCGTGACCAGCACGGCGCACGAGTCGGGGCAGTCGTGCGAGCAGACCGTGTGGACGATGCGAAAGGGGGAAGACACGGCGGCGGACATGCTGTCATTGTAAGCTGAACGCATTATCGGATCTTCGGAGGCTGGGATGAAACGAATTCTTGTGACGACGTGCCTGGTGGCCGTATGGGTGGGCGGATCCTGGGCGCAAGAAAGCGACGAGGCCACCATTCGCGCGACCATCACCGCCCAGGTCGAGGCGTGGAATCGCGCCGACATTCCCGCCTTCATGCAGGCATACGAACATTCGCCCGATACGACGTTCATCGGCGTGAACATCGGCAAGGGGTACGAACGAATTCTGGAGCGATACCAGAAGAACTACACCACGCGGGAGCAGATGGGAATGCTGACGTTCAACGATCTCGAAGTGCGCTTGTTGCCAGGTTCGTGCGGGAAGGCGGAGTTTGCGCTGGTGACCGGCCGCTTCCACCTGGAGCGCACCCAGAAGGGCGAATCGAAGAAGGACGACGGCATCTTCTCCCTGGTCTGGCGCAAGGGACCGCAGGGATGGAAGATTGTTCTCGATCACACGAGTTGAGACGCCGGCCTGGAAGGAATTCCGTGCCTGATGCCGGCCGAGAGCGGATTCTGTCAACCGATGGTCGTGGCCCGAAAACCGGAAGTCCCCGTCGCCTGAAGCCTGTCCTGTACACTGTTGCCGATATGAGCTGCCTCTTCTGCAAAATCGTCGAAGGAAGCATTCCCTCGAAGGCCGTGTACCAGGATGAGCAGTGCTACGCGTTCCTGGACATCGATCCCAAGGCGCCGCTGCATGTGCTGGTGATACCGCGCAAGCATATTGCTTCCCTGGCAGCGGCGGAAGCGGAAGACTCGGCGCTCCTGGGACACTTGCTCTGGGTTGCCGCCGAAATTGCACGCAAAAACGGACTCGTAGACGGATACCGGGTGGTAATCAGCACCGGCCCGGATGGCGGCCAGACGGTAGACCATCTGCATCTGCACGTGCTGGGGGGTAGGGCAATGCACTGGCCGCCCGGCTAACAGCGATCGGGCACAAGTCTTCGCTCAAAAGGAAGAGCGCACCAGCAACAGGTGCGCTCTCGATTTCTACAGCCGACTGATCCCAGTCCGCTGACTACATCGGCTGCGGAACGTATTCCTCTTCCTCCTCCAGACCATAGCGGCGGAGCAGGTTGGGCAGGCTCTGCGAGAAGGCCGAACGCGGCATGACCGTGTCGCATCCCACCTCGGTGGCCTTGATCTTCAAATCGCCCTGCAGGTGAGAAAGAAAGCCCACGATGGAAGTGGCTTTCTTGAGTTTCGCTTTGAACTTGGGAATCAACGTCATAGGCTTGGCGTTGGCGTTGTTCAGGTCAAACACCAGCAGCCTGGGCCGATCGGCTTCCGCTGCGTCGGTGATGCGTGCGACGCCTTCCTTGTCGCTGCCCTTCACGAATTCCACTTTGATCCCCAGTTTGCGCGCGGTTTCCTGGATCTTGGCCTGGAAAAAGAGATCGTCGATAAAGCAGAAGATTCGCGTGGGAGCATCGTGACGAATGGGAGCCACCGGCGCGGCGGGCTGGTAGAGTTCAGGATGGTAGCTGCCATGGCCGTTGCTGATCTGGATGGTCGAGGCGGGACCGTCAGCCACGTTGCCATTCGCCGCCCGGTAACTGTGGTCCATTGGCCCGACAAACTCGCGGGGACCGCGCTGCTTGCTCTTGCGCTTTCCCTGGGACATACCGGAGACACTGTTACCAGGCTGCTGCGGCGCAGAACCCTTCGAGAAGAACTTCTTCTTCTTCCGGGCCTGGTTCTGGCGCGGGGGCGCCTGTGGCCTGGGAGGCGGTGCCTGGGCCTGAGGGGCCGGGGGTGCCTGCTGCTGCACCTGCGGGACTTGCGCCGGAGCAGCACCTTGGCGGTTGGATTTATTCTTGCGGCGACGCCGGCGGCGCCGATGCCCCTGTGACTGGCCCGCGCCATTGGCCGGGCTGGGCCCCACTTCGGGTTGGGGCTGGGTCGATTCTGTTGTCATGCGTGCACTTCCTGGCACTTTATTGTTGGATGCATAGCTATTTCACGCCAGCCATTTCGGGGGAAAGCTGACCTGCTGTCGGGGCTCTTGATCCGAATGAGAAACTCAATTCTCCTGCCTCCGCTTTGTTCGCGGAAGCGTGGTCAGAACGCAAGAAGCCGGGATCGTATCCCAATAGTTCCATAACCTCGGTATGTCGGGGGCCTTTTGACGCGTTATGAGCGGTATTGCGAGGCAATTGCCATCCTCATCCGGGCGCCTTCGCGTGTGCCGGAACTTCCCGGCCGTAACAACGGCGCCAGACCAACCTCTTGCCCGGCCTCACCTGCACTTTCGCCGCAGCAAAAGCGCCCTGGCCGCCTAAGATCCCCAGCATTCAGGATTCTCGCAAAGGGCTCAAGCCGGCCAGACGCTTCCATCGACCGCCCGTCATTCCCTCTGGTGATGCCTTTCCAAACGGGGAGAATTCGCCGCTTGCGCTGCAATCAGAACTATGTGGCGAAGTTTCCTGGTTCAGCGGCGAGCTCGCTCTGCCCGGAATCTGGAGGCTCGCGTCAGCCGCTTGATAGGCAAGTTTGATAGTACAGCGAGAGGGCAACCGTGGCAAGTCGCCTTTTGGGTACTTCCGCACGAAAAGAGCGAGGTGGCGGAAATCGCTGCCGAAAATTGACCCAAAAGCCGAAGCGCCACTCCCCCGTGGAGTGGCGCCTCGACTCTCGCTTAGGTCACTGGCCTCCCGAAACAATGGCCGACGGCCGATCGCCACCGGTCCTGCTGCAGTTACCCAGCCGGCCTGTCGCTCAATAGTCGCTGGCTCTTGCCGGGTTCTGCCGTTTTCTGAGGCTGCTCCGGACTTAAGGTCCTGTCAGCCTGTTACATCACTGGCACCTTTCATTTAGCAATTGGGGTGCCGTTTCCTTGTGACTGATCATAAAGGACTTGCCCATCGAGAATGGCGGAGATCATCTCAATTCTGGGAGCGAAATCCGGGTTATCCTTCCAAAAATCATAGTTCTACTTCTGGCAGTGGGGGCAATAGTGCGTACTTCGGCCGCCAACCACGACCCGCCGGATCAACGTTCCGCAGGTTCGGCACGGCTCGCCGCCGCGTTGGTATACGCAATGCTCCAACTGGAAGAATCCGCGAACCCCGTCCGCATCCACATAGTCCGAAACCGACGACCCTCCCAGTCGAATGGCGTGCAGCAACACCTCCCGCAATGCCAGGCGAAGCCGTTCCAATTCCGCCGCTGTCAGCCGCCCCGCCGCTTTTCGCGGCCGGATTCCGGCCCGGAACAAGCTTTCGTCCGCGTAAATATTGCCTACGCCGGACAGGAGCGCCTGGTTGAGAAGGGCAGCCTTGATGGCCACCCGGCGGCCACGGAAGAGCTTTGCGAAATCACCCTTTTCGATAATCAAGGGCTCCGCTCCCGGTCCCGAGAATCCTTCGCCGCGAGCCAGATCCCGGAATTCGAGCCGTCCGAAGCGGCGCGGGTCAACGAAGCGCAGTTCGCGGCCGCTGGCGAGGGTTAGACGCGCATGTGTGTGGGGGGCGACGGGTGCATCCGGTGTTGTTACCAGCAGCCGCCCGGTCATGCCCAGGTGAACGATCCATTGGGCCGCAGCCTTGCCAGATCGCTCCTCCAAAACTCCGCCGCCCGCAGGGCTGGAGAGGTCGAAGACGATGTGCTTTCCGCTGCGGCGAACAGCACGGACGGTGCGGCCTTCGAGACCGCGAGCCTGCCTTGTTGCGGGAGTTTTCAACGGTTCACGATGGGAACCGAACCAGGCCTCGAGGATGCGGTCGCCCCCCAGCCGGGCATGGACGCCGCGCGCAATGGTCTCTACCTCGGGCAGTTCGGGCATCCGCTTATTTTAGAAGACGCCAGGCCCCGGGTCCGGGAGAGCCGCTTAACTCTCTTCTTCCGCAAAGTCGTCGGCTTCGGACTCAATGGCGCGGGCAAGCCCCCACTTCTGGAAGTGCACCAGGGCCATCGCAAGGCCAATGAGAAAAATGGTGATCGACCCGTATTCGGTGCGACCCAGTCTCCGGTCCTCGTCGTCCGTCTCGTAGACGGTGTAACCATTGATGTTGCGGGGAACCATGCGCAGATTCTGGGGGTCGGGGGACCTGGGCAGGGTATTCATGTAAATTCCCGAGAGTGTTGCGGAGATCATTAACCCGATCAGTCCCGGAACCAGGAACATCAGAGAAAAGAATCTCAGTTTTGCGACGTGCTCGTTTTCCATGGCAATCCTCTCAGTCCGGCCGTTTCGACAGCCGGGCGTTCCGGCCCAATCCGCGGCCCCGCAAACCATTGCGGGTCCCGCATGGGCAGAGTCTTCCCTAAGGATCCAATCTTTCGTGTCATTCAAGGGGAAGGAAACGAACTTCACCGTAAATTGCAGAAACTCGCGCTCAAAAACGAGATTTCAGCCTGCGGGCTGGTTCGTATCTTGGGCAGTATAGGATGCAATTCATCGCCGTCTCTACGCGGCCTGGCAAACTTCATCCATGTGGGGCAACCCGATGTAACTCCAATTGGCTCTGAGGTTAGGGTCAGTGCCAGCGCTGTGGTCATACCGCTCCGGTCATGTCATGGCTGTTACTTCCGGATGCCCGCGAGTCACGCTGGCTCATTCGACTCGACCATTCGATTGTCGGAGAGAGCGCGGTTATTTTCTGCAAAGCATTGAAGGGATTCGCCCAGGAAAGGGCAGGACCGGTCCTCAGACCAATTCGGGAAGGCACGGGAGTTCACTTTGGATCGCAACCGCCGCCAGCGCCGAGCGCACTGGAGAGGGTCGGCGGAGGTTACTTGTGTTCCTCTGAACTGCGGATGCGGCTGGCCTCGAAGCTCACGACCTTCCACGTTCCGTGCTCGTCCTTCACATAAACGCGTGTATACCGATAGCTGCCTGTAATGTCGCCCTCGGCGGTGGTTCCGTTGACCTCGGCGCGGGAGGTTACGAGCGCTGTCTGGCCATAAAAGCGGACCTTGCGATCGGAGAACTCGATGGACGCGAAACGCAACGTTCCTGAACGCAGGGTGGCGAGGGTCTGATCCTTGGATTGGAGCGTCCCATTGGCCGTGATGGCGATATAGTCATCGGCCAGCAGCTTGTCCATCGCCGAGCTATTGCGGTGGATGACAGCGTCCCGCCAGGTGTCCTCAAGCTGGTCGATTTCATGGCGAACTTCGTGACGCTGCCCACGGGGCATTCCGGGCGACTGCTGAGCGGCGCTGGCGGAGAGCACAAACACCAGGAGAAGCGCCGCAACGCTGCTCAAGCGCCCGGTTAGTATCGCGGGAGGCTTCGCCATAATCGTGTAACGGATGGTATGCCCGAAACGGTATCCGGGTCAATCGCATCTTCCGGAGAAGTCCTCACTGTCATCTGCGCTTCATGAAATCCGGGACTCTCCCCGGCTGCAACGGGAGTCCATTTTTGAGCATCCGGCGAGTTGGACGACCGACACCTCGAAACAAGGCGCGCGAAGGCTCCTAGACCAGGGCCTCCAGGTCTTCCCGGATTCGATCCCGCATTTTCTGGTAGAGCCCTCCCACTGCGTACTGCTTGAAGTGCGCCGACTGGCGATGCGCTTCGGCGGCCGCCACGTCGCGATATTGTTCATAGATCAGGACGGTGTCGCGATCTCCGTCGACGTAGTGGGGGACGTAGGTAACGCAACCAGGTTCCTGGCGCGAGGCCAGGGTCAGAGCGCGCAGGGTTTCAGCGATCTCGGAGCGGTCATCCGGGGAAAACTTCATGCGAACCGTGAAGCTGATCATGGGTAGGGACTTCCCTTCTGGTTGAGCCCTCAGGGCTTCTCGAAATCATGCACCAGTTTACCCGCGAAACTCGGCCAGCGCGGCGGCAAACTCGGGCAACACCATAGTCTGCTCCCGGTCCGGTCCCGTGGACACCATGCCAATCCGGGCTCCGCTCTCCCGCTCCTGGAAATGCAGGTATTCCTGCGCCGCCCTGGGCAACCGGTCGAAATCGAAAATCCCATCGGTGGGCTGGCGCCAGCCCTTCAGTGTGGTGTAGCGCGGCTTGATTTTCTCCAGCCCATGCACGTCAGCGGGAATCTCGTCGGTCACCTTGCCATCGATTTCATAACCGATACAAACGGGGATTTCGTCGAGTTCGTCCAGCACGTCCAGCTTCGTGATCACCAGCCATTCGGCGCCGTTCACCTGGTTGGAATAGCGCAGCAGGGGAATATCGAGCCATCCGCAGCGCCGGGGCCGGCCAGTCACAGCGCCATATTCATTGCCGCGAGTACGAAGCTGCTCCCCGATGGCTTCATGGATCTCGGTAGGGAAAGGTCCCTCGCCCACCCGAGTCACATAGGCCTTGGTCACGGCAATGACCGTGCCGATGGCCGTGGGTCCGACACCCGTTCCGGTGGACGCGCCCCCGGCCGTTGCCGACGAAGAGGTCACGAATGGATATGTGCCATGGTCGATGTCGAGCATGGTACCCTGCGCGCCCTCGAACATCACGCTTCCCCCGTCGCGCAGGATGCCGTTGAGCAAACGGCCGGTGTCAGCGACAAAGGGGCGGATCTGCTCGGCCGCGGCGGCATATTCATCGAACATCTTTTCGGGATCGAGCGGACCCGATCCGATCTGGGGGCCGAACAGGGCGTGGGCGATCTGGTTCTTCTCCTCGCATGCGGCTTCGATGTGGGTCTTGAGCAGCTCAGGCCGCAGCAGGTCGACGACCCGCAGACCGCTGCGCGCCATCTTGTCTTCGTAGGCCGGGCCAATGCCGCGGCTGGTGGTGCCGATCTTCTTGCGGCCCGGCGCGCTCTCGGCGGCCAGCTCGATCATGCGGTGATAGGGGAGGATGACCTGGGCGCGGTTCGAAACATTGAGTTGCCCGTCGACATCCACTCCAAATTCGCGCAGCCGGGCGACTTCCTTGAGGAAGGCGATCGGGTCCAGCACGACGCCGTTGCCGATCACACCCTTGCAGCCCTTGCGCAGCACGCCGCAGGGAATCAGTTGCAGAATGAATTTCTGTCCGCCGATGATGACGGTGTGCCCGGCATTGTGCCCGCCGGCGTAGCGTGCCACGGCGCTGAAGCGCTCACTGAGCACGTCCACAATTTTCCCCTTGCCCTCGTCGCCCCACTGGGCGCCCAGCACCACCGCCGTCTTCGCTCGCATGGCCTTCCGTTCCTGCAGATGTAGTTCTGAGCGGAACCGGGCGCACTCTTGCGCCTGACTGCCTCCGCACCACGTTCGATGATAAACCCCAGCGATCGGGGTCCCTGGAAACTAGCGGGAAAGGTTGATTCCCCGTCCGACCGTAGCAATAAACACGATGGCGAACACCGCTGCCGCAATCCACCATGCCGGCTGGCGGCGGACGAACAGGGATTGCGAGGGCTCGGCGCGCGGCATCATGCTATCGAGCCATAGCATGCCCGAAGAACCGCCAAAGGAAGCGGGCAGAGTGGAAACCAGAAAGAGATTCAACCCCAACGGATCGAATGCGCCCGCGGCGCAGCTGAAGAAGCAGGCGGCAAGATAGGGCAGCCTCCCCACGGTGTTGTACATCGAGCGCCTCGGGCAAAACGGGCGGATTCCAACCGCAAGCAGGCGGGCCACGAGCGCATACAGCGCCACGCCAAAGATGGTCATGCCGATGCGCCATGCGGCCTGGTGCGGAAGCCCGCGAATCACTTCCTGCCAGTCGCCGAAGCCGATGATTCCCGAGAACATGAAATAACCCGCGCCGGGGAAGAGGTTGTGCGCGGCCAGCAGCCAGAAGAAATAGCGCCGGTTGGCGTGGAATCCCGAGGCCTGCGCAGCGAGAAGCGCGACAGTCCCCGCGGCAAGATTCACCAGCGTCCCCCCGGCGTCCACCCAGCGATCTTCCCTCAGAGTCGACAAGTGATTGCTGGTGAGCTGGATCGGGACGGCGCCGCGCATCCAGGCCACCACGCCGTGGCCAACGCCCTCGTGCAGCAGCACCGCCAGTCCAGTCGAGATGATCGCCATGCTGATGATGGTGGCCTTGCTGTGCTGCTCGGACATGGGCACGATTCTACCTGTTAACTAATCGCACCCCTCATCCGTTGTGTATGCAGAAGCGGCTCTCATGCCGCTTGTCGATGAGGGAAATTCACAATGCACAATCGCTTCAGGCTCATTTCACGGGCAGTGATCGCCATAGCTGCGTCGGCTTTGCTGGCCAGTGCGCATTTAGCTGGACAGGCGGCGCCCGCCCGGCCTGCCGCTCCGGCTCCGGCCGCTGCGCCGGCGCCCGTTCCTACGGAACGGGACGTCGCCGCCACTCAGGACCAGCTGATCAAGTTGCTGCGGCTGAGCCCCACCCTGACCACTGTGATCGCGCACGACCCTTCGCTGCTGTCGAATCAGGAATATGTCGCGAAGACCAATCCGCAACTGGCCGATTTTCTGGCCAGCCATCCCGAAGTGGCGCGCAATCCGGATTTCTATCTCTTTACCCACCTCAACCGCGAGGGCGGCGGTCCGGATGAAGCGCTGGAACGCGCGGTATGGCCCGACGTGTACCGTTCTTCGCCGCCACGGTCCGCGTTTGCCGATGTCTTCGGCGACGTGATTCCGCTGATGGCGTTTGCGGGTTTTCTGGTTGCGCTCACGTGGACCCTGCGCCTTTTCGTCGAGAACCGCCGCTGGAACCGCATCTTCACCCTTCAAAGCGAGGTGCACAACCGGCTCATCGACAAGTTCAGCTCCAACCAGGAACTGGCGCAGTACATGGAGACCGAATCCGGCAAGCGGTTCCTCGAGGCGGCACCGATCCCGGTCAACTTCGGGCCGGATCAGCGCGTACCGAACGTGGTGGCGCGGGTGCTGCTACCGCTGCAGATCGGCGTCGTCATGGTGCTGCTGGGCGGGGGCTTTCTGCTGCTGCGCCGCGCCGGCCCGGATATGGATACGCCGATGCGCGTCCTGGGCACAGTGATCCTGATGCCGGGAATCGGATTTATCATCTCCGCAGGGATTACGTGGCTGCTGGCTGCGCGTCTGGGGCTGATGCCGCTCCGGCCGGAGCCACCCTACGGAGCACCGCCCGCAAACAGATTCGACGCACCCTTGAGCACCTCAGGACGGGACTGAGGCAACGGCAGTGAGAACCGCATTAGCCGTAAGGGGCCCGAATCCTGTGAGGAAACAAAGGCCAGTGTCCTGGGAATCCGCCATTCCGAATGTACTCGCCGGAGAAACGCCGGCGCTCGCCTCCGCGTCTTCCGATCTTCCCGGAATGAATAGCGAGGAGTTTGCCGCGTTCTACGAGCGCTCGGCCCGGCCGTTGTGGGCCTACCTGGCGCGGGTTTCGGGAGACGCGGCGCTGGCCGACGACCTGGTTCAGGAAAGTTTTCTTCGATTTCTCGGAGCAGATCATCCGAATGACGGAGAGGTGAGCGCCCGGCGCTACCTCTTCCGCATTGCCACCAACCTGTTGCGCGATCACTGGCGGCGGCCCCGAGCGGCCTCGATCGAGGACATTCCCGAAGAAGTGTTCCAGGCGGGGGATCACGCCGACGCGTGTGATTCACGGATGATCCTCGGCCCGGCGCTGCGATTCATGCGCCCCCGGGATCGCCAACTGCTGTGGCTCGCTTATGCGGAGGGCTATTCGCATCGGGAGATTGCCGGGATCACCGGCCTGGCCTCGGCCAGCATCCGCCTGCTGCTGTTTCGCGCCCGGCGCAAGATCGCCGCCT
>Ga0210409_10003407_pt1 | contig 17841 bp, 14 predicted proteins | sample IncBWH17MmetaG_FD_161649 | JGI IMG/M metagenome (GOLD analysis project Ga0210409, IMG submission 161649) | Forest soil microbial communities from Barre Woods Harvard Forest LTER site, Petersham, Massachusetts, United States - Inc-BW-H-17-M | ecosystem: Environmental > Terrestrial > Soil >... | reverse complement strand
GATCAGGAACGTGTAGCGTGTCCCGTCTTTGACGAGCTCCTGCTCGTAGGTCTCGGCTTCACCGGATGCCATCACGCGCAGATCCGAGGCGCGGCGCATCGGCGCCCAATCGGGGACGAGCTCCACATCCGTGTGTCCGAGGAACGCGCTGATCGGCACGCCGTTCACATCCGTGTGGCCGTGGACCAGGATGTAGCGGCCCTCGCTGTCCTTCACGAAGACGACGTCGGACGTCTCCTCCACGATCGCTTTGAGCAAGGCGTGCTGACGCCGCTCCGTTTCGGCCGACATGCCGATGATATGCGCGAGGGCTTATTCCAGTTTCGTCTTCTCCAAGCGCGCCGGCGTGCCCTTCGGATTTGTGATATGGCCGTCGTCGGCGAATCGGTCCCACCCGCTGTTGGCGATGAAGTAGAACTGGTCGCCGACGACGACACCGTGGGTGGGATCCCCGAAGCCTGGCGTCGCGCGCTCGACGACCGACCAGTCGACGACGCGGCGCAGGGTCGGGTCGAGCACGAAGCGCGTGACGCGCTCGGGGCTCGTGCCGTTCTGAATACCGTACAACACGTGGCCGACGAGGTACATCCCGTCGATCCCGTTCATCGCGACCGTGTCCGGGTGGGCGATCCACGAGACCGCGTGGGTCGCGGGGTCGATCGTCGCCACTCCCATCGCGTAGTCGGCGACGAGAATCCGGCCGTCGGGCGCGACCGCCGGGTTCTGCGGCGACTGGAACGTGCCCGGCGGCACGAGGGTCGACAGCGTCTGCGTCCGCCTGTCGGCGAGGTACACGCCTCCACCCGCGCCGTCGGACACGATCGCATTGCCAGCCGTGTCCAGCGTCATGTCGCCGAGGACGTGTTGGGCGCCGTCGACCGGCAGGTCGTAGCGGCCCGTGAGCTGGCGGGTCGTCAGGTCGTATCTCAGTACGCTCGTGCGGCCCGTGTCGGCTGGTTGATGACCCTCGGCTTGAGCCATGCCCGCGGTGGAGACCCACAGGGTGCGACGCTTCGCGTCGACCACCAAGGCCATTGGTGCCAGTGGGGTCGTCGCGAACGTCACGGCGGTGCTACCGGGCTTCAGCGCGATGATTTTTCGCCGATGAATCGAGCTGACGTAGTACGTCTGCCCAGGGAGATCAAAGGCCACGTCCTCGGTGAGCAGATCCGGATCGTCGAAGGTCCAGACGGTCGTCGCGTGGCCGAGGGGTTTCTCATTCGCGTGCATCGCCGCCATCACGGCCGAGAAGTCCGCACGAGCGCGAAGTGGCGCGAGAAGCGAATCTCGGTCGGCGTAGTAGACTAAACCCATCGCGGCTATCGTCCGGAGATAGCCGACGGCGGCATCGGGCTGGCCCATCGCGGTGGCATTCTGGGCCAGCAGGTAGAACACATCAGGATGGCCATGAAGCAAGGCCAGCGCGCGCAGCAAGTGCTCGCGTGCGACCGCCGGGGCACTCGCGCGTGCGGCAGCCAAATGGTCGTGATACGTCGAATCGGCGCGCTGCGCGCCGCCGATCGACGCCTGCAGAAACACTGCTACCAGTGCGACGCGAGCTAGCACGGCGACCAACATACCGTGCGGCCCTAGTGTCAGCGAGGGGCCAGGTCCGCTAGGTCCGAAATGCGGCGATCACGGCGCGGACGCCGGCGACAGCCTCGAGGAGCTCGGATCCGGTGGCCGAGACGTTCTGAGTGACGGCCGTCTGCTCGTGGGCCGAGGCCGCCACCTGCTCGGCGCCCGAGGCGTGAGCCGCGGCGGCGGCCGAGGCGGCGGCGACGGCGCGGTTGACGCCGGTGACGTCGCGGCGATTATCGGCGGCGGCCTGGGCGACACCCTGGGCGGCCACGCGCACGCGGTCGACCGACGCGCCGATGCGCTCGAGCGCTCGCTCGGCGTCGCGGGAGACCTCCTGCACGCCAACGACACTTTTGCGCCCTTCGGACATCGTGCTGACAACTGAGAGCATGCTCTCGCGCACGCCTCGCACGTGATCCGTGATTTCGGAGGACGACTTCGCCGAGTCTTCGGCGAGTTGGCGCATTTCTCCGGCGACGACGGCAAAGCCGCGCCCGGCCTCGCCGGCACGGGCGGCCTCGATTGCCGCGTTCAACGCGAGCAATGCGCTCTGCTTCGCCACGCGGGTGATTGTCGACGCGAACGCTTCGATTGCTTCCGAGCGAGAGGCCAGTTGGTCCACCTGCCCGGCGGTGGTATCGACAAAGGTGCTGATCTCGACGAGCAGGGCGAGCGCGCGACTGAGACCCACGCGGCTCTCGTCGGCGGTCGACGCGATCTGATCGCCCAGCTCGAGCACTCCGGACGCCGCGGCCATGATCTCCTCGGCGCGGCGCTCCATGTCGGCGAGCGCCCCTTCGATGGAGCGCATGCCCGCGAGTTGCTCGGTCGCCGCGGCGGCGATGGTGGCGACAGCGCCGGTTACTTCCTCACCGGACGCGGAGAGCTGCTCGCTCGACGAAGCGATGGTCCCCGCCAGCTCCTCGACCCGGCGCGACGCCCGCTCGCCCTCACGGATGATGGACCGCAGGTGCTCGATCATCTCGCGGAACGCGCGCGCGAGCTCGCCGAACTCGCCCTGCCGTTCCTCGACGGTCACGCGGAGGTCGCGGTCCGCGACTTGGCGTGCCGCGTCGGTGACATTGGTGAGCGACGACACAACATCGCTCGCCAGGCCAAGCGCCAGGAGCGTGGCGACGATGAACGCCAATAGCGAGCCGCCGGTAAGGACGACCTCGGATCGGACCGCGTTATTCCGGACGTCGGTCGCGCGAGATTGGAGATCGCCAGCCAGCGTGTCCTCGACGGCACGGACTTTGTCGAGGTCGGTCCCCGCTTCGGTGTACGTCTGGACGTCGTCCGAGTCGGCCGAGCGCCGGAATTGATCCGCGTAGGCGCGCTGCTCGGCGACCGCGGCGTCGGCGCGGTCCGACAGCCCGCCGAGGGTCGCGGCCTGCGCGATCGCGAGCCGCTCGTTGGCTTGCGCGAGCGCGAGGTACGAGGCGACACGACGCGCGGTCTCGACGTCGGCGCTCAGGCTGCCGAGCGACGCGGCCACGTCGAGATGGGAGTCGATCAGCGCGCCGTAGGAGTCCAGCACGTGGGCCGGCGTGTTCTGATGGGCCGTCACCGCGGCGCGAACAATGGCCAGCGAGTCGATGCGATGCGAAGCGTTGGCGAGGGCGCCCCGGATGAGTCGAGTGAACCGTGTCGTGTCGATCGACTGCGTGGTCGAACGTAACAGATTCAACGCACTGTCCGTCCTGACGCGCACGGCTGCCAGGTCGGCAGACGGCTTTGGGTTCGCCGAGCCCGTGCGTTCGTCCTGCACGGCGTGAACGAACTCGCCCACACGCGCGACGACATCCGCGAATTGTCGCTGGGTCCGTGCGCGCTGAGCCGCGTCGTTGGCACGCGCGACATCGAGGGCGACCAGCAGTCCGAGGCCGCCCAGCGGCAGGAGTAACATCAGCGCGAGCTTCGAGCGGATTTTAAGACCGTGCACGCCTATACGACGGCCGGGGGAACCGCTCGTCACAACTACATGATGTGGCGCGCCTCTATGACGATGTGTTGGCCCGCGCCCGTGCCGGCGAGCGATCATGCGGGACACCATTCTTGGAGATGCGTTTCATGGACGCGCAAGACGCAAAGAATCGACGCGAGTTCTTGAAGACCGGCATGTTGGCCGCGGGAGCAGCCACCGTGGCGGGAGGCAGCTTCCTCACGGCGGCGCTACCGGCCTTCGGCGCGCAGCGGTCCAGTGGCAGTCTCTCGCGGGGCGATGCCGCGATTCTCAGGTTCCTCTCGGCCTTCGAGCAGATCGAAGCCGATCTCTGGCAGCAGTACACGGAGCTCGGCGGCGTGCAGTCGACGGAGATGGAGCAGATCATCGGCCATAAGCTCGCCGGCGGTAACACCCCGTACACCAACGCGCTGAACCAGCTCGACGGTGACATGGCCCAGTACATCCACGACAACACCGAGGACGAGTTCAGCCACCACCGCTGGCTCAACGACTATCTCAAGTCCAAGGGCGTCGCCCAAGAGGACCTGTCACAATTCGCCACGCTCGAGGGCAGCAAAGCCGAGGGCGCCCTGCAAGTCGGACGGATCACGAACCTCATGCAGTTGACGGTCGACACGACGTGGTGGACCCGACTGCGCTCACGGAATTTCAACCCCGACCTCAATCCGAATCACGTCTTCGGCCCCGCGGTGAAGAGCCTGGCGACCGGTTCGTTTCCCGGGATTCCGAGGACGAACGCCGACCTCACACCGAACGACCACATCCAGGCGATCGCCAATACCGCCGGATTCCACTTCGGGTTCATCGAACAGGGCGGCTCGAGCCTCTACATGCAGCTCGCCCAGCGCGCCAAGAGTCACGAAACGCTGCGGATCCTCTTGAGCATCGGGCCGACGGAGACGATGCACTTCCAGACGTGGCAGGACAAAGCGGGCAATGCGCTCGTCGCGCCGCTCGCGCCGCTCACGGACCCCAAGAACCCACAGCTGTTCTTCCCCCTGATCGGCGCCGGAAATGAGGACCTCCAAACGAACCTCATCATGCCGGAGCCGGCTCCCTTCCTCTCGAACAAGTTCCACCGCGTGTCGATTCTGCGACCCACCGAGACCGAGGGCGCGGCGATGGCGGCGCTCGAATCATTCATCACCGACGGGCTCTTCAAGGGCCAAGTGCCCGCCTTCACGGAGATGTTGAAGGATCTTGCCCACGACGCGGACGAAGCGCGCGATCAGATCGTGTAGGACAGGTCCCTGTGGCTCCACTCTCCATGCAACGTTTTCCACAACTCGGTGAACTCGCCGACGAGCGGGGACGGCGCGTCGTGGAGCCACAGGATCCACCGTTGCTCCAAGATCGGCGAGTCGGCGAAGTCACGATACACGAGCCCGGGCGTGCGCTCGTACAGCGGCCAGGAGCAGTCGGCGGTGGCGAGCGCCCACGCTTCGCCCTCGGCGATGAGCGGCCCGATGAGACTCGGCGGCCCACCCGCGCGGACATCGGCGAGTCGCGGCCGCAAGCCGCGGCGGGCGAGGGCTTGCAAAAGCGCGTCATAGCCGACGGGATCCGCTTCTCGGCCATACGTGATCAACGGCAAATCCACGAGGTCGCGCAGACGCACCACCTCAGTCCCGGCCAGCGGGTGCATCGCCGGCAGGACCGCCCCGAACGGGTGCTCGGCTATACACTCGCCCGCCATTTCGCCGGAGTCGTCCGGGGGCGAACAGAGGATCGCGAGATCGATCGTGCCTTCGCGCACCGCCTCGATCACTGCCAGTGGCGCCATTTCCAGGACTTCAATGCGGACCAGGGGTTGGCGTCGGCGGAAGAAGCTGAGCGAGACCGCGGCATCGCCCGCGAGTACGGACGAGGACGTCAGGCCGACCCGCAAAACCTGCGACTCTCGGCGGTCGGTGGTCCGCGCGTAGGCCATCGCGCGCTGACTCTGGGCGAGCGTCACCCGAGCGGCCTCGACGAATGCCGCCCCCGCTGGTGTGAGCCGCGTACCGCGCGGCATGCGGTCGAACAGCCGGACCTCGAGCTCTCGCTCGAGATCGCCGATCTGCTTCGACAGCGCTTGCTGCGCCAGGTTGAGTCGTGCCGCTGCCCGTGTGAAGCTCCCTTCGTCGGCGACGGCGATCGCGTAGCGCAGGTCCTTCAGATCCATGCGGTAGGTTCGCCACCATCGCACGACCGAGCCACTGGCGTGGGGCGAACGCCCTTATGTCTGGGGCCAACAGGTTATACGCTGCTGGAAATACTGGTCGCGGTAGTGCTCACGAGTCTCGTGGCGCTCATCGCGTATGGTGCGCTGCACGTGAGCTTGGGCGCCCGCGAGCGATTGGGGGTCGCCATGGCTGACGAGCAGCGGTCGCGTGGGACGCGAGAGTTACTCGTCGATGTGTTGCGGAATATGCGCACGCCACAGCGACAAGGGGACACGACGTTCACGCTCGGCGGCGACACGTTGATGGTCGTCGCCGCCGGCGGTGGGCCGCCGCTCGATGCGGATTGTGACTGGCGCGTAACGATCACGCCGGATGCTGGCGGGCTCAGGTTCGTCGCGACGCCTGTTGGGCGGGCTCCCGTGGCTGAGGTCGCGTTTCGCTTGCCGGGGGTTACGCGAATGGACGTCCGCGTGCTAGCCCCGACTGGACCCGAATGGCTCGATTCATGGTCGGCCGCGATGATCACACCCCGCGCAATTGTCGTCACGCTCTGGGATCACGCCCGGCGCCTGGACCCATCTGTGCGAGTGGTCTTCTAGTGCGCCGCGGACTCACGTTGCTCGAGGTGCTCGTCGCGCTCTTGATTCTCAGTGTGGTCCTCGCTGGGTATCTGGAGCTCTTTCACGGCAGTCATTTGCTGCTCGCGCGAGCACGGCTATGGACGCAGGCCATCGCCTACGCGTCCGATGGCATGGAGCAGGCAAAGATCGGGCAGCGCGACGCGGTGGCACTGCCCGGCGGCTTTCGGCGACGCGTCTCGACGACTCAATGGTCGCCCAACCTCGACGCCATCACGGTCACGGTGACTCTTCCCGACGGCTCGCGGTTCGATCTCCGGCAACTTCGTGCGCACGCGCCATAGTCGTCGCGGCGTCGCGCTCATTTTGGTGCTGGGGCTGCTGCTGGTCCTCGGCGGCATCGCCACCGACATCGGACGGACGGCGCGGTTGGATGGTGCCATCGTAGAGAGCCTGCGCGCACGCACGGTGGCGCGATACGCGGCCGAGAGTGGCATTGCGCTGGGCCTCACGGCGCTACGGTCGCACCGGATGCCCAATGTGTCGGACGTGACACTGGGGGACGCGCGGTTTGGAGTCGTCGCGGTGAATCTCAATGCCCGCATCGACCTCGGCCGCACGGATACGGCAACTATACGCGGGCTGTTTCAGCAATTCGTTGCTCGCGACAAGGCCGCGGCGATCGCACGGGAGTTGGCGCGACAGCCACTGCAACGGGTCGGCGAGCTGGCGCTGATGTCAGACGTACCGGATGCCGTCGCCACGGCCGTGGCACCGTACATCACGATCTGGGGCGATGGAGCAGTGGACACGACCGCCGCACCCGAGCCGGTGCGCGCGGCGCTATCGCCGTCGGCGGCAGTGGTGAGTGAACCGACGCGAGTGCTGCTCGTCGCGCGCGGCTGGCAGAAAGGGTTTCCGTTGACGCACGAAATTCAGGCGGTCTACGCTATCCAGGGTGAGTCGCTCGAGCTCGTGGCGTGGCAGGAGCGCGACTTATGAGGTAGATCGCGCCGCCGACCAGGTTCGCGCCGACGATGAGCACACCGATCTTGAGCGCGAACGCGAGCGGGCTCACGACGTTCACGATCGGGAAGATCGACAGGACAACATAGAGCGTAGTGGTCGCGAACCCCGCGACGGCCATGGCGCGGAGCCAGAGCGGCGCGGGCAACCCGATCATGGGGATCGCAAAGAGTACGAGGTAGGTCAGGCCATAGAATACGCCCGAGGCGGTTTCGAGCAGCTGAAAGGCTTCTTGCTCGCCGACGTTGGTCATCCCGGCGACGGCGAAGACCAGCGCGCACGCGGCGATGAAGAGGATCGAGTTCACCGGCGTGCGGTACTTGGGGTGGAGATGGGTGAACCAGGCCGGCATCAGTCGGTCCCATCCAGCGACCATGGGCATGCGCGTGGTCGCGGTGAATATGACGCTGGAATTGGCGACGGTGCGTGAGGTGACCGCGAATACCGCGAAGGGAACGAAGAAGGCGACGGCGCCCGCGGAACCGAGTCCCAACCGGAAGGCTTGGGGGATTGGACCAACGAGGTCCAGCCGTTCGAGCGGGACCAGCGCCTGCACCGCCGACGTGCCGAGGATGAACATGAGGGCGATCACGGGCGCCGCGATAATCACCGACCGCGCGATCGTGCGGCGGGCGTCGCGAGCTTCGCCGGCAAGGACGGCGACGTACTCGAATCCGGATAAGCCGCCCACGGCCAGCTTGCCAAAGATATTCACGCTGAGCAGCGTGAACGCGGGCGCCGTGATGGCCAGCGGATGGTATTCCCGCAGCGTGCCTCGGGCGACGTTGATCACTGGCAGCACGAGCAACAGCGCGAAGGCGCTGAGGAGAAGGATCGCGCCGACGTTGTGCACCCATTTGCTGACGCCAAGGCCGAGGATCGAGATCACGATCAGCGCGCCAATGAGAATGCCGGCGACGGCGCCGATGTACATGTGGTTGCCCGCGAGCCATTGCGCGCCCGGGCCAATCGCGTAGACCAACGCGTTGGCGACGGTGAGGCCCAAGGTGCCGAGGAAGACAATGGCGTAGAGCCAGAGGTTCCACCCGACGAGGAACGCGACAGCGCCATTGAGTCCGATTTTGGCCCACTGATAGAGGCCGCCCTCGAGCGGGAAGCGGCGGCTGAGAAACACGACGACGGCCGCTTGGGGCACGTAGAACAAGGCCATGGCCGCGAGCCAGAAGACGACCTGGGACTGCCCCAGCTTGGCAGCGGCGCCGACCCAGGACAGGCCAACCACGTATAAGATCTGGGTCAAGACCAGGTCAGGGAGCGTGAGCTCCTTTCGGAGCGCCAAGCTCTCGTGCTCGACGTGGCGTTGTTCCTGGTTCATAGTCAAACGACTCCTTTACATGCGCGCAAAGCGCAGCAACTCTCCGGAACTGAACCCCGGCCAATCGTCTCGTCCATGCGGAGGGCGGCGCAGCCGACCTCCGTATGGACAGGGTCCTGTTCGCTGCTCATACTCTTGGCATGCGCATCTCTCTCTTGGTTCTAGCGTGTGTCGCCGCACTGTCCGCTTCCGCCCAAACGAGCCGGCGTCCCCTTCGCGTGAGCGACCTCTACCAGGTCCGCGACATAGAAGATCCACAACGTTCGCCGGATGGCCAGTGGGTGGCCTACACTTTGTCGGCCGCCGATTCCGCGACCGACAAGAACCATACGGATATCTGGATGGTTCGCTGGGATGGCTCGCAGACGATCCAACTGACCTCGGGCACGGACGGCGCCAACTCACCGCGTTGGAGTCCGGACGGTCGGTATCTCGGTTTTCTCTCGTCGCGGGGTGATTCCGAGGAGACCACGCAGCTCTGGCTCATGAACCGCCAAGGCGGCGAGGGCGAGCGCGCCACGCAGCTGACTGGGGACGTCGAGGACTACGCGTGGGCGCCCGACGGGAAGCACATCGTCCTCGCGGTGACCGACGAGCCCGAGGATTCCAGCAAGGCCGGGAAGTCGAAGAAACCCAAGCCGATCGTGATCGATCGCTATCAGTTCAAGCAGGACATCGTCGGGTACATGGGGAAGAAGCGCACGCACCTGTATCTCTTCGATGTCGAGACGCACAAAGCGGAGATCATGACGCCGGGGCCCTACGACGAAGAGGGGCCGGTGTGGTCTCCGGACGGGACACGCATTGTGTTCGTCAGTAAGCGCTTCCCCACCGATGTCGATCGCGCCGACAACTGGGATCTGTTCGTCATGGACGCCAAGCCTGGCGCTCCGGCGAAGCAGCTGACGACTTCACTCGGGCAGGACAATCCGCCCGAGCGCGGACGGGTGGCGTGGAGTCCGGATGGGGCGACGATCGCGTATCTGGCCGGGAATCCTGATCCCAAGCTCTTTGCCTATGATCAGTTTCAGCTGGCCATCATCCCTTCATCTGGCGGCACGCCCCGCGTAGTATCGCCGGCATTCGACCGGCCCGTGTCGGACCCGCGATGGTCGAGCGACGGCAAGTCGATCACGGTGCTCGTCACGGACGATCGGTCGCAGTATCCCGCGCGGTTCGACGTGGCGAGCGGACAGGTGACTCGGCTGCTGCCCGGGCAACTCGTCGCTAATCACGCATCGCTAGGGGCGGACGATGCGGTGACGGCGCTGGTGACGACCGATACGCAACCGGGCGAGATCGTCGCGATCGAGCACGGCAATGTTCGGCGACTGACGCACGCGAACGACGCCTGGCTCTCCGGCATCCAGCTCAGCGGCGCCGAGGAGTTTGCGTCGCGCAGCAAGGATGGCGCCGATGTTCACGGATTGATCATCAAGCCCGTTGGGTACGTGCAAGGCAAGAAATATCCAACGCTTTTGCGAATTCACGGTGGACCCGAAGGCCAGGATCAGCACGAGTTCTCGTTCGAACGGCAATTATTCGCCGCCAACGGGTACGCCGTCATCGAGGCGAACTATCGCGGGAGCAATGGGCGCGGGGAGGAATACGAAAAGGCGATTCTCGCCGATTGGGGACACAAAGAGGTTTTGGACCTTCTCGGCGCGGTCGATCACGTGGTTGCCATGGGGCTGGCTGACACCTCGCGGCTCGGCATCGGTGGGTGGAGCTATGGCGGCATTCTCACTGACTACACCATCGCCACTGATCATCGCTTCAAAGCCGCGACGAGCGGAGCCGGCAGCGCGCTGCAACTCGCGATGTATGGCGTCGACGAGTACATCACCCAGTATGTGGCCGAGCTCGGGCAGCCGTGGGAGCATCCCGAGCTGTGGCTGAAGGTGTCGTATCCCTTCTTCCACGCGAACAAGATCAACACACCGACGCTGTTCCTCGGCGGGGATCAGGATTTCAACGTGCCGTTGATTGGCGGCGAGCAAATGTACCAGGCATTACGCGCGCTGGGCGTGCCCGCCGAGCTGATCATCTATCCCGGAGCGTATCACGGGATCACGCGGCCAAGCTATAGGACCGACCGGTTGCAGCGGTATCTCGATTGGTATGCGACGTACCTGAAACCGGGAGCGTCAACGACCGCCGCGGCTACGCATTGAACTTGTGCGCGTTCGAGGCGATGTGGGCCTCGATCTCGTGGCGGATCTGTTCGGTGGTATCGGTTGGGCGGCACTCGCGGAGTCGAATCCGCTGTTGCCGCCCATCGACCATGTAGTACCAGACCTCGACAGGGCCATCGTATTCCCGCCCGGATTCGAACGTCTGCCCGAAATCTTCCCACGCTGGCGGCTTACACGGCATGTCCGTTCGACGAGTCAGGCGTGAGCGCGGTCACGCGTGCACGGCGTCGGCCTGCTGGACCGCGGGCGCGAAGACCGTGCGCGCGAACTCGTCGATCGTGGTCGGTGTCGTCGACTCCGGGCTGCGTGGTTCGGCGGCAACTTTGCGGCCGAGCATCGAGAGACCGCGGAGCATCGCGCCGTAGCCGGCGACGACGGCCGCGCTCATTCCCGCGGCGCGCATGCCACCCTCGGCCACTTCGACGGGCGCCTGTACATACTTGACCGCGCGACCCAGCGCCGTACCTATTGCCCGCGCCACGCCGGTGAACGTGACGTCCGCCGGGCCTTGCAGCCCGCGAATCGACTGGCCCGTCCACGTCGCATCGAGCAATCGCTCGGCGGCCACATCGGCGATGTCGCGCGTGGCGACCATGGGGATCGGCATCTCGGGCGCGAACACGTTGTACACCGTGCCGGCATCGCGAACCGTAGGCACGGAGGTCAGCAGATTCTCCATGAAGGACGCGGCGCGGAGGATCGTCACGTTCGGTGCCGCCGAGCGAATCACGGTTTCGGCCTGCCCCAGAAACGTGATCGGGCCGAGGTCCGGAAGCTCGGCGCCGATGCTCGAGAGCAATACCACGCGTGAGACGCCGCCCGACCGGATGGCTTGCTGCGCGTTCGACGCGAGCTGGTGCATCCACGCGCCCCAATCGGTCACGCCATAGTTGGGTGGAATGATAAACAACATGGCCTGCGCGCCCGCTGCGGCCCGGGTCAGGGCGGTCGCATCTTCCAGGTTTCCGATATGGACATCCAGCTGAGCATCCGGGAGACGCGTCGGGTCTCGAACCAGGACCGAGATGTCGACGCGGCCCGCGAGATGTTGAATCACCCGGCGGCCAATGTGGCCGGTTGGTGTCGTCACCAGTACCCGCATGTTGGGCTCCGCTAGGTCAATGCTTGTGTGAGATCGGCGATCAGGTCGTCCGTGTCCTCGATACCGACGGAGTAGCGCACGAGGCCCTCGGGGATGCCGAGTGCGCGGCGCTCCTCTGGCGTATTCTCGACGTGACTCGTCGTCGCCGGTGGGCCGACAATGGTCTCTACCGCGCCCAGGTTGGCGGCGCGGTGCGCCCACTCGAGCCTCGGGAGAAATTCGCGCACGGCTTCGAAGCCTCCATCTATCAGAAAGCTCAGGACGCCGCCGAATCCCCGCATCTGGCGTACGGCGACATCGTGGTGCGTGTGGGTCTCGAGGCCCGGATAAAAGACCGTGGTCACGCGTGGGTGCGATGACAAGAATCGCGCGATCGAGAGCGCGCTGGCGTTTTGTTGGCGCACGCGTAAGTGCAACGTCTTCATGCCGCGCAGTAACAAATATGCGCTCTCGGGATGCAATGTGGCGCCGGCGATCTCACGGAAGTGATAGATCCGGGCGATAAGTTGGCTCGACCCGACGATAACGCCACCGAGCGCATCCGCGTGGCCGCCGAGAAACTTTGTAGCGCTGTGCAAAACCAGGTCTGCGCCGAGTGGTAGCGGATTTTGATTGATTGGAGTCGCGAATGTGTTATCAACGACAACCGTAGCGCCCACGCGATGAGCGGCCGCGGAGAGACGAACGATGTCGACGATCGCGAGCGTGGGGTTTGTGGGCGACTCCAGATATAAGACTTTGCAACCCCGCGCGATTTGGGCCTCGATCTCGACTGGGTTGTTCGTAGTGCATTGAACGACTTCGATGCCGAAGCGCGGCAGGAATTCACTGAAAATTTTGCTCGTACCACCGTAACAGTCTTTGATCGAAACCACGCGATCGCCGGGTGACAGGAGCGTGAATAACGTGGTGCTGACCGCGGCCATACCGGTCGAAAAGCTGGTCGCGGCCTCGGCGCCTTCGAGAATGCGGACCTTTTCCTCGAACGCGTGAACGGTCGGATTGGTGTTGCGACTATAGATGTGCCCCGGCTTCCGCCCTTGGGCGACCGCGAGCCACTCGTCGACGTCGTCGTAGCCGAACGACACGCTGTGCACCACGGGCACCTGCGTCGCACCAGCCCATAAGGTCTCCCCTTCTCCCGCCCATACGGCCCGCGTACCGGCGCCGGTCATGGGCGGCGGTGAGCGACGGACAGCGCGTAGACCGCCGAGCGGAGGGCGATCAGCGGATCGTCGGCGAGCTGGATGCCGTCGCAGAGATAGATGGGATTGAACGCCAGGGTACGTTGGAGCTCGGCGTTGTTCGGCGCGACGGTCGTGACCGTGACCACGCCCAGCTCGACGAGCTTGCGGTCGTCGGGCCAGACGATCGAGCCATCGCTCGTCTGATCGCCTGGGCTCGCGAGCTGCACGAGCACTTTGAGCTTGAAGGGGAGGTGCTTGGGTATCTCGTCAAAGAGATAGTTCGGCGGCGTCTTGGCAGCGGCCGCGGTGCTCAGGAATTTCTCGCCGTCCACGGGAACGATCCGGTAGCGGCCGACTTGCTTGACGCCCTGGGCGTTGACGAACGTCAGCGCGTTGTTACCATAGTACGACTCCGTGGCGAAGCTGACCGGCAGTGGGTGGGGGTCGGTCACGAATTTCTTGGCGCGCGGGTGCGAGCCGAGGAATTGCTCGACCGGATTCGGGTGCGGACTGTTCGGCTTCGTGGCGATCACCGAATCGAGGAACGCCGCAAAGTCCTCGCCGGTACCGACGACGAAGCCGTTATGGGAAATCGAGACGATATCCGTGTACGCGCCGTTGGCGAGTGAAAAGCGAATCGCGATTCCCTTCGGCCAGGCGTTGGGATTGTTGTCTGGGATAGTCGGTACCCCCGTCGGGTCGGAGAACCGCACGATCACCGGCGTGCTCGGCGCCGACAGATGCGGGGCCCGACTCAGCGCGGTCGCGCCGGGCGATGGGGCGAACGTTCCGGTGAGAACGATGCCTTTGGCGTGGTTGATGCGGTAACCCGGATGAACGCCACCAGCCAAGGTGATGAAATCATCGGCGATGTGCTGCGGGAGGCTTTTGGCGGGCGCTTGCGCGAGGGCGGGCATCGCTATGAGCGCCGCGGCCAGGAGGGCGCGGGGAGACATGTCGTGGAATATCGCACGGACATTCGTGAAATCACGACCAGTCGTGAAAAACAAGAGCGCGGTGCTGCGCGCCGCGACTGCTCATATGCTGAGCAACGGCAATCGGTTATGACTTAGCGGCATTATGGCCCAGAGCATGCCTTACGCCCACCCAATGAAGACAATGCGACACGTCCTGCTGGCGCTGGTGGTTCTGGGTGCCGCACGACCCGCGTACGGGATACCGGCGTTTGCGCGCAAGTACGGACTCAAGTGCTCGGCCTGCCACGAGGCCGTGCCGCTCCTCAACGTCATGGGGCGCGCGTTCCGCGACAACGGATATCGTTTCAACAACGGCAAGGACGACGCGATCAGTACCGATCCGTCGTACTGGCCGATCTTCGCTTGGGTCGAAGAGAACTACCAGTACAATTACGCGAAGTCCAGCAAGAAGACCGAGTTCAATGATGGCCAGGTCGGGCCGGGGTTCGCGGTGCTGGGCGCCATGGGCTCACTTGGGAAGAACATCTCGTTCAACGTCCGCCCGATCTACGCGGGCGGCGGCGGCGGTTCGAACATCGCATTCGATGTGGCGTGGATCCGAGTCAACCGGCTGTTCGACACCGACGCGTTGAATGTGAGGCTGGGCCAGATCGATCTGGATATGCCGATCGCCACGGCGAGCGAGCGGGATTTTACCGTGAACGATTTCGTCGGCAATCTCCGGTCGCTGGATTACGCGGTGCCGGGGAGCCACGGCTTCGATCTCCTGGGCAACCCGTTGGGTGTCGAGCTATCGGGGCACGATCCCGGTAGCATCAATCGGTATGCGGTCACGTTCTTCAGCAATTCCCCGGTCGGCAGCCACCAGCTGTTCAACGCGCCGAGCGTGTACGGGCGTGTGAGCCACTTGGTACAAGTGCCGGGCGGATTCCTGCGCGACTTCGAGGTCGGCGCGTTCGGCAGCTACGCGACGGTCAGTTTCGGGGCCGACAGTGCCGTGCTGAAACCGCAAACGCGATACGGCGGATCACTCGACTTCTGGCTCGCGTCGGACGCCCTGCCCCTCCACATCGAGGCGATCGGGTTCCAGGGACGCGATGACCACAACATCATACCGGGAGCGACGCGCGACGCCCTCTACTACGGCGGCGATGTGCAGGTCGACTACGTGCCGGCGCTCCCCGTCGAGCTGTTTGCGCGCTACAACTTGATCCGGAATGTCAGGCAAGCCATACCGGGCCGGCCCGGCAGCTACGCGGACCAGGACGTGTATCTGTTCGGCGTTCAACACCTGCAGTCGCTCACTTCGCGCTTCGAGTGGGGATGGCAGCTGCACTACGCGCTGCAATACGACCACCTCTTGGCGTCCGATGGGACGAACAACCTTCAGCACGTGGTCTGGGCGGGATTGATCCTTGCGTTCTAGTGTGTTGTTCGCCGTACTGGCCTGCCTCGCGCTGACGGCGTTCACGCCAGTCCGCGAGCCGGCGGGCGACCCGCAACGCGGCAAAGCCGTCTACGAGCGGTTCTGCACGCAGTGCCACGGACCGCGCGGCAACGGCGGGGGCGAGGTCGCTGCCTACGCCAACCCGCGGCCCCGCGATTTTCGGCAAGGCCTGTTCAAGTTTCGGTCGACGCCGTTCGGTTCGTTGCCGACGGTCGCCGATCTCGATCGGACGGTCAGCAATGGGCTGTATGGAACGGCGATGCCGCCGTTCGGCGCGATCAATCCTCGTGCGCGGCTCGATGTGATCGCCTACATCCAGACGTTCTCACCGCGCTGGCAGAGTGAGAAACCAAGGGAGGCGATTGCCATTGCGTCGGAGCCGACCGCGACCGGTGCCTCACTCGAGCGCGGGCAGGTGATTTTCGGCAAAGCCTGCTCCTCGTGCCATGGCGACGGCTCGGGGAACGGGCCGCTCGCCAAGAGTCTCGTCGACGCTTGGGGGAATGCTGATCCGCCGGCAGATCTTACGCGTGGTCGGACCAAGGCAGAGGTTCGCGGTGAGGATATCTATCTTCGCATCATGACGGGGCTCAACGGGACTCCAATGCCTGGCTTCTCTGGCTCGCTTTCGCCCGAGCAGGCTTGGGACGTCGTGCACTATGTCGAGAGTCTTGGACCCTGGAAAGAGTCGACAGTGGGGTTGCGACCAGCCGGCATGATGGACACGAGCGCGGCGCCTTCGGCGACGGCTCCTAGCGCGAATGCTGGGGTCACGATCGAGATGGTTGGGGACGCCAACGGGTATCACTTCGTGCCGAGCTCGGTGACGGTGCACGTTGGCGACGCGGTGAGATTCGTCAACAAGATTGGCGGACCGCACAACGTGACGTTCTGGCCCGACAGCATTCCTGCCGGTGCGCAGCAGCGGTTACAGGGCAACATGCAGAATACGTCGGGGCCCTTGACGGGGCCCTTGCTCATCAATTCCGGCGACGCGACCGTTGTCTCGTTCGCGGGCGTGCCGCCGGGCACGTACAAGTTCTATTGCATGCCGCACCTCGCCCTCGGCATGAAGGGTCAGATCGTCGTAACCCCTTAGGGGGTTCGAGTAAGCCCGAGGCGGTCGAGCCTCGACCGCAGGGTATTCGGGTGAATGTCGAGGATGGCCGCGGCACCCTGGGGGCCGGAAATCCGGCCCTTTGTGTGCACCAGCACGCGCCGGAGATAAGCCCGCTCATGGTCGGCGAGCGACGTGAAGCGCTGTGTCTCATCATCCGGTGGCCGCACGGCCGCCAGCGCCCGGTCGATGCTCACCACGTGACCGCGCGCCATGACACAGGCGCGCTCGACCACGTTACGGAGCTCGCGAACGTTGCCCGGCCATGAGTGGGCCTGCAACCGGCGCAGGCTCTCTTTGTCGATGCCGGTCAGGGGCTTGCCGAGCTTGCGCTCGAAGTGGGCGATGAAGTGCCGCGTCAGTCGCGGGATGTCCTCGCGCCGCTCGCGCAGCGGAGGCACGCGTATCGGCAGCACGTTCAGCCGATAGAAGAGATCGGGTCGCAGGCGACCCTCGGCCACGTCGCGCTCGAGGTCGCGGTTGGTGGCCGCGACCAGCCGGACATCGACGCGAATCGGACGGGTGGCGCCGACCCGCTCGACCTCCTGCTCCTGGAGCGCGCGCAGGAGCTTTACCTGCCCGTCGAGCGGGAGCTCGCTTACTTCATCGAGAAACAGCGTCGAGTGGTCAGCGGCCTCGAATCGGCCGACGCGTCGCTGGACCGCGCCCGTGAATGCGCCACGTTCGTGTCCAAAGAGCTCGCTCTCGATCAGTCCCGGCGCGATGGCGCCGCAGTTGACGGTGACCATCGGGCGGCTTGCCCTGGCGCTGTGCGCATGGAGCTCGCGCGCGATCAGCTCCTTGCCCGTGCCGGTCTCCCCAATGAGGAGCACGGTCGTGTCACTGGCCGCAACCTGGCGGACCGTATCGAGCACGGCTCGGATGACGGGGCTCGCGCCGACGATATCGGTGTCCCCATTTTTTTCGACTCTCAAGACCGGGCGTGTGGCGCGCCGCGCGTGGGCGATCGTGTTCGCCGTGTGGTTGGCGATGAGACCCAGGTATCCGAACTCTTGGGCTTCAATGGGTCGACGATAGAGCACGGCAAGCACGCCCATCACCTCGTCGCGCGCCAGCAGCGGGAATACAGCGGTGACGTCGCCGAGCACGTAAGGTTGCCGGCGGTCGAGCGCGTCGCCGACGAGCTCCCAGTCCCCCGGGTCGAAGGGACCGGCCGTCGCGCCGAGAACCAAGCCCCGC
>Ga0210409_10003405_pt1 | contig 17868 bp, 15 predicted proteins | sample IncBWH17MmetaG_FD_161649 | JGI IMG/M metagenome (GOLD analysis project Ga0210409, IMG submission 161649) | Forest soil microbial communities from Barre Woods Harvard Forest LTER site, Petersham, Massachusetts, United States - Inc-BW-H-17-M | ecosystem: Environmental > Terrestrial > Soil >... | reverse complement strand
AGCCGCGCGCAGGTCTGCGCGGCGGGGATCAAGCTTCACCGCAGTGTCGAAGGCGTGCAGCGCCTCTTGCGTCTTTCCTTCTCGTGCGTAAACGCTTGCCAGACCGGCCCAATGATCAGGGTCGTTAGCCGAGATTTTGAGGATGGCCAAGTATGCTTGCTCTGCTTCTGCGAGCCTCCCCGACCAGGCCAACACGCGAGCCCGCCAAACTTTCAGGTCCAAATCATCCGGCGCGCGCGCACTTTCTTCCTCCAACACGCGCATGGCGGACGGCCAATCACGTGCGCCGCAGTATTTGCGCACCTGCGCTTGCCAGTGCGACTGTTGTTCTTGGGCGGGGGCACGGACAGCGAAAAGAGTCATCGCAAGAAGAAACACAACAAGCAGCGGACTGAACACACATCCAGCCAAGTGGCGAAAGCGAATTCCGCCGGTGCCGGCGGAGTGGAGATCTTGTACCACCATCCTAGCGGAGGGTGCTGCAAGGAGGACTCCAAAACCGAAGTGGAGAGAAAACCTGTTGCCAGGCTAAATGGCGTGATGGCTTGTGTTTACGGGTGTGAGAGAGTCACGCCTCAAGGCTCGGTCTACGCGGATGTCAGGAAATCACCGGAATCGTTTCAATCTGGCACATGGCACATCCTAAAAGCCAATCCGGTACAAACTCCATCAGAGCGTAGTGGGTCGGCCTTCGAGCCTCAACGGATTTGCGCGGCCTTTTGCTGAAGGCTTTGGTCCGTACCCCGAGAAGCAAGCGCATTGCTTGAGGCTTTGGATCATCTGTCATCGTCGGGATCGTCCGCTCCGTGAACAGGCGTGAAAAAGTTGTCGGCGACGAAATCCGCCACCTCCCGGCCCAGACGTTGCCCGGTGGTGAGGTCGGAGCGGAAATGCACGCCGGCGAAAATCCGGCTTAACGTTGCTTCTTCAGCAGCAGCCGAAAAGCTGGTGAAGGACCGGTCTACACCTGGCAAAACTTCGGAAGTAACCGTGAAGTCGAAGTGATTTCCTTTGAAGAAAGAAATCAGCACGGAAGCCCCACCCGCGCTGATGACAGCGTGTGCGCCCGGATAGGCGGGATCCGGTGTCGTGTTGCCAACCTCCGGAAGCCAATTCGGGTCAGGGAGTGTTTCGGGGTTGCCGTCCGTGGCTGCCTCGCGGATGGCAGTTACCGGTCGCCAAAAATTATACGTGTATTTAGCGTCGTAGAAAGCGATCACACCATCGGCAATGGTGAGGTTTAGCAGAGCGAAGAGATGGGCGTTCTGTGCCGTCGTCAGACTGTGCGCCACAGCTGCCGTCTGGGTGATCTCGTTCCAGTAGTTCTGAATGGCTCCGTTCCAAAAGCGGCCTGTCAGTCCCTGGTCTGGAGTCGCGGTTGTGCTTCCGGCGATTCCCAGTGATTTCACTTCATTGAAAACATCGCTGTAGGCGTCGCTGGTTAGCGCGGGAGGAGGGCCGGGACGAAACTGGTTTGCGCGCTCCAGTGCAAAGGGGGTGACAAAGGGCCAGTTCGTGAATTGCGGCTGCTTGGGAAAGTTCGGTGGCGTCGACTGGTATTCCCCCGCGGCGGTTCCAAAAATGAAAGGAATCGGCGCATTCGCCGATCCGTCGTTGCTGCGCAGAGCCAAAATGCGTTCGGCGACACTCTGACCGATACGGATGCCCTCTGCCTTCTCCGATCCTTCTGGAATCTGTGCCAGCAACTGCTGAAGTTGTGCGTCAAGCGTCGCTTGGAAGCTCGGATATAGCGTTACAAGAACCGCGTGTGCCGCTGCATCAGCCGCTGCGTCCTGAGACGCAAAGCGCGATACTCCAGTGAGGTGAACCAAATAAGGCTTAAGGGTCCCGTCAATGGCATTCACCGCATCGTAGATCGCAGCATGCATGATTGCGAAGCTACGGGTAGGGTGAATGGTTGCCGGCTGCGCCTTAGGGGTGCGAACAATCGCGAGCAGTGTTCTGTTCCATTGCACAACTGGATTGACTGGCTGGGCAGAGGAGTCTCTTGGACTTTGATGCTCATCATCAAGCGAAGCACCATAGGAGCTGCCAGCGTGTAACGAGAAGGCCGCGCAAAGCAGCGCGACCGCAATGAAAATCTTGGACATCGGCGGTTTTCCCCTGTTCCTGCGTCTGCGAGAGTTCAACGTGTGGCGTAAGTCGAGATGGCGGCCCTTACGTCCTCTTGCACTCGTCTAGACCACCAAACGCAATGGAAAATTCCCGGAGACCGTTAATTTGATGGTGCCGACGCTTCCATGAATTATCCTTCCGCGCTTTTCAGCGGACCGCGGCCTTTTCGTCAAGCCCGGAGAAATAAAAGTCACACGAAAGTGGTCTCTCTACATGGAAGTGCTTCAACGTAGCTGTCCGGTTGTTCGAAAACAGGAGGAGCCAAAATGAAAGTAGTGTCCGGAGTATTTTTGTTGGTGTGCATGCCACTGGCCGTGGCCAACAGTGACAATGCGTATCCAAAGGAAAAGGTGGGCGAATTTGTGGTCGCGAAACTGGACGTGACGACGATACCGTCCGCGATCGGGCCGAAGCGTGAAAAACGGAAAAAGACGTTCGGCGATTATGGATATGTAACGCGCAAGGTCGAAGACAAAGCAGTGCTCGTCGAGGCCCCGCTGGGTCATTCGCAAATTGCCATCAGCATACTGGAAGAGAGCAAATCTGGAATCTACGTTTGCTTGAATGGTCAGGGGGAGAATGAAAGCAGCGGCCGTATCCAGCGAGTGTTCCTGCTAAAGCTGAAAACTGCCAACGGACTTTTGAAGGGCAGAGAGTCCTGGAAGGAATTCGACGGCTGTCCCGTGATTGGCGGGGCCGAGAACGACTCCGCGCCAGACTCCTACGGTGGGGGATGAGGACTTTGCCCGAAGCAGGCCTCGTGGATCAAGTTCCCGTCCGCTGGCGTTGCCGCGGCGACGCAATAACCGGGCAAGGTCCTCAGCGGCACGGCCAGGCAAGCTCGGTACACTCCTTCGAATTGTCAAACAATCGTGCTCGTAGCGCCGCGCAGGATTCCTACCTGGGCGTCAGAAACGAGGGAGCCGCAGCCCGCGAGGAGACGATCCTTTGAACGAAGGGTTCCTAGGAACCGCGGCTCCTTTCTCCGCCGACATGACTCTGCTCCTCGAGGCTGCCATGGGTGTGGGGCTGATCCTCGGTGCCCTGCTCGCGCGCTTCGGGCGTTTTCGCCAACACGCTTACTGTCAGTCCGTGATCGTAGTGCTCAACCTCGCCCTGATCATGCTCATGATGATTCCTTCGTTTCGTGTTCACGTAAGTCCAAGGATACCGCTCAGACTTGGCAAGGCCTACTACGCGCTGGCCACCGCACACGCCACGCTCGGCAGCGCAACCGAAATCACCGGACTTTACATCCTGCTGGCTGCGGGCACGGGCGTTTTGCCGCAAAAATTCCGCATCACTAAATACAAGGCCTGGATGCGAACTGTACTGGTACTCTGGTGGCTCGTGCTCTTGTTTGGGATGGTGACCTACGCCCGCTGGTACGTCCCGCATTTGTTTCGCAAATAAAATCGGCATATTTTGAGAAGAGGAGGCTTTTCCTTATGTGTGACGATAGGGTCGGAATAAATCCCTTAGAAATTTGGTTTAAATAGCTGGAGCACTGCACATCGAATAAAAACGAGGTGAGGTTCCCGCCAAGGAGAAGTTCATAGCCAGGTAATGAAATGACCTTAGGGTGCAAGCGAGCAGGAGGCTCGATGACGAGAACAACACGCTTTTCTCTGTGTCGCACCTTGATGTTTTTGGGGCCCGTAGTATTTTGTCTGCCGGCAGGGCGGATCTCGGCGCAGAATCAAGACGTCCAAGTGATCGAAGTTACTGCCAAGAAGTATCAGTATTCTCCTGCGCCGGTTCACGTAAAGCTGGGCGCGAAAATCCAACTCAAGATCACCGCTATTGACCATGATCATGGTTTCAAAATCGCGGCTCTTGCCGACGGAGCAGCTCCGGGCGGTGCGCCTGGGCTAGTTTTTGTTTCGGCGCAAGACTGTTGGGAGCTCAAAAAGGGAGAAACAACGACCATTGAGTTTTTAGCGCAAACACAGGGCACGTATACATTTAGGTGCTGCCACGTTTGCGGGCTTGGCCACCGAGGAATGAAGGGCCAAATTGTTGTCGACCCATAGGCGCACGAGGCATTGATGCGACGCCCGGGAAACACACGCTGATCTCGCCCCTAGAGATAACCCAATACCAATTGGAATGCTGATTTTTGCCGCCAAATTCGACCTGCTATACTGGTCGATTCCCATGGCTGCGAAATCCCGATCCAGCAAGCATTCCAAACCACAATCCGCGCGACTGCGCGCGATTGCGCATGCCGAACTGCCCACGCGCTATGGACGATTCACGATTTACGGTTTTCAGGGGCGCGGGTCGCAAGAAGAGGCGGTCGCCTTGGTGCGCGGGAATCTGCACGGAAAATCGGCGCCGCTGGTGCGCGTGCATTCGCAATGCCTGACCGGGGACGTGCTCACTTCCCTGCGTTGCGATTGCCGCGCGCAATTGGAGCTTTCGCTGCAGAAAATCGCGCGCGCCGCGTCCGGGATCCTGCTGTACCTGCCGCAGGAAGGACGCGGCATCGGGTTAATGAACAAACTGCGCGCGTATCAATTGCAAGACGGCGGGATGGACACCGTGGAGGCCAACGAATCGCTGGGATTTGCCGCGGACGCGCGCGACTATGACTTCTCGGCCAAAATCTTGAAGCAACTGGGCGCCACCAGGATTCGCTTGCTTTCGAACAATCCCGAAAAAGTGCGGCAGCTGGAAAGGGCGGGCATTCGCGTTGTCGAGCGAGTTCCCTGCCAGCCGCGCGTCTCCAAGATTTCCCGCGCCTACTTGCGGACAAAGAAAACCAAAATGGGCCATCTGCTCGAAGAAATGTGAGGCGGTCTACTTGTCAGCCTTTCCGGTGGCCGTCGCGGTGTCCGGAAATCAACAGCCCGCTGTCACGCCCGGACAAAACCGCCGGTATGGAGCAAGGCAAGGAGACAAAGAGGAAGAGCGCGAGAAGGTAGCCGATCATCGGAAGTCTTCGCAACGTATCACTAACCGCCGCCGACAAACTGCACAATTTCGTAACGATCGCCGTCTTCAACGAGCGTCTGCGCCCATTGCGGCCGCGGCAGAATTTCCAGGTTGCGCTCGATGGCCACCCGCCCGCCATCGAGTCCAATCTCGCGCAACAGGTCCGCGACGCTGGCACCCGGTTGGGCGCCGCGGGTTTCGCCATTCACCGATATGGTGATTGCCGTCTCCACAGATTTACCCTGGCGCGGGAACTTTCGGCTTGGCGCGCAATTGAAAGTGCAAGCGAGCCTGAGCCTTGCCGTTGGTGGCTTCGATGACCAGCGCGCATTCCGCTCCGGCAAGCCGCGGCATGTCAAAGGCGAGTTGGGCTTTGCCATCCAGCCCCGAAGCCGTCGAATAGCGCGCAGGTTCGGCCGCGCCCTCGATCCGGGCGGTGACGCTCGCGCCGGAAACCGCCGCTCCATCGTCCTTCCGTGAAACGAGAATCTGCAACGTGGCGCGCCTTCCGGCGAGCCAATTCTTGGCATTCAATAACTCGAGGTTCAACGAATCGCGCGCGCCGCCATCGGAAGGAGCCGCCTTTGGCCCGCTGTCCGCAGCGGGCTTGGCCGGGGCGGCCGGCATGGCGTGCTGCGCCAGCTTCAAAGAGCCGGATCGCAACTCATCCAAGATCGCTTGATGCTGTGCGCTGACCCTTTGCTTCAGCTCCTCTTCGCGCGCGGCGTTGAGCGGAAGCAGATCCGCGTAGCTGTTCGCGCGCCGATGCAACACGCGTCCATTGTGATAGACCATTGTGTCGATGACGGCGTGCGAAGTGCCGCGGTCTTCCGTCTGCACGTGGTAGTGCATCTCGCCAATTCTCACGTTCGAGTTGTGACCGAACAGCATCTAGGAATGCGCTCTCTCGACTGACACCCGCCAACCGCACCGCTGCGCGCCGCATTTGACCGCTTGCGGCTGAATCGTTATTATACCTTTTCGCCCATGAGTGGTTCCGGCCTACATGCCTTCGCACCGCTTCTCATATACCTGCTGCTAGCCACGGCGCTGGCGGGCGCGCTCACCGCCGTTTCTGTGCTTATAGGATGGCGGCGCCCCAATCGCGCCAAACAACAAGCGTACGAATGCGGCATGGAACCGACGGGCGACGCGCGCGCGCCCTTTTCCGTGAAGTTCTACCTCGTGGCTATGGTCTTTATCTTGTTCGACGTAGAAGCGATTTTCCTCTACCCGTGGGCGTACATTTATCGAGACATGATCCGGCAGTCGGTGCCCATGGGGAGATATGGCTTCGTGGAGATGCTCGTTTACATCGCCATCCTTTTGGTCGGGTACATTTATCTGTGGAAAAAGGGCGCGTTCGACTGGCATAAGGCATAAATAGTCGGCGTAACTGGGGAATCCGGGAACTGTGGCGGAGAACAGCAACACTAATGTTGTGGTCGAGCGGCTTCGTGGATGGAGCCCGAACGCGATCAGTGAAGTGATCGAGTTTCGGGGCGAGACCACCCTCGTCGTTCCCCGCAACGTGCTGCGCGACGTTGCCGAGCGTTGTCGCAGCGACAAAGAGCTCCGGTTTAATCTGCTGAGCGACGCTACTTGCGTGGACCGCTATCCCCTGGAGCCGCGCTTCGAGGTAAATTATCAGCTGGTTTCGATTCCCCGCAGCGAGCGCCTTTGTTTGCAAGTGCGCCTCTCCTCCGGCGATCCGGTTGTGGACTCGCTCGTTCCCGTGTGGCCTGGCGCCAATTGGCTCGAGCGGGAAATCTTCGACCTCTTCGGGATTCGCTTCACCGGCCATCCCGATTTGCGACGTATCCTGCTGCCAGACGATTGGGAAGGCCACCCCCTGCGCAAGGATTTTCCGGTCGAAGGTTATCGCGACACAGCATCGATTGCCACGCGCTATACAAGGAACCGAACGTGACGATTCAGTCCGAGACCAGCACCGTCCAGACGGCCACCGGCAAGGCCAAAACCATGGTCCTCAACATGGGGCCGCAACACCCGTCGACGCACGGCGTGCTGCGCATTTTGCTGGAGTTGGATGGCGAAAACGTCGTCAAAGCCATTCCGGACATGGGGTACTTGCACACCGGCATTGAAAAGTCCTGCGAGGACAAGACGTACTCGCAAGCCATCACGCTCACCGACCGCATCGATTACCTTAATCCCCTGGGCAATAACCTCGCGTATTGCCTGGCCGTCGAAAAGCTTCTGGGCATCGAAGTGCCCAAGCGCGCGCAATACATCCGCGTGCTGATGGTGGAACTGCAGCGCATTTCCTCGCACCTGGTGTGGCTGGGAACGCATGCCATCGACCTCGGCGCGATGTCCGTCTTTCTGTATTGTTTCCGCGAGCGCGAAGAAATCCTGAAGATTTTTGAGTTTGTCGCCGGGCAGCGCATGATGACCAGCTACATCCGCATCGGCGGGCTGGCCCTGGAACCTCCGACCGGCTACCTGCAGCGCGTCGAAAAATTCGTGAAGATGATGCCCGGGCGCATCGACGAATACGAAGAGCTGCTTACCGGCAACCGCATCTGGATGGGCCGCACCAAGGGCATAGGCTATATCTCGGCCGAAGATGCCATCGCACTCAGCATGACCGGGCCCACGCTGCGCGCAGCGGGCGTGGCGTACGACAATCGAAAAGTTTTTCCTTATTCCGGTTATGAGGAATTTGACTTCGACGTACCCACGCGCACCGATTCAGACTGCTTCGCGCGCTATATGGTGCGGGTTGCGGAGATGCGCGAGAGCCTGAAGATTATCCGCCAGGCCATGAAGAAGATTCCGCCGGAAGGGCCGGTGCGAACGGATGCGCCCGGCATCGTTCCGCCGGAGCGCGAGAAGATGAAGACGGAGATGGAAGCGCTCATCTACCACTTCAAAATTTTCACCGAGGGTTTTTCGCCGCCGGTGGGCGAGGCTTTCGCGGCGGTCGAGTCTCCGCGGGGCGAGCTGGGTGTTTTCGTGGCCAGCGACGGCTCGCCGAAGCCGCTGCGCGTGCATTTCCGGGCGCCATCGTTCATTAATTTGCAGGCGCTGCCGAAATTGATCGAGGGCAAGTTGATCGCCGACGTAATCGCTTGCATCGGCACCATCGACATCGTGCTGGGAGAAGTCGACCGGTGAGCATTTAGCGAAGCGTTGTCATCCTGAGGCTATCCGACGAGGATAGCCGAAGGATCTCAATGTCAACGTTTTTAGCGGTGCCAAAAACGAGGCCCATGGAACTTTCGTCACAACTCGCCACTCGCTTCGACACGCTGCAGAACCGCTATCCGTTCAAGCGCAGCGCGCTCGTCCCCATGCTGATGTACGCGCAGGATGAATACGGCTTCATCAGCGATGAAATGATCGCGGAAATCGCGAAACGGCTGGACGTGAGAACGGTGGCAGTGGAAGAAACGCTGGCCTATTACTCCATGCTGCATCGCAAGCCCATGGGCAAGCACCACGTGCAAATCTGCACCAACGTTGCATGCATGCTGCGCGGCGGCAATGAGCTTTTGGAGCAAGCCAAGAAGCGGCTGGAAATCGGCCACAAAGAAACCACCACGGACGGCGTTTTCTCCCTCGAAGAAGTCGAATGCATCGGCGCTTGCACGGGGGCGCCGGCTATGCAGGTCAACTACGACTTCTACGAAAACCTCACGCCCATGAAGTTCGATCGCATCATCGAAGAGCTCGACGCCGGCGCTCATCCCAGTCCCGAGCCGGTAACCGCGGGCGCGCTGCATCCCCGCGATCCGGCGGAGACTCCGGTCATCAGTCGGCGCTTCGGCATCAAGTATTCGCACAAGCTCGATGTTTATTTACAGCACGACGGTTACAAGGCGCTGGAAAAAGCCTTGAAGGAAATGACGCCGGAGTCGATCATCGACGAGGTCAAGAAATCGAATCTGCGCGGCCGCGGCGGCGCGGGTTTTCCCACCGGCATGAAGTGGTCGTTTGTTCCCAAGGATTCTTCGAAACCAAAATACGTCATCTGCAACGCCGACGAATCCGAGCCCGGCACATGCAAGGACCGCCCGCTGATGGAAATGGACCCGCACCAGATGATCGAGGGCATCATCATCGCGGGGCGCGCAATTGGCGCGGCGAAAGGCTTCATCTACATCCGCGGCGAATATCGCTACGTCCTCGACATCGTGCAAACTGCTCTGGACGAAGCGTATTCGCGCAACTATCTCGGCAACAATATCCTTGGCTCAGGGTTTAATTTTGATTTGATCGTGCACACCGGCGCGGGCGCCTATGAATGCGGAGAAGAATCCGCGCTGATGGAATCGCTCGAAGGCAAGCGCGGCTACCCGCGCATCAAGCCGCCCTTCCCTGCCGTCGTCGGCCTCTACGGTTGCCCGACCATCATCAACAACGTCGAGACGCTCAGCACTGTTCCGGCCATCATTCTCGAAGGCGGTGAAAAATACGCCAGCCGCGGCACACCCAGGAATGGCGGCACGCGTTTGCTATGCGTCGCGGGCCACGTCAACAAGCCCGGCATTTACGAAATTCCGCTCGGCATGAACATGAAGAAATTCATATACGAAACTGCCGGCGGCATTCCCAATGGCAAAAAACTCAAAGCTGTGATCCCTGGCGGCAGCTCCTGCCCGCTGATGAGCGCGTCCGAGATCGACATTCCCATGGACTACGACTCCGTCGCCAAAGCCGGCTCCATGCTCGGCTCCGGCGGCATGGTGGTCATGGACGAAGACACCTGCATGGTGGACATGGCGCGGCGCATCATGCATTTCTACGCGCACGAATCCTGCGGCTGGTGCATTCCTTGCCGCGAAGGCACCGCCTGGCTGCGCAAGATGCTCGATCGCTTCCACGGCGGCTTCGGACGTCCGGAAGATATCGACCTGGTCGGCGAGCTGGCCAAAAATATGCTGGGCCGTACCTTCTGCCCGCTGGGCGATGCCGCGGCGCTGCCCACCATCAGCATCGTGCAAAAGTGGCGCAATGAATTCGAGCAACATTTGACTGGGCGCTGTCCATTTAAATCCGCCGAAGCGCTGGTCGGCTCGCGGTAGGAACTAATGTCAGAAACCAAAATCGAGCAAAAGCTGATTTCGCTGAAGATTAACGACCGCGACGTGCAGGTTCCTCCGGGAACGCTCCTGATCGAAGCCACGCGCCGCATTGGCACCGAGGTTCCGTCCTTCTGCTATTACCCGGGCCTTTCGTTGCAGGCCGCTTGCCGGATGTGCCTCGTCGAGATCGAAAAAATGCCCAAGCTGCAGACGGCGTGCACCGTGGTTGCGACCGAAGGCATGATCGTGCGCACCAACACCGATCAGGTGCGCAACGCGCGCAAGTACATGCTGGAATTTCTGCTGACCAATCACCCGCTCGATTGCCCGGTGTGCGACAAAGGCGGCGAGTGCGAGCTGCAGGACATGGTGTTCCGTTACGGCGCGGATACCAGCCGGTTCGTTGAGGAAAAAATTCATCGCCCCGAAGAGAAATGGTCGGAGCTCGTCTACTACGACGCCCCGCGCTGCATTCTCTGCTTTCGCTGCGTGCGCGTTTGCGATGAAGGCATGGACGTCAAAGCCCTCGGCGTGGGCATGCGCGGCGCCAACAGCGTGATCATCCCCAATCGCGAAGATCATCTGGAATGCGAAGAGTGCGGCATGTGCATCGACATTTGCCCGGTCGGCGCGCTCACCAGCGGCACGTACCGCTACAAAACGCGTCCGTGGGAAATGCAATATGTTCCCACTACTTGCGCGCACTGCTCGAACGGCTGCAAAGTCACCCTTAGCGTGCGCAATCACGAAATCATGCGCGCGAACAATCGCGATCTCTCCGGCATCAACAAGGATTTTCTATGCGTCAAGGGTCGCTTCGGTTTCGATTTTACGCAGCACAAAGATCGCATTCGCCAGCCCATGGTGCGCAAAGGCGACAAGCTCTTTCCCGTTTCCTGGGAAGAAGCCGCGCAAACCGCCGCAACCAAGCTAAAGGAAATTCACGCCAAGAATGGCGCCGACTCCATCGGCTTCATCGGCTCCAATCGCACCTCCAACGAAGAAAACTATCTCTTCCAGCGCCTGGCCCGCGCCACCTTCGGCACCAACAACATCGACCACCACCGCACCGCCGATTACACCGGCCTGATCACCGCGCTGGGTGAAAATGCCGCCGATTCCCTGCTCACGATGGACCAGCTGTACCGCTCCACGGCCGTTCTGCTGGTCGGCAACGATCCGACCAACCAGAATCCGCTCGCGGCCTGGCAGATTCGCAGCGGCATCCGTCATTTCGGCGCCAAGCTCTTCATCATCCATGAACGCGAAATCAAGCTGCATCGCCAGGCCAAGGTCTTCGCCAAAGTCGGCAAGGGCCAGGAAGGCGCCGCGCTGCGCTGGCTCGCTCACGAAGAAGGCCAGCTGCCATCTAGCTTGGTCGAGCAGCTCGTGCAGCTCAAAGCCGGCGTTGAGGCGGAATCCGATGTCGCTGTAGTCTTCGGCGCGGAAGTTTCCGGCGCCGCCATCGCGCAGCTTGTAGCTTTCGGCTCGAAGCTCCCCGGCAAGACCCGCTACATGGCCCTCGGCGATTACGCAAATTCCCGCGGCGCGGCCGACATGGGTGTGCTGCCGGACCGCTTGCCCGGATACGTACACCTGGATAGTGCCGCGAATCGTGAGACTTTCGACAGGCTATGGGGCTCCGTAATTTCCTCGAAACCCGGCCTGACCGCGCCGCAAATCGTGGAAGCCGCGCAATCCGGGAAACTCAAAGCGCTCCACGTGATGGGCGCGAACCCCTTCGCGCATTTCGGCACGCTCGGCTACGGCCGCGGCAAGCTCGAATTCCTGGTCGTGCAGGAAATGTTCATGACCGACACCGCCAAAGCCGCTGACGTGGTCTTCCCCGCCGCCTCCGCCTACGAAAAGGACGGCACGGTCACAAATACCTCCGGCGAAATCCAGCTGCTTCGCAAAGCCGCGGAAGTCATGGGCCCGCGCACCGACTTCGATCTCCTGCGCATCCTCTCGCATCAACTCGAACGCGCCGGCCTCGGCAAAGCCTTTCACTACAAAACTCCGGCCGCTGTCTTCGAGGAAATTCGCAAAGCCGTTCCCGGCTACGACGTGCCGGCGGTCGGCTTGCTAACCGGCAATGCCGAGCCCACGCGCATGCAGATCGCGCGCAACGGCCACGCGCCGTATGATGTCCCCGCCGGACTGATTCGCTCCGCCCAAGATAATCTTTTCACCAGCGGCACCCTGACTCGCTTCTGCTCCATGATGGAATCCTTGCCGGAGGCAGAATCCAAGCCGTGATCGACTTCCTCATCCAGCAAGTCGCCCAGCACGCGGAAATCCTGATCACGCTCGTCAAGATCGCCATCCTGCTTTTCGTGGTGCTGACCGTCAACGCCTATCTCACCTGGTTCGAGCGCAAACTAATCGCGCATATCCAGTCGCGCTGGGGACCGCATCGCGTCGGCCCGCACGGCCTGCTGCAGCCGCTCGCGGATGGAGCGAAGTTTCTCCTCAAGGAAGATCCCACGCCCGCCGGCGTCGATAAATTTGTCTACTATCTCGCGCCGTTGCTGGCGCTAGCGCTGGCCCTGACGTCCATTGCCGTGATCCCTTTTGGTCCCGACCCGCTGCATTTCAAAGGGCACGACATTTATCTCGGCATCGTCGACCTCAACATCGGCATCCTCGCGCTCTTCGCCATCACCGCGCTGGGCGTGTACGGTCTGGCCCTCGCCGGATGGTCCTCCAACAACAAATATTCGCTGTTCGGCGGCTTGCGCAGCTCCGCGCAAATGATCAGCTACGAACTCGCGCTGACCATGTCCGTAGTCGGCGTGCTGCTCATGGCCGGAAAGTTCAGCTTGCGCGACATTATTGACGCTCAGGCCAACTCCCACGGCCTTTTCAATTGGGGCGGAATTTTCCATTGGAACATTTTCGCCGGGCCTTTTCCGCAAATCCTCGGCTTCCTCTGCTTCTTCATCGCCGCCATCGCGGAGACCAATCGCGCCCCCTTCGACCTTCCCGAAGCCGAACAGGAGCTCGTCGGCGGCTTTCACACCGAATACGCCAGCTTCAAGTTCGCCATGTTCTTCATCGCCGAGTACACCAGCATGATTACCGTCTCCTGCCTGTGCTCGATTCTCTTTTTCGGCGGCTGGCTCTCCCCGTTTCCCGCGAGTTGGACGTTCACGACCTATCTGCCGTCCTTGCTGCTCATTCCCTTCGGGCTTTGGGTCATCTGGGACGGCATGCGCTACGAAACCATCTTCGGCAAGCTCATTCTTCCAGCGGTGGGAGTGGTCGTCACCGCTCTCGGCGCAGCGTTCCTGCTCTTCCCCAACGTGAACGCGTTCGTCCAGGGCCCGTTCTGGCTGCTCTCCAAAATCTGCGTCTTCCTCTTCGTCTACGTCTGGATGCGCGGCACGCTTCCCCGTTTCCGCTATGACCAGCTGATGTCCTTCGGCTGGAAGCTGCTCCTGCCGGCCTCGCTCGCGAACGTAGTGCTCACTGCTGCGGCCCTTCTTTGGAGGGGCAATTAGATGAACGCTCCTCTGATTATTTTCTTTGTGCTGGCGGCCATGTGCGTCCTCGGGGCGATTAGCCTGATCCTCCAGCGCCATCCGATTCACAGCGCGCTCTCGCTCATTGTGGTCATGGTCGCGCTCGCCGGGCTCTATCTGTTGATGGGCGCGGAATTTGTGGCCGCGGTGCAGATCATCGTCTACGGCGGCGCCATCATGGTGCTGTTCGTCTTCGTCATCATGCTTCTGAACGCTGGGGTCGAAGAGCGCACCAACCTCTCGAAGCTTGCTGGCTTTGCGGGCATTCCGCTGGGCGTGGCGTTAATGGGATTTCTCGCCGCCGCTGTCGCGCGCTCACAAGACATGGTGCAAGTCGCCACGCAAACCGGCACCGCCGCCCCCACTAAAGCGCTTGCCAATCTGCTCTTCCAGGATTTCGTCTATCCCTTCGAGCTCACTTCCTTCTTGATTCTCATCGCGATTCTGGGCGCCATCGTCCTGGCCCAGCGGGAGAACGCCTGACATGGTCCCGACGCACTACTACCTGATTCTCAGCGCCATTCTCTTCGGGCTCGGCGTGGTTGCCTTCATGTTCAGGCGCAATATCATCACCATTTTCATGTCCATCGAGCTGATGCTCAACGCCGTCAATCTCGCCTTCGTGGCCTTCAGCCGGGCGCTCAACAAGCTCGATGGCCAGGTTTTTGTCCTGTTCGTCATCGTAGTGGCCGCCGCGGAAGCCGCCGTCGGCCTCGGCATCATTATCGTGATCGCGCGCAATCGCCAGTCGCTCAACGTCGAGCGCGTCGACCTCCTCAAACTCTAATGTCCATCCTGAACTATCTCTGGATTATCCCCGCGCTGCCGCTCCTTGGCTCAGCCGTCAACGGGCTTTTCGGCAGCAAATGGCCCAACAAGATTGTCAACGTCGTAGCCGTCGGCTCCACGGGCCTCTCCTTCCTCGCCGCGCTCGAAGCCGTCCGCGAATTCACGCACCTTGCGCCGGAGAATATTCCCTGGGTGAAGCAATACTTCACCTGGATCATCGCAGGAGATTTCCGCGCCGGTTTCGATCTCCAGATCGACCACCTCACCGTGGTCATGCTCCTGGTCGTCACCGGAGTCGGCTGGCTCATCCACATCTACTCCACCGGCTACATGGCCCACGAAGGCGGCTACTACCGTTTCTTTTCCTATCTGAACCTCTTCATGTTCTTCATGCTTATTCTCGTCCTGGCCGCCAACTACGTCCTGCTCTTCGTCGGCTGGGAAGGCGTGGGCCTCTCGAGCTACCTGCTCATCGGCTTTTATTTCCTGCGCAAATCCGCGTCGGACGCCGGCAAAAAAGCTTTCATCGTCAACCGCATCGGCGATTTCGGATTCATGCTCGGCATGTTTCTGCTCTTCAGAACCTTTGGCACGCTCGACTTCGTTCCGCTGTTTGCGAAAGCTACGCCCATGCCCGCCGACGCCATGGGCCATCTCGGCATGTTCACCGTAGCGTGCCTGCTGCTCTTCATGGGTGCCTGCGGCAAATCCGCGCAGCTTCCCCTGTACGTCTGGCTGCCCGACGCCATGGAGGGCCCCACGCCGGTCAGTGCCTTGATTCACGCGGCCACCATGGTCACCGCCGGCGTTTATGTCGTCGCGCGCTCGCACATTCTCTTCACGCATGCGCCGACCGCGATGTTTGTCGTCGCTGTCGTCGGCTGCGCCACTGCCTTCTTCGCCGCCACCATCGGCCTGGTGCAGACCGACATCAAGCGCGTCCTGGCCTACTCCACCGTCAGCCAGCTCGGCTACATGTTCCTGGCCTGCGGAGTCGGCGCCTTCTCCGCTGGCATTTTCCACTTGATGACCCACGCCTTCTTCAAAGCCCTGCTCTTTCTCGCCGCAGGCAGCGTGATCCACGCCATCGGCGGCGAACAGGACATGATGCGCATGGGCGGCCTCAGCAAGAAAATTCGCTGGACGTACGTCACCATGCTGACCGCGACGCTGGCCATCGCCGGCTTTCCTCCGCTGGCCGGCTTCTTCAGCAAGGACGCCATCCTGCTCAGCGCGTACCAAAGCGAGCATGGCGGCCGCATCCTCTACGCCTTCGGCCTGCTCACCGCGCTGCTAACTTCGTTCTACATGTTCCGGCTCATCTTCCTCACTTTTCACGGAAAGCCCCGCTACGACGAGAAAAAAGTCCACGTCCACGAATCGCCCAAGAGCATGCTCGTGCCGCTGATGATTCTCGCCGTGCTCTCCATCATCGGTGGCTGGATGGCCGCGCCCGCGTTCTTCGGTTCGCCCGATTACTTCGCCAAGTTCCTCGAACCGGTCTTTGCGCAGACCGCCGGAGGCGCCGAAGCCGCGGAGGCCGCCGCGCAAGCGCTCGAGATTCCATTGGCCATCGTCGCTGTGGTCTCTGCGCTCCTCGGCTTCGCAGTAGCCTTCTGGCTCTACCTCAAGCAGCCCGGCAAGCCCGCACAGCTCGCGAAGTCCATGAGCGGTGTGTACAACACTTTGCTGCACAAATATTACGTCGACGAAATCTACAACGCGATTATCGTCAACCCGCTGCTCTGGGTTTCCACCAGCGTTCTCTGGCAAGCGGTCGACGTCCGCGCCATCGACGCCACGGTCAACGGCATCGCCGAAGGCGCTACCGATATCGGCGACGGCGTGCGCCACACGCAGTCCGGCAACACGCGCAGCTACGCCGTCTGGGTGGTCATCGGCGCGCTCGTGATTATCGCCATCATCTTCTGGCCGTACTTCCGGCCCGCAACCGTCGGGATGGTGCGCTGATGCTCCACGGCAGCTATTTGCTCACCATCGTCATCTTCTTTCCGGCCGCCGCCAGCCTGGCGCTGCTTATGCTCCGCGCCGACGATCACCTCTGGATCCGCCGCCTGGCGATGACCATCGCCACCGTCGAATTCCTTTTCTCCCTGCTGCTGATCCCCAAAGTACAGATCGGCGTCGGCGGCTATCAACTCGAGGAATTCGCCAAGTGGATCAACGTCCCGCCCATCAACTATCATCTCGGCCTCGACGGCATCAGCCTGTTTCTCGTCATCCTCACCACGTTCCTCACGGCCGTCTCCGTGCTTGCGTCCTGGAACAGCATCCAGCACCGCGTAAAAGAATTTTTCGTCATGCTGTTGATGCTGGAAGTCGGCGTCGTCGGAGTTTTCCTCTCCCTCGACCTCTTTCTCTTTTTTCTCTTCTGGGAGGTCATGCTCATCCCCATGTATTTCCTCATCGGCATCTGGGGGCACGAGCGCCGCATCTACGCCGCCGTCAAGTTCGTGCTGTACACCATGGCCGGTTCCATCCTCATGCTCGTGGGGATCATCTGGCTGCACAATCTGAGCGCGAGCGTAATGTCCGGGGGAACCTTCGACCTGCCCACGATTCAGCAGATGCTGCAGTCCGGCACCATTCGCCTGACCTCGCTCGAGGAGATGTATCTCTTCCTCGCTTTCTTCGTGGCTTTTGCCATCAAGGTTCCGCTATTCCCGTTCCACACCTGGCTGCCCGACGCGCACGTCGAAGCGCCCACCGCCGGTTCCGTCATCCTCGCCGGCGTGCTCCTGAAAATGGGCACCTACGGCATGATTCGCTTCTGCTTGCCGCTCTTCCCCAATGCCTCGCATCGCGCCGCTCCGGTTGTCGCCACGCTCGCTATCATCGGCATCATTTACGGGGCGCTCGTCGCCCTCGTTCAGCCCAATCTGAAAAAGCTCGTGGCCTATTCCAGCGTCAGCCACCTCGGCTTCGTCGTGCTCGGCATCTTCGCTTTCCAGAACATTTCCATGCAGGGCGCCGTCTTTCAGATGCTCGCCCACGGCATTTCCACCGGCGCGCTCTTCTTACTCGTCGGCATGCTGTACGACCGCCGCCACACCTTTGAAATCGCCCAATACGGCGGCCTGGCCACGCCGATGCCCAAGCTGGCGGCATTCTTCCTCTTTATCGCTCTCTCGTCGCTTGGGTTGCCCATGCTCAACGGCTTCGTCGGCGAGTTCTTGATTCTTCTCGGCACCTACCAGGCCCACTGGAACTGGTCCGCCTGGGCCGCCACCGGCGTGATCCTCTCCGCCTGCTACTTGCTGTGGTCCTACCAGCGCGTTTTCTTCGGCGAAGTCACCGTCGAGAAAAATCGCACCCTGCCCGACGCCTCGGCGCGCGAAAAATGGATTCTCGCCGCCATGGCCGTAATCACTCTCTGGATGGGCGTCAGCTCCCCGTTCTTCACCCGTCGC
>Ga0210409_10003403_pt1 | contig 17884 bp, 11 predicted proteins | sample IncBWH17MmetaG_FD_161649 | JGI IMG/M metagenome (GOLD analysis project Ga0210409, IMG submission 161649) | Forest soil microbial communities from Barre Woods Harvard Forest LTER site, Petersham, Massachusetts, United States - Inc-BW-H-17-M | ecosystem: Environmental > Terrestrial > Soil >... | reverse complement strand
GAAGTGGAATCCAGCGGGAAGCGGACCGGGAGACTTGTCCGGTTTCGCGTGCCAGGAGTTGACGGTTTACTGTATTGCTCACCGTCTTTTCCTGTCTCGGGCATGGAATGTGATTCTAAATTAGACTTATCAGCATGCCGCAGAAAACAACCCACGGAAAAGCGGGTCCGCTACGCTTGAAGCCCAGCGACATGGTTACGATTGATGAGTTTAAACCATGGTGGATTCGCTGCTCAAAGTGCTCACAACTCGCATACGTGATGCCGATGTGGCGCGAGATGAAAGGCGAATGTAAATGCCCTTCGTGTGGTGGAGTTTATAAGATTTCGTTTGACCGTGAATACGACAGGAGATTTCCTAGCTTGCCTCTGTGGCTAAAGGCCGATTTCAGGGGAAATGTTTTCTGGGCGCTGAACGCCGAACACCTCCATTTGCTTGAGCGGGTGATTCGCTCCCAATTGCGAGAAAGGCCGATTTACAAAGGAAAGCGTTTGTCTTTGACAACTCGAATGCCGTTCAATCTTCCATCGTGGATTCTATCAGCCAAGAACCGTCCCGATTTGCTCAAACTAATTGCGCGCCTCCGAACCACAATTCCGGCGGAACTAGCGGCTTGCCTTGACCAAGGGACTGATTAACGCCGTAATCCCATGTGAAGTTCTAGAACTTGACCCGTCCGGTGTCGCGACAAACCAGGAGTTGGCCCCGGAATGGCGAGTTGACGAATGCCATGTCGAGCTGATCAGGAACTATTCGTGCAAAACCGCCTCTCGGCTGGGGTCGGTAATGGGCGCGGCTTTATGTGTCACTAGCAGACGGAAAAGTTTCTCACTCCCGGCAGCCCTCGCATACTCCGCTTCTTTTTCCGTGATACCCACGAACTGAGCGAACTGGAATTGGCCAGATGGAAGCTGCTGCACACCGGTGAATTCACTTGCTGGTGTGAGCAGGACCCAGGTAAGCTGCGAATCCTTTCCGTCAATGGGACTCCTCAACGGTATACGGTCCCAGATTCCCAACAGACCGCGCCCCGAGAATCTTCCCGCTGCCAGTAGAAGTTGGAATGCCACCATCCGTTGCAGCAGGAGAAGAGCCCAACGTGATTGCGTCGGGCTTTGGAAAACAAACTCACATCCAAGTCCTGACGGAGCGTTAGGCTCAGGCGAATCTGCTTCCCACGCATTCGAAAGACCCGACGAGACATACACCCAACTAGGTCTCTTCTCGGTCGGCTCAAACTCAAAAACGCCGTGAGTGAGCCATCGGGGGTCAAATGAATCTTGTTGGAATACGTTCGTAAAAAGGTCCGCATCGAGCACGTAAATACCCTGCTGCTTCGGACCGAAATGCCCCGGGTAAAGCTTTTCTTCGCGAAACTCCCACGCTTCTTCAAATTGTCTCTGCCATTTCTCGCTAGCCATGAAGGGTTCCAACAAGTGATTTGCAATCAAAACATCCGCGACAATCATAGCGGGTGAAGACGTCGTTTCATACGGGCTATATGGTCAAGTCCCGTACCAGGACTTTTCCGGTAACGGCCGGGTCTTCGGTTCAAGAGGCCCCGTCGGAAATCGAAACCGGCAGCGGCGAAATCACCAGCATCGAAGGACTCGGCGCGGCGCCGGGAGTCAAGACTTCCGGCATCGAGCAGTTCGAGCGCTCGCTGGGCATCGACGAGACCGAAACGTCCTGGAACGGCTCGCGCAAATGGCGAGACCCCGGCCGCCTCGCGCGCGGGAGAGAGTAGTGCCGTATGGAGCATCTGCGCACCGGCCCCACTACAGAAGCTAACATCAATTGCCTGCTCACCATTTCTGTAGCGATAGGCAAGATTGAGATTGTGGAAGGCCAGCCAGCGCTGAACGTCCTCAACGCAACGGCTGGTGAAGTCGAGCGCGTCTTGATGGCTATCGAAGCCGAGGCGCGAAGGGTCGGACTTTTCAGTTAGTGTGTTTGCCCAGGGATGAAAATTTCCGACCTAGCTTAAACTAAACCTAAATCGACCCGCCTCCGGGCCGGAGGGACTTTCGAGAAACGTCGTTCTTAAAGGGATTATGGCGCGCCCGGAGAGACTCGAACTCCCGACCCTCTGGTTCGAAGCCAGATGCTCTATCCAGCTGAGCTACGGGCGCTGGGACGCATTATAGCAAGTGGCGCGTGAGATTTGTGGTGGATTGAATTGTACGCCTCTACAACGGCAACTCGCACCCTCGCTAGGCGATCTCTGGGGGAGTGGGGGAGATTTCGAATTGGAGTTGTTGGGCGCCGAGGTACGGGTGGGTGGCGGTGAGTTTTACGGTGCCGGGTTGTTCTTTGGCGCGGATCCAGATGGCGCCGGTGCCGCCGATCAAGGCGAAGGGATTGTCGCCGATGATTTCGGCGGGACCATTGAGCGTGAACTGGATGGCGTCGTTGGCGAAGGGGCGGATGGCGCCGAATTCGTCGGTGACGCGCAAGACGACCCGGGTAGCGTCGGCGCCGTCGGCGATGAGCTTGGTGTCATCGGGAAGCAGAGTGAATTTCTGGTCGACACCGCGGCCGGAAAGAGTTTTGGAGATGACCTGCTTGCCTTGGATGTAGCCTTCGATGCGCAAGTCTCCCCATTGGAAGACGGCTTTCTCCAAGTCCGCAACAAACGGTGCATAGCGGAGATGGGCAAATTCCTTTTTGTTGGGATCGACTTCCGCGACTAACTTCTCGCCAATATAAAACTTCAGGTGGTCGCAATTGGAGCAGACGACGGCTTTGGTGAAGCCGATGGATTCGTCGCCACGGGCCCAGTGGAAGGCGGGTTCGAGGACCACTTCTTCGGCGGGTTCGCATTGCGATTTGTAAAAACCGGCGGCGGGCTTGGGTTCACGGAAAATGTCGGTGACGCCGTGATAGCAAATGCGGTCGCCGGTACCGAAGTCGCCGTGCGTGTTGTAATCGAAGGCGCACCAGCCGATGCCGCCGGCGTATTGCGGATTGGAGGCGAGCTGATCGTGGATGCGCGCGTGGCGCATGACGTGTTCGGTGAGGCGCTCGACTTGGTCGAGGGTCTTGGTGGGATACGTGTGGCCGACGAATTCGGTGTTGAGGTAGCGCGGGTGATTCGGCGGCTTCAAGGGGAAACCGAAATCGTTCATTGTGAAAACGTCTTCGAGGAATTCGGATTCCTGGAAGTAGCGGATGCCGCCGGTGGGGCGCGTGGGATCGAGGCGATGAGCGAGGGCGTTGGTGCGGACGTAGAAATCGTGATCGTCGCGCGATTCGTTGATGCGCACTCCCCAGAGGACGATGCTGGGATGATTCCAGTCGCGGCGGATCATGCGGCCGACGTTGTCGATGGAGATGAGCTTCCAGGGCTCGTCGCCGATGTGCTGCCAGCCGGGAATTTCCTCGAGGACGAGGAGGCCTATTTCGTCGCAAGCATCGAGGAAATGGCGGGATTGCGGATAGTGCGAAGTGCGAACGATGTTGCAATGGAGTTGGTGGCGGAGGATGCGCGCATCGCTGCGCTGTGCGCGGCCGGGCATGGCCTGTCCGACGAAGGGGAAGGTTTGATGGCGGTCGAGGCCGCGGAGCTTGATGACTTTGCCGTTCAGCTCGAAGCCGTGGTCAGTGAATTGGGCTTCGCGGAAGCCGAGGGTGCGCTTGTCCTCGTCGGCTAGCTGCGTTCCGCGCAGGAGGCGCACGTGGACGGAGTAGAGATTGGGATGATTGAGATCCCAGAGTTTGATAGCGCCGAGGTTGTCCAGATGGACGGAGTGGGCGATCGGTTCCTTAGCGGCTTCTGAGGGGGGAACTTTGCTTGTGCCCTTGGCTAGCACGGTGTCACCGTCGCGGAGTTCCACTTCGATGGTGAGAGGTTCCTTCGACGCTTCGAGATGCTGAAGGAAGCAATCGACGTCGAGAGTCGGATGTGCGTTGAGGACATCTTTGGGCTTGACAAAAATATTCTCGATGAACGTGCCGGGGACGATGCGCAGGGAAACTTCGCGGTAGATGCCGCCGAAGGTGAGGTAGTCGATCTGGTGGCCGAAGGGCGGAATGTCCGGGCGCTCGGTGGAGTCGACATCTACGGCAAGCACGTTCTCTCCGTTGAAATTAATGTGCGGGGTGAGGTCGAAAGAGAAAGGCGTGTAGCCGCCTTTGTATTCGCCGAGTCGCGCGCCATTGATCCAGACGGTAGAGGCGGTCATGACGCCTTCGAAGTCGACGAAGACGTGGTGGCCGGCGGCTTCAGGAGGCAGCTTGAAGCGGCGACGATAGATGGAGACGAATTCGTAGGCCTTGTCGTCGAAGCTGTGCCAGGGGAGGCGGACATTGGGGTGAGGAACGACGACGCGTTCGAAAGCGGAGTCGTCGAACTCGCGGGCGTGCGCGCCTTCAACGAAAGATTTGTTGTAACGCCAGTTGCGATTGATCGGAAGGACCATGCGCCCTACGGCCTTGGAATCCGCAGGGAGCGGGGAATTGGCTCCAAGCGCGCCGGGCGCAAGCGTCGCGCCTGCGATTACCGTGCTCGTGGTCTTAAGGAAGTCGCGTCTGTCCATGATTGTCCTTTCGATCGAAATAAAATTTGTCTTCGCGCTAGCCCGCCCAGTTCAACAACTGCTCCAAACCGGTGGTGGCGGTCGATTCGGTGCCGCGCGGCAGAGAAGGCCCGATGGCGATGGCTTCGTTGTGGCCTTCGAACCAAACCAGGAAGGAAGATTGGTCGGCCCCCGGGAGGCGCTGGAGGTTGAGCCAGTTGTAGTAAGCGCCCATGTCGGCGTCGATCAGCGAGCCAAGAGGATCGAGTTCGGCAACTTCGTGGCCCGCGGAAAGCATTTCGTTCATGGGCTTCTGGCGTTGGCGCGGAGCGAAGCGGACCAGCAAAGTGAGTGGCTGGGCGCGGCGGAGGGCTTCGCGCGCGGTCCATTGCGCGAACGTGGTGCTAAAAATTTGCGTGCCGGAGCCTTCGGTGAGCATCTTGACCTGGAAGCGATCGAGTACGGCGTCGTTGGAATTTGCCAAGCCAAGATCAGCGGGGCGGAGTTGTGCGAGCACGGTGCGCAAATTTTCCGGGCCCATGCCGGGACGCTCGATTTCCGTTCGAATTTTGCCGGAAAGCGCCGCGCGGACAGGTTCGAGAGCGCGATAAGAGACGCAGGTGAGCGCTGGATCGTAAGCGCCGGCTTGTCCCCCATCGATGTACCAGTGGGCGTAGGGGGCGGGATGCGCCTTGGCTCTGGCGGCAACGACGTTGAGCAACACTTCCATGCCGTTCTCCCGCTTGATGGCGCGGAAATAGACGCCATGGGGACGAAGTTTGCGGAAGAGCGGCGCCTCGTTCGCGGCGACTCCCTGGCCGATGACGGTGATTCCGAGACGCGGGACCGGTGGTTTTTCCGGGGGCGTAACGGCTCGCAAACGATCGGCGTAGGCGAGCGCGGCGGTGCGGAAGGCATCGAGTTGGTGGGTAGTCCACAGATAGGATGAGAGCTGTTCCACAAATTGAGCGGGCGCGTTGACCCAATCGAAATGTTCGAGTTGAGAGGAAAGATGGATTTGCGCGAAGCCCTGCAGCCAGTCCTTGGTCTGGTCGGGTGAGAGAGAGTGCAGACTTGCGAGTTCTTTTTCCAAAGCGCGGCGTTCGGCAGGGAACTTGAAATCGTATTCGATGACTTCCCGCAACAGGCTTGGCAGGAAGCTCAGCGGCAGCCGCTGCAACGCGGAAAGATAGTTGGTGACGAACTTCCTTGCTTCCGGCGGATAGCCGTTGAAGTGCTCCGGTCTGAGGTCGGATGGAAGCATAGAATCTAGGCTAATTCCGGAATCGGCTTGCCTTGTGCGAGCGCGGCGGAAAAACCGAGTATCGAGCCGAGCGTTGGCACGAGATCAGTCGACTGGAGCGGGCGGTCGAAAACCACTCCCTCGCGAACGCCGGCCCCTAAAGCCATCATCCAGGTCGTGCGAGAAAGCGCGTCGCCGGTGCGATGGTGCTGGAAGCCATTGCCGCCGGAATCGTCGTCGGAGTCTCGGCCGAAGTCCGGCAGGATGAAGAGCGTGGTTTTGCCGGCATATTCCGGCTCGCCCTGGATAGTCTTCCAGATGTCGCCGCAGAGGCGGTCGGTGCGGCGAATGCCATCAATATAGAGGGAGTAGGCTCCTGCGTGGGCGATGTCGATATCGTGCATGGTGATCCAGAGCAAGCTGGGAGCCTGCTGCCGCATTAGCTGGCGGACGATATAGACGGAGAGTTCGTCGGGGCTCGACAAGGTGAGCGCGTGGGCTTTGAAGTCGTCAACAGAGAGCTTCAGCAGGTTTCCCAATTGCAGGAGTTCAAATTCGCCGCCGCCGAGTTCGGGAGTGTAGAAAGGCGTCTCGTAGTTGTCGCGAAGCAAATGCTCGTAGTCGGTGCTGCGGCCGGAGGTGGCTGCAGTCAAAAGATGCTTCGGCAGGATCACTTTCGCGCCCAAGCCCGGTCCGTAGGAACGGTGACTGCTTTCACCGATGCGATTGAACCCGTTGCTGGGAGCGACGACCCAGGCGTCGGAGGCGGGGCGCTTCAAATCCTTACGGAAATACTCGAAGACCGTCGGATGTTCGGGGGGAAGGGAAGCAAAGTTGTTGATGGTCTCGTAGACGCCGGTCGCCAGGCTGGCAGTGGCCACGTAGTGGCCGAGAATTCCGTGATTCACCACCTGGGTGAAAAAGGCCGACTGAGGAATGAGCTCGCGCATCAAGTGGGGGATGTTTTCCTGGCCTTCAGGAGCGAACGTCTCCTGGTCGCGCGCGCCGCCGCCGAAGGTGATCACTACGACTTTGCGCTTGCTTACCGGGATGCCTGTCCTGGCAAACAGGCTGGAAGGCAGCAGGGAACTGCCCAGCGCCACTCCGGCCGCGCTGCACAGGAACTCCCGGCGGCTCCAGGCGAGTTGGCGCGCCAATTCCTGAGGGGCGGATGCCCCCGCAGCGGCCAGTCGAGCCCGGTCCCTTGCGTTCTGCGGTGAAAAACAAGAACTCATTGAAAGATTGAACTCTTTCCGCAGAGCTACGGCGCGGCAGAATCGGTGTCAAGAAATCCGTCCGTCGCGCCAAATCTGCTTCTCCGATGCCCCGCGCCGCGGAAACCGAACTAGATCACGGCTTCGCGGACGGGGAATCCTTGGCCGAATAAACAAATTGTCGAATCTCCGCCCGTTGCTTTTCGAGATCGGCCAGATGCTGCTCGCGGATTTTCTGGTAGACCTCGAATTGTTCCTGGGCGCGGTCTTTTTCGCCGGTGCGAACATACGCCTGGCCCAGCCGGTAGTAAGCATCAGCAAGATCGGAATTCAATTCGAGTGCGCGCTTATACTCAGGAATCGCTTCCGCATACTTATTTTGGTCGGAGTAGAGGTTGCCCAATTGCAAGTGCGCTTCCGCGAGCTTGGGATCGAGCGCGAGCGACTTGGTCAGAAGCGATTCGATTTGCTTGAGATCCAAGCCGGGATGCTGAGCCCGCTTGCCCTTCCATAAACTCATCGCATAGTAGTAAAGGGCCCGCGCGTTGTTGGGCTGCAAATCCGCAAAACGATGGAAGCGCTGGGTAACTTCGTCGGCTTGGCTTGGAGAACTGTCGTAGGCCTTGGATAAGAAAATGTAGCAGTTGGGTTCGGACGGATTTAGGTCGGCAGCACGCAGAAGGGATTTAACAGCGTCGTCGTAGTTGCCGCGTGCGTAGAGAGCCATGCCGAGACCTACGACCATCCGTTGCGAGGCAGGATAGCGCTCCGATGCTTTCTGGAAGACTTCCACAGCCGGTCCCAGCGTGCGGTGAAGCAGGAGCTCGCTTCCCCAGTCAAACAAGTTACTCTCGCTGGGATCCATATGCGCGGCGGTTTCATATTCATTCGCCGCCTCGACGAACTTCCCATCCTTTTCTTCCAATTCAGCCAGCAGGTTATGCAATTCCGCGCTGTTTTTTCGCTTCAAGATAGTCTCAATCAGTTGTTGAGCCTCCGCGAGGCGGCCGATTTGAAGATAGGCGAGGGACAGGTCGTAGCCATTATCGTAAGAAGAAGGATCGATCTGCTGAGCCTTTTCCAGATAGGGAGCGGCCTCCGCGATCTTGCCTGACCGCACGTAGGATTCACCCAGGTTGTGGTTGGTCTCAAAGTTCCGCGGATCGAGCTCGACTGCCTTCTTGAACTGCTCCGTGGCGAGCTCGAGCTTTCCGAGGCGCGCGAGATTGGCAGCCAGGTTCGTTCTGGCGGGCGCCGAGTCCGGCTTTAGGGTGACAGCCACCTGGAGGTGTCGCGTGGCTCTAGCATCCTGTGATTGCGCGGCGTAGACCAATCCCAGCAGTTCCTGAACTTCGAAGCTTTCCGGTACTTCGCGAACTAGTTTCTCAAGTTGCTTTGCGGCATCCGGGTATTTGCCAGCTTCGAACAGGCTAACGGCCGCTTGAAAGTCGCGATCCAAATCCTCTTGCTGGGAATGAGCTGGAGACGCTACGGACACATAGGTCAGGAGAGTCAAAAGTGCCGAAGCCATAGACCAAGCCCTTGGAGTCACCATGCCTGCATGGTAGCACTGGGTTGCTCGCCGTGAGCAAGCCTGTAAAACCGGAAAGGCGTCCCGACCCGGTCGGGACGCCTCCCTCGGCGGGGTGTAACAGGTCAACTCTTAGAACAGCAGCTTCAGGGCCAACTGGATCTGCCTCGGATCGTAGGGAGCATCGCGAGTGGAGCCGATTTCGCCGAAGTTCGAGCTTGTGAAGTTGCCCGCACCGGAGACGGCTACGACGCCATTGCCGCCGAAATTCGGAGCGTTGAAGTTCGGGTGATTGAGGACGTTAAAGATCTCGGTTCGGAATTGCAGTTTGAAGCTTTCCTTGATGGCGAAATTCTTAAAAACCGAGAAGTCCGCCCTGTGGAATCCGGGTCCCGGCACTTGAGTTAATCCGCCCAAGGCTGCGGCACCCGTCAACGGCACGCATCCCGTTGGCGAAGCGGTGGGTGTGCCCCCGGGTCCGAGTACACAAGGTTGGGCGAAGGCTTTCGGATTGCCGTACCAGTTCAGCTTGCCGTTTGCGTCCGTATGCAGTCCGAGATCCAAAGGCTGACCGGCAACCCGGAGAACACCGCAGTTCAAACCTGCTGCGGTTCCATTCGGGCAACTGAGGCCTATCGGCTGGCCACCTTGTAGCGTCATCGACCAGTTCACACTCCAGCCGCCAATCAGCTGGTTCTGAAGCCCCGTGGCGCCGGATGCGTAAGGCTTGCCTTTGCCGAAGGGCAATTCATAACCGCCGCTGAGGTGGAAGACGTTCCTGATGTCGAAGCCGGCCAGACCGTAATCGAAATGGATACCGAGGCCAGGAACGCTGGGCGCACGATAGCCTTGGACGCTCCCGCCGTTGAGCAAGTCACCGGCGTCGGAAAGCGTCTTAGAGAAGGTGTAGGCTGCGAGGAAGTTCAGGCCATTCCCGTAACTCTTTTCCACTTTGGTTTGCAAGGCGTGGTAGTGGCTGTTCCCTTGCGTTGCAGCGTAGCTGCTGCCACGTCCGAAATCTGCAAACTGAACCAAATTTGCCTGGTTGGCGTTATTGTCGGTGATCGTCGTAACGTTGTTGCTGCCGGGGAAGGTCTCCAGATGGCGTCCCATCGAAGTGACGTATCCGGCTTGGACGGACAGGGTGGGCGTCAGCTGATATTGGAGCGTCAGGTTGCCGCTCATGGAGTAGGGCGTCTTGTAGTTGAATTGAATTCCGCGCAAGCCCAGCCCACTTGCGTTGACTGAAAGTGGACTCAGTGGAGTGCACGAAAATCCGGCTTCAAATGTCGCCAGGCCATTCATCGGATTTGCGCCGATTCCGCCGCAGGGAGTCCCACCAGTCCCGGCGGTGGCATAGGGATAGAGTGCGGTCGGGTCGAACGCGCCTCCGCTGGTAGTTTTGAGGCCCGGGAAGAAAGAGAAGTTGAATTGGAACGGGTAGTTCTCACCGATATTCGGCGAGAACCCGCGGTTTTCAAATCCGTTGTAAAATACTCCGAATCCGCCGCGTACCACTAGCTTTGGATTAACCTGATAAGCAAAGCCCAAGCGCGGCGCAAAATTATTCTTTTGAGAGTTTCCTAGTCCGCTGCCGTACTTGTTCGTGGCCAGGCACTGGATGCCGTCTTGAGCGAGCAAAGTCGTGAAGCTCACAGAGACGAAGGTGTTGTTGCAAGAGTCCTTGCCTCCAGGCATTAGGTACGTTGGCTTACCCAACGCATCCGGCACAAAATTGGCCTGATTCGAATGGTGCTCGAAAACGAGACCAAAGAAATCATAGCGCACACCGAGATTGAGGGTCAGTTTTGGGCTGATCTTCCAATCATCTTGAGCATAGCCGCCGTAGTAATTCTTGCCGTTGTCGGTCAGAGATATATTCGAAACAAAGACTCCGTTGGCCCCGCCGACGTAATCTATGCCGCCTGGCACGGTGTGGACGACCGGAGTCAAAAGAAAGTCCCCAATGCCTACGTTCCCTCCAGTTCCCCCAGGAGAGTCCGTGTAACCGCCGTAGTTGAACTGACCGTGAGACCAGGGCGGCTGCAAGGTCGAGAACTTAACGTGCTGATACTCAATACCCATTTTGAAAGTGTGCTTGCCATAGATCTTGGTGACATTGTCCGTAAGCTGGATGGTGGAACTGACCTCATCCGAGGGCAAGAACGCGTTGCTGCCTAGGGTCGACAGGGCGCCAATGCCGAAAGCAGGGAGGCCCCCATTGTCGGAGGTTTGTGGAATGGCCTGAACACCATATTGCGCCGGAAGGCCCTGCTGGCCGGCAACCGGGCTTGATCGGGTGGTATGCAGGTAGTTGATACCTGCGCGCGCCTCATTAATCAGCGTCGGTGAAAATGTGTGTGTGTAGCCCAAAGCACTCTGCTGAGCATTGGCGGTCTGCGGGCCCTGCTGGAAAGCGCCACCGTCGGCGACACCGCCGAAAATACCGGGAATGAATTGCGGATCGTCACCGTAGCTGAATCGAAAGAATATCTGATTCTTCTCGTTTAGATTGACATCCATGCGGGCGTCAAAGGAGTTCTTGTGCTCAAAGAGTTTCGGTGAATTCGCAAAATTGCCAAACGTACTTGAGGAGGTCGGATGTGGGTAGAGGTCGAGAAGCTTTATCGCGTCGGCATTCAATCGGCCGAACGGAATCATATTCAGATTGCAGGCGGCCACGGTGAAAGTCAAAGTGCTGGCGGCGCATGTGCCGAAGGGATCGCGAGTAAATCCAGTAGTGTTTGCAAGCAAGCCACTAACTGGGTCGACCGCTCCCTTAGTAACCAAGCGAGTTGTCGCGGGATCGTAAATCGTTCCGACAGGGGCTGTACGTCCCAAGTCGTCAGGTTTGGGTGTCGCACTAGACTGACCAGTGATGTAATCCTGTAAGTTTACGAGTGGGCCGGCGGCGTCCCAGCTGGCTCGTTCCGCAGCCGTGGGCACGGTCCCGGTCAAAATAGTTCCCTGCGCCCTGCGAAACCCTTCATAGTCCCCGAAAAAGAAAAGTTTGTTCTTGCCGTTGTAAACATGGGGGATAACAACCGGGCCGCCAAGGGTAACTCCAAATTGGTTTTGCCGCAGTTCGCCCTTCTTGACGCCGCCGGCATTCTCAAAAAAGTCCGCTGCATCCAGTTTATCGTTGCGGAAAAATTCCCATGCCGAACCATGCAGCTGGTTGGTGCCGGACTTGATGGTGGCATTGAGAACCGCGGCTCCTGAACGGCCGAATTCAGCGCTAAAGCCCGAGGTCTGGATCTTGAACTCCTGAACGGCATCCACAGGGGGAAGAACAACGAAATTCGTGCCGTTCAGGAAGTCGACGGTGTCGGAGTTGTTGTCGATGCCGTCGAGAAGGTAGTTGTTCTGGGCAGGGCGCAAGCCATTGGCCGCAAAAGCGCCAGTTGAGGCGTTGCCACGGGTGTCCGCCTGTGGGGTGTTTACACCGGCGGCGAGCTGGGCGAGGAATGTGAAATTCCGGCCATTCAGTGGAAGGTCATTCACGTTGCGGGAGTCCACCACTTGACCCACCGAAGCGTTTTGTGTTTGAAGCACAGGAATCGTTGCCACGACCTCCACGGACTGAGTGACGGCGCCGGGCTTGAGGGAGAAATTGATGACCACATCCGCACCCACGTCAACCGTAATGTTGGTTTGCGTGGTGGTCTGGAATCCTTGAAAGGTTGCAGTGACCTTGTAACTGCCAATTTTGAGTGGGGTGAACTTGTAAACGCCATCCGCCCCCGTGGTGAACGAGAGGGCGGCGCCCGTACCTTCGTTGGTCAATGTAACTTTGGCACCGTTGATCGGCGCCCCCGAGGCATCCGCAATCGTCCCCAGGATGGTGCCGGTGTCGACTTGAGCCTGGAGAGGCAGCGCACTCAGAAAGAGCAACAGCAACAAGGCGGTGATCGACAAGGAAGCTTTCAGGATCCCAGATGAAATGTCCTTACGATTCATAAACCGTTCCTCCTCAGGCTCTCTGCACCAGAACCCAGCAAGCGCTTTCATTACTGCCAACCCCTCGACCATGGCAAAGGAACAAACACCCGACCAACAAGCCGTCCACAAACAGCTACTGCAGGCAGCTGCCTGAAACGCCAACCCGAAATCGCGGAGCAAAACGCATGCGCTTCGCGGCACCGATGCTTTTAATCGTGAAACCCCAGAGCCACGGAAGGATGAAACGACTATCCGATTCCGGCTCCCCAAACGAATTAAACGCTTAACCTGTGGCAGACCTAATACACCGTTCGATACATCTTGTCAAGCAATTTTTTTCATCTATACTTCGCGTGTCGCGAGCTTACTCTGGATTCGAGGAAATCGTTCCACGCAGCCGCGATCGATTGAGTCATCGAATTTATGGGCCTAACCATTCGTGATGTAGCGAAGGCTGCAGGCGTTTCCACCGCCACCGTCTCCAATGTCTTGAACAAGACAGGCAAAGTGGGCCGGCGCACGCACCTCCTGGTGCTCTCGACCGTCAAGCGTCTCGGATATTTCCCGAACGTTCACGCCCGCCACCTTGCTTCGCGCGATAGCCGGACGCTCGGAATCATCGTTTCTGATATCGAAAATCCCTTCTTTCCTGAGGTCATCAAGAGTTTCGAAGTCCGTGCCCGCCAGCTTGGTTATGACGCGATTTTGAGCGATACAAACTATGATCCCCGCAGAACCCGGGAAGCTGCGGAGAGAATGATGGAGCACAATGTCCGCGGCGTTGCGGTGATGACTTCGGAAATCAGCTTGAAGCTGATCCACGAACTCGCGCGAAGAAGGATCGCTGTAACATTTCTCGACCTCGCTCCCGTTCGAAGTTACATGAGCAAACTAAGGATTGATTATTTTTCTGGTGTCGAGCAAATCGTCAAATACCTCTATGACAATGGACACCGGCGCATCGGTTTTATCGCCGGGAGGCCGAGGCTCAAATCCAACAATGTCCGGTTGGAAGCATACGAAAAGTGCATGCGGGATTTGGGACTCGAACCGGGACCGATTCTGCGCGGCGACTTGCGATTCGAAGGCGGATTGACGGCAGGCTTGGCGATCGCGAAGCTATCTCCGAGGCCTACCGCCGTGGTAGCGGTCAACGATCTCACCGCTGTGGGAGTCATCAAAGGTCTGTTGAAAGCCGGTTGCCGCGTGCCGCAGGACATTTCTGTTACGGGATTCGACAATACTCGCCTGGCCGAATATAGCAACCCGTCAATCACCACAGTGGATGTGCACCGGGACATGCTCGGCAAAATGGCCGCCGACGCCCTTCACGAACTGTCGTGCTCGGCCGACCCTCACGGCAAGGAATATCAAATTCCTGCCGAGCTAATTTTAGGTGATTCCTCGGGCCCCGCTCCCGCTGAATAGGCATTCCTTGATAGAGTGAATTCGGGCAAATAGTGCGTCACAAAGACGAAAAAAACATTTTGTCGCGTCGAACCTTCTTGAGAAGGATGCAATGGTCGCCTCTACTTTTTCTTCCGGCCCCTTTGCAGGTGTTGCCCTTTTCAGCGGTACCCGCAGAAACTTCTACGGATGGGACCCCTACTTTTCCCTTCGCTGATTTTCGTCTCACGCCTCACTATCCCGCGAAGTCCCCGCTTGATGATGTTTTGAGCCGGGTTATTCCCGGCACCGATGAATATGTTTCGGAGAAGTACGTTTTTGAAATCATGCGGCTCCTCGGTGCATGGAGCCAGAGTCTTAAGGCACTGCCTCCATCTCTTGGGGTCATGGCAAAATTCCTGGACGCTGCGATCGAAGCTAATTCGCTGGTTCCAACGCGGGAAAAAACTTTGCGTTCAGTGAATGGCATTGAGGTCTTGCGAAGGCAATTTTCCAGCAGTGTGGTCGCGGGCCGGGAGCGGTTTCTCGAGGAGATCAAGAGCTATCTCGCATCGATGTTAAGAGTGGAGACGGCTGAATTCGAGATCGTCGGGATCAAGGAAATCGCAGACGCACCGGCGACACTCCGCGTCGACATTCGCTATGACTTTGTCGGAACGCGGACGGACAGGGGACGAGAAGAACGCATTGGGCTGTGGCGGACGGAGTGGAACCAGGATGAATCGAACGCCTGGCGAGCCCTTCGATGGGAGGCCACGGAAGAATCCTTGAGCCGGGCGCACCAGCCGGTTTTCATTGATATCACTTCCCAGACTTTTGGCCAGACGGATTCGTACAAAAATCAGTTGGCTCATGGAGTCGACTATTGGCGCACGGTTCTGGATGGGGCATGCGGCATCGACGTTTACGGCAACAATGGTTTGGCGCTGGGAGATTTCGACGGCGACGGACTAGATGATATGTACGTTTGCCAGCCTCCGGGACTGCCCAACCGCTTGTATCGCAATCGCGGCGATGGAACTTTCGAGGATGTGACGGAAAGGTCGGGAGTGGGCGTGCTGGATGGCACGGCTTGCGCGGTATTCGCGGATTTCGAGAACAAGGGGCTCCAGGATCTATTGGTAGTTTGCGGCAGCGGCCCTTTGCTCTTCCTGAACCAGGGCAATGGAAGGTTTTCACTCAAACGCGACGCCTTCCAGTTCGCGCAGCCTCCCCAGGGGACTTTCACCCACGCCGCCATCGCTGATTATGATAGCGATGGACGCCTCGACATTTATTTTTGCCTCTATACCTATTATCTGGGACTCGACCAGTATCACTATCCCACTCCCTATTTTGACGCCCGCAATGGCCCGCCGAATTTCTTGTTTCACAACGAAGGGAATGCATCGTTCCTGGACCGCACTGAGGCGGCGGGACTGAATGTGGACAACGACCGCTTCAGTTTTGCGTGCGCGTGGGGCGACTACAATTCTGACGGCTTTCCGGACATCTATGTGTCCAACGATTTCGGGCGAAATAATCTTTACCGCAACAATGGGGACGGAAAGTTTACCTGTGTCTCTACAGAAGCAGGTGTCGAGGACGTCGGCGCGGGAATGAGCGCTTCCTGGTTCGATTTCGACAACGACGGAAAACTGGATATCCACAGTGCGGCCATGTGGTCCGGCGCCGGCATTCGAGTTTCACAGCAAGATCGATTTCATGAAAAAGAACCTGAGGATATCCGGGCACTTTATCATCAACACGCGAGAGGGAATGCGCTGTACCGCAATGAGGGAAATGGAAAGTTTCAAAATGTGAGCACCCAAGCGGGCGTCGAGATGGGCCGCTGGGCTTGGTGCTCGGACGCGTGGGACTTCGACCACGACGGCTACTCCGACCTCTACATTGCAAATGGCTATATCACTGGAACGGAGAATTCCGAACGCGCCAGGGCCGACCTCGCGAGCTTTTTCTGGCGACAGTTGGTAGCGAAATCGCCTCCGAACCAGACGCCATCATTGCAATACGAACAGGGATGGAACGCGATCAATGAATTGATCCGCTCGGGCAGTTCCTGGAGTGGTCGAGAACGCAATGTTTTTTACGCGAATAATCACGACGGAACCTTCTCGGATGTTTCCGGCATAGTTGGATTGGATTTTATTGAAGACAGCCGCTCGTTTGCGCTCGCCGATTTGGACCAGGACGGGCGGTTGGAAGTCGTCCTAAAGAATCGAAACGCGCCGCAACTGCGGATTTTGCGCAACGCGATGAAGGACATCGGCCAGGCGATCTCCTTCTGTTTGCGAGGCCAAAAAAGCAATCGCGATGCGATCGGGGCCGCGGTGACTATAGAAGCCGATGGGCATCGTCAGACGAAATACCTGCAGGCCGGTTCCGGATTTCTATCGCAACACAGCAAAGAACTTTTCTTTGGCGTTGGAAGAGCCGAAGGAAACGTTCGCGGAACGATCCGCTGGCCCAGTGGCCTGACTCAGATTTTCGAACATCTCCCCGTAAACCATCGAATCGAAATTAAAGAAGGCTCTCCGGAGTTTCTAGCCAAGCCCTTTGTGGCTCCGTCTTCGGCGTATACGAAAACCGCTGAACCTCAGAAGCCAGAACTTTTGCCTTCGTCGGTCGAGACCTGGCTCATCGAGCCTTTGAGTGCCCCGGAATTTTCTCTGCCGGACCTCGATGGCAGCGTGCGGAATCTGCGATCATTCCGAGGCGGGCCGTTGCTTCTCCACTTTTGGGCGACAACTTCGCCTGCTTGCGCCGACCAATTGCGCCTTCTCCGGAAGCATCAGCCGGTGCTCGCCTCCAGTGGTCTAACTATCCTGGGTATCAACGTTGACGATTCCGGCGCCGCACAAGCGGCGCGAGCCTTCGCGCGGAAAGAATCTCTCCATTTTCCTAATGTGTTCGCCACACAGGACGTCGCTGGCGTCTATAACATCATCTATCGTTATTTGTTCGACCGTCGAAGGGATTTGCCCGTTCCAGCTTCGCTCCTTCTCGATAAAAACGGATTGATCGTCAAGATTTATCAGGGGCCCGTAAATCCTGAACGGTTTTTTGAAGATTTGAGATCCGTACACGCATCTCCGGCCGAGCGAATTCGCATAGCGCTTCCCTTGGGTGGAACGCTGTACCGCGATGTGTTCCAGCGCAACGACTTCACTTACGGCGTAGCACTGTTCCAGCGCGGCTATCTGGAACAGGCCGCAGCCTCCTTTAAGCAAGTGATTGCGGCCAAGCCGCAAGATCCGGAGGCGTACTACAACCTCGGAACGTTATATCTTCGAAAGAACGCTCTGCAGGAAGCACGGCTGTACCTCGAGCAAACGCTAAAGCTGCGCCCAAACTATCCGGAAGCCTGGAACAATCTTGGAATGTTAGCTGCGCAGGAAGGTCAACCCGACGAAGCCATTCGTAATTTCAAGCAGTCCCTCCTCTTGCGTCCGGCCTACGCCATCGCGCTCGCAAACCTCGGCAACGTCTATCGCCGGCAAGGAAACTTTGACGAAGCGGAAAAGCTCTTGCGCCGCGCGCTTGAAATTACTCCGGATGACCCGGAGGTCAACTACAGCCTCGGCATGCTCTTCGCCCGCCAGGAGAAGCTCGATCGGGCCGCGCAATATTTGGAAACAGCCGTGAGTTTGCGTCCCGACTATCCCGATGCGCTCAACAACCTCGGCGTTCTCTTTGTCCGTGAGCGGCGAAACTCCGAAGCCGAAGAGCGATTCAAGACCTGCATCCGCGTCGCCCCGAACTTTGACCAGGCCTACCTCAACCTGGCCCGTCTGTACGCGCTCTTGGAAGAAAAACAAAAAGCCCGGGAAGTCTTGCTGGCGTTGCTGCAAAAACAACCGCAGCACAAAGTGGCTCAACAAGAACTGGAAATGCTAAAGTGAAATCGCGACTCCCGCAATCGGAGCCCGCACGGAGGAACTCTGGGGGATGAATCTCGCGGCTCTATTTCTACATCCAACCAGAATCTTGGGCGCCCGGCCGAAATTCCAAGCGATCCTCCCCGTGATCG
>Ga0210409_10003402_pt1 | contig 17888 bp, 11 predicted proteins | sample IncBWH17MmetaG_FD_161649 | JGI IMG/M metagenome (GOLD analysis project Ga0210409, IMG submission 161649) | Forest soil microbial communities from Barre Woods Harvard Forest LTER site, Petersham, Massachusetts, United States - Inc-BW-H-17-M | ecosystem: Environmental > Terrestrial > Soil >... | reverse complement strand
GGGATTCCCGCGGGAACAATTGTGCAGGTGAGCGCGAAGATCACCGCGTGGTATGCAGATAAAGATCCGGCAAAATCGGGCTACCAGATTTTGCCTTCCAACGGGCGACTTGAACTGGATTTGCTTGACCGGTTGGACGAGAAATTCGGAAACAAACCTGCGCCAGGCACGGCGCGCTCGATTGCTACGTCTGGAATTTCCGCGCCGGCGCCAAAATTGAATCTGGGTGGGGGCATAAGTATGTCGCCCGGCGGCGGGAATCCGATCGCAGCGCCGGAGGGCACGGAAGAGCTGAACCGGCTGCGCATCGAGCGTGAAACGGAAGAAAAGCACATGCGCAGTTTGAACATGGAGCTGCAAGGACTTGAGGAGGTTAAGAAGAATCAGGCGCATCCGATGAATCTGGTGACGGTGAAAAGAGCGGGAACGCCGGTGCTGGCGCGGGCGGGCGAGGAGAGCCGCGTTTTATTCAAGGCGACGGTGAACGATGAGTTTGAATTTCTGGATGGCGCGGGCGAATGGATCCACGTGCAAATTTCAGGCGTATCACGCGGATACATTCGGCGGAGCGCGCTGGAGTTGCCGGAAGTGATTGCCGAGCATCTGGAGGAAACGGCGAGGTTGGAAGCTGCGGCAAAGCAGGCGGCTTTCCGAGTGGAGCGCGAAGAAAATAGTGTTTTTCCGGGCGAATGGGAAGCGCTGAAGGGAAAAACAGTGAAGATTTATACCGTGCAACCGGTGAGTCAGGATCCCAAGGAGACTGACGCGCAGGCGAAATTAAAGTATGCCGGCTCGTTGATGCGGAAGTATGCGGATGAGACGGCGGGCGCTGCAGCGGGAGATGGAGTAGTGGTGATTTTTGATTCCGCCGATGGAGGGATCGCGGGCGCGACGCTTGCGAGCATCCAGCAATTAGCGAAGAGGGAAATTTCAGAGGAAGCATTCTGGAAGCAGTGCTATCTGGACCCGCCGGAAACATTTCAGTCCAAGCGTTGAGCGCGGTCTTAACCCGTTGTTAACCATTTAATGATTGTTAAACAAAGGATTAGTACCGACAAGAAGGTCGGCGCACCGACATTTAAAGAAACACTTTAAGTATTTTTGTGGCGCGTTCGAATGAGCGCGTTGAATTTCATTCGAACGGTGCGGCCGTTCGAATGACTGTGACCGTAACAGTCGACTTTTATTGAACGGTGCAGCGTTCGAATAGCGCTTTGTTTTGTTCCGATGCATTACAATGGGCGCCTGAATTTTTGGAGACGGGAGCGGTATGAAAGCTGCGGCGATATTGATCGGGGCCGGTTTTGTGGGTAAGGCGCATGTTGATGCGCTGCGGCGGCTGGGCATTGAAGTGCGCGGGGTGGTAGGAAGTTCGACGGAGCGTGGCGAGGAAGCACGGGCGGCTCTGGGGCTGCCGCGGGCTTACGTTTCGGTCGAGGAGGCGGCGGCGGACAAAACGGCGAGCGTGGCGCACGTGTGCACGCCAAATTATTTGCATTTCGAACAGTGCAGCGTGTTGATGCGCGCGGGCAAACACGTGCTGTGCGAAAAGCCGCTGGCTACCGACACGGCGGAATCGGAATTACTGGTCGCTCTTGCCAGAGAATGCAAGAGAGCCGGGGGAGTGGCTTACAATTTGCGCTACTACCCGCTTTGCCAGGAGGCCAAAGCGCTGGTTGCGAATGGCGCGATTGGAACTCCTCGGCTGGTGCACGGAAGTTTTTTGCAGGACTGGCTGCTGCATGCGAGTGATTGGAACTGGCGGCTGGAACCGAAGCTAGGCGGCGAATTACGCGCGGTGTCGGACATCGGCACACACTGGCTGGATTTAGTTATGTGGATCGCGGGAGCAAAAGTGGATGAAGTTTGCGCGGACCTGGGAACAATTGTGCCAGTGCGGCAGCGGCCGCGCGGGCGAGTGGAGACTTTCAAGGCGCGGTCTAATGATGAATTTGATGAAGTACCGATTACCACGGATGACTATGCGTCGGTGTTGCTGCACTTCGTGAATGACATGCGAGGGGTGATGACGGTTTCGCAAGTCAGCGCGGGGCGGAAGGCGAGGCTGTGGTTTGAAATTGACGGGACCGAAGGCTCGCTCGCGTGGAATTCAGAATCGCCAAACGAATTGTGGATCGGGCGGCGGGATGAAGCGAATGCATTGTTGTGCAAAGATCCTGCGCTGTTGAGTCCTGAAGCGCGGGGATACGCGGTGTATCCGGGCGGGCATGCGGAAGGGTATCCAGATACCTTTGTGCAATTGTTTCGGGAGTTTTATGAGTATGTGGAAGCGGGAGATTTTGAAGCGCCGCAAAAGTTTCCGAATTTTTTGACGGGGCATCAGGAATTGACGCTTTGTGAAGCAATTGCTAAGAGCGCGCAGAAGCGGGCGTGGATGGATGTTTCGCTGGAGTGATTCAGACTTAATATTATTTTTTGTTGGGGCGCGGGAATCAATCGAAGAGAGATTCCTCGGCTGCGCAGACCGGCTACTTCGCAGGAGCGAAGTAGAAGGCAAAGGCCGGTCTGCTCCGCTCGGAATGACCGGTTTTTTTGTTTAGTGGATTACGGGCGGTTGTTTCTTACTCCGAAAGGCAAATACTTCAACTGCGAATTGGGGCATCCGCGAACCAGGAAGAGAAGGCAACTTCTGGATGCCGATTGACGGAAGGCTTCTTGCGAATTCCCTGCCCTTACGGGAATATCTGCACGAGCAGCGGTTACGTCAGGGGATGGGGGCGTATTGGTAGCGTAACGATGGGGGTAAATGGTCGGAGCGCTGGCGTGTGTTGAATTCTAATTGGTAGTCGAGATGTGAGGGGTCAGCGGGATAGCCCTGGCCGGCGGGATAGGGATACGGCAGCAGGGTGTGGCGCGGAAGGGGTTCTACGGTGAAGGCGTGGGCGGCGTAAAAATCCAGGTCCTTTTCAAAACCGTCGGCGTAGAAGAAATAATCGCGAACCCAGCCCTTCTGTAGCGGCGGCAATTTTTGCGGATCGAAGTCGAGCTTGAGGCCTTCACCGGAACCAAATACGACGAAGCGATCGTCGGAGGCGCGCAAAAGATTTTGCACATCTCCGTAACGAGTGTAGTTGCCGGCGGCACGTGCGTAGGGGCCGGTCTTGCTACGTCGCGTGTAGGAGTAAGTGGTGTCGCTCGCAGGGGTAAGGCGTTTTTCCTGCGGAAAGCCCAGGAAAGCTAATGAAGCGTTGGCGAGCGGGACCTCGGATACCTGCACGTCGTGCGTGTCTGGGGTTTGATCGATGCGAATGGCGTCCCAGTAAATTTTTAGATTATTGACGATGCGAATACGGCGCGTGCCGGGCGGAATTTTTCCAGTCAGATCGGCGACCATAGTGCGTTCGAGGCCGGCGGGAAAGCCCATGTCGTCGATGACCCTCTTCCAGTTTCCTTGCGCGTCGAGGGCTTCGACGTAAGGCGCGATCACTTTTATGCCGGCTTGATCGGCAGAGTACATGGAGGTGGCGGTGAAATAGTCGGTGTAGCCATCCATGATCAGGCGCAGGGGCTTGGCGGAATCCCAGCTTCCGAGGTCGAGTTCGAGCCAATGAAGTTTGGCGAAGCCGGTAAAAGGTAACGCGTCGAAATCAGTGACGTACTTGCGGTCGCGCTTCGCGATCAGTGAAAGAACGTCATGACCGTGGTCGTCCCACGCGCCGACCGGCGGGTGGGCGTCGCGGGTGGCGATGAGGCGGAATTCGGGAAATGGGGGAGCGCTGACGAAACGCTCGTTGGGATTTACCTCGTAGGACGCGGGATGGTCGATGGCGAGAAGACGGACCTGGTCGAGATAAACGGTTTCTTCCATGGGCTCCATGAAGCGGAAACTGAGCAGGCCGTTACGTGGATGAACAGTGCGCGCGTTGACCTTGAGATATTCGTCGGGGTCAGGGACATCGCGTTCGCCGGGTGCGACCCAGTGGCCGACGACGCCGGGGCCAATCATGTCGGCGATGAATTCGTATTCGCGGCCGTTCCAGGCGAAGAGGACCGGACAAGAGCTTCCGCGGCGATCCAGCTCAGCGAGAGAATGAAATTTTTTCGCGGGCAGATTTATTTCGTCTTGCGGGACGCCGGTTGGCCAGAGCAGGCGCACCACTTCCACATTTTTTTCGGCTCCTAGTCCGGCGAGAACGGATGTGGAATTTTGGCCGAGGTAGCCGGAAGCGCCGGCGATTTCCCATTTTTGATAGAGCGGGCCTGCGTAAACTTCCACTTTTGTGCCGATGGCGGATTTGTTGTCGCTGAGAGATTTCAGATCGATGTGCATCCAGTTGTGTTCGGCGACGCCATCGCTGTGCAGGATGACGGGAGGGCCGCCAAGCTGCGTCACGACGATGTCAGCAGCGCCTTGGCCGCGCGTGTCAGCAATGGCTAAAGCTCGGGGCTGAGTAAGTTTGATGGAGTCGAGATGCGCGTCTTTGGTGGCGTCGGACCAACCCTGACTTCCCAGATTGCGCAGAAGGCGAAGTTCGCCGCTGGCGCTGGATTCCCCCGCGGCGATAATGTCGAGCCAGCCGTCATTATCGTAATCGATGGAAGAGATTCCCCAACCGCGTTGCCAGGCAAGCTCGGGGAGTGGGACGCGCTCGAGTTTTTTCCCGTTTACATTGCGCCATAGGCTGATGCCGGGCGCACCCGTATGGGTGAAAGCGAGGTCCATCCAGCCGTCTTTATCAAAGTCGAAAGCGATAACACCAACGGCGGGAGGGAGATTCTCTTTTTTGAAATCGATGATGGGGAGTGGAGTGAATTTGCCTTCGCGAGGATTTAAGTAAATGGAGGCGCCTTCGGGGCCGCCGGCGAAAACGAAATCAATGGCGCGATCGTTGTTGAAGTCGGTGGTGATGAGGCCTGCGCCGGTCGCGGGGATGCCGAGTGCGGTGTCGGCAGAAACGTCGGTGAAAGTATTGTTGTTATTGTTGCGCCATAAAGTATTGTGTCGCGCCGCGCCGCCTTCTGCGGCAGAGGTGATGTAGAGATCGAGATCGCCATCGTGGTCATAGTCCACAAAGGTGACGGCTACGCAACCTTTTTCGCGCCGAATGCCGACTTTTTCTGTGACATCTTCAAATTCGCCGTTGGCCTGGTTGTGGAGGAGGTGGACGCCATCGGCCAAGCAGACGGCGAGGTCGGTGTGACCGTCGTTGTCAAAATCTCCGGCGGCACAGCCGAGTCCGGGGCCGGAAAGTTTTAGGCCGGCGCGGTCGGTGACATCTTCAAAGCGGCCGTCGCCGAGGTTGTGCAGGAGATGGCTGGCGCCGCCGGCAGTGGCGCTGACGAGGAAGAGGTCGGGTTTTCCGTCACCATCGAAATCAAAAAAACATGCGCCGGTGGATGGGCCTGGAGTGGAGGAAGGAGATTTGGTGGAACTTTGCAAAAGGGTTTCAACATTTTGCGCGGTAAAGTGCACCGGAATTGCGGGTGGAACGGCTAGCGACGAATTGGCCGGCAATTCCGCGAGCGAGAGGCGGCCCTGGTCACCGTAGCCTGCGCCAAACGGTGCGCCGAGATGATTAGTGGTGATGTTCTGGAATTTGGCGAGATGCTCGCGTGCGGAGGCGGAGTCGCCTTTGCGTTGATAGGCGCGGGCGATGCCAAATTCCGAGGAAGCGTGATACGGAAATAGCGCGAGACCTTTTTGAAACGCGGCGATGGCTTGATCGTATTTCTGGAGCTGAGAATACAAGTAGCCGACAAAATAATAAGCGTCGGCTTCATCGGGGAGGATTTCGGTGACGTGTTCGAAGGCGGCGACGCCGTGAGCGAAGTCAGCCAAATCTTTGTACGCGAGGCCGAGGTTGTACCAGGCGTAAGGATCGCGCGGGAGTTGTTGTGCGGCGATGAGGAGTTCGTCGCGCGCGGCTTCGGCTTTTTGTTGATTGAGGAGCGCGATGCCGAGATTGAGGCGGGCGACGGCAAATTTTGGGTCGGCCTGCAGAGCTTGCTCAAAAAGTTTCTGGGCGTCGGCAGAGCGCTGCTGGTTGAGATAAGCGACGCCCAGGGTGTTGAGGCGCAAGGGCTTGGTGGAATCGTTAGGCAGGGCGGGCTGCGGTGATTGCGGGGCTGCGGGCGCATTCGAAACTTTCTGGGCTGAGCGCGAAGGCAACAGTATGGCGCAAAGTAAAAGCAGGCAAGCGAGGGCGGCGAGAATTGAACGAAAAGCGATGCGCATGTAGATGACTGGTGTTGCCTCCGTGAACGACAACTATATGGGGCTTTTTTCGTTGAATATAAGATTCTGTGGGGTACGTGGAGCACCGTCAACCGTTTTTGTTGTGGTGCTCGTGTGTTTGACCGGTGGCGTCGCTGCGCTTACTCTCGCTTGAGACAAAATGGATTCCATTTATTTCGCGGGCATCGCTGAAGTTGTAGGCAAGATTCGAACCAAACAGATTTCTCCTCGCGACGTTATCGACGTTCACCTTGCGCACATTGAGAAATTACAGCCGAAGTTAAATGCTTTTGTGCATGTCGATGCAGAAGGAGCGCGGCGACAGGCGCTTGCGGCGGAAACTGGCGTTTTTCGTGGAGATGCGGTTGGTGCGCTGCACGGCGTAGCGCTTTCCATCAAGAGTTCCATCGATGTGGCGCGGTGGCCGTGTCCGGCGGGTTCGCGGCTGCGCGCGAATTATGTAGCGGGCGAGGACGCGGTGCTGGTGTCGCGGCTGAGGGCGGCGGGGGCGATTTTGATTGGAAATACCAATGTGCCGGAATTTTTAATGGCGTACGAGACGGACAATGCGTTGTCCGGCAAGACGAGTAATCCGTGGGACATTTCGCGATCGGCGGGCGGATCGAGTGGAGGCGAAGCGGCGGCGATTGCGTCGGGTTGCGCGATGGGAGGAGTGGGAAGCGACGGCGGCGGATCGGTGCGGGTGCCTGCACATTTTTGCGGGATCAGCGGGTTGAAGCCGACTCCCGGGCGGATTCCTGGGACGGGACATTTTCCGCGAGGGGCGGGGGGATTTGCGTGGTTGGGCGTGGTGGGACCAATGGCGCGAAGGGTGGCCGATGTGCGCGTGTTATTTGATGTGATGAAGGGGCCGGATGCGGACGATGCACTCTCTTCAGCGATTGAAGCGCGATCTTTCAGCGAAGGTGAGCTGGCAGGAATGCGTGTAGGAATACTGGAGTCGGACGCGCTGGGAGATGTTACGCCGGAAACTGCCGAGGCAGTTAAGAGAGCCGCGATGTTGCTTTCAAAAACATTTACTGTGGAACCGTTTCAACTTGAAGGGCTGGAGCTGGCAATTGAGTTGTGGTGGTTTTTCTTTGGGCCGATGATTGCGCGTTTATTTCAGCCGATGGTGGAGGGGCGCGAGGCGGAGTTGAGTCCGATGTTTCGGGAATACATGTCGATGGCGAGCTTGAAAATTGAGCCGACAGTCGATGAGTTGATGGGTGCTTGCGTGAAGCGGGATATTTTGCGAGCAAAAATTATCAAGCAGATGCGGGACGTGCCGATTTTGCTTTCGCCGGTTTGCGCGGCGCCGGCGTTTCGACATGGCGAAGGAAACTGGCAGCCGGTTTGCGGTTATCGCGACACGATGCGGCACGCGCAGTGGTTGAATCTGGCGGGCTTTCCTGGAGTTACGGTGCCGATGGGATTTTCAGCGCAGGGATTGCCGATTGGCGTGCAAGTGATTGGCAGGCCGAACGAGGATGAGTTGGTTTTGGCGGTTGCGGAGATATTGGAGACGGCGCGAGGAAAGTTTGAAGCGCCAAAACCGCAGTTCGAACACACAGCTTTATAAAAATTTCGTAACACACCAAACATTTTAGTTCGTTCTCTCGTCATTACTTTTAGCAATCCAACTAAGCGAGCGGTCCTAAGAGCTCGTCACGCGTTTGGCGTGCCGGGAGTGCAAGTGCCGCGTCAGGTGTTTGCCGGCACCTAGCCCTGGCTCGTTTGCGCCCTCGCAGTGGTGTGCTCGCATGCTTGCCGGCTCTTGCAGCCGTTTTTTTGAACGGCCTGAAGAGTCTCGCGCACGAAATGGAATTTGGTGCCAACAAGGGGACCGCGATGAACTTAAACCTGCGCCAGTCATACTCGTTTTTTACAGGATTGCTGCTTCTCGCCGCCATATTTGTAGTGGTTGAGCGTAGGTGCGGTGCACAATCTCAGCAGAATGCCAGCACGTCCCTTTGGCAACTGCAGTCACAGGCGCAACACGGCGACGCCGTTGCTCAATACAAGCTCGCGCAATCTTATCTCCACCACGATCGCACCAACGAGGACTATCAATCGGCACTCAAGTGGTTGCGCGCGTCCACTTCCCAAGGTAATGCCGACGCGGAATTCGTACTCGGCTATTTGTACGAACATGGGCAGGGCGTTCCGCAGGATTATGCCAAGGCCTCGGAAAATTATCGCGCCGCGGCGCTCCAAAGCCACTCGTCCGCCGAAAACAACCTGGGCTCTCTGTATCAACACGGCCAAGGTGTTCCGAGGAACATGAGCAAGTCGTTTGAATGGTATCTCGCATCCGCCCAACACGGGAATCCCGTCGGTCAATGCAATTTGGCGACACTCTACTACCTGGGCTCTGGAACGCAGCGTGATTACAAGGAGGCGGCCAAGTGGTTTCGCGTGGCCGCCGAGGCAGGATCCGTCGAGGCGCAAAACAGTGTGGCGGTTTTTTACTACAAAGGCTTAGGCGTCGCACTCGATTATGCGGAAGCGGCCCGATGGTTGCGCCTTGCCGCGGAACGCGGCATGCCCAGCGCGGAAACAAACCTAGCTTACCTGTACGAGCAGGGGAAAGGCCTGCCACTCGATTACGTGGCTGCCTACATTTGGTATTCCCGCGCGCTTGCCGGAGGTGACGCCGGCGGCGCGGACCGCCGCAAACAGCTCTCGCACGTGATGACGCGTAAACAAATCGACGAGGCCAATTCTGTCCTGTCCGCCTTTTCCTCCCCATCTCAGCCGCAACCTTCTCCAGAAACGGCCAAGACCTTTTCGCTTCTGCAGAGCCATTGAGCTTCGCCGTATTCCTCCGACACCTCCGAGTGAACCTCGAGCGAGGCGATGCGCCGACCTAAGACTATTCTCTTTTGGGGCTGGAGGAGTACAATGCCGCGCATGAACCGACGAACATTTATTGGCAGTGCTACCGCGGCTACACTTTTGGCTTCGCGCTCGACATTGACTACTGGGGCCACTGGAGCTGCTGAGGCTTCACGCAAATTGGATCGCATTGGAGTGCAGCTTTATACCGTGCGGTCCATGATGAAGACGGACTTCGAGGGCACGCTCGCGAAAGTTGCGGGCGTCGGTTACAGCGAAGTTGAATTCGCGGGGTATTTCGATCACCAGCCGAAAGACATTCGCGCGCTGCTGGACAAGTTGCATCTCACGGCGCCCAGCGAACATGTTGGCTATGAGGTGGTGCAGAACAAATGGCCAGAGACGCTGGAATCGGCGCACGTAGTTGGCCATAAATTTATTGTGTGTCCCTCGATTGATGAATCAGAGCGGAAGAAAGCGGCGGCATATAAGAAAGCGGCGGAGGTTTTCAACCGGGCAGGCGAGGCCAGCAAGAAGGCCGGGATTCAGCTGGCGTACCACAATCACAGCTATGAATTCGAGCCGCTAGCGGATGGCGACGGAAAATTTGGGTATGACATTTTGCTGAGCGAAACAGATCCGAAACTGGTGAAGATGGAAATGGATCTTTGCTGGATCACTATTGCGGGACAGGATCCGCTGACCTATTTCAACCGCTATCCGGGGCGCTTTCCTTTAGTGCATGTGAAGGATTGGACCAAGGGGCCGGATGGAAAGATGGGCCAAAAAGACGGGCACATGGCGGACGTTGGCGACGGCGCGATTGATTGGAAGCGCTTGTTTGCGGAATCGAAGAAAGCGGGCATTGAGCATTACTTCGTGGAGAACGACGAGCCGACTTCACCGATCGAAGATCTTCGCAAGAGTTATACGTACCTGCACGACCTGCGCTTTTAGTTCACGCGGCGCGGAGAAAGCGAGTTATGAATAAATTTCTTTTGTGCGCTGCGTTTGCGGCGATGGTACTGCTCGCGGCTGGACGTTCAATGGAAAAGGATTTGGTCCAAGAAAAAAATCCCACACAAGACAAAGGTCCTGCGGTCAAACAGCTATTTAACGGTAAAGATTTAACTGGGTGGAAGCATGTGGGGCCCGGCAGCATGACCGTCGAAGATGGATTGATACGCACGCATGGCGGAATGGGATTGTTGTACTGGACGGGCGGCAAGATGGGAAATTGCCGGATTCGCGTGGTGTATAAGATGCGCGACCACAATGACAATTCCGGGGTTTTTGTGCGCATCCCGATCGAGCCGCGCGAGCCATGGATGCCGGTCCATTACGGATATGAAGTGCAGATTGATAATGAGCCGGAAACCTCGAAGGAAGACGAGTATCACGTAACGGGGACGCTCTATTCGTTGACCAAGCCTGCAGCGCGTCCGGGAAAGCCGGGACCGGAGTGGAACACCATGCTGATCACGCTGGATGGTCCACATACGGTGGTGGTATTGAACGATGTGAAGGTTACCGATTACACCGAAGGGCAACCTGTGCCGGAGAAGAAGTTTGATTTTGAGCCGGAGCGCGGGCGGCGGCCGAATGAAGGTTTCATGGGGCTACAAAACCACAGCGACAACGACATTGTATTTTTCAAAGAAGTCAGCGTGCAGCCGTTGCACTGATGATTGTTTTCAAGCTTGCTGAAGATTTTCGGAGGGGTGGACGATGACTAGAGATCTTTCGCGCCGTGAATTTCTGCAAAGGAGCGCGGGGGTGTCGGGTGCGTTAGTTTCTAAGCGCACGTTTTTTCTTGATCCGGAGTCGATTCCCTTCCCTTCCGAGGCAGTGGCGGCGAGCGATCGGGTGCGATTTGGGATTATCGGTATTGGGATGCAAGGGTCGGGGCTGCTGACCAATGCGATTCAGTTGCCGGGTGTGGAATGCGTAGCCGCGTGTGATTTGTATGATGGGCGGCATACGCTGGCGAAAGAGATTGCCGGTGCAAAGGTGACGACCACCCGACGGTATCAGGAATTGCTGGCGGACAAAGATATCGATTGCATCGTGGCGGCGGTTCCCGACCACTGGCACAAGCAAGTGGTGGTGGATACGGTGAGCGCGGGGAAAGATATTTATTGCGAGAAGCCCATGTCACACACGGCGGCCGAGGGGGTGGCGATGGTGGCCGCTGCGCAGAAAACGGGAAGAATTGTGCAGATCGGATCGCAGCGGGTCAGCTCAGTGATATGCGCCAAAGCGAAAGAAATGCTGGCGCAAGGGATGATTGGAAAGCTGAACCTGGTGGAAGGTTCGCTGGGGCGGAATGATCCGACGGGGGCGTGGGAATATCCGCCGCCACCGGATTTGTCACCGCAAACGCTGGATTGGGACACCTGGCAAGGAACGGTGCCGAAGCGGGCGTTTGACGCGAAGGTGTTTGCGCGGTGGCGGTGCTGGAAGGAATACGGGACGGGCGTGGCTGGCGATTTGTTGGTGCATTTGATCAGTGGAATGCAATACATGCTGGGATGGAATGAGCCGCCGAAGCGCGTGATGTCGATGGGAGGAATATTGCGATTTCCGGACGGGCGGAATATGCCGGATGTGCACGCGACGTTATTTGAGTACGGAGAAGTGCCGGTGTATATGCGGCTGGACCTGGGTTGCGAGACGCCGGAAATTTACCGGTTCATGGGTTCGAAGGGAATTCTGGAAGTGACGGAAACGGCGATCAACTACATGCCGCAAACGGGGGAAGATACGGCGCCGAGTTACTACGTGTCGGGGTACCCGCGAGAGATGCGGGAGGCCTATATAAAGAAGTGGCATGAGGAACACGATCCGGCTCCAGGTAAAGAACCGACGACGGAAGGGTTCAGTTATAAGGGCGCATCGTGGGACGAGGAAAAGCCGCATTTGTGGCGTTTTTTCCAAGCGGTGAAGAGCCGGCAGCCGGTCACGGAGGACGCAGTTTTTGGGCATAATGCTGCGCTGGCGTGCCATCTGGCTAACGAATCGTATTTCAGGCGAAGTGCTACGACTTGGGATGCGGCATCGCAGCAGATCAAGGGATAAACGCGATAAGTTCTGGGTCTAGGATTTTGATATCAGAATTGGAGGAAAAGCATCTAATAGAGTGTCGACTCCTTGTCGTTAGGCTATGTTGCGAATACAGTTGAAGTTAGCTGGCGATAAGGAGTATTAAAGGCAAAGCGGGCGCAACTTTTTGGCCGCTTTGGAGTTTAACAGGTAGCGGTGATTCGACAGAATAGATTCCCGGACGAGCAAGTAGCCGAGAATGAGCGGTTTGCCGGTCATCGGGAGGGCCACATGAAATACCTAAGATATTTTGCTTTGTTAACGGTTTGTATGTTTGCGGCGGGCTACTCGCATGCGCAGGTTTCGGTGGGAGTTGGAGTAGGCGGTTACGGTGGTTATGGCTACGGCCCGCCATCGTGCGCGTATGGATACTATGATTACGCGCCTTACGCTTGCGCCCCGTATGGCTATTGGGGACCTGATTACTTCGTGAACGGCCTGTTCATCGGAGTCGGACCCTGGTACGGCTGGGGCTTCGGGCGTGGCTTCTATGGGCGTGGTTTTTATGGCCGCGGATACTACGGTCGCGGTGGCTACTACGGGCGCGGTGGATACGGCGGACGCGGCTACTACGGTGGCGGACGCGGCGCTTATGGTGGTCGCGGTTCGTACGGCGGATATAACGGACGCAGCAGCTTTAACGGCGGCGGTCGTGGGTTTAGTGGCGGGGGTCGCGGCGGAAACTTCCAATCACGCGGCGGCAGCAGCTTCCACGGCGGTGGTGGTGGCGGATTCCACGGCGGTGGTGGTGGCGGATTCCACGGCGGCGGAGGCGGCGGATTCCACGGCGGTGGCGGACATGGTGGTGGAGGACATCGCTAAAAGCTGACGGATCATCCAGATTCAAGAGAACGGCTGGCGAAATGCCAGCCGTTTTTTTTTGCCCTGAGGGTGGGCGGCAGCCTACTCGGAATACTTCGGCGTCGCGCCGGCGGACTTAAACAAGGACTTTCGGAGTTTTGCGGTGAGCGGAGCTTCGACCCATTTGTAGAGCGCCAAGGATAAAACAACGATTACAGCGACAACAAGCAAGCGTCCGATAGGTCCAAGTTCAGTGCGATTCGCGAAGTACCACGTGGCGAAAACCAAAAGAGGCCAGTGCAACATGTAAAGCGCGAAACTGGATTGGCCCAAGAGCACGAACCACTTGGGCTTAAGGATTTTATCGATGAATGCGCCGCTGGCAATACTCGCGATCAATATGGCCAGTAGAGGTGCGAGTAGTCCAGTGTGGGTTACCGGATACGGAATGCTATATCCGAGAAGCAGAATCATGACGATGATCGCAGTTGAGAAAGCGAAAGCGTAATCGGCGTAGGCGCGGGTGAATCCACCGGTGGTGGTGAAGAGTCTTGCGGCCAACACGCCGATAAAAAATTCGGGAAGGTGCACGAACGGATTATATTTAAGAACGTAAAGCCAAAAAGCCTCGTTGTTGCTGTCGATGTGCGTCAAGTTGTCGGGATTCAGATGAAGATATGAGAGTGAGAGCGTGAGCGAGGTGAGCCATGCGGCGGCCGCAAATATCAAGCACGCGGTTTTAGAAAAACGGCGCGTAGCTCTCAATAGAAAAGGCAAACTGAGATAGCAAAAAGCGAGGTTAGAGAGAGCCCAGGCAGGGGTATTCCAATACAGGGCGCTCCTGGGGAACCAAGCTTGCAACAAGAAGACGGTTAAAAACATTTTGCCTGGTGCAGCTGTATGGGAGTGAAGCAGGACCGGCAAGGCGACCAGCAGGCCAAGGAAATAAACGGGCAAGAGGCGCGCACAGCGACCCAACCAAAACTTGCCGTATTGCATTTCGTCGCGATCAAAGCGCGCGCTGTATGTGTAGGTCAGCAGAAACCCAGAAGAGACGAAAAAATAGCTCACGCTGGCGGGGGTGCCCATCAGGCCGCGCCACCAAAAGGTATAGTGATCCCAGTTCACGAGGTGATACATGGCGACGCGAAGAGCGGCAAGAAAGCGAATAGACGTTAGCGCGGAAAGATTTTTGGCGGCTGCGGGTAACACCGTCACACTTCGGGCAGAGGCGGGCAACCGGGAAATTCGGGGAGCGCGGTGTTGCCGATGTACTGGAGATCGGCGATGCCGATTTTACTGGTGTAGAAGGCGTCGCAAGTAAGGTTGCGAACGAAAGCGAAGAAAACAACTCCCTGGCGGAGAGTCGGGTCGGCTTTAGCGTTTTTGCGGAAAGCGACGAGGTCCAGGACGGATTTTCTTTGTTCGGGAGTGCAATCCAAATATGTACGGTCGTAACGGTCAGTGCAGAAACCGTCGAGCCAATACAAACCGCCACCGAGTCTGAGTTGATATTTTTCGTTTTCGCTGGTGAGCAGATCGATAAATTCGGGGGCGCCGGCTTCGATAGCGCCACCAGATTTTTCGTCCTTGGGGATAATAGTTTCGCAAAGCGAGGTTAACGTTTCGTACTGGTGCGGCGTGAAATATTTTGGCGTGTATTTGCCGGAGGCGGCGGCTTTAGCTTTTTGGACGGCTTGATGGGCAAATTCGGCGGCCTGGGCGGGGATCACTTGTAAGACGGAGCCACCAACAGCGCTGAGAGCCAACGTTTTCAGAATGTCGCGCCTGCTGATGCCCGCGCTCATGCTAGATATTTCCTTTCTTGGCTTCGTCGAGGAGATATTCGGAAGCGCGCCAGGAAAGAGCCATGATGGTTAGCGTGGGATTTTTATCTGGATTGGTGACCAGCGGAGCGCCATCGGTAACGAAAAGATTTTTTACGTCGTGGGCCTGACAGTAACCGTTTACGACGGAAGTTTTGGGATCGGCGCCCATGCGGGCGGTGCCGACTTCATGAATAATTTTACCGCCTTCGAGGATGCCGAAAGGATATTGGCCATCGATGGCGGTTTTTGTTTTGTACACGCCGCCCATGCCTTCGACGATGGAGCGAAACGTTTGCTGCATATCCTGGGCCTGGCGCAATTCATATTCTGACCAGCGAAAGTGGAAACGCAAAACGGGGATGCCCCACTGATCGACGACATCGGGATCGATTTCGCAGTAAGTGTGGGGATTGGGAATCATTTCGCCGCGTCCAGCGAATCCGATGGTGGTGCCGTAGGTTTGGCGAGCGCGGGCTTTGAGGGTGGCGCCGTAACCCTCTTCGTCATGGCAAAGTTCGTGGAACATCCCTACGCCGGGCATGTCGCGGCCGCCATATAGCTCGATGTGATAGCCACGGGGAAAATCATTTTTGCGATCGAACTTCCACCACGGGATATAGAGGTGCATGCCGCCGACGCCATCGTGATTATGAGGTGGCATTTTTTCGAGGGCCGGGATGTGGCCCCAGCCATCGCTGCCGACGGAATCGGTTAGATATTTTCCGACGGTGCCAGAGGAGTTTGCGAGGCCGTCCGGAAATGCGGTGGAGCGCGAATTGAGCAACAGGCGGGCAGATTCGCAAGCACTGGCAGCGAGAACGATGGCGCGAGCATTGACGCGTTTTTCGGTGAGCGTGTTTTTGTCGACGTACGAGACGCCTTCGGCCTTGCCATCTTTACCGACGACGACTTCGCGGGCCATGGCGCCGGTGATTAGAGTGAGGCGGCCAGTTTTCATGGCGGGGGGCAGCAACACCTGGCTGGAACTGAAATTGGACGCGGTAGTGCAACCGCGACCGCACTGGCCACAGTAATGGCAAGGAGCACGGCCATTGATCGAGCGAGTCAAAACAGCGAGGCGCGCGGGAATGCAAATGATGTTGAGCTTGTCGCAAGCTTTCTTGACGAGCAGTTCGGTGCAACGGGGCTTGGGCGGCGGAAGGAACATTCCGTCGGGAGCGCTGGAAACATTTTCTTTGGTGCCAAAAACGCCGATGTAGGATTCGACTTTATCGTAATAAGGGGCGATGTCCTCGTAAGTGATGGGCCAATCGTCGCCCAGACCATCACGGGTGCCGGACGTGAAGTCGATGGGGGCAAAACGGAGAGCGATGCGGCCCCAGTGATTGGTGCGGCCGCCAACGATGCGTGAGCGAAACCACTGAAAGTTAGCGCCGGGCGCGGAAGTGTAAGGTTCACCGTCGATGTTCCATGCGCCGTTGGGTGCGAGAAATTCGCCGAAATTTTCGCTGGCGTGACCGCCGACGCCTGCGCCACGATGAGGCAAATCGTAGGGCCACATCAACATTTTGAAATCTTTTTCGGGATTTACTGGCGGCCCGGCTTCCAGCAGAACAACGTTTAAGCCACCCTCGGTGAGAATCTTGGCGGCCATACCGCCGCCTGCGCCGGAGCCGACTATACACACGTCATAGGTTCTTGGGGAACGAATAACCTGAGACATCCGTTACAGCTCACCTTTTTTCATTTGCGAAACGGCGAAATCGCAGGCCCGAGCAGTGAGGGCCATGTAGGTGAGCGAGGGATTGACGCAAGCGGAGGAGACCATGCAGGCGCCGTCGGTGAGAAAGAGATTTTTCACATCGTGGGCCTGATTGTGTTCGTTCAAGACGGAAGTTTTGGGATCCTTGCCCATGCGCGCGGTGCCCATTTCGTGAATGGTCAGGCCGGGCGCGTTATCTTCAATGAAAGGACGGATGTCAGTGGCGCCCGCGGCGGTGAGCATTTCGGCAGCCTGGATAGACATGTCTTTCTGCAATGCCTTCTCGTTATCGCCAAAGGCGCAATGAATTTTTAAAGTGGGGATGCCCCAGGCGTCATTTTGTTCTTTATTGATTTCAATAAAATTGTCGCGGTTGGGGAGGCATTCGCCGAAACCGTAGAACGAGAAATGCCACGCACCGGGCTTGCGAAGGGCGTTCTTGAAATCGGCTCCGAAACCCGCGGAGTTAATGCCGCGCGACCAGCCTTCGCGGTACGCGCCGCCTTGGTAACCGTAGCCACGAAGGAAAGGCTCCTTGGTTTTAATATTTCTGAAGCGCGGAACGTATATGCCGTTGGGGCGATTGCCGAATTCTTCTTTGTCTTCGTGGCCGGGAATGATGCCGTCGGCGCCGGCGCCCATGACGTGGTCCATAAGATTGTGGCCAAGCTCGCCACTCGTATTGGCGAGACCGTTGGGAAATTCGGGAGTTGCGGAATTCAGCAAGATGCGCGTGGATTCAAGAGCGGAGGCGTTCAGAAAAAGAATGCGGCTGCGAAATTCAAGGGATTGTTTGGTCTGGCCGTCGATTACACGCACACCAGTTACTTTGCGACTGGCCGGATCAAAGACGAGGCTGTGCACCACGCTGTAAGGGCGGAGAGTCATGCGCCCGGTTTTTTCCGCAGCGGGTAACGTGGAATTCAAACTGCTGAAGTAAGAGCGGGTGATACAACCGCGATGGCAAACTCCACAGTAGTGGCAGGCAGCGCGCCCGCGATGGACGCGGGTTAATACGGCGGCACGTCCGATGGTCAGCATGCGGCCGTCGTTGAAACTTTTTGGCAAGGCTTCTTTGACGACAAGTTCGGCGCAGGTCATTTCCATGGGCGGCAGAAATTTGCTGTCGGGAAGCTGGGGCAGACCTTCGGCTTGGCCGCTGATGCCGACGAAATCTTCCACGTACTCGTACCAGGGCTCAATGTCTTTGTAGCGGATAGGCCAATCGGCGGAGATGCCATCGCGTACGTTGGCTTCGAAATCCAGATCGCTGAGACGATAGCTCTGACGGCCCCACATGATGGACTTGCCGCCAACCTGGCGTCCACGAATCCAAGCGAAAGGCTTGTCGGCATCGGTGGTGTAAGGATTGTCCAGATCGTTGACGAAAAATTTGCTG
>Ga0210409_10003401_pt1 | contig 17891 bp, 16 predicted proteins | sample IncBWH17MmetaG_FD_161649 | JGI IMG/M metagenome (GOLD analysis project Ga0210409, IMG submission 161649) | Forest soil microbial communities from Barre Woods Harvard Forest LTER site, Petersham, Massachusetts, United States - Inc-BW-H-17-M | ecosystem: Environmental > Terrestrial > Soil >... | reverse complement strand
CCGCGCGCGACCGTGGCTTCGAGTGCGCCCGCGACATGCTCGCCTGGTCGCGCACGGAATTGGCCGGCGCGTACCTGATCCCGCCATTCAAGCGCTACGAAGAAGTCCTCGACATCCTGTAGCCGCTTGTGCGCGCTTTCTTTTGGCGGCCTTAGAACACTCACGCGTGTTCTTTTTTCCGAAACCACGGCACGAACGTGCTCGTGGTGCGCTGGTAGGCGCGGTACTCCCCTCCGCGAGTCCGCAGCGCTTGCGCTTCCGTGGCTGCTATGCCGGTGGTGCCCAGCAGAAAATACAGCATCATCGCCGGCGAAATCAGCCCGAGCCAGCCCCACGGCGAGCCCAGCGCGAAAATGGCGTAGCTTACCCAAATCATCCACTCGAAAAAATAATTCGGGTGCCGCGAATAGCCCCATAAACCCCGGCGGTACGTTTTCCCCCGGTTCGCGGGGTTTTTCCGAAACCGGTTGAGCTGAAAATCTGCCACAGCCTCCCCGCAAATACTAACCAGCCAGATCGCCGCGCCAATCTTCTCCAGCCTGCCTAGCGGGGTGATCGTGTCGAGGCTGGCCAGCAAAAATGGCAGCGACAGCACCACCGTCAACAGCGCCTGAAATTCGAAGAAAAACAAGAAGCGCAGCGGCAGATTCGTCTTCCATTCCCTGCGCAGTTGCACGTAGCGCCCTTCCTCCGGCTTGCCCGCCACCCGCGATACGAGCAAATACGCCCCCAGCCGCAATCCCCAGAAGCCTGCCATCGCCGCTATCGCCCATTTGCGCGCGGAATATCCCGGCCCTTCCACGGCGTAAAAAATCGCGAGCGTCGCCAGCCCCGCGGCCCATCCCACATCGACGATGGCCGCATTGCGAATGCGCAGATGAACGAGCCAAAGCGCGAACATCGTCGCGGCCACAATTCCAAAGCCCGTCAAAGCGAGATGCAGGGCCTCCGCTAGCATCGGAAATCCATTCACTTGGCCTTTTCAACCACACTGGTGTGATCGTGAATGATGCGCCAGCCTTCCGGAAAGCGCTGCCAAACCAGAGAGAAAACTCCGCCGATATCACCCTGCGCGCGCGTCAGATGCCAATGCCCGAGTACCAGCGCGGCATCCCTGCCCAGAAAGTGAAATTCAAGCCCGGAAAAATCAAGCTGGCCCATCGCCGCGCGATCGGGATAATTTTTCTTGTAGCGCGCCAACACGCCATCCCATCCGCGCGCAACGCCGCCGCTTCCGGAAAATGTCAAATCCGGGGAATGCCAGTAGCCCTCCAGAAACGCGTCCACATTGCCCTGATTCCAATTATTCTGCTGCGCCTCGAGAATCTTCATAATCGCCGCGCGATCGTTGGCGCGCTCGTCGGGTGCCGCGTTCGGCTTGCGCGCTTGCACAGCCAAAGCGAGAAGCCCCAGCAAGGCTGCGGGGAACACCATGACTCGCCAAGCGCGCATTTGGGGGCCTCCCGTGTAGTTCGTCGGGCAGGAGGATAGAGGAGCAAGCAGAAACACGCAAGTACAAGCCTTCGCGGCCGGATGCCTTACTAACGCTATTAGTTTCAATGGTTTGCAAAGTCCTATGTGGTTGGTACTGCGGGACTATTGGTCCGCGACGACGGTGCGGGCAGACTTGTGCGTGCAAAGAGAAAGAGGCTGAAGGATGTTCGCCGCTATGCTATTTGCGATCTCAATCGTTGCCCTCTCACAGTTCGGCGCCTACTACTGGCGAGCGATGCTGGCGGGAGCAGCGGCACAACCGGTCTCGGAACGCGTCCTGGAGGCTGCCGGCGTGCAAAATGGCCAACTCACCGGCCAGGACTTTCCGGCTCTGCTGGGGATTCACAATGTGACCCCGGAGCTGCGTTCTGGCGGCAAGGGCCTCGGACTTGTGCGCGGGTACTACGCGCTGGTAGACGGCATCGCCTCGGTGGTTGGCCGCAGCATGCCTGCGGTGGCCGCCTGGAGCCAGCGCGAGCTAACTGTCTGCGCGCGCTACGCTGCGGTGCAGATCGACCGCCGGCTGCAGGCCAATCTCGAGCTGGCCGCATCGATGCGCTCCTGCTAAGCGCAGCGGCTCAATACCAACAGCAAAGCATCAATCCCGATCGAGTTTCCCCCGCAGCACGGTCACGGAAGCCCTCTGCAGCGTAAACCCTGCGGCGCTCTTCACCTTCATCGATAGATTCGCCGGCGGCCCGTCCGGGTCCGCATGGCTTTTTGCGCCTTCGGGATACCAAACGTATTGCTCCGCGCCGAAAGCCACCATGGCGACCGCACCTTCGCCCAAGGAGGGCCAAAAAACGCGGCCATTATGGCATTTTCATAGGAGATGAACAGAATCGCTGGCCGAACTTGGCGCTTCCTGCTAGCGTTTGCAAAGCGAAAGTTCAAACGGCGGGAGAAGACCATGGCCACGTTCAAGCTGATCGAATATGCGGAAGCCAGCCCGGAAGTTCGCGCGGTTTACGACGACATCATGGCCACGCGCAAAGTGGACTGGATCAATAATTTCTGGAAGAGCATCGCGCACGATCCCGCGACACTGATGCGCACCTGGGAAAGCATCAAGCAAATCATGGCGCCCGGCGCTCTGGATCCGCTCACGAAAGAATTGGTGTACGTCGCGGTCAGCGTGACGAATAATTGTTCCTACTGCATCGCCTCGCACACCGCTTCCGCTCGCGGCAAAGGCATGACGGATGCGATGTTTCACGAATTGCAAGCGGTGATCGGCATGGCCAACGAAACCAACAAGCTGGTCACGGGATATCAAGTAGAGATCGACGAGCAGTTCAAAGCCCCGCTCGACAAATAAATCTTCCTTCTCCGAAAAACCTGTACGAACGAACAGTGTATGTTTCCCATGCAGTGTACGAGCGTACTATGGCTGGCCCACTCGCGTCCGCCGCACAATGAAAAGGTTCGCGCGCAACTCTGAACCGGTGGAGTTCGGCCGAAACTCTGTCTCGCAAGCGAGTAAGACATGCTCCCGACGGCCAAAGACAGTACCCTGCTTCCCGCCTCTCCGGAAACTTCGGAGCGCAGCCCGGGAGGCGCAACCGCGGGCCCACAAATCAGCAATGCGCAACCCGTCACGCTGGAAGTGCCGGTGACGGTGAACGGCGCGCGGGCCGTGGAAGGCAGCGACAAGCGCGAACCATTTTCGGAAACGACCAGCACGGTCCTGGTGCTGATCAACGGAGCGGTGATTCGTCTTTCGTCGGCGGTGGCGCCGGGCCAGCTTCTCTTTCTGACCAACGATAAGACGAAGAAGGAAGTCGTCTGCCAGGTTGTGAAATCCAAGCATTACCGCAGCGCCAGCGGCTATGTGGAGTTGGAATTTACCGAACCGGTCCTCGGATTTTGGGGCATGCGCTTCCCTGGCGAGCGCCCTGGCGCGTCCTTGCCCGCCGCGCGAAAATTGACGTCGCCTTCTTTGCCCGCGGGATTGCCGGCTACGAACGCAGAGCCGAAACCAACTTTGCTTGTGGACGCGAAGCCTGTTGAAAACATCACGACCAATCTTGCGGACGACGTGCAGGAATTCAAGACCGAAATCAAGGCGGATGAGCGCCCATCGAGCAAGGCCGATTTCCTGGCGCCTGCGGAGGCTTCCACAGTCGCAACGACGCTTGACGCAAATCGCCTGGAGCGGCAATTATCGGACCTCCTTTCCGCCGAGGAGAAACAGAGCGAGGGTATGGCGGGCTCAGCTGCGCCTTCCAAGCAGGAGCTTGGAGGCGCCGCGGCGAAGATATTCGACATGGCGAACGAAGAGCCCGCGGCCGCAAGGATCGCAGCAGAGCCGGCCAAATCCGACTTGAATTCTCCGGCGCCCGCGGCGCCGAAAGACACGCCGGCACCGGTTACGTCCAGCTTCGATGCCGAAGAAGTGAAAATTCCAGCCTGGCTCGAGCCGTTGGCGCGCAATGCGGCGATTCCCGCGCCGCCCGCGGAAACGGCAGCGAGTGATTCCGAGCAATTGGAAGAATGGCAGGCTCCGCAGGCGCCAGAATTGGCTTCCGCCGCAAAACAAGCCCCTGTCGCGGCAAAGAAAACGGCCCGCACATCAAAGCATGCGCGGGCCACTCCGGTATTTGGCAAAACTCTATTAGGAGAGAGCGCGACGACGTTGACCGGCGCGCGCAGAAGCGGTAAGGGAATCTGGATGGCAGTTGCGGCAGGCCTGATTGTCGCAGCGGCCAGCGGCGCATGGTATTTCCGCGACTCATGGGCACCCGTGCAGTCTTCGCCGGCATCGACTGCAGCGCAGGCATCCACAGCCAGTTCGTCCTTGCTGCCTCCCGCGTCGAACACGCAATCCGCTGCAGGCGCGACGCCTTCGTCGACGCCGATGGAAGGGCCGGAGGCGGCCTCGCAGGGAGGGAAAGCGAACTCTGGAGGCGCAACGGTAGAAGTGCCGGCGCCGACTTCTTCATTGGCCCAAGGCAAAATGCAGACCGCGGCAATTACCGAGCGTATTTCAAAATCAGGTTCAAAGAACGACCTGAGCATGGGGCCCGCGAAATCAGCGGAACCCGATGAATCTGAAATCCAGAGACCTTCCCTCGGCGAGATTCACCTGGCCAAGCCCAAGGTCAGGCGCTCGAACAATGTGCAGGCGAATGGCGAGATGGAGCCGGCGCTGGAGCAAAACAGCGGCGAGCTTCCCGGTGGACAAAATTCTCTCGGCGCGAACTTAACAGAAAGCTCGAAGGAGCCGGCGGCTCCGCCGGCGCCCGTGGGCGGTGACGTCAAACCCGCGCGCTTGATTTCTTCCGCCCCGCCAAGCTATCCCGCCCTGGCGAGGACGCAGCACATATCCGGAGACGTGCGCATCGACGCGTTGATTGACGCGACGGGCCGCGTAACCACGATGAAGGTCGTTTCCGGCCCTGCCTTGCTGCACCAAGCGGCCATGGACGCGTTGCGCCGGTGGAGATACGAGGCGGCCACGCTGGACGGCAAGCCCGTGGCCATGCACCTTACGGTTACCCTCCAGTTCCGCTTGCAATAGTTGCTTATCCTTCCCGCCCGGTGTCACGCACCAGAATCTAAACCTCGAAAAGACATAAATTTGACAAGTCTAGAGGCTTCAATCGCTAGGCTATTTACGTCTAAGTTCGATTAGGAAGGCGCCGAAAGCCAACGTTCCTCGCTGGCTTATCCGCAAGGCGGCATCGGACCAAGAGGACCACAACATGAGCACACTACCCAGCACAATAGTTCAGCACGAGCCCAGCGCGAACCTAGTGCCGCCACCGGCGTCTGCGGAACGCTACGCAAGTTTCGGGAGGTTCCAGGCCGACCTCGAACGCGAAGAGTTGTATCAGGATGGCCAGCGCGTGAAGGTGCAGGCCAAGCTGTTGCAGGCGCTGCTGCTGCTCCTGAGCCGTGCCGGCGAGGTTGTGACGCGGGAGGAAGTGCGACGCCAGCTTTGGCCAGACACGTTCCTGGCCAATCTCGACGCCAACGTCAACACCACGATGAACAAGCTTCGCCAAGTGCTCGGCGATTCTCCGGAAAACCCTGTGTATATCGAAACGATTCCGCGGCGGGGGTACAGCTTCATCGCCCGCGTGGAATACTCGAGCGTTCTGCGCACGCCGAGTGCAGAAGGTGCAAAGACCATTTTGAAAGCGAGTGCACCGCCGAGGAACTTCGGCGCGGCATGGACTGGGAAATACGTTCGCACATTTTTACGCGCGGCCAGCTTGCTGCTCGCGGGAATGATTCTAGGCGCGCTGCTGGCGTTTGTCTGGTTCTTTGCGCAGGCCAAGAATCAGCGCTCGGCAAACGGCTTGAAAGTGAGCGCGTCCCTCATCGAGCGTGAATTCCCGCGCGGTTCCGGTTACACTAATCAAACCCCTCTCAGCACGTACTAATCCCGGTACGACAAAATCTCGAGCGCGGTGCTGTGCTGCTTGCGAGCGGCGAGACAGGTTCGTATACTGGCGGCCCGGCCAAGTGACAGGTCCGGCGGGTGGGTAGCCCGCCGAAACTCACCTCTTTCTTGGCTCTCCAGATCGCCTCCCGCGCCGCAAACCGCGCGGGCGAACTGTGAAAGGACGGATGCGTCTCTGGGGCGCGTCCGGTCCAAAGGAGATCCCCGAATGTCGCAAGCGCCTGCACCGGAAGAGATGAATGTTTACCAGAACGCGGAAGCGCGCTTCGAAGTAGCCGCCAACAAGTTGGGACTGGAGCAAGGGCTATACCGCTATTTGAAGTACCCCAGCAAGGAAATCACGCTTTACATTCCGGTGGGGATGGACAATGGCCAGCTCGAAGTGTTCACTGGATACCGCGTTTTGCACTCCACGGTGCGGGGGCCGGGCAAGGGCGGGATTCGCTTTGCTCCGGACGTTACGCTCGACGAAGTGCGCGCGCTGGCGACGTGGATGACCTGGAAATGCGCGGTGGTGAATATTCCCTTCGGCGGAGCCAAAGGCGGGGTGATCTGCGATCCACGGAAGATGTCGCGAGGAGAGCTGGAGCGGCTGACGCGGCGGTACACCGCGGAGCTGGTGAACTGGCTTGGCCCGGAGCGCGACGTCCCTGCTCCGGACGTGGGCACCGGCGAACAGATGATGGCGTGGGTGATGGATACATATGCGATGCACGTAGGCCAGGCGACCACCGCGGTGGTCACCGGCAAGCCTATCGAACTGGGGGGGTCGGCCGGCCGCCGCGAAGCCACCGGGCGCGGCGTGATGATCTGTTGCGATAAAGCGTCGGCTAAGCTGGGGATGAAGCGCGAAGGAAGCCGCGTAGTAATTCAAGGCTTCGGCAATGTCGGCTCGCTGGCCGGGCTTTTGATGCAGCAAGCGGGATACAAAATCGTCGGACTCGCGGATATCGGGGGCGGGTTATATAACGACAAGGGCTTCGACATCCCCAAGGTCATTGATTGGGTTTACACGCAGAAGAAGGCGCTGCCCGATTTTCCGGGCGGCGGCACGAAGATGACCGCGCGCGACGTTCTTTTCCAGCCGTGCGATATCGCCATCCCCGCGGCCATCGAGAATCAAATTACCGAGAGGAACGCCAACCAGGTGCAGGCAAAAATCCTTTGCGAAGGCGCGAACGGCCCGACGACCTGGCAAGCCGACGCCATCCTCGACGCTAAAGGGATTTTCACGGTGCCGGATATTCTGGGCAACGCGGGCGGCGTTACGGTGAGCTATTTCGAATGGGTGCAGGACCGCCAGGGCTTCTTCTGGCGCGAGAGGGAAGTCAACGAGCGGCTGCTAGATGTGATGGAAAATGCCTTCGATGAAGTGGTACGCTACGCCGAAACGCATAAGGTGAACAACCGCATCGCCGCGTACATGCTGGCCATCGACCGCGTGGCCAAGGCGCTGAGGTTGCGCGGCATTTACGCTTAAGATTTCGCCGATGCGCGCCGCTTGTGGCGCATGCATCGCACGACAATTTGTTCCCGAAAGGCTCGGAGGGAAACTTCGAGCCAGGAAGGGGTCCGCCCCATGACTCCGGACTCGCTCTTACCGGGCAGCGCGAAGACTGAACTGCAACACCGCCAGGATATATGTATTGCCGGGCGCTGGATGTACGAACAGGGCTACAACGTAGCGTGCGAGGGAAATGTGTCGGTGCGCCTGGACGAGAAGCGCATTCTGACCACACCGACATGCATGAACAAGGGCATGCTCGCGCCGGAAGACCTGGTGGTCACCGATTTGGAGGGGCGCCAAATCTCCGGCGAGCGGAAATTTTCGTCCGAGCTGGCCATGCACCTGTTGTTTTACAACATGCGCCCGGATGTGAACGCCATCTGCCACGCGCACCCGCCCACAGCGACGGGCTTTGCGGTGGCCGGGCGCGGACTTGACCAGGCTTTGCTGCCAGAAGTTATCGTCGGACTCGGCCGCATTCCGCTGGTGCGCTACGCTACGCCGGGAACGCCGGAGCTCAGCGCCGCGCTGGAGCCTTACGTGCCGCATTATGACGCGCTGCTGCTGGCCAACCACGGGGCGGTCACCTGCGGACCGGATTTGCTGACCGCGTATTTCCGGCTGGAAACCCTCGAACACGTTGCGAAAATCACGCTGGCCGCGGAAATGGCCGGCGAACCAACATTGCTGTCGAGCCGTGAAGTGGCCAAGCTCATGGCCGCGCGATCGCGCTACCTGGTGACGCCGCCGCCCGGCGGAGGCGCGGAGCTGCCGGTGACCTGCGACGCGCACGACGGCGGCGATGACGTGCGGCTGACGCGCGGAGAGTTGGACACGCTGATTGACGAAGCGGTGCGGAAAGACCGCGCCCGCCGCTGACCTGTCCCGGGATTGCTGCTTGGGAGTAGAATGAGGGCACGGGTGTCGTGATGCAAGCGAAAGCAGCCCGAGAGAATCCAAACGAAGAAGCCAAGCCTTCGTGTGACGGTGTCTCCCGCCTGGACGAGCCGTGCAATGAAGCCGCTGCAATTTTCTGCGACCGGTGCGAGCGCTGGTTTTGCGCCGCGCACGCGCAGGATGATCAGTGGCACGCGTGTCACCTGGAGCCCGGCGAGGAAGGCGGCGAAGGCTGATCGCTGGCGTTACAATGGTGCCGAGGCTTCGTCGGTCAGGTGACGTGGGCCGTTCATGAGTTTCCCCGTGTATCTGCACTTTGGCTTTTTGCGCATCCATCCTCATTGGTTTTTCGAGACGCTCGCGTACGCCGTTTCGTTTAGCATTTATTTGCTATTGCGACATCGCCAAGGAGATGCGATTCCGGACGCGGACCGGTGGTGGGTTGTCGCGGCGGCGGCGATTGGGGCCACGGTCGGGAGCAAATTGCTGTATTGGCTTGAAGATCCGCTGGCGACGCTTCGACACCTTAACGATCCTGCGTTTCTTCTCGGCGGAAAGACCATCGTCGGCGCGCTGATTGGCGCTCTGTTTGCGGTCGAAGCCACGAAGAAATATCTCGGTATTGTCGGGCGAACCGGCGACCTCTTCGCTCTTCCGCTTTGCGTGGGGATCGCCATCGGCCGCATTGGATGCTTTCTCACCGGCCTGGAAGATCACACCACCGGTGTGGCAACCTCTTTTCCGTGGGGAGTGAATTTCGGTGACGGTGTGCCGCGACATCCTACGCAGCTCTATGAAATCACTTTTGTGTTTTTACTGGCCAGTTTCATTGTTGCCATTTCGCAACGCCAGCATCGCGAGGGTGACTTATTTAAGGTCTTCATGGTCGGATACTTCGCGTTTCGCCTGTGCGTGGATCTACTCAAACCCGATGTTCGTGTACTGGCCGGGTTGTCTTCAATTCAGTGGGCGTGCACTTTGATGCTGTTGTACTATGCGCCCGACGTTCTACGCTGGCTCGGCGAAGGGACGCGCATCCGTCGATCAAGGCGGGCCGAAGTTGAAACTCCTGAGACGGTAGCTGCTGAGTAGGCGAGTTTAGGGAGGCTCAGCCAAAGGAGATTCTTTGAAGACATCCCTTCAACCGCCCCTGCCCGACTCTCCCCGGCCGCAAGCGCCCCATCTCAAGCAAATCCTGATCACGCTGGTTTGCGGAGTTCTATTGGCGGGAGGTTCCTGCTTCGGCTTCCTGAATACGATGAACTTCAACGGTCCAAGTAAGACCGGGAACGCACTATTTGCCATTGGATTTGTCGTTGGCGTGGCGCTAGTTGTTTCCGTCGCCGTCCGAGCACTCTACGGAATAATCGTGTATCTCATTCGGATGGCCCGCGGTGAGCAATGATAACCGGAGATTGCACCCAGCAGTTACCCACGACTTACGACGATTTCAGCTGGTGAAGCGTTCAGGATGACGACACCACCCAATTTTCAATGGATCAGGGGGGCTGCTTGAGTGACCGCGTTCGCCCGTACACTTTTTACGATGTGGCCGTCACGATCTGCGCCACTTGCTTCCGCAAACTGGAAGGCAAAATCGTTTTCCAGGATGGTAAGGTGTTCTTGTTGAAGCGCTGCCCTAAACATGGAGCCGAGCAGGTGCTCGTCGCGGACGACATCGATTATTACCGCCGCTGCCGCGAGGTCTTCATCAAACGCCCCGAAATGCCGGTGGTGTATAACACTCCTGTGAAGTGGGGTTGCCCGTACGACTGCGGCTTGTGCACGGATCACGAACAGCACTCCTGCCTCTCGCTCGTGGAAGTCACCGACTCGTGCAACCTGCGCTGCCCGGTGTGTTATGCGGCAAGCGGCCCGGAGCGATTGGAGCATCGCCCGCTCGCGCTCATCGAGAAAATGCTTGACGCGGTTATTCGCAATGAAGGACAGCCGGACGTCGTGCAGATCAGTGGCGGTGAGCCCACGTTACACCCCGAATTCTTCGCCATTCTCGATCTCGCAAAGGCGCGGCCGATTCGCCATTTGATGATCAACACCAACGGAGTGCGCATCGCGCAAGACGAAGAATTCGTCAAGCGTCTCGCGGACTCAGCGCCGGAGATCGAAATTTACCTGCAATTCGATTCTTTTGAACGTGACGCGCTAATCCAATTACGTGGAGCGGATTTGCGGAGCGTCCGCGAGCGCGCTCTTGAGCGCCTGAACCGCTACGAAATTTCTACTACGCTGGTGGTGACCCTCAAAAAAAGCTTGAACGACCAGGAAATCGGAAAGATTATCGATTTTGCGTTGACGCAGCCGTGCGTGCGCGGCGTTACTTTGCAACCCATTCAGGATGCTGGCCGCCTGGAAGATTTCGATCACGCCACTGATCGCCTCACGCTGACCGAGATTCGCCGCAAAATCCTCGAACAATCCGGCGTGTTTCGGCCCGAAGACGTCATTCCTGTTCCCTGCCATCCCGACGCGCTGGCAATGGCTTATGCACTCAAGCTCGATAACAAAGTAGTGCCTCTCACTGGTTTGATCGATCACGAAATCCTCATCAACGGCGCGCGCAACACCATCGTTTACGAAGAGGAACCAGGCGTGCGCAATTGCCTGTTCAAGCTCTTCGCCACCAATCATTCGCCGGCTTCCGGCGCAGCGTCCTTGCGCGATCTTCTCTGCTGCCTCCCGCGTGTTGCTGCCCCCGCGGGTCTGAGCTACAAGAACATCTTTCGCGTCTTGATCGTGCAGTTTCTGGATGCTCATGTTTTCGACGTCCGCTCGGTGAAGAAAACCTGCATTCACATAGTCCATCCTGACGGCCGCCTGATTCCTTTTGATACCTACAATCTTTTCTATCGAGATGCTCTGGAGACAACGCGACTCGCGCCACTCCGGCAAATTGACGCGGCGCGCCCGCTGGTTGCGATTGGCAGATTGCAATGATGTCTGAGGGAACGAGAAGGTCACGATTGAGCGCAGTTTTCCAGCCCGCGTCAGGCGGCGGCTGAATTGGGCTGGGCGCGACGGAGGCTGTTGACTACGCGGTCGCGACCGAGAACGACCATGGTGTCGAACAGTGGCGGGGCCACGGCTTGGCCGACGATGGCGACGCGCGTGGCGTTGATGAGCAATCCGGCCTTCACACCTTCCGCTTCCGCGAGCGCGCGCAACGCGTGATCGCAGGCGTCATGGTTCCAATCGGAGGGCGGGATAGCGGCGAGCTTTTCCGCGAGCTTGGAAAGCAGCTCCGGAACTTTGGGATCTTTCCAGAATTTGGCTTTGGCGGCGGGCTCGATCTCGAAGGCGTCGGAGAAAAACGCGCGGGACCAGGTGCAAAAATCCGGAAGCAGACGGACGCGGGGGCGCAGCAGGTCCACGGCCTTGGCGAACCACTCGTGGCCGGGACCACTGGCCCACTCCTCTTTCCACAAATTCGCGCGCTTTAGCACTGCTTCCACTTCCGGCAGCAAATCCTCAATGGGCAGCTTCTGAAGATACTGGGTGTTGAACCATTCGAGTTTGGGGCGATCGAAGACGGCGTTGGTGCGGCTGACGCCTTCGAGGGAAAATTTTGACAGCAGGTCCGAGGTGCGCAGAAATTCCTCGTCACTGCCGGCGGACCAGCCAAGCAGGGCGAGAAAGTTGCGGAATGCTTCGGGGAGAAAGCCCTCGGCGCGATACATGTTGACGTCGGTGGCGCCGTGGCGTTTGGAGAGGCGCGATTTATCGGGGCCGAGAATTAGGGGCACGTGGGCGAATACGGGAGGCTGGGCGCCCAGCGCGCGGTACAGCAGCACCTGCTTGGGAGTGTTGGAAATGTGGTCGGCGCCGCGAATCACATGGGAGATGCGCATGTCGATGTCATCTACGACGACGCCGAGCTGGTACATGGACTGGCCGAATTCTTCGTCGCCTTTGCCAGAGCGGAGCAGGACGAAATCTTCGATTTCGTCGTTGGAGAATTCGCGCTCGCCGAATACGGCGTCGAAGAATTTGGTAGTGCCGCCGGCGGGAACGCGAAAGCGAACGGCGGGCTTGGTTCCCGGAGTGGAAGGCTTGCCGTCGCGGCAAGTGCAGCGCACGATGCGGCGCGGTCCGGGCGCCTTCGGCTCGTCATCCTGAGCCTCAACGGCGTGGTCGCCACCGGCGTAGCGCTCTGCCGGGCAGTAACACAAAAACGCGCTGCCGTTCGCCAGAAGCGTTTTCCCGGCCGCCTGGTACAGCTCGGTGCGCTGCGACTGATAAAACGGGCCTTCGTCCCAATCGACGCCGAGCCAGCGCAGGCCGTCGATGATGCCTTGAACGAGTTCGGGCTTGTTGCGCTCGGCGTCGGTGTCCTCGATGCGCAGGATCATGGCGCCGCGCTGGTGGCGAGCGAAAAGCCAGTTGAACAGGGCGGTGCGCGCGCCGCCGACGTGAAGATATCCGGTAGGTGACGGCGCAAAGCGCACGCGCACCGTGCCGACTGCTGTGTTGGAGGTTTCGCTCATGTGCCGGGGTCGCTTGGGGCTTCCGCAATTCTTCTCGCAGAAAGTGTGCCTGCCCAGTGTAGCGAAACATGGGTGGATGGTCCAACTTCGGGCGTCACCCGCGTCAAAGAAGACACCGCTGGACGTTGCGAGGAGTCCCGGGCAAATGTGGCCAAGTGGTTACCTCAGTGGCGTTACCACAGCTCTGCTACCTCTTTGGCCACCAGTACCGCGGTACGCTTGCGTCAACAAAAACGCATGCTCCATAATCCAAGTGCTTTATTTTGTGTGTCCATGACGCTTTTTTGCGGGTGGTGCGAGGTGTGCGCGCCGTCCGCACACATGTGCATGCAGTAAGGGATAGGATAAAGGCTCCAGCCTGCCGCAGTTTGTGGCGGGCGCAGCTTGTGGTTCCGCACGTGGTGCGGAGAATCGACGAGTGTTGGTCTACAGCAACTTCATAGCGCTGGCCCTGTTGGCGGCAACGTCGCTGGTAGCGGGGTTCTTTGCGTACATTCACAGCCTGAAACGGCAGTCGTACCTGCTGCTGTGGACGGCAGGGTGGACGCTGTTTGCCTTGCATTACCTGGGCGCGGCGCTGGCGCAGTGGGTGCCGGATACGCCGCTGCAGACGGCGCTGGATCGCTGGCTGTACGGGGTAGCGGCGCTGTTCTTTCTGCTGGGCGCGCAACTCTACGCGCAGCGCAAGCCGTGGAAATTCGCCGCAGGCGCAGCCGCGGTATTGCTCGGCGCCTGGGCGGTGGCAAACGCGCTGCATCGTTTTAACGTATCGGTGGTGGTCCCCAGCGCGCTGTTGTTCGCCGCCGTCGCAGGGGTCTTCTGGCAGGAGAGCAAACGGCAAGAAACCCTTGCGGACCGCCTGCTGGGGCTTTCCTTCATGGCGTGGTGCGTGTTGCAGCTTGCCGTTTTTTTCTTCCTGCGCAGCGCACCGGCGGACCTGGCGATTGACAGCCCGATAACAGCGGTGCCCTCCGCATTCGTGGCCATGCTGATGGTAATGACATCCTACGAAGAAGAAAAGCGGCGCATCGAGCGCAACATGCTGGCGTTATCGAATTTGAATCTGGCGACGTCGAGTTTTGTCGGCGGAGAGATTCAGCGCATGCTGGCGCAGGCGCTGGACCGGGTGCTGGGCGTGGTGCGATTGCCGGCGGGCGCGCTGTTTTTGCATCATGGAGATCCGCAGGGGCCGACGTCGGTAGTGGCAGTGGGGCTGAACGACGACTTCTGCCGCGTGGCGCAAAACGAAGGGCTGGATGATTACCTGGTGGGGTTGGTTTCGCGGCTGGGAGGCCTGCTGGGTTTCCGGGACTTGCGCAACGCGGAGTCCGTGGCGGCACTGGAGCGGGAAGAGCCGATCAAACGATTCCGGCAACTGGCGATAGCGCAAGGGTTACGCAGCGTAGTGGCCATTAGCCTACAGGCGAAAGAGCAAGCCTTCGGCGTGCTGTTGCTGGGCACGCCGGACAACCGGAGATTCGCGCCCGCGGAATACCGCTTGCTGCTGGCGCTGGGGCATCAGATCGGCATGGCGGTGGAGAACAGTTACCTGGTGCAGCAGACCTCGCGGCGCTCGGAAGAACTGCACGTGTTGAACGAAATCGGGCGGGCGCTGAGCTCGACGCTGAACAAGGAAGAGTTGCTGGTCAAGATCTGGGAGGAATTGCGCCGGTTGATTGATGTTGAGAATTTCTATATCGCGGAGCTTGATCCAGTCCGCGATGAGATGCGTTTTCACTTCGAAGTCATTGGTGGGAAGCCAGGGCCGCGGCGCAGCCGCCGCACCGGAAATCATCTGACGGAATATGTGATCCGCACTCGGCAGCCGGTGCTGATTCGCGACAACTACGACGCGGAAGTCAAGAAGCTGGGCGTAGAACCGATTCAACAGAGCGGATGTTTTTGCTGCGTGCCGCTGGTGGCCTACGATCACGCGATTGGCGCGATGGCAGTCTATGCCGACCAGGAGCACGTATTTGATGAAGGGCACTTGGAGCTGCTGCGTGTGCTGGCCAGCGAAGCGAGCATTGCCATCGAGAATGCGCGGCTGTTCCAGGAAGAGCGAACCAAGGCGCGGCACCTTTCCCTGCTCAACACGATTTCAAGGAATGCGATTGCCACGCTGAACCCGGATGAAATGCTGGCGAAGATCACCGAGCAGCTGGAAGCGGGTCTGACATACGACCATATCGGCATCGGCCAGCTGGAATATGCCACGCGGGAAATAGTGATTCAAGCCGAAGCCGGCAAGCGCCGCGGCGCGCTAGGGCAGCGAATTCCGCTGGGCAAGGGCCTGATCGGGCAGGTCGCGCGCAACGGCCAGTTGGCGGCGTATAACGCGAACATTCCCGCGGATGCGGGCTGCAAGCCGCTGCTGCCGGACACGCTGGCGGCGATTGCGCTGCCCGTGTTTTATGCGGAGCAACTGCATGGGATTTTGTACGTGGAGTCGTCGCAGCCGGCGGATTTTTCCGAAGAAGAGGTGCTGTTGCTGCGCACCCTGGCGGACCTGATCGCCGGCGCATTGCACAACGCGCTTTCGTTCCAAAAGGCGCAAGAGCAGGCCATCACGGACGGTCTCACGGGCGTAAAGACACACCGCTTCTTCATGGAAGCGTTGTCGGCGGAATGGAAGAGGTCGACGCGCGCAGGGCGTTCGTTTGCGCTGGTGCTGATGGACCTGGACCGCTTCAAATTCGTGAACGACTTTTACGGGCATTTGGAAGGCGATCTGGTGCTGCAGCGGGTGGGGCACATTCTGGAGACGAATTGCCGGCGCTCGGACGTGGTAGCGCGCTACGGGGGCGACGAATTCGTGATCTTGATGCCGGAAACGAACATGGAGCACGCGCGGCAACTGGCGTCGAAGCTGCGCGGGTGGGTGTCCGCGGACCCGCTGCTGCGAGAGAAGAACATCAGCGCGAGCTTCGGTATCGCGTGCTATCCGCTCCATGGCTCCTCTCCGCAGGAATTGATCCAGGTGGCGGACGCTTCGATGTATTTGTCAAAGCACCAGGGCGGCAACGCGGTCTCGACGGCCGATCACTTCGACCCCAACGAGGCGAAGAAATGGAAGCGCGACGTGCTGGAGGCGTACCTGGGCGTGACGCTGAAGCGCTTGTTTGCCACCGGCCCGGAAGCGTTTGAGGAGATTTATTCGAGGCTGAAGCAGTTTACGGAGTCGCTGGCGGCAACGGAAGGGTCAAACGGCGTAAGCGGGGGAGCGGCCATTTCGCAGGGACCGCAAGCGCTGCCGCAAGCGGTGCTGGACACGGTGACGTCGCTGGCGTTCGCGATCGATGCAAAGGACCATTACACGCAGGGGCATTCGCAGAAGGTATCCGCGTATGCGGCGCTGATCGCCGAGTCGCTGGGATTGAACGATTTGGAAGTGGAGGAGGTCCGGCTGGGCGGAGTGCTGCACGACATCGGGAAAGTGGCGATTCCCGAGAACATTCTAAACAAGAATGGTCCGCTGAATCCCGATGAGTGGGACACGATGAAGTCGCACGTGACCTTTGGGGCGAAGATATTGGAGCCGCTGACGCCGCTGGCGCGTATACGGGACATGGTGCTGCACCATCATGAGTTTTTTGACGGCTCGGGATATCCGCACGCCTTGGACGGGGAGAAAATTCCATTGGGCGCAAGAATCATCGCGGTAGCGGACGCTTATGACACGATTACGAGCGACCGCACGTACAAGAAGGCGCGCGCGGCCGCGGAAGCGCTGGCGGAGCTGGAACGCTGCGCTAACGCGCAGTTTGACGCAAAGGTCGTGGCGGCGTTTGTGCGCACGATGAAGTCGATGCCGAATCCGATCATCGAAGTAGCCTCGATAGCAAGAAACTTCTAGCGATCGCCTGCTTTCCTTCCGGAGAGTCTCCCGTCCAAACGCACAAGTGTGGTTGGTTCCAAGCCCAAGGCCTCGAGGTGTCCATGAGAAAACGCGCGCCGATCTTTGCCGTAATTGTTCTTGCCGCAGCAAGCGATGTGCTGGCCGCGGCGCACTCCGCCTACGCTTTCAAGAGGTTGCAAACTCTCGCTGGGGACTGGGAAGGCACTGACGAGAAACACCAGCCGGTAAAAACCACCTTCAAATCCATCGTCTCGAATACCGCTGTAATGGAAACGCTATCGCCTTCGGGCATGGAGGAGATGGTGACGGTGTATAGCCTGGACGGCGACGGAATCGCACTCGTTCATTTTTGTCCCACGAACAACCAGCCGCGCATGCGCGCCGTGCCCGCTACGGATGAAGTGAAGGAGTTGGCTTTCGATTTTCAGGGCGCCAGCAATCTGCCCTCGCCGAATACAGGCCACCAGCATCACCTGGTAATCCGTTTCGAGGATGAAGACCACATCACGGAAATATGGACCTGGCGGCACGACGGAATGGAAATGCCGATGACCTTCCATCTCACCCGCAAGCGAAAGTAGATGGCAGAGGCGATTGTTTCTGCTTGCAGCTATTCCGAGGCGGTGGAGTTAACCAGCGCCGGCAATGGATGAGCGGCGTAGTGACGCACCTCTTGCAGGAGTTCGCGCAGGCGCCTGCGAGCTTTGTGCAATTGCGATTTGGAATTGCCCACCGAGCAACCGAGCATGCCGGCGATTTCGTTGTGCTCGTAACCGTGAACATCGTGAAGGAGGAACATGGACTTGTAGCCTTCAGGTAATTGCTCGAGAGCATCGTGGAGGTTGATGCGATCGAAGAGGCCGGTCAGGCGGAGGTCGGGGACGCCGATTTCGAAGGCGGGGCGGTCCTTTTCGTCGTCGGGGCGAGTCATTTCTTCCAGGGAGACAGGGACGGGCCTTTTCTTGCGGAAACGCATGAGCACGATATTGGCGGTGAGGCGGTGCATCCAGGAGGAAAACGCAGATTCGCCACGGAAGGTGTGGATCTTGCGAAAGAGCTGCAGGAAGGCCTCCTGGGTCAGATCTTCGGCTTCGACGGGGTCGCCAGCCATGCGCAGGCAGAGAGCGTAGACGCGGCGGCTATGCAGTTGGTAGATGGTTTCGAAGGCGGCCGCGTCGCCTTGCTGAGCCAGGCGAATGGCTTCCTTGAGAGAGGCAGCATCCG
>Ga0210409_10003399_pt1 | contig 17894 bp, 13 predicted proteins | sample IncBWH17MmetaG_FD_161649 | JGI IMG/M metagenome (GOLD analysis project Ga0210409, IMG submission 161649) | Forest soil microbial communities from Barre Woods Harvard Forest LTER site, Petersham, Massachusetts, United States - Inc-BW-H-17-M | ecosystem: Environmental > Terrestrial > Soil >... | reverse complement strand
GGGGGGCGGATCGCTGCACCCGTCCACACACGAGACGATCGACAAGAACATGCACGTGGTGCATCAGGAGGGTTCGCAGGTGTTCAAGTATGCGGTGCGGCGCATGGCGGAGCTGGCGGCGTGCCTTCTGGAACGCAATGGATTTACCAGCGACGATCTGGCGCTGGTGGTGCCGCACCAGGCGAATTTGCGAATTATTCGCGCCATGCAGCAGCGGCTGGGCCTGGAAGACTCCAAGGTGATGGTAAATATCGACAAGTACGGAAACACGACCGGAGGAACGATTCCGCTGGGTTTACGCGACGCGGTCGATCAGGGGCGCCTGAAAAAGGGCGACCTCGTACTTCTCGCTGCGGTGGGCGCGGGTTACACGACCGGCGGATTGCTGCTGCGCTGGGCATACTAGCTCTGAAGCCCTGTGCTACTAATTGTCTGATTCTTTTTGGATGGCGCCACGTTTCAACGCGCAGGCGACTAAGCCTTCCGGTTTATTCACACCATCTATTTTGCGTTCTTACGTTCAGCGTATCACTGCGTTTTAACGGCGTGAGTAGCGGGCACCTGAAAGAAATTCTTCTAGCAGGAGCCGGGCGAGGCGGGCGGGGTTGTGGCGGATGACGCCGTACTCTTCGAGGAGATTGTCCAGAATGACGCGATAGCCGAGCTTCTGCAGGTCGGGGATATCGATGACGACGGGTTCGGCGCCTTGCGCGCGGTAGCGTTTGGCGACTTCGGGGGAAACCGGTTGGCGATTGGCGACGACCCAGTCGATAACGCGGCGCGGAGTGTGGCTTCGAATGGCGCGGAGATGATCGGCCAAAGCGTAGCCGGAGGTTTCGCCCGGCTGGGTCATGAGATTGGCGATGTAAACGCGCGGGGCTTTGGATTTGGCAATGGCACTGGCGATTTCCGGGATGAGCAAATTGGGAAGAATGCTGGTGTAGAGCGAACCGGGACCAAGAAGAATCAGGTCGGCATCCCGAATGGCTTCGACCGCTTTAGGCAGCGGGCGGGCGTTGCGAGGAAGCAGCGTGAGCTTCCGGATTGGCCTTCGGCTGGCGGTGATGCGCGTTTCCCCATGAACTTTGCGGCCGCCTTCGAGCGTCGCGACCAGAGTCACGTTGGAGACCGTCGACGGAAAAATCCGGCCGCGAATAGCCAAAACTTCGCTGCTGACGCGAACCGCCTCCGCGAAGTCGCCGGTGACATGGGTAAGAGCGGCGAGGAAGAGGTTGCCGAAATTGTGGCCGACGAGGCCGCGGCCGGCGTGAAAACGATATTGAAAGAGGTGGCCGAGCAGAGCTTCGTCTTGCGACAGCGCGACCATGCAGTTGCGGATGTCGCCGGGCGGCAGAACGCGGTTTTCGCGGCGAAGGCGGCCCGAGCTGCCGCCGTCATCGGTGACCGTGACGATAGCAGTGAGATCGCTGACGGGCTGCCGAAGATTGACGGGGTCGTCCCGGCGGCGCGTAACGTATTCTTTCAGACCGCGCAGGAGCGTGGAGAGACCGGTGCCGCCACCCAATGCAACCACATTGAGGCCACGAACGGGACCTTTGGATTTGGAAGTACGTTTCTTCACGGCAAACGGCGTTCGATCATTTTAGAAACGAGAATTCAAGAGCAGAGCGCTAATAGGACTATCATGCCGGGAAATCGGCTCAGATTCGAATCAACCGGCCGTCCCATCTTTTTCGGGATAGAGCAGCTCGGTGAAACGCGGGTCTTCTTGAAGAAATGCGAAGTCTTCATCATTGCGCGCATGATAGCGATTTTCGGAGCGCAGTTCGATGGCTACTTTGAGATTCTTCAAAGCCGAATCGGCTTCGCCAGTGAGACAATCGAGGGCGGCGAGCGCGTAATGAATGTAGTCGGCTTTGGGAGCGGCCTTGCGCGCTTTGTCGAGGCTTTCGCGAGCGTCGTCCCAACGGCCGACGTTCATCATGGCCACGCCACGCTGATAGTGCTCGTCGGCGGTGCGCGGATTTTGCTCGGTTACCGGCTTCATCCGTTGCTCGGCAATTTTGATGTGCATGCGTGCGCGGTCGGAGAGCTCCTTGCTGGGGCCTTCCAGGACCTTTTCCAGCTCCTGCTTGGCGCGAGAGAATTTCTGCTGGTGAAAGAGTGCCAGAGCTTCGTCGTAGAGTTTGAGCTGGGCTTGCACGCGGGGGTCGACCAGTTCGACGCCGCCACGCTGGGGCGGATGGGGAGGAGTTAAGTTCTTTTTTTTCAGCATCTTACTTGGTGAATCGCTTGCTCGTTTGGCCCGGCCTGATCGGCCCGAAGTGGGCCTATGCGCTTTTGGCATGGCGCGAATGTAGCAGAGCAGGTTTCTCACGTCAACGAGGGCCGTCGGCCCTGCGCAATAACGGTAACGTCACCGCCAAGAGGCTGCGCGCGCAAAAGGCTTACCCGCCGAGCTCCAACTTCGCGGAAAATAGATATTAGTATGAGACACGTGACAGTCCGCTGGCGCCATGCTGGCTTGCCCTCGGCGCGTGTGCTATAAGTTTCTGACCGGATTCGGACCAACAACACGTGCCTTTCATCAATTTTCCTGCGCGCGAAATCAACTGCAAGCTGGTGTACTACGGTCCAGGTCTGGGCGGAAAGACGGCCAACCTGCAATGGATCTACGACCATACGGGCCAGAATCAAAAAGGCAAGATGGTTTCCCTGGCTACGGAAACCGACCGCACCCTCTTTTTTGATTTTCTTCCTCTCGACTTAGGGACCGTCCGCGGATTCAAGACGCGCTTTCACTTGTATACGGTGCCTGGGCAGGTTTTCTACGAAGCCAGCCGCAAGCTGATCCTGAAGGGCGCGGACGGGGTCATTTTTGTGGCTGATTCGCAGGAAGAGCGGCTCGATGCAAATTTCGAGACCATGGAAAATCTGCAGGAGCATTTGAAAGAACACAACCTGAAATTTGAGACTATCCCCTATGTGCTGCAACTAAACAAACGCGATTTGCCGAATGCCATGGCCGTGCCGGAATTGACCAAGCAATTGCAGAAGAAGGGCGAGCCGGTCCTGGAAGCGGTGGCGGTGACCGGTCAAGGCGTGTTTGAAACGCTGCGCGAGGTAGCCAAGCTGGTGCTCGCGGAGCTGAAGAAGAGCGGGTAGCAGTTAGAAACTCTTGCGAATCGTCACCTGCGACTACCGGAACAAACTCTCCCCGAAACTTCCGAGCCGGTTTGCAGGGCCTACTGCGCGTGCAGATAGCCGCGTTCGCAAGAGCTGGGCTTGATGCAATTTTATGCTGCTAGGCGAAGCTCGCCGCAGCAGCGGAGTCAGACTCGAACGTAGGGATGGCTTCGACCAGGCGGGTAACGGTCAGCGCGTCGCGGACGCGTCCTGGGCCGCAAACCAGATGGACGGCGCCACCCTCACGCGCGAGCTGAATGGAGATGCGCACGAGCGAGGAGATGCCGGAGCTGTCGATCTGCGGAACGCCGTTGAGATTGATCACGACTTTGCGGCCGCCATTGCGCACGAGAGATTGCAGCGCTTCGTTAAGCTGCTCGGCGGGTTCGCCGATGGTGAGGCGTCCGCGGACTTCCAGCAAATCAACGCCATTTTGCTGCCGGACGGAAATCTCCATGGGTACGTGCTCGGTCATTTGCGAACTCTCAGGGCTCTCTGGCGATAGAACTGGCGCTAAGCGGAACCCGGACCGTTGAGATTATACGACCGCCAGCCGATTTTGGATAATCTGTGTATCAAAATTTTGAATTGTAGCTATGAAAATTTATAACAGAGCGATACGCAAGCCGCACGCGTATAATCCGGCGCGTCGAAGTCTCTAGTCCCCTGAAAAAGAGCGGGTGAGCGGGTCGCGAGCGGCCGCCATGGGCTGGCCGCGAAGTGGTCAAGCATACGCAGCGGAGCGGATACAGAATATGAAGCGCATGGTGTGGAAGTGTTGCTTGCTTTTTGCCATGGTGCACGCAGCCGTACCCCTCCACGCGCAGCAACCCGCCGCAGCGGCCCCCTCGCAAAACGCACCTGCCGCCACGCAAGCTTCCAATCCGACAAATGAAAAACTGGCGCAGTTAGATCAGCGCGTAACCGCGGCACAATCCTCCGCGGACAACGCCTGGATGCTGGTGAGCGCGGCGCTGGTGCTGATGATGACGGGGCCGGGTCTGGCTCTTTTCTACGGCGGCCTGGTGCGACGCAAGAATACGCTGGCGATCATGATGCAAAGCTTCATGCTCATGGCGGTGATTACGGTGATGTGGGCGCTGGTGGGCTACAGCCTGTGCTTTGGCGGGAACGGTCCGGTAATCGGCGGGTTCGAGCATGCATTTTTGCGGGGTGTAGGCGCAGAGCCGAACGCCGACTATGCGGGGACGATTCCGCAGATGACCTTCATGGTGTACCAATTGATGTTCGCGATCATCACGCCCGCACTGATCACGGGAGCGACGGCCGAGCGCATGAAGTTCAGCGGCACGGTGCTGTTTATGGTCCTCTGGTTCTTGGTCGTGTACGCGCCTCTGGCCCACATGGTGTGGGGCAAAGGCGGGCTGCTGAATGCGTCGCTGGGCGGACGATTTCCGACGCTGGATTTCGCGGGTGGAACCGTGGTGCACATCAGTTCCGGCGTTTCGGCATTGGTGTGCGCTCTTTATCTCGGTAAGAGAACGGGGTTCCCGAAGCAACCGATGCCGCCACACAGCCTGGTGATTAGCTTTATCGGCGCGTGCTTGTTGTGGGTGGGATGGTTTGGCTTTAACGCCGGCAGCGCGCTGGCTTCGAGCCCATTGGCGACGAGCGCGTTCGTAGCTACGCATTTCGCGGCGGCGGCGGCGGCATTGAGTTGGAGCGCGGCGGAGTGGATCAAGAACGGACGTGCAAGCGCACTCGGCGCGATCTCCGGGGCGGTGGCTGGGCTGGTAGCTATTACGCCGGCGGCAGGATTTGTGGCGCCCATGCCGGCCCTGGTGATCGGTTTTGCGGCCGGCGCTTGCTGCTATTGGATGGTAACGCGTGTCAAAGCAATCTTCGGGTATGATGACGCGCTCGACGCCTTCGGCGTGCACGGCGCGGGCGGGACCATCGGTGCGCTCCTGACCGGTGTGTTTGCGACGCAAGTGATCAACCCGATTTTTGGCCAAGGGAAAGCGGTTGGGGGCAGCGACGGACATTGGGGACAAGTCGGTAACCAGCTTGTGGGCGTGCTCATCGCGTGGGGATTCGCGCTGGTGGGAACGCTCGTGCTGCTGAAGGTTGTGGACTTAATTACAGGCCTGCGCGTAACGGAAGACCAGGAGATTCAAGGTCTGGATATTACGCAGCATGGCGAAGAGGCCTACAACCTGGAGTCGTGAGAGCGACCAGGATGAGAAAGCGTATGGCACAGCGGGAGAGTAGAACGTTCCATGATGAAACTTGAAGCAATCATTCAGCCCTCGCGATTCGAGTCGGTCAAGGATGCACTGCGCGAAGTGGGCATCGAAGGAATGACGGTTACCGAAGTGCGCGGCCACGGACGGCAAAAGGGGCACACGGAGGTTTATCGCGGCAGGGAATACACTGTGGACTTGTTGCCCAAGCTCAAGCTGGAGATGGTGCTCCCGGACAAGCTGGTGAATACCGTTGTGGACACGATTTTAAAGACGGCCAAGACAGGAAAGATTGGCGACGGTAAGATATTCCTATCGCGGGTTGAAGAAGCCATCCGGATCCGCAATGAGGAGCGCGGCGAGAACGCGCTCTAAATGAAGTGACGACCGCTGCTCGCCCGGGTCTAAGTCCGGAAAGCCAACCTGATCGAAACATGCAAGGTTCCCTGACGCCTTTGTCTGTACTCGGCCCGCAAGCTGATGACGAGCGACGCCGTATCCGCGAACAGTTTGAAGCGGGTGCGGGCGCGCGGGAGACGCTGCGCGCGCTGTGCGCGCTAGCCGACAACAACATCCGCCAAGTCTTTGGCGAAGTGCTGCGCGTGCACAACGCGCCGGCTTCGGGATTGTGCCTGCTGGCCCTGGGCGGCTATGGCCGCAAGCTTCTGTTTCCGTATTCCGATCTCGATATTCTTTTTCTTTTCGGCAGTGACAAGGCGGAGGAAGATTTCCGGCCGCTGATCGCGGATTTCGCGCGCACACTGTGGGACCTGGGTTTCCGCGTGAGTTCCGCCGGCCGCACAGTGGAGGAATGCAAGCGCATTGAAGAGGACAACGCGGAATTTCATTTGGCCTTGCTGGACCGCCGGTTCCTCGCCGGCGATGCGGAACTCTTTGAGCGGCTGGATAAGCGCATCCTGCCGTCTTCGGAAAAAGCCGCGCGGCCATTCCTGCTGACGCAGCTCCACAAACTGACCCTGGAGCGGCTCGCGCGTTACGGCAACACGATTTTTCATCTCGAACCCAACGTAAAGGATGCGCCCGGCGGGCTGCGCGACTACCAGGCAGCCGTCTGGCTGCGCCAAATTGGCGGTGAGAAGCGGGAGCCGCTGACCAGCAGTGCGGCGGAAGAAGAATTGGCCTCCGGCGCGATGGATTTTCTGAGTGCCATTCGCTGCTTCCTACATTACAGCAACGCGCGCAATGACAATACGTTGACCTACGAGTTGCAGGCCGGCGCCGCGGAGCGCGCGCTCGGCGTCACGGATGGATTGCGGCGCGATGCCGCGGAATGGATGCGACTGTATTTTCGGCACGCGCGCACGCTGAACCGCCAATTGCTGCGCTATCTGGAACAGAAAGCCCCGGCACCGCAAACTTTCCGACAACGGTTTTTCAATGCGGCGCGTTCGACAAAATCCCAGCCGGGGAATGGGAAACCGTTCGCCGTGCGCGACGGCCGGTTCGAATTGCTCGACGCGAGGGAGATTTGCGACCGCAGCGTCTTGTTTTCACTCCTCACCGAAGCGGCACGCGCGGGAGTGCCGCTCAGCCGTCGCGCGGAGCGCAGCATTGCGTACATCATGAAGCATCCGGAATTGCCGGTGAAGAATGCGGACGTGTCTTGGGCCACGCTGCGCGAGATCCTCGGCGCGGACTACCCCAGTGTGGCGCTGCGGCCGATGCAGCGGCTCGGATTGCTGGTGGAAATCCTGCCGGAGTTCGCGCGCATCGATTCGCTGGTGGTTCGCGATTTTTATCACCGCTACACGGTGGACGAGCACACGCTGCGCACCATTGAACATTTGCAGGAACTGACGGAATCAACCGACGTGCGCGGAATGCACTTCAAGGAACTGTGGAAGACCGCGGAGCGCCGCGATTTGCTGGTTCTCGCGCTGCTGCTTCACGACGTCGGCAAAGGCATGGCCGTGGAAAACCATGTGACGGGCAGCCTACAGGCGCTGGAGACCGCTGCCGCGCGGCTTGCAATATCGGCGGAGGAAAAGGATGAGGTTCAGTTTCTGATCGAGCACCATTTGGAAATGTCCGCTACGGTGCAGCGGCGCGACATTTTCGATCCCGCCATCGTCTCGGCATTTGCTTCGACGGTGGGAAATCAAGAGCGCCTGCAAAGGCTTTGCCTGCTGACCTACGCCGATATACACGCGGTAAATCCCGAAGCGCTGACGCCATGGAAAGCAGAGATGTTGTGGCAGCTCTACGTCGCCACTTCCAATCACTTCAGCCGCACCCTGGATACGGACCGCTTGCACGCACACGATGAAGTTTCGCTCCTGGAACAGGTGCGAGCACAAACCGGCGGGGCCAGTACGGAAGCAATCGAACGTTTCCTGGAAGGATTTCCGCGGCGTTATCTGGCGGTGCACTCCGCGGCGGAAATTGCCGCGCATTTCGCGCTGTACCAAAAGCTTGGAGCGCTACCTGTCCAGACCGAGCTGCAGGTGCGCCGGCACGCATTTTCCCTTACCCTGCTGACCGCCGATCGTCCGGCGTTATTTGCGACCATTTCCGGCGTGCTGGCCGGTTGGGGCATGAACATCATTAAGGCTGACGCGTTTGCCAACGCGGCCGGAATCGTCCTGGACACGTTTCACTTCTCAGATTTGCACCGCACCCTCGAGCTGAATCCCACCGAGATCGAGAGATTCCTCAAGAGTCTTAAGGACGTGGTGAATGGAAAAGGGCCGCTCGAACCACTGTTCAGCGGCCGTGAAAGCGCGAGCCGGGCGCGGCCGCCAAAGGTCGCAGTCGAGACGCGCACCGGCTTTGATGACAGTTCGTCCGAGCACAGCACGCTGCTGGAGATTGTTGCGCAAGACCGCCCGGGATTGCTGTATGACATCGGCTCGACTCTTGCGCGGCTCGGATGCAACATCGAAGTCGCGCTGATCGATACCGAAGGGCAAAAAGCGATCGACGTGTTCTACCTCACGGAGCAGGCGAAAAAGCTAAGCGCGGAAAAACAGGAATCGCTGCGGGAAGCGTTGCAGAGTGCGCTGGTATAGAAACTCTGGCGGTACACCGCAACGAATCTAGCGACGCTTTACTCGTGGCGCCAGGCCGGCCAAATCTTCCGACAGAAGCTTTTCGATTAGTTCTTCTACGCCGGCGCCATGCGAGCCGACAGTAACAAGATCAGCGCGCTCTTTCAAAGCCGGCAACGCGTTGGCTACCGCCACGCTGCATTCGCACATGGTGAGAAACGCGTCATCGTTCTCCGCATCGCCCACGCCCACGGTGTTGTGCGGCGAGAGTCCAAGCTCGTTTAGCGCGACCTGCAGACCGCTCGCCTTGTTCATACCGGTAGGCAGCACCATCAGCGCATCTTTGTTGGAAATAATTTGCAGCTGGAGCCCCATGCTGCGAATAACTTCGAGAACCGTGGATTCGAAAGGGCGCCACGTGGCGACGATGCATTGGCCCACCGAGAGCGGTTGCACGCCGCGGCGCCGCAAAGCGTCGACGAACTCCGGCGGCGGCGGGCCCGCGAGCGCTCTGCCGTCCTTGCTGGCCGGCTCATAGAGAACGGCGCCATTCTCCGCAACGATTCGATCAAAGAGCGCGTACTCCGGGAAAACTTCCTGCAATTCGGCAAGCTGGCGTCCGGTCGCCAAAACCAGTTTGCGGCCGGATGCCCGCACGCGGCGGAGCGCTTCAACGGTGCTGGGCGCACAGCGCCCGTCACGGGCGATGGTGCCGTCGTAATCGCAAATCAGGCAGAGGTAGCGCATGCGTGATTCTATTGCGTAGTATTCTTCGCCGCTCGAATTAGTACGCAGGCTTGAAAATTTCCCGCGGTCCGAACACTTGGCTTGCGCGGCGATTATGGTTTTGCAGGCGCGGGAGCAGGAACCTGCGCAGGCGCCGCCGGAGCCTTTTGCGTATCGAAATTCACCTTGGGAACCTGCCGTGCGCCCTCGTCGGCCTTGAAGTACGCGTCATTCCTGGCAAAGCCGCCCAGGCTCGCCACCAGGTTATTCGGGAAAAGAGAAAGATAGGTGTTGTAGTCTTGCAGCGTCTCATTGTAGCGGCGCCGCTCGACCGCGATCCGGTTCTCTGTGCCTGCCAGCTCGTCCTGCAGCCGCATGAAGTTTTCGTTGGATTTCAACTGCGGATAATTTTCAACCACCACCAGCAAGCGCCCCAGGGCCGAATCGAGCCTTTGGTTCGCGGCGATTTTGTCCGCCGGAGTGCTAGCGCCAAGCAAAGCAGAGCGCGCCTTGGCAATGTCGCCAAAAACCGTTACCTCTTGCGCCGCAAAGCCCTTCACGGTCTCCACCAGGTTCGGAATCAGGTCCGCGCGCCGCTGCAGGACCACGTCTACCTGCGACCATGCCGAGTTTACCGCTTCCCGCTTTATCGCCATCTGGTTCCTGCGGGTTATAAACGAGCTGCCCAGCAGCAAGCCAATCACCAGCAGAACAGCCAGGATCGCGAGAGCTATTTTCATGACCGTTGCCTCCTCAACAATCTACGCACTTGTCTTTCCGGCGCGCTGCCATTGGCGTTTCGGCAGATGATGGTCGAGCGCCGCAATCACTTTCTCGAGTCCCGCCAGATAACCATCATACACAGGCAGCACCGCATCTCTGTCCAACCGCTTGGCCTCGCGCAGGCGCTGCACGGCCTCAAACGCCGGCGCGCTCGCCGACGTCAACGCGGCAATTCGGGCGAAAACCTCGCCGGGAGCGTTTGGCGGCTGCTCCTGGAAGGCAATCAACGTGTGCCGAAGCAAAGTCAGCGCGCTGGAGAACGATTTGGCCAAAACAGTCCCAAGCTCCTGCGGGTTGCCGGCCTCACGCAAAAAATGCTGCCGCAACTTCAGCAGCAGGGTGCGCAGCTCGTGCTCCACCTGAACGCGATGTAAATTCATCGGCACGGCGATGCCGGCGATGGTGTCTGCGCCATACAGCACGCGATGGCTCTGCTGCATGTCCAGGAGTTCGATGGTGAAAACGTCCGCGGACTGCCGAAGTTCCTCGGGGGAAAAGAAAAGCGGCGCCGGCTGATGCTGCACTGAGGTCCACCACTGCACCACCGCGGAGACGCGCGCCAACTCCGTCGCTCGCAGCGAGCGCAAGATGCACAGAACGTTCAAGTCCGAATGCGCCTCGTGAAAATCGCCGCGCGCCGCGGAGCCGTACAAAATGACCGACTCGAGGTTATCCCTCGCCGCTTCGTGCAGCCGTTCGACCAGGTTTTTCAACGCTTCATGCACGTCGCCCATTGCGTTCCTCAGACTCTACCAGCTTCCGGACGCCCCGCCGCCTCCGCTGCTGCCACCGCCGAAACCGCCAAATCCTCCGCCACCCGAGCTGCCACCAAATCCGCCTCCTCCCCAACCGCCACCCATCCCGCCAAGCATCGGTCCAATCCACCAGCCGCCACCGCCGCCTCTTCGGCCGCCTGCGGCTCTTCGCCCGGCTCGTACAATCGAGAAAATAATCCAGATGACAAAAAATATCGCCCACAGGCTAATTGGGGACGAATGCTCTCGCTCCCTCCGCTGCGGCGGCGCCGGTGGCTGGCCTGAAAGCGATACGCCGCGATCCTCCGCGATGTATTCCGCCAGCGTCCACGTCGCCGTATCGATTGCCGCGCTGTAGTTTCCCTGGCGCAGCAACGGCACCATCGCGCGGCCCGCGTCTCCGGCACGGGCATCGTTGATCACCGGCTCCAGCCCGTAGCCAACTTCAACGCGGTATTTGTGCTCGTCCGGAGCAACCAAGAGCAACACGCCGCGATTGTCGCGCTTGCTTCCGACTCCGAGCTGCTTGTACAAATCCACCGCAAAGTTCTCGACGCTTTCTCCCTCCAGCGAATGCACGGTAACGACCGCAATCTGCGCGCCGGCCTTTTCTTCGACCTCGCGGCAAAGCGCTTCCAGTCGCGCCTTCGTATCCGGCGCAATCGCGCCCGCCAAGTCGGTGACATATCCGCTCGGATGTATGTTTTTCGGATTCTCAGCGAATGCCGGAAACCCAACCGACAGCAACAGAACGCAAAGAGAGAGCAGCGTGAAGGAGCGAAAGCGGTTCATCGGGAGATTCGCGGCGTTTGTGCCTCGACCCTAGTACTACGCAAACAGGCGGATAAAGATAACAGCGCTTTGCGCCTCCGTACACATTTCATTGTAGCTTTTGGCGCGATTTCTTGCCGGGGCTAGTAGTTCTCACGCTTCGAGTGCGCCGCGTCTTGCTCGCCTTTGTAAGCCTTCCAGGATTGCGCGATCACGTACGCATGAATCGCATCGGCATCCTGCACGGTCATCTTCGCATTGGGAAAGGCAAACTTCGGCGGATCGGCAAAGCCCGGCATGCCCTTATCCCAATGCGAGCCGCCCAGCACAATTCCATACCAATCGCGGTGCACGTCCCCCGGCATGTAGCGCAGGTCCGGAATTGCGCCGTCGAGCACCCACGCGCGGCTGCCGTCGGTCCCCGGCGAGTGGCAGCCATCGCACACAAATTTTTGGTACAGCACTTCGCCCTTGTGAATCGTTTCCGTGCTCGCGGTTAGCTTCGGTGGCTCCGGCACCGGTGGAATCACCGCCGGCGGCGGCGTATATGGGGTAGTAGCGCCAAGCTTGAAGGCCAGCAGCCGCACCGGGCCGCGCGCGGACTCATTCGTCACCATCGTGCGCGCCGGTGCAAACAAGCGCGAACCCGAACCCCAGCCTACGGGCGTGATCACGTACTGCTCGCCCTTCACCGAAAAAGTCACGGGAATGGACTCGATCGCCGAGCCGGTCTTGATCGACCACAGTTGCTTCCCGCTGTCCGCGGCAAACGCCGCAAACTCTCCCGTGCCTTGCCCCTGAAAAACCAGATTGCCTGCTGTAGAGAGCACTCCTCCGTTCGTAGCAATCGGCTCCTCCACCGACCAGCGCGCCGACTGGCTCACAGGATCCCACGCGATCAACCGCCCTTCGAGCCCTGCGCCGCTTTCTCCTGATTCCACCGCTGCTTTGGCATCGGCGCGGCGGTCGGTCGTCGGGATGTAAACCAAGCCGGTCTGCGCGTTGTAGCTCATCGGCCACCAGTTGTGCACCGTCCACTGTCTGCCGCCGCCCGCTGACTTCGGAATTTCCACCGCTCGCCCAGTCTGCAAATCCACTGCGCTCGCCCAAACCGTTTTCACCAGCGGCTTCGCGGAGAGAAGCTTGCCGGTCTTGGCATCCAGCACATAGAAAAATCCATTCTTCGGCGCGGTCATCGCCACGTGCCGCTTCTCTCCATTCATCGTAAGATCCGCCATCAAGATGTGATTGTTTTCGGTTTGCATGCCCGGCGCGCTCGTTTGGAAATGCCAGACGTATTCACCGGTATCCGCATTGACAGCGATGATGCAACCCGAAAAAAGCTTGTCGCCGCTCACCTTGATGGAAGACAGCTCGCCATAATCCACTCCCGCGCCCGCAGTGCCGAAAATCACCAACCCTGTTGCTTCGTCGTACGTAATCGCATTCCACACGTCGGCGCCGCCGATCCTCCATGAGTCCTTTCCCGACCACGTCTTCGCCGCCATTTCCAGTGCCTTCGTCTCAAATGGCTTCGTGGGATCGCCCGGCACGGTCCAAAAGCGCCATGCTTCTTTGCCGGTCTGCGCGTCGTAAGCAATCAGCGCGCCGCGCACGCCGTCATCCGACCCGTTGTATCCCATCAAGACTTTGCCCCTGGCGATGTGCGGCGCTCCAGTGATTCCCGTCTGCGTGGGATCGCAGACTGTCGCTTCCCACAGTTGTTTCCCCGCGGCAGCGTCCACGGCGATCAGCCGGCAATCCCCTGTGCCCACGTAAACTTTCCCGTCCCAAACCGCCAAGCCGGCGTTGGTTCGCGCCGAATACGAGCCGTTAATGGCCATATTCAGCCGCACATGCGGATCGAATTTCCAGATCAATTTTCCGGAAGCCGCGTCCACCGCATACACTCGCGATTGCGGCGCGCTCACATAAATCACTCCATCCACGACGATCGGCTCCGCCACCACGCCCATCGCACCATCCATATCCAGGTACCACGCGAGGCCAAGAGTCTTCACGTTCGAGTCGTTGATCTGTTGCAGCGGACTGAAATGCGCTTCATCAAAGGTACGCCCGTTCAGCAGCCAATTCGTCCCTGCAGCAGACTCCGAAGCCACTCGCGCCTCCGTCACATTCCCAGCCTTCACGTCGGTTGCTGCCGGGGCCCGGCAACCAACGGCAATCCCCAACGCCAGGCACGCACCGGCCGCGCCAAGGACCCGCGATGTCTTCATTCCAGCCACCTTTCACTTGCGCCGCTGCGCGCGACGGAAACCTGAACGATGCGCAAGGTCAATGCGCACCAGGCCTTTTCGGAGATTCTGCGCCGTCATGTTAGATTCGCCGCAGAAACAAAGTCAAATGCAGTTCTGATCGCGCGGATCACTCAGCATCAAGGGCGGAGCAGGTGAGCCGGGAAAATGGCGGGCGGAAAATGGTGGACGTGACCGGGCTCGAACCGGCGACCCCCTGCTTGCAAAGCAGGTGCTCTCCCAACTGAGCTACACGCCCACTGTGGTCATTTTAAGTCATTACGACGGTTTGCGCACACCCGCCCGGACAACTTAGTTGTGCTTGACGAACTCGCCCTTAGTCCCCGTCAGTGAGTCATAGAGCGTCTCGATAAACGCGTCCGTCTTCTTTTCCGCACATCGAGCGGCGGGATTCTATCACTGGCCGTGACACAGGCATATCATAGGGACGTCGCTACACTGTCTGGTTCGGTCCAAGAGGTGCCATCATGAAAGTTCTCGAATCACCGAAAAAACTGCGACTCGCGCTGCCCATCGCGCTCCTCAGCATCTCCGCCGTGGCCTGCTCTCCTGCCGCCCGCGCCGCGCAACAACAGCAGCAAACGCCCGCGCCGGCAGCTCACGACATGGATCACATGCAGCACGAGCATGGCGGCTTCATGCAAGAAGGCATGCACCACGCCGTGGCCAAGGGCATCAAGATCGAGCAGCAAGTCGACTCCGCCACCCACACCATCACCCTGCGCGAAGGCCCCCTCACTCTCCCCGCCAACACCAGTCACATGAAGATGCCGCAGCCTCCCGACGTTTTCTGGACCATTCCGCTCGACGCCTTTCTCCTCGCCTACACCCCGCGCCTCGTTGCCGCCAACGGCGACGCCGTCCCCGGCATCGTGCTCCACCACACCGCGTTCTGGAACACCAACCGCTCCGATTTTCTCTGCCCCAATAAGGAAGAGCACATCTTCGGTGCCGGCAGCGAACTCACCAACTGGACGGAAATTCCCGGCTACGGCTATCGCGTGCAACACGGCGATAAAATCCGCATCGAGACCATGGTCCACAATCCCACTGACACTTCCTACGGCCAGGTCTACCTCGAAGTGAAAATTCCCTACGCCCCGGCCGCCGATCCCACCGTCTCCACCAAAAGCGTCTACCCCACTTGGATGGACGTACAGTCCTGCGGCAATTCTGGCTACGACCTGAAACCCGGCAACAACCAGAACACCGGCACCGTCACCGTGAAATACAACGGCATCCTCCTCGGCGTCGGCGGCCATATGCACGATTACGCGAAACAGATCGTTCTGGAAGACGCCACCCGCAAGGAAACTGTTGCCACCCTCGACGCCAAGCTCGACGAAAAGGGCGATCTCCTCAGCATGCCGGTAGTCACTTTCCTCGACCGCGGCGGCTACAAATTCTCCGCCGGCGACCTGCTCCGCATCACCGCCACGTACGATAACACCACGGGCAAGCCGCTCCCCTCAGGAGCCATGGGCATCGTGGTCGGCTACTTCCTCCCTGCCGACGACTCCGCCATGTCCGCCCTCCGCCGCAAACCCAAACCCGTCGCCCGGCAAGTCGCGGCCGCGTCCCACGTTATGTAGCTGTCGTTGCGGGGGCCTGCCCTGCGCTTCATCTCCTCCAAATCAAGGCTTGCGGCGCGAGCCAGGAATTTAACAGAAACAGTCGCAGGTGAATAAAAAAGGGGAGCCCGTGCGGGCTCCCACTTCGGTTTGGGGCGCTTATGGACCTGGGCTTAGAACTTTACTCTTAGTCCGAACTGCAGTTGTCGCATGCCGATCGGCGAGCCGGGTGAGGAGTCGCCTTCGATGTTGTCGATTCTTCCAGCGTCTGGGTTGGAGCTGCAGTCGACGCAGGTGTTGCCCTGGTTCGAATTGAAGCCCAGAACGGGATGGTTGAAGACGTTGTAGGCGTCGAACCGGAACTGCGCCGTGATGCGCTCCGTAATCCTGAAGTTCTTCGACAGCGAGAGATCTGAGAAGAACGCTCGAGGCCCGGTGAACGTATCGAATCCAGCGTTGCCAATCGTGCCGCACGCCGGTAGCGCGAACCCTCCCGATACGGGCCGCGCAAAGCTGCAAGAGTTCACGCCGGCATTCGCTGGAACCAACTCGCTCGCGGGGTAGGCCAGCGCCGGCATTGGAGAGAAGTAATATAAGCCGCACTCCCCGCCCGTCGCACAACCTGTGGTCACTGGATGAGGACCCAAGTTGAGGGACTGGCCAGACACCAGATTGGGCCGGCAAACGACGTCGGTGCTGCCCGTATGCACATCCGCAATCTCACCGCATTCACCGATGGTCGCTGTCCACGGCAAGCCGCTGCTCCAGGTTAGGGTGTTGGAGACCTGCCAGCCACCAATGACATAGTCCAACCCGCGGCTGGCATTGCTCATGAACCGCTTTCCTCTGCCAAAGGGCAATTCATACACAGAAGTCACCAAAAAGACCTGATCGCGATTGTATTGGTCGGGGCCGTAGGCAATCTTTGGGTTCACGTCGTAGTAGTTTTGGTCGAAGGCATTCGAGTGCGAGTAGGTATAGTGCGCAATGAACTGAAACCCGTTCGAGAAGCGCTTTTCTACCTTTACTTGAAGCGAATTGTAGTTGCTGCTGGCGTCGTTGCCAAAATACGCCAAGTCCACCGCGCAACAGGTCAGTGGCGCGCCGGCTGGCGTCGTGTAGCCAGGGTAGGTAAATGAGGGAACGCCGTTCTGAAAGAACCGGCGGCGGTCGGCTTGCGGCACAAACGGATTGAATGAGCCTAGACCGCAGGGGGCTACTGGATTGGCCGCGGTCCCAGCGCAGGTTACGAAGGCCGTCCCGTTGCCTACCGCCGGTTCGTTCGGGTTGTAAGACGGACCGCTAGGATTGAACATGTGCGTGCCTTTATTTCCAATGTAGGCTATTTCCACGGATATTGTCGACGTGACCTGCCTTTGAACGGTCGCATTCCATGCATCCAAAGTTGGCAACCGCTGCACTGTAGGCCGGATTCGGGATTGCGACGTGCCGTCCGGCCCTTCGAGGGGCAGAGTTCCTTGCGGTGAAATCTTGCCGAGGATGCCTCCGAGATAGGTGGACGGCAACAGGCTCGCCGGGGGCCCACTTGTCAGAGTGAAAACCGGAGTCATATTGTTTGTGGCAGTCGGGTTGATGTTGGTGTCTTGAAGCTGTTGGTTGGCCAAAACCGGCAAGTTCTGGGTCACCACGTGGCCAAAGTTCGACCCGAACACCCCAATGTCAAAGCTCCGGCCATATCCAATACGCACGACGGTCTTAGGATCGTACTGGTAGGCTATGCCAAGGCGTGGCCCAAAAGCTTTGAACGTGTTGTTGATGTTGCCGTTCAAGCCGATCCCGTCAAACCCCGCGACTCGGATGACGCCCTGCGTCAGGTTCGCGAATCCTCCATTGCCTTTTCCGTTGACGTACTCCGGGTCGTAGATTTCCCAACGCAAGCCATAGTTGAAGGTGAGCTTGGGCGTGACACGCCAGGTGTCCTGCGCAAAGAAGAACCAGCGCCATTGGCGTTCTGCCGCAGTCAAACTGTTGCTCACAAACCGATTGAACGAGGTCACGTCACCAAGCAGGAACGTGGCAAGGCTCAGGCCGCCGGCGCCGGCAAGCGATGTGCCATTGGCGTCAAAGTTTAGAATTCCAGTGCGGTTGGCGTCGCTGGGAACCCGCAAATTTTCGGCGTAGCGTATGTCGGCGCCGAACCGGATCTGGTGGTTCCCCTTGATCTTCGTCCAGTTGCTGACCCATTGGAATTGCTGCTCGCTTTCGATGAGCGGGCAGTTGCAGCGGCCAACGTTCAAGCCATCGCCAAAAGCGGAGAATCCGCCGTTGCCGTTTAGAAAGAAAGAAGACAGACCCCCGGTGGTCGGCGTGCCGAGATTTAGGCCAGGAACGCCAAACGTATTCATGGGAGTTGCGTTGGCGTCAGAATAAGCCGTTACCGGGTTGTACTTAAAATACCCAAAGCGGAAGTCCGTGAGCCAGGTTGATCCGATTGCCTTGTTAAAACCCGAAGCAAGACTGTAATTGTGAACGGTGGATTCGCCGTTCAGACCGCCTGGACCAAATCCCACGCCGCCGAGAATCCCGAGGGTCCCTAGTCCAGCGAGGTTAAAATAATCGAGGCTGAAGCGACCGAAAACTTGGTAGCCATGCGGCGCGTTGTAATCGACCCGCACATCGAAGGCGTTCTGGT
>Ga0210409_10003398_pt1 | contig 17895 bp, 12 predicted proteins | sample IncBWH17MmetaG_FD_161649 | JGI IMG/M metagenome (GOLD analysis project Ga0210409, IMG submission 161649) | Forest soil microbial communities from Barre Woods Harvard Forest LTER site, Petersham, Massachusetts, United States - Inc-BW-H-17-M | ecosystem: Environmental > Terrestrial > Soil >... | reverse complement strand
GTTGAGGTGGTCCACTTCCCGGTTCAATCGCCTGACCGACCTCACAAGCCACAGACCGAAAATGGAAGCAAGAACCAGGACAAGCCCTATCGCGGCCGCTCCAAGAACCAACGACGGCCGGGACGTGCTTTGCCTCTTGGGGAAACCGTCGTAAACGTGTTGTGCCACTGGGTTGGACGGCCCGTTGGCCAGCTCATTTTCGTGAATCCGCTCCTCGACTTCCGATGTGTTCGTCATGGATTCACTCCTTCCTAGTCAAACCTTGGGGCGGGTTAGATCCATTTTATAAGAGGGGCTCGACAGAGAATCGGGTGGCGAAGGGCAAATGGCTCAAGAATTATCTGTCCGGAAGTACAGGCGGACTGTCACGGCCGGGCAATCCCAAATTCGCTCGGCGCACGTACGCGGAACCGTATCTAAGCTAGAATCTTCCCCGTGCGCAGACGATTCTTCGTTGAACAATTTATAGGCAATACTGCCGTTATGGAAGGCGAAGCGGCGCATCATTTGGGGCGCGTGTTGCGCGCGCAAACCGGCCAACGCTATGAACTCAGCGATGGGGAGCGTGTGTGGCTCGGCGAGATTGCAAGCGTCGGCCGGGATCGCGTGCAATTCACCCTGGTCGAGGAATTGCCCTCTCACCAGCCGAGGCTGAACGTCACGCTTCTGCTCTCCGTAGTGAAATTCGAAATGTTCGAATGGGCCATTGAAAAAGCCACGGAACTCGGTGTGACAACCATCGTGCCGCTGGCCGCCGCGCGAAGCGAGAAAGCCCTGCTCGCGGCCGCTCCAAAGCGCGCCGAGCGCTGGAAAAAGATTCTCTTGGAATCCTCCCAGCAGTCCCGGCGCGTCCGCGTACCACTTCTGTCAGAAATCCAAAAACCCGAAAGCGCTTTTGCATCATCCAATGAGGGAGTGCGCGTACTGCTTTCTGAACGTGGCGAAATTTCGCCCATGCGCAAGGTCTTGGAGGGGCAACGAACAACAAAGGCATATTTGGCGATTGGCCCGGAAGGCGGATGGACCGACAAGGAGTTCGAGGCCGCCTTGCGCGGTGGATTTCAGGAAGCTTCGCTGGGACACCTAATCCTGCGCACGGAAACGGCCGTAATCGCCGCACTAGCTTCGGTGAACTACGCGCTAAGCGGCGACTGAACAACAAACCCGGGAGCGGGAGGAATACTCTGGCAGAGGAGGCCGGGTGTTGCCGTGCAACTGGCAGGCCCGCCTACCGAATCTTAGTAAGGGAATAGAGTTGACCGTCGCAGTACCGCCATGCACGCACGGCCACAAAACGAATCTGGCGCACGCCGCGACGCCCATGCTATAAATACAAGGCAGCCAAAAATGGATCGCTCGGACGAGAAACAGCCCGTAACGCGCAACTCACCGGAAACTCCAACACCGGCAGCTTCCCCCATTGTGATGTCCGGCCCACCGAACGCCGCGACCGGCCGGCCCGCCACCGCGCATGCTCTTCGCAACGAGATTCGCGTGTGGACCCGCGATCTGCTCATCGCCATCGGTCTCGCGCTGGTCATCATCGTCTTTCTTTACCAGCCTGTAAAAGTCGAAGGCACCAGCATGGCCCCGCTGCTCTCCGATCAGGAGCGCATCTTCATCAACAAATTCGTTTACCGCTTCGAGCCCATTGAGCGCGGCGATGTCGTGGTCTTCTGGTACCCGCTCGACCACACAAAATCCTTCATCAAACGGGTTGTCGGCTTGCCGGGCGAAACCGTGGAAATCCGCCAGGGCACGGTGTATGTAAATGGGCATTCGGTTCCCGAGCCCTACGTCCCGCCGCAGTACGAGGACCTCAGCGATTTCGGCCCGGTGCGAGTGCCCAAGGACAACTATTTCGTAATGGGCGATCACCGCATCAGCTCCAACGATTCGCGTGTCTTTGGATCGGTCCCCAGCCATTTTATCTATGGCCGCGCCGTCTTTGCCTACTGGCCCGTGGATCATTTCGGCTCGCTTTCGGGCACCGATGAGAGCGCCAAGTGACTGACATTCTTTTGATGAGCAATATGGGAGGACACACTGACCGAAGTTCCGCACCGACCCGCGATCCTCGCACTGGAAGACGGGCGCGTCTTTAACGGCCGCGCGGCGGGGGCGATCACGCGCCGCGGCGGCGAAGTTGTTTTTAACACCAGCCTCACCGGTTATCAGGAAGTTTTCACCGACCCCAGTTACGCCGGGCAGATTGTCTGCTTGACCTATCCGCACATCGGCAACGTGGGCGCGAATCTCGACGATGAAGAATCTCCCCGGCCGTATATCGAATCGCTCATTGTGCGTGAATTCTCCCAGGTTTCCTCCAACTGGCGATCCGCGGAAACGGCGCAACTCTATCTGAACCGCCACAAGATTCCGGTCATCTGGGACATTGATACACGCGCCCTGGTCCGCCATCTTCGCAGCGTGGGCGCCTTGCGCGGAGTTGTTTCCACCGATGGGACGCCCGTGGAACAGTTGATCTTCGAAGCCAAGCAAATTCCCGGCATGGCTGGCCAGGAACTCGCCAGTCGTGTCACCTGCGAAAAATCGTACGCCTGGGAGAAAGGCTCCGTCGAAGTAGCGGTGTCGCCCTGGGCCGAACAGATGGGCGAGTCCGACGCCCGTTCCGAAACGCGAAAGCACCGCGTGGTCGCCTACGACTATGGAATCAAGCAGAACATTCTTCGTCTGCTGGTGGACCATCATTGCGAAGTTTTCGTGGTTCCCGCGCAAGCCTCCGCTGAGGACGTCCTGGAGATGAAGCCCGACGGAGTTTTCCTTTCGAATGGCCCGGGCGATCCCGAACCCATCGGCTACGCCGTGGAAAACATCAAGAAACTCATCGGCCGCGTTCCGGTTTTCGGGATTTGCCTCGGCCACCAGTTGTGTGGCCTGGCGCTCGGCGGCAAGACCTTCAAGTTGAAATTCGGCCACCACGGTTCGAATCACCCCGTGAAGAACCTTTTGACGGAGCAAGTGGAGATCACCGCACAGAATCACGGATTCTGCGTGGATCCGGATTCGCTGCCCTCCAGCAAAGTCGAAGTCACCCACATCAACTTGAACGACAACACCAACGAAGGCATGCGCCACAAATCGCTGCCGCTCTTCAGCGTGCAGTATCACCCGGAAGCCTCGCCCGGCCCGCACGATTCGCATTATTTGTTCACGCAGTTCACGGATTTGATGAAGGAATTCGCTCAACCCGGCAGTTCGCGGCACTAAGGAAAGAGTTCTCGGGAGACTATGCCGAAGCGCAAAGACATCAAGAAAATCCTGATCATCGGCTCCGGCCCGATCGTCATCGGCCAGGCGTGCGAATTCGACTATTCCGGTGCTCAGGCTTGCAAAGCGCTGCGCGGGGAAGGCTACGAAGTCGTATTGGTGAATTCGAATCCCGCGACCATCATGACGGACCCGGAGCTGGCGCACCGTACCTATATCGAGCCGCTAACGAAAGAATATCTTGAAGAGATCATCGCGCGTGAAAAACCGGACGCGTTGCTTCCAACCGTCGGAGGTCAGACCGCGCTGAACCTGGCTGTCGAGCTTTCCGAAAGCGGCATCCTCGAAAAATACAAAGTGGAAATGATCGGCGCGTCGCTGCGCGCCATCAAAGTCGCGGAAGACCGACTGTGGTTCAAGGACGCGTGCCGGAAAATTGGCCTTGAGGTGCCCGCGTCCGCGCTCGTCAACAACGCGCAGGACGCTTTGCGCCTTTGCGACCAGCTCGGGTTTCCGCTGGTGATTCGTCCGTCGTTCACGCTCGGCGGCACGGGCGGCTCGATTGCCTATAACAAGGAAGAGTTTGGCGAAGCCATCGCGCACGCGCTGGAGATGAGCCCGGTGCACGAAGCGCTGGTGGAAGAGTCGGTGCTCGGCTGGAAAGAATACGAACTCGAAGTGATGCGCGATTTCCGCGACAACTTTGTGGTTGTTTGCACCATTGAAAACTTCGATCCCATGGGCGTACATACCGGCGATTCGATAACCGTCGCCCCCGCGCAGACCTTGACGGACAAGGAATTTCAGCGCATGCGCGATGCATCTGCTGCGATTGTCCGCGAAGTGGGCGTAGAAACAGGCGGTTCGAACGTACAGTTTGCGGTAAATCCTGAAAACGGCAAAATGGTTGTGATCGAAATGAACCCGCGCGTATCGCGGAGCTCGGCGCTGGCAAGCAAAGCGACCGGGTTCCCGATTGCCAAGATTGCCGCGCGCCTGGCCGTGGGAATGTCGCTGGACGAAATTCCCAACGACATCACCAAGAAAACGCCGGCGTGCTTCGAACCAACGATCGACTACGTGGTCGTGAAAATTCCCAAATGGCAATTTGAAAAATTTCCCGGCGCGGACAGCACGCTGGGAACGCAGATGAAATCCGTCGGCGAAGTGATGGCCATCGGGCGCACCTTCAAGGAAGCCTTGCAAAAAGGAGTCCGCTCGCTTGAGCCGAGCACTCCCTGGCGCGCTCCCGCGGAAACACCCGATTCACTTCTGCGGGAAAAGCTCGCCACGCCGAGGCCCGACCGCATTCATTGGCTGCTCACGGCCGTGGATCGCGGGCTGCCTGCGCAAGAAATTTGCGATCTGACGAAAATCGATCCGTGGTTCATCCACCAGTTGGAAGAAATTGCGGCCATGAACCGCCGCGCGGCCAGCGTGACCGTCGAGACCGCTTCGAAAGAACTGCTCCGCGAAGTGAAGCGGCATGGCGCCAGCGACGAACAGTTGGCACAGATCTGGAGAACCACCCCGGCTTCCGTGCGCCTGCAACGCGCGCGGTACGGCGTCGCTCCGGTCTTCAAGCGCGTGGATACCTGCGCCGCCGAATTCGAATCGTTCACGCCGTACATGTATTCGACCTACGAGGACGAAGACGAATCCGATCCCCAGGCGCGCCCGAAGATCATGATCCTGGGCAGCGGTCCGAATCGCATCGGGCAGGGAATCGAATTCGATTATTGCTGCTGCCATGCGTCGTATGCGCTGCGCGAAGACGGTTTCGAAACCATCATGGTGAATTGCAATCCAGAGACGGTTTCCACCGACTATGACACTTCCGACCGTCTGTATTTCGAACCGCTCACCCTCGAAGACGTCCTCGCGATTGTCGAACGCGAAAAACCGCAGGGAGTGATTGTCCAGTTCGGCGGTCAAACTCCGCTGAACCTCGCTTCGGAATTGAAGCGCAACGGAGTCCCGATTATTGGAACGGCCCCGGAATCCATCGATCTCGCGGAGGACCGCCGGCGATTCGGACGCTTGTTGGATGAGTTGAAAATTCCGCAGCCGCGCAACGGCACGGCGCTCGTTCCGGAAGAAGCGGCGCGCGTCGCTGGCGAAATTGGTTTACCCGTGCTCGTACGGCCAAGCTACGTGCTGGGCGGACGGGCGATGGTGATCGCGTATGACGTAAACACCGTGCAGGAGTACGTCGCACAGGCGGCGCTGATGGGACCGGCGCGGCCCGTGCTGATCGATCAATTCCTCGAAGAAGCGACAGAGATTGATGTGGACGCGCTGGCGGACGGAACCGATGTGATCATTGGCGGCATCATGGAACACATCGAGGAAGCCGGTGTGCACTCCGGCGATTCTTCCTGTGTCCTGCCACCCGTGAGCCTCTCGCCTGCGATTCTCGACACCATCCGCGAGTACACCACGCGATTGGCGCGTGCTTTGAAAGTAGTTGGACTGATGAACGCACAGTACGCGATTCAACGCGACACCGTCTATGTTCTGGAAGTGAATCCGCGCGCCTCGCGAACCGTGCCGTACGTGAGCAAAGCCACGGGCGTGCCGCTCGCGAAAATCGCAGCGCAGCTGATGGCGGGCAAGAAGCTGGCATCCATGAAGCTGCCGATTGTCCGGCACAACGGCGTATCCGAGATCGCCGTGCACGAATTTTACTCCGTCAAATCGCCGGTGTTTCCATTCAACAAGTTCCGCGGCGTGGATACCATCCTCGGACCGGAAATGCGCTCCACCGGCGAAGTGATGGGCATTTCAACTTCGTACGGCCAGGCCTTTGCAAAGGCGCAGCTGGCCGCTGGACAGCGCTTGCCGCGCAAAGGCACGATCTTCCTCAGCGTCAATGACCGTGACAAGAAACATGTCGGATCTCTCGGAAAAGAATTGTCTTCCATGGGTTTTCTCTTGATGGCCACGCGAGGCACCGCTGCGGCTCTAGAAGCCGCGGGCGTCGCGGCGGATTCCGTATTCAAGGTCAACGAGGGCCGGCCCAACATCGTGGACCTGGTGAAAACCGGAAAGATTGATCTGGTCATCAATACGCCGCTGGGACGCGAATCGTTTTATGACGAAAAATCTATCCGGCGCGCGGCGATTCGCTACAACATTTCGTGTATCACCACGCTGGCGGCCGCGCATGCCGCAGCCCGCGGAATCCGCGCGCTGCTTGAGCAAGGCACGGAAGTCGCGGCGTTACAGGATTTGCATCGGGGACGGGCCGCCTCCAGCGTGCCCGCGTCGGGAGACTGAGCCATGGGCTACTCCGGAGTTTTCGCCGCGTTGACTACACCGTTCGGGCCGGATGGATCGGTTTCTCTTTCCGACCTGAAGCACAATCTCCGCCTGTACAACGGAACGGATCTGATGGGTTACGTTGTGCTCGGTTCCACCGGCGAAGCCGTGCTGCTGACGCGCGCGGAAACCGACTCGATTCTGGCAACGGCAAAAGAAGCAGCTTCGAAAGAAAAGAAACTTCTCGCCGGCACCGGCGCAGAATCTACCGCGGACACCATCGAGCGCACGAAACGCGCTGCCGAATTTGGTTATGACGCCGCGCTCGTAAAAACGCCGCATTACTACAAACCGGCGTACAAATCGGAAGCTCTGCTTGCGCATTTTCGCAGCGTGGCCGATGCCTCGCCGATTCCGGTGATGCTCTACTCGATCCCGCAATTCACTGGCATCACCCTGAGTCCCAGGGACGTAGCCGCGCTTGCGGAACATCCCAACATCATCGGCATCAAAGACAGCTCCGGAAATGTCCAAGGCACCGCCGATTTTGTCGGCGCGACTCCGCACGCGTTCCATGTTTTGGTCGGCAATGCCGCGACTCTTTATCCCTCCTACGTCGTCGGAGCGTGCGGAGGCATTCTCGCGCTGGCCTCCGCCATGCCGGAAAAGTGCGTGGCACTGTTCGAATTGATCCGCCACGGTCATCACGAAAAAGCGCGCGACCTGCAGACCGTTGTAACCCGCGCCTCTAAATTGATTGTTTCCGAATTGGGGCTCACCGGTGTGAAGTACGTGATGGACCAGCGCGGGTATCGCGGCGGCATCCCGCGCCTGCCGCTGCTCCCCCTGCACGATGAACAAAAGAAACGTGTTAACGAGCTGCTTGCGGGCCTGGAACCGGCCGCCATGAGGGCCTAATTGCGCATAAACGAACGGAATTGATGAGACGTTTCTTCGCGAGTATCATCTAACGGCTCATGGATTGTCGCGCCCTCGCGTTCCGCCAGCTCCCCCGCCAGCCAAAACTCTTTCTTGAATACCTCGACCATTTTGAGCGCGTCAAAGATTTCTACTCTCATCCCCCTACGATTCAGGCGGTGAAGTGTTCCGCGCGGAAGGTGGACTATCCACCAGAGAGGCGAGCGGAAGTAGCAGGGCTTTTGCGGGAACAAAACATCGCGCTCGGCGCGGGAGCGGAAACTCTTTCCAATTTGGAGCGGCTCGAAAAGGGCGCTGTCGCCGTAGTTAGTGGCCAGCAGGTCGGGCTGTTCAGCGGACCGGCGTATTCGGTTTACAAGGCTCTGTCGGCGGTGCAGATCGCGGAGGAATTGACGCGGGGCGGGATTCCGGCGGTCCCGGTTTTCTGGATGGCCACGGAAGACCACGACCTCGAGGAAGTGCGGCACTCCACGTGGTTTGATCAGGGGAAACTGAAGCGCTTTGAGCTGCCGGTTGCACCAGATGCGGGAAAGCCGGTCGGGCAGATTCCGCTGGGCGCGCAGGTTGAACCTCTCGTTCGCGAAGCTGCGGAGTTTCTGGAGAACCAGGGAAGTGAGCTCCTGGCAGGATTCCTCAAAGAGAGCTACCGGCCGGAAGAAACGTACGGAAGTGCGTTCGGCAAACTGTTCGCGCGTTTGTTCGCGCCGCAGGGGCTGATCTTGATGGACCCGCTCGATCCGGGGCTGCACCGGGTTGCGGCGCCGCTTTATCAGCACGCACTAGCGGAGCGCGATGCGCTGAACGAGAAATTATTGCAGCGAGGAAAAGAGCTGGATCGCGCGGGATTCGACGCGCAGGTTAAGGTCACGTCGCGCAGCACGCTTTTGTTCCACCTGGGCATTGGCGTGCGCCAGGCCATCACCGCGAGCGCGGATAAGTTTCAGGCAGGCGACAAAACATGGACGCGCGATGAGCTCGTACACCTGACGCACACCGAGCCGGCGAACTTCAGCCCCAACGCGCTCTTCCGCCCCGTGGTGCAGGACTATTTGCTCCCAACCGTTGGATATATCGCCGGTCCAGCGGAGATTTCCTATTTTGCGCAATCGGAAGTCGTGTACCGACATCTGTTGGGGCGCATGCCGGTGATGCTGCCGCGCGCGGGATTCACGCTGCTGGATGCGAAAGCCAATAAGATTCTTCGCCACTATGGACTTGGTGTCGAAGACGTCTGGGCCGGTTCTCAGGATTTACTGCACAAAATGGAGAGCAAGTCTGTTCACAAGGGCTTAGCGAAGCAGTTCGATCAAGATCAAAAACAGATGGAAAAGATGCTCACGAAGCTTGGCAAAAAGATCGAAAAATTAGATCCCACGTTGAAGGACACTGTCGAACGAGCTAAACAGCGGATCGAGTTTCATCTCGCGAAGCTGCGAAGGAAAGCGGGCCGGGCGCAGGACCAGAAAACCGCGAAGATAGCTACCCATTTGCAATACCTGGAGTCGCTGCTCGATCCCCACAAGGGGCTGCAGGAACGAGAGTTGTGCCTTCTGCCGTTCCTGGCGCGGTGGGGCGCCGGCGCACTGGGCGAGCTTCAGAAGCTCGCGACCGGGAAGAAAGTCGGGCATCACTTCATTCTGCAACTTCCGTAGAGTTAAGCGAACGCGTGCCGGGCAGAGATGCCGGCCCGATTGAGTGTTGAGATCCTTTCATGCAAACACTGAAAGTGAAAACGGATCGCCGCACGCAGCTCGTGGACGTGACCGCGCAAGTGCAGAAGGTGGTGGCGGCGTCCGGAGTGGAGAGCGGTATTTGCTATTTGTATGTCCCTCATACGACGGCGGCGATCACGATCAATGAGCACGCGGATGCGGACGTGGCGCGCGACGTCGAGGGCGCGCTGGACCGGCTAATTCCCAAGACTGGGCCATTTCGCCACAGCGAAGGGAACTCGGATTCGCATGTGAAGGCGGTACTCGTGGGAGCCAGCCAAACCATTTTCGTCCAAGGCGGCAAACTTGTACTGGGCCGTTGGCAAGGAGTTTTCTTCTGTGAGTTTGACGGTCCCCGAGAACGCCGGCTCGACGTCAAAGTGTTGCCGGACCAAGCTTGAACTTCCGTTATTCTGAAATACAATTCACGCTACTGCGGCGAGTCGCCGAGCTGCTTCAGCTTTTGTTCTGCACTTTCTTTGATTTCTTTGCGGCGGTCTTCAGGGTCGGTGTTATCGGATGGCAGAAGTTCGAGGGCCTTCTTAGCATTCTGGCGGGCCAAGTCTTTTTGGCCGTCCGCGAGATAGGCGTCGGACAAGCTGTCATAGACGTTTGGCGAATTGGGATACACGATCACATTCAATTTCAAGAGTTCTACCGCTCCTTTATTGTCGCCGGCTTGCAAGTGCTCGTAGCCGAGACGATTCATTACGGCTTCGGAAAAGAGAACAACTTTGGGATCGCGCTGGCGCGCCTCCGTGAATTTCTGGACGGCTTTTTCGATGCTGTCCGGATGATCGATGAGTTCCAGGAAGTCCGATTCGGCTGATGGCGGAGCCGGTTTCTTCGCAGCGACGGACGGATGCGTTTTCAATGCGGTCGTAACCCATTCGACGATCATGCCGGGCAATTCTTTGTGGGCGTCAAACATCTCCACGCCGTGGCCGCCAGTCGAATAGCGAACGAACTTGCTGTCGGGATTCTTGGAAAGACTGCAAAGCCAAGCCATGATCTCAGTTACGCCAGGGTCGGGATCATCTTCCGCGGCAGCCATGAAAACCGGCACGCCTGGCGAATTGCGAAGAAACTGCCGGCCACCGGCATCGGTTCCCTCGGAAAGCAAGACCAGCGCTTTTACTTCGGGATGATTGGCGGCGACGTGGACGGATTGATTGACGCCGCAACTGGCGCCGCCGACGGCCAGGGTGTCGCGCGCAACTCCGGGCTGCGCAACGAGATACTGATAGGCGGTTTCGACATCAATGGGCAGTTTTTGGTTGAAGACTACATTTGCTTCTTCGGGTGGCAGCTTGTCCAGGGGCGTGCCGGAGCTGTCACCGAACCCACGGAGGTCGACGGTCATGACATTGATTCCAGCGGCGGTGAAGCGAGCGGCGAGGTCGTCCCACACTTTGCGCTGGCGATTGCACTGGTGGAGCAACAGCAGGCCGGGCCCAGGTTTGCCCGCGGAAAAGTACGTCCCTTTCAGGCTTGTGCCGTCGGGGGATTTGAGGTCAACGATGCGCGGTGCGGGGAGGTCGCCCGCTCTTGCGCCCAGGCTCGGCAGAGCCGACGTGGACAGGAGCAGGATGAATAGGCGGGAAAGGATTGTCTGACTGGACATTGCGCCTCCTAACCGATTGTTGGACCGAGCTTGGGCGTAATTGTAAGCAATGGGAGCCCGAGGAGCCAGCGTCGGAACGCAAAAGCGACTGTTCCGTTCGGAAATCCCTCACTCGTGTTTTTTGTAAGTGTTGCTTCTAAAAGAGTTAAAGGAGCGAGAGTTAGCGGAAATTGCTTAGCATGACGACGTCGGTTTTGCGGCGACCGCGAGAGAAGGCGAGCTGCTTGCCGTCGCCGGACCATGCAAAGGCAAACATTTCGCCAGTGGGGAACTTGGTCAACTGAAGGGGAGGGCCTCCGGCCAGGGGCTGCTCCCAGATATTCGTGGCGCGGTTGCGCGTGAGCAAAAAAGCGATGGCTTTTCCGTCGGGAGTGAACTGCGGAGCCTGCATGCCAAAAGGAACGTCGAAGGAGTGAAGCACGGGCCCGCCACGGGCTGGAACGATCAAAAACATGGCGTGCATCGCGCCGGCCTCAATTTTGTGATTGTCGTAGAAGAGGAGCTGGCCGTCGCGCGAAAATCCCAGCTGGGCGAAGGGCAGATCTGTTTTCTCGGGGGTACCGCCTTCGATGGGAATGCGCCACATCACGCCCTGGACGCCGTAGTAGATGAACCGGGAGTCGGGCGAACAGATGCCGCCGCCCAAAACTCCATGGACGGGGAGTTGCACGGCAGCGGCGCCATCGGCGTCCGCGCGCCAGAGATCGAAGTTTCCATCGTGAAACGTGTTGTAAACGATGTGCTTGCCGTCGGGACATACATCGAATTGCAAGTGCGGGTCGCGGTCATTGGTAAGAGCAATCTGGCCGGTGCCATCGGGGTTCACGAGGAGCCACTGGAAGACAGGATTGCTAGCGACAATGTGGTTTCCGAGCCAATTCAGTCCGAGGCCCAGGACTTCGCCGGAGCTGATTTGCTTGGGGTCCGAGCCGTCTCCTTTTGCTACCCACAGATCACTAACGACGGAAGTCTGGACAGTAACCAGGGAATTTCCGTCGCCAGCGACGTCCAAGCAGCAGGGCGCGTAGTCCGACAAGTCATTCGTGAAACGAGTGAGCTCGCCGCCGGGATAGTTTACCAGCCAAATCTGGCCATGCCCGTTTTGAGAGTCAAGCGCCACGGTAAGCAACCCACGGCCGTCGGGCAGCCAGGCCACAGCGCGCGCTCCGATAAGGAAGGTGTGCAGTTCCTGGACATGGCCGTTGGCGACGGAAATGACCTCGAGAATCCAGCGAGTCTGATTTTCGCGGGATTCGGGGGAAACGATGGCCAGATTTTTCCCGTCTGGCGACCAGGAAACGGTGGGGCTGCCGGGCGCGAAGCCTTTGCGATCGGTCAAAATGCGTTCGCCGGTGCCGTCGGTCTTGGCGATGAGAATCTGGTTTGAGGGAGGATCGAGAATACCGCGAACGAAAGCCAGCTCTTTGCCGTCAGGAGAAAAGGTGGGAGCGGAATCGACGTCGCGAATCAGGCGCTGCGGTGAGCCGCCCAACGCGGGCATTTGATAGAGATAGCGGTAATTGGCGGTGGATTTGTCGGAGCGGACAAACATGACGTAGTTGCCGTCCGGGGTAAAGCTGAGGGCCACGAAGTGGACTTGGTCGGGCGGAAGGATTTGGACGTGGCTGCCGGTGGCGAGTTGTTGCACCCACAGGCTTTCGTCAGCGCCATCGGCCAAAACATAGACAATGTAGCGATGATCCGGGGAGAGCGCGGCGGCACCGGCGTTTCCGGAAGTGGTGACCTGGGTAAACTTCACATTCTGCAGGTTGAAGCTGTGGGAGCGGGCGGGCCAAAAGTAAGCGCCTGCAGCGAGAGCAAGAATTGCCATGCCGGCGATGGCCGCGTAGAGGGTCTTCCGGCTCTTGGGCGCAGCCACGCTTTGGGTGCCGCTGCTGGCGAGCGGTACTTTGCCCGAGGAGGTATCGCGCTTGAGGCGTCTTAGATCGGCGCGCAGATCGGATGCGGTTTGGTAGCGCAGCTTGCGGTCTTTTTCGAGGGCTTTATCAATGATGCGCTCGAGTTCGAGGGGAATCTTGGAATTTAGTTTGGAGGCCGGGACGGTGGCGCGGTTCAGAATGGCGTCATGGATTACAGCGGCAGTTGCGCCGGAAAACGCTTGCTGCCCGGTGGCCATTTCGTAGAGCACGGCGCCAAAACTGAAGAGGTCCGTGCGCGCGTCGAGGTCTTCGCCGCGGGCCTGTTCGGGAGACATGTAAGCCACGGTTCCCAGAGTGGTTCCGGGGCTTGTCAGCATGTCGTCCAAGGTCTGCGAGGCCATCGCCGACACTCCCACGCCCTCGGCGATGCGGGACGCGGGACTGAGCTTTGCCAAGCCGAAGTCGAGAATCTTGGCGTGGCCGCGTGCGGTCACGAAAATGTTGGCGGGCTTGATGTCGCGATGTGTGATGCCTTCGGTGTGAGCGGCGTCGAGGGCGTCCGCCATTTCCAGCGCCAGGTCCAGCAACTGTTCGAGGGGAAGCGGCCTGCCTTCGATGGTGTGCTTCAGCGTGTGGCCGTCAAGGAACTCCATGGCAATGAACCGCTCGCCATGCTCCTCGCCAATCTCGTAAACGGTGCAAATGTTTGGATGATTCAGCGCCGAAGCGGCCTGCGCTTCGCGTTCGAAGCGCGCGAGCGTTTGCGGGTCGCGCGCGACGTCCGGCGGCAGGAATTTCAGGGCCACGAAACGGTGCAGCTTGGTGTCCTCGGCTTTGTACACCACGCCCATGCCGCCGCCGCCCAGTTTCTCGAGGATGCGATAGTGGGAAATGTCTTGGATGGAATCACCTCACCGTCGGTTGGACTATAACTGTGCGCTCCGGCACTGGTCAACGAAAGCTCTTCTGGGTAGGGGTTGGTGCGTTGCCCGTCAGGCGAGGTTTTAGGCGGGGGTGTGCTAGAGTTTTTGGGTGATGACGAAGCTCGGGATCTATGTGCAGGTGCCGTTCTGCCAGACGAAGTGCACGTATTGTAATTTTCATACGGGAGTGGTGGGGACGTCGCGGTTTGCTCCTTATGCAGAGGCCGTTTGCCGGGAAATTCGCGAGCACGAAGCCTTTTACGGCGCGGCGGGGGTGACGCTGCCAGAGGCGCTAGCGAGCGCGGCTGTGGATACGGTGTACTTTGGCGGTGGTACGCCGAGCATGCTGGATCCATCTCATCTGCAAAACATGGTGGATGTAATTCGGGCTACGTTTAGCGAGCGGCCCGCCTCCCCGATCGAGTCGGGGCAGGCGGAAGGCGGGCCCTATGGGGCGGAGATTTCTGAGGTTACGCTGGAGGCGGATCCGGAGACGATCGAGCCGGGCAAGGCGGCGGCTTGGGTGAGGGCGGGGATTAACCGCGTTAGTTTTGGGTTGCAGTCGTTTGTGGATAAGGAGTTGATTGCGGCGGGGCGGATGCACCGCCGCCAAGACATTTACCGGGCGGTGCCGATTTTGCGCGAGGCGGGGATTTCCAACATCAGTTTTGATTTGATCGCGGGTTTGCCGCACCAAACGAAGGAAAGCTGGCGGCAATCGCTGGAGGAATTGGCGGCGCTGGGGCCGGAGCACGTTTCGGTTTATTTGCTGGAGATTGACGAGGGCAGCCGGCTGGGCAAAGAGTTGCTGCAGGGCGGCGGGCGATATAGCGCGGGCGCGGTGCCGAGGGAAGACGAGATGGCGGAGTTTTATGAGATGGCGCAGGAGTCGTTGCGAGGGGCGGGCTATCATCATTATGAGATTTCGAATTGGGCGAAGCCGGGGTTTGAGTCGAAGCACAATCTGAAATATTGGCGGCGCGAGCCGTACCTGGGGTTTGGCGCGGGAGCGCATTCGTTTTCGGGGATGGAGCGTTGGGCGAATGCGCACGATGCGGCGGAGTATGTGAGCGCGATTCAGGGCGGGCGACTGCCGATTGAGCAGCATGAGAAGTTGACGGCGGAGAGTGCGCTCGAAGAAGAGTTGTTTCTTGGGTTGCGGCAACTGGATGGGATTGATTTAGCACAAATCGAACGGGAGTATGGCGTGGCGCTGGCGGGACGGTTTGATCCGCTGGCTTCGGCGGGATTGGTGGAGCGAGAAGGCAGCTTGGTGCGGCTCGCGCCGGGGAGACTCAGCGTTTCGAATGAGGTGTTTGTGGAATTGATGAGGTAGACAGAAAACAGAACTAAGAATTTTACACAGAGGTCTCAGAGGACACAGAGATCACAGAGAAGAGAAGAACATGAGTTATACGGTGGCGAAGGGGAATCAGCGGGTGGATGCGGATCAGGTGGAAGAGGCGGGGAAGAATCCGGGTGGAGTGGTCGATCTGCGAAGCGATACGGTGACGCGGCCGACGCCGGAGATGCGGCGGGCCATGGCGGAGGCTGAGGTCGGCGACGACGTGTATGGGGAAGACCCGACGGTTAACAAATTGGAGCGGCGCGCGGCGGAGATTTTTGGGAAAGAGGCGGCGCTGTTTGTACCAACGGGGTGCATGGGGAATCTAACGGCGATCAAAGTGTGGACGCATCATGGCGACGAAGTGATTTGCGAAGAGCGGAGCCATGTGAATCTGTATGAGCTTGCGTCCATGTCCGCGATCGCGGGGTGCATGCCGCGCGTGGCGCGTGGAGAGGACGGGATTCTCACTTGGAAACAGATTGAGGCGGTTATCCGGCCGAAGATTTATTACGATTCGCAGACGGCGCTGATCTGTTTGGAAAATACTGTGAACATGTGGGGAGGAACGGTGTACCCGACGGCGGTGGTCGGGGAGATTTGCGATCACGCACATGCATTGGGATTGAAGGTGCATCTGGATGGAGCGCGAGTGTTCAACGCGGCGACGGCGCTGGGGGAGAGTGTCGCGCACATGACACAGAAAGTCGACTCGGTGATGTTTTGTTTGTCGAAGGGATTGGGTGCTCCTGTGGGGTCAATGATTGCGGGCACGAAGGCCTTCATCGAAAAGGGACGAATTTACCGCAAGATGTTTGGCGGTGGGATGCGGCAAGCGGGAGTGATCGCGGCGGCGGGACTGATTGCACTGGAGAAATCTCCTTCGCGGCTGCACGTTGATCACGAAAACGCCAAACGGCTGGCGGAAGGCATCGCGGAGATCCCGGGGCTGGGAATCAACCCGAAAAAAGTGCGGTCCAACATCGTCATTTTCGACTGTTCGAAAACTGGAAAGACGGCTGTGGAACTGTGCGATGCGCTGCATCCGCATGGAATTTGGGCGCAGGATACGGCGCTGCATTCCGTACGCGTGGTTACGCATTGCGATGTGGACCGCGCGGGGATCGAGCGGGCGATTGCAGTGTTGAAGGAAGTCGTTGCGAAAACGCAAAAGGCAGGAGCATGAGGGGAGAACGAATGATGCGTCGGCTTGTTTTCGTTTGTGTAGTTGCAAGTCTGATTTTGGCGGGAGAAGTGAAGACACAAGCGGGACCGGCTGCAAAGGACGCGGGCAAGAAGGCACCGCCGACCGCCACGGAGGCACAGAAATTTATCGAAGACGCGGAGCAGCGCTTGTTTGATCTGGGCGTGAAGGCGTCGCGAGCCGGATGGGTGCAGGAAAATTTTATTACCGACGACACGGAGCAAATCGCCGCGCAAGCGGGCGAGGAGGCGAACACCGCCGCGGCGAAGTACGCAAAGGAAGCGCACCGCTATGATGGAGTTGCGCTGTCACCGGAACTGGCGCGCAAGCGGCTGCTGCTGGAACTTGCGACAGGGTTTCCGGCGCCGGATGATCCGAAAGCGCAGAAGGAACTGGCACAGATACTGGCTTCCCTCGACGGGGACTACGGAAAAGGCAAGTGGTGCCCGGACGGAGACAAGAAGCCGTGCCTGGACGTGACGGCGGTGGAGAAGTTGATGGCGGAGAGCCGCGATCCAGAAGAGTTGAAGCGCGCGTGGATGGGGTGGCATGCGGTGGGGGCGCCAATGCGGCAGCGGTACGCGCGCATGGTGGAACTTGGGAATCAGGGCTCGAAGGAACTTGGGTACGCGGATGTGGGCGCGCTGTGGCGTTCGAATTACGACATGCCGCCGGACGCGTTTGCGAAGGAAGAGGACCGGTTGTGGGATCAACTGCGGCCGCTGTACGAATCGCTGCATGCGTATGTGCGCGGGCAACTGCGGAAGAAATACGGGAACGATCTGGTTCCGGCGCACGGGCCGATTCCGGCGCATCTGCTTGGGAATATCTGGAGTCAGGAGTGGAACAACGTTTATGCGCTGATGGATTCGCCGAAACCCGCACAAAGCTATGACCTGTCGAAGATCCTGCAAGACCGGCATACGGATGCCAAGGGAATGGTTCACTACGGCGAGGCGTTTTTTACTTCGCTAGGATTTGCGCCGCTGCCGAAGACGTTTTGGGAACGGTCGCTGTTCACGAAACCGGCGGATCGAGACGTCGTTTGCCATGCGAGTGCGTGGGATGTGGATTTTAAGGACGACCTGCGCGTCAAGATGTGCATTCAGATTAGAGAAGAGGACTTTCGGACGATCCATCACGAACTGGGGCACAATTTTTATCAACGGGCGTACAACACGCAGCCTTCACTTTTTCAGAACAGCGCGAACGATGGGTTTCACGAGGCGGTGGGAGATACCATCGCGCTTTCCGTCACGCCGGAATACCTTAAGAAAATTGGCTTGATCGACGTGGTGCCTCCGCCGTCGGGGGACATTGACTACCTGCTGCAGCAGGCGTTGGAAAAGGTGGCGTTCCTGCCGTTTGGATTGCTGGTGGACAAATGGCGCTGGGAAGTGTTTTCGGGGCAAGTGAAACCGGAGGAGTACAACAAAGCGTGGTGGGAACTGCGGCGGAAGTATCAGGGGATCGTGCCGCCGGTTGAACGCACGGAAGCGGACTTTGATCCCGGCGCGAAATACCATGTTCCCGGAAATGTGCCGTACGCGCGGTATTTTCTGGCGCGCATCCTGCAATATCAGTTTCAGAGAGCGCTTTGCCGCGAGGCGGGTTCCACGGGGCCGCTGCATCGCTGCTCGATCTATGGGAACAAAGCTGCTGGCGAGAAGTTAAATAAAATGCTGGCGCTGGGGGCGAGCAAGCCGTGGCCCGAAGCGCTGGAAACATTGACGGGCGAGAAGCAGATGGATGCTTAGGCGCTGGCGGGCTATTTCG